>JAABUK010009475.1_pt1 | contig 13286 bp, 7 predicted proteins | sample 5559141 | NCBI WGS metagenome assembly JAABUK01 (sample SAMN10711869, study PRJNA513367) | rock metagenome | isolation source: Antarctica rocks | place: Antarctica: Victoria Land, Pudding Butte nord | collected 2016-01-03
GCCAAAGCCTCGGTTTCGACAGTGCCAGGCACACTCTTGAGCGCCTTCAGTCCGCATGCCCCAGCGATGACGAGATCCACCGCCAGCAAGATCAGGCTCGCAACCACTGGCGAAACATTGGGAACCATGAGATCATAGGCGACCACATGCAGCAACACGAGCACGCCGAGTGCGAACACGGCGGCGACAGCGCCGTAAACTGCACGCAAGGACTGCCTGCTCGCCAACTCGCGCAGGCGAAGGGCCTCCGCGTTTGCAGCAACCTTGGCCAGCTCGACTGCGCGCATCGGATCAGCGCGCGATGCGGCCGAGCAGGTAACCGACGCCAGCTGCGATCATGATCGCCGCCAGCGGTGACTCCCGCACTTGGTCAGACAGCATCTCAGTTTGGTCCGAAGCCATGTCCCGGGCCTGACGAGCATAATCCTCGGCGGTGCTGGCAGCGTTGGACAGGGCTGGGGTCACACGCTCAGACATCAGGTTCTGCACTTGGTCGCGAAGCTGGGAAATCTGCGCCTTGGCATCGTTCATGCTGTAATCTGACATTGAGGCCTCCGTTGGTGATGGCCTGACAACGCCGGATTTCCGGGCGGGTTGCCCGTGTGACGGAAATGGGACTGTTCGCTTCCCTCTCCCCCTGGGAGAGGGCAGGGGTGAGGGGGGCTTGGTTGTGCAGAGGCAGACTGCCTATGCGCCTACAAACCCCTCTACTAAGGGTTCGTCATAAAATAACCGCGTTTACTTTCCATTGATTGACGAGCAAAATCAGCGAGATGCGATTTACGGCCGCATCACTTATTTTATGACGAACCCTAAGGATAGGATTATGCTTGCCCGCCCCCACACCCCAACCCTCTCCCGCAGGGAGAGGGAGCAGGACTGTCGCCGTTAGGCAGCCTGCGCCATGTGTATTGCCTTCCACACCTTCTCAGGCGTTGCCGGCATGTCAATCGTCTTCACCCCGGACCCGCGCAGAGCGTCCACGATCGCGTTGATCATCGCCGGCGGGCTGCCAACTGCCCCGGCCTCACCGGCCCCCTTCACGCCCAACGGGTTGCTGAGGCAGGGTACCTCGATCAGGTCCACCTCGATGTCCGGCAGGTCCGCCGCCCGCGGCAGGGCATAGTCCATAAAGCTGCCCGACAGGAGCTGGCCGCTCTCGGGATCGTAGGACGTGCGCTCCAGCATCGCCTGCCCCACGCCCTGCGCCACGCCGCCATGTACCTGGCCGCGCACGATCATCGGGTTCACCGCCTTACCCACGTCGTCGCAGACGATGTAGCGGACGACGCTGATGATACCCGTCTCGGGGTCCACCTCGACCTCCGCCATGTGGCAGCCGTTGGGGTAGGTGTGCTTCTCGATCTGCGCGACCTCCGCCGCATCCAACTGAGTCGCGTCCTGCCCGCCCGAGGCACGGCTGCGCTGATGGGCTGCAAGCTCCAGGATGCCCATGCCGCGGTCCGTGCCGGCCACGCTGAACCGTCCACCGGCGAATTCGATGTCGGCGACCGACGCTTCCAACACCTCGGATGCCGCCTGCTTGCCCTTCTCGATCACGCTCGCCGCCGTCACCAGGATGGCCTGGCCCTCGGAATATAGGCTGCGCGCGCCGCCGGTGCCGCCGCCAGTCGGGATGGTGTCGGTGTCGCCCTGGCGGATACGGACCTTGTCGCCGTCAATGCCGAGCTGGTCCACGGTAAGCTGTACGTAGGCGGTTTCATGACCCTGGCCGGTGCTCTGCGTGCCGACGAACACATCCACGAAGCCGTCATCGGCAAAGCGTATCTCGGCCCGCTCGCTGGGCGAGCCGCCGGTGGCCTCAAGGTAGTAGGCCATGCCTATGCCGCGCTTCATCCCGCGCGCCTCGCTGCTGGCCCGGCGATACTCAAACCCGGCCCAATCAACCTTCTGCAGCGCCGCATCCAGCACCTTGCCGAAATCGCCGCTGTCATAGGTCTGCTGCATCGCCGATACGTATGGCATGGCCGAGGGCGGCACCATGTTGCGGCGGCGCAGCTCCACCCGGTCAATGCCAGCCTCGAACGCGGCAGCGTCAATCAGCCGCTCGACGACATAGTTGCTTTCCGGCCGGCCGGCGCCGCGATAGGCGTCCACCGGCACCGTGTTGGTGAAGACGCCGACCACGTTGGCGTAGATCGCCTGGAAGCCATAGACGCTTGCAAGCACCTTGGTGCCTGCCATCGTCGGGATCATCGGTGCATAGTTGGACAGGTAGGCGCCCATGTTGGCGACGTTGCGTATCCGCATCGCCAGGAACTTGCCGTCCTTGTCGAGCGCGATCTCACCCTGCATGATGTTGTCGCGGCCGTGCGTATCGGACAGGAACGCCTCGCTGCGCTCGCTGGCCCACTTCACCGGGCGGCCGACCTTGCGGGCCGCATAGCAAGTCAGCGCATGCTCGGCATACAGGAACAGCTTCATGCCAAAGCCGCCGCCGACGTCGGGGGTTATGACGCGGAAACGCTCCTCCGGCACGTTGAACACGGCACTGGCCAGCATCCCCTTGATGCTCCAGCCGCCCTGAGTATTGGTGTGCAGGGTCCAGCGTTCGCTCGCCGGATCATACTCGGCGACGGCGGCGCGTGCCTCCATGCTGGCGACCACGACGCGGTTGTTCACAACCGTCAAACGGGTGACGTGGGCGGCCTGGCCGAACAGCTCGTCGGTGCGGGCCTTGTCGCCAGTCTCCCAGTCGAAGCAGCGGTTGCTCGGCACGCTGTCCCAAACCTGCGGCTGGCCGGCGTCCATCGCGGCACCCAGGTCGGTGACGCTCGGCAGCAGGTCGTAATCCACCATCACCGCCTCCAGCGCATCGCGGCCGGCCTGATGGGTCTCGGCGACGATGAAGACGACGGGGTCGCCGACATGGCGCACCTGCTGGATCGCGAGCACGGGATGCGGCACGTCCGCACGCTTGCTGCCATCGCGATTATTAAGTGGTATGTCGCAAGGCAGGCCGCCGATGCCGTCTGCCTGCAGGTCGGCGCCGGTGATGACGGCAAGGACGCCAGGCATTGCCTTGGCAACCGACGTGTCAATTGACAGGATGTGGGCGGCGGCATGCGGGCTGCGGAGCACGACGCCGAAGGTCTCGCCCGGTAGGGAGATGTCGTCGGTGTAGCGGCCGTCGCCGATCAGCAGGCGAGGGTCCTCTACCCGGCGGACGGGCTGGGCCATACCAAACTTTGTCATGCGGAGGTTTCCTTTGTTGTGGCGCGGTTACGCCTTCACTTACGGTGTCAGACGAAAAGGGAAAGGGGGCGCCGTGACTCCCTCTCCCTCCGGGAGAGGGCTGGGGTGAGGAAGGCCGCGAGCGCAATCTCCAGACGTAGGAACACGGACCAATACTAGCGCTGATGCCGGGCAGGTTTTGCGGCTCCCCTCACCCAAACCCTGCTATGAAAATAGAAATGAAGTTGCGTCGCCGGGACGGTATGCGCAATTTTCATCCCTGGTTGCGCATCGCCTGTAGGTGCGGGGCGTCTCTCCCGGAGCAAGAGGGGAGCAGGCAGGCACGTCAGCCAACAGGCTCCGGCACCCGTGCGGGCGGCGTCGGCACCGCAGTCGGTGAGCCGCCATGCCCCTCATCCCCACCCTTGCCGCCAAACCGCGACTTCACCTTCTCGCGCATCGTCTGGAACACGACATACAGCATCGGGATCAGGAAAATGCCGATCGTGCTCGCGCCCAGCATCCCTGCGAACACCGGCGTCCCCACGGCCCGCCGGCTGACCTGGGCCGCGCCGTTGGCCGTCACCAGCGGCAGCAAGCCCAGGATGAAGGCGATGCTCGTCATCATCACTGCGCGGAACCGGGTCTGCGCGCCCAGCCGTGCCGCCTCCTTGATGCTCTTGCCGGCCTCGCGCTGGTCCTTGGCGAACTCCACGATCAGGATGCCGTTCTTCGCCGCCAGCGCGATCAGCACCACCAGGCCGATCTGCGCATACAGGTCCAGCGCCAGGCCAGTCACCTGCATCCCAACGAACGCCGTCAGGATGCCGACGCTGACCGACAGCAGCACCGGCACCGGGATGACCCAGCTTTCATACAGCGCCACCAGGAACAGGTAGGCGAACAGGATCGCCAGTCCGAGTATCTTGCCGGTCTGCCCCGCCGCCGTCTTCTCCTGGTAGGCCGTTCCCGTCCACTCGTAGCTGTAGCCCGACGGCAGAGTGCGGTCGCTAATCCCCTCCATCGCCGCCAGCGCCTCGCCGGACGAAACGCCGGGCTTCGGCGTGCCCTGCACGGTGATCGAGCGGTAGTTGTTATAACGGCTGATGGTCTGCGGCCCCAGCACGATCCGCGCGTCGGCGATGGAGCGCAGCGGCACCATCGTGCCCTGCTTGTTGCGGACGTAGATGCGCCAGATCGCCGGGATGTCGGTCCGGTCCGCGGCGTCGCCCTGGATGTTCACCTGCCAGGTGCGGCCGAACAGATTGAAATCGTTGACGTAGATGCCGCCCAGCGTCGCCTGCAGCGCCGTGAACACGTCGCTGATGGACAGCCCCAGCGCCTGCGCCTTCTCCCGGTCTATGTCGAGGTAGATGGACGGCGTCGTCGCGCTGAAGGTGCTGAACACGCGGGCCATCTTCGGGTCGGCGTTGGCGCTGGCCAGCAGGCCGTTCAGCACGCTGCCCATCTCGGCGGGCTCACGGCCCTCCAGGTTCTGCAGCTGGTATTCGAAGCCGCCGCCGGTGCTCAGCCCGATGATCGGCGGCAGGTTGAACGGGAAGGCGATGGCCGAGCGTATGCCGCCCAGCCCCTGCGCCATGCGCCCGATCAGCGCCTGCACCTTGTCCGATGCCGCCTTACGGTCGGCAAACGGCTTCATCCGCATCACCATGAAGGCCGAGTTCGACTGGTTGCCACTGTCCAGCAGGGAGAAGCCGACGATGGCCAGCACGTTCTCGATCTGCGGGATGCCCTTGGCGATGCCCTCGATGCGGGTGACCACCTCCCGCGTGCGGGTGACGCTGGCGCCGTTTGGCAACTGGACGGCGACGAAGAAGGCGCCCTGGTCCTCTTCCGGCAGGAAGCCGGTGGGTGTGCGCAGGGTCAGGCCGTAGATGCCGCCGAAGCACGCGACGACCAGCACCACCGCCAGCACGCCCACGCGTAGCAGCCGGCCAACGACGTTCGCGTAGCCGTCCCGCACATTGTCGATGCGCCGGCCGATCCATCCCATGATCCCGCGCCTCGGCCCGTTGTGCCGCAGCAGCACCCCGCACAGCGCCGGCGACAGCGTCAGCGCGTTGGTCGCCGAGATCAGCATCGCGACGCTGATCGTCACTGCGAATTGCCGGAACAGCGTGCCTGAGATGCCGGGGATGAACCCGATGGGCACGAACACCGACAGCAGCACGAGGGTGATGGCGATGATTGGCGCCGTGATCTGCTCCATCGCTTTCTTCGTCGCCTGCCGCGGCGTCAGCTCCGGCTCCTCCTCCATCACGCGCTCAACGTTTTCGACTACCACGATGGCGTCGTCCACGACGATGCCGATGGCGAGCACGAGCGCCAGCAGGGACACCGTGTTGGCCGAGTAGCCCAGCGCCAGCAGCACGGCAAAAGTGCCAATGAGGCTGACCGGGACCGCGATGATCGGGATCAGCGTCGCGCGCAGGTTGCCGAGGAAGATGAACACCACGATCGCAACCAGCACGAAGGCCTCGATCAGGGTGCTTTTTACCTCCTCGATGGTGTCGGACACGAAGGTGCTGCTGTTGTAGAAAACCTTGCTCTGCAACCCCTCAGGGAAGCGCTTGCCCAGGTCGTCCAGCGCCGCCTGGATGCGGGCGGAGGTTTGCACTGCGTTGGCGCCAGGGGCGAGGTAGATGCCCAAAGTGACCGCTGGGTTGCCGTTTAGGCGGCTTTCGCTGTCCTGCGTCGCAGCGCCGAGTGCCACCCGCGCCACGTCCCGCACCCGCAGCACCGAGCCGTCCGCGTTAGCGCGGACGATGATGTTGCCGAACTCCTCCGGCTGGGTCAGGCGGCCCTTGGTTTGAAGGTTGATCTGGGACTGCGTGTCGTCGCTGGTCGGACGTGCACCCACCCGGCCGACCGGCGCCTGCACGTTCTGCTGCTGTATCGCGGTGATGATGTCGCTCGGCGCCAGGCTCAGCTCAATCAGCCGGTTGGTGTCGAACCAGATGCGCATGGAGTAATCGAGCGCCCCGAACAGCGAAGCCGACCCCACGCCGGACACGCGGCTCAACCGGTCCAAGATGTTGATCGTGACGTAGTTGGAGATGAACAGCGGGTCCTGCTTTGCGCCCTCGCTGCTGAACGCCAGGAACTCCAGGATGGCGGAGGACCGCTTCTGCACCGTAACACCCTGGCGCTGCACCTCGGCCGGCAGGCGGCTCAGCGCGGCCTGCACGCGGTTGTTCACGTTGACAGTGTTGATGTCGGGGTTGGTGCCCAGCTCGAACGACACCGTCAGGCCATAGCTGCCATCGTTGGCCGAGTTGGACTTCATGTAGATCATGCGGTCGGCGCCGTTGACCTGCGCCTCCAGCGGCTGCGCCACCGTCGCTTCCACCACGGCCGCGGACGCGCCGGGGTAGCGGGTCGTGACCTGGACCTGCGGCGGCACGATGTCAGGGAACTGGCTGACGGGTATCACCAGCAGCGCCAACAGCCCGGCGATGCTGGTGATGATCGCGATGACGATGGCCAGGCGCGGCCGGTCAACGAAGACGCCGGAGATCATGGGATTACGTCCTCGGTCCCTGAGGCGCCATGGTCGGCCCGGCTCCGGCCGGGGCGGGGTTCACGACGACGCCTGGCCGCACGCGCTGCACGCCGTCCACCACCACCGTCTCGCCCTCCTTCAACCCGGCGGAGATCACGGCCTGCTCCGGCGTGCTTTGGCCCAACTGGATGCGCCGCTGCTCCGCCTTGTTGCCGTCGCCCACCACCCAGACGTAGCTGCCCTGCTGGTCCGACAGCACCCCGGCACGCGGGATCGCCAACTGCTCCACCGGCTGCACGCCCTCCAGGATGACGGTCACGAACTCGCCATCGGACAGCTCGCGGGCGCCGGGCTGCCCGGCCTGGGAGCCAGGGCGGACCGGATTCGGAACCCGCCCGCGGAAGATCAGGGTGTCGGTATTGGCGGCGACGGTCGGGTCCACGTAGTCCAGCGTGCCAGCCTGTTCATACTGCTTGCCGTTGGGCATCCGCAGCCGGATCTTCACCGCGCTGAACCCGCCCTTGTCGGCATAACGGTCCCGCAGGTCGTCGGCCGCCCGGACCGACACCGGGAACAGCACATACATCGGGTCCTGGCTGGTGATGGTGGCCAGCGTGCCGGTGCTGGGGCTGACGACGTTACCCTCGGTCACCAGGGTGCGGCTGATCTTGCCATCTATCGGCGCCTTGATCTCGGTATAGTCCAGGTTGGTCTGCGCCAGGCGGAGCTGGGCCTGTGCGCCGGCCAGTGCCGCGGCCTGGCTGCGCTGGGCCGACACCGCGTCATCCACGTTGCTTTGCTGGCCGGCCGGGCCGTTCAGCAGCGACTGGGCACGGCTCAGCTTAATGGCATTGTTTTGCAGCACCGCGTTGGCCTGGGCGACCTGGGCCGCCTGCGCGGCCACCTGGGCCTCAAACGGTGCACGCTCCAGCCGGTACAGCAAGTCCCCGGCACGGACCTCGCCGCCCTCCTGGAACCGGCGCTCCTGCAAGAAGGCGGTCACGCGCGCCACCAGGTCCACACGGTCGACGGACTGGATCCGGCCGACGAACTCGCTGGATTCCACCACCGGGACGCGTTTTGCCTGCACCACTCCGACCGCGGGCGGGCCACCTGGGCCGGGCTGGGCCAACGCAGGTGCGACGGCGGCGTGGCCAGATAGCGCGGCGATTGCAAGCGCCAACGCAGGCAGGGATCGGTGCAGCATGGTCGTCACCAACGTAGTTCTAACGGGCGGTCATACGCCAGATAGGCTCCGCGCAGTGCAGCACAACCACGCGAGGGTTGCACGCCCTGTCGTCTCGCCGCACCCTGCTATCTATACGGAGGGCCGGCTATGGCGGAAAGGGTGATCGTGTGCGAGGTCGGGCCGCGGGACGGCCTGCAGATGTCACGCTCGCGCATGGCGACCGCGGCCAAGGTGCGCTGGATCGAGGCGATTGCCGCCGCCGGCGTGCCGGAGATCGAGGTCGGCAGCTTCGTGCCGCCACGGCTGATCCCACAGATGGCGGATACTGCGGAGGTCGTGCAGGCCGTCCGCTCTTTGCCGTGCCTGGTCGTGGCCCTGGCGCCCAACCTGCACGGCGCCCAGGCCGCGGCGGCCGCCGGCGCCCGCCGGGTCAGCATTCCCGTCAGCGTCAGCGAGGGCCACAGCCGCGCCAACACCAACCGCGGCACAATGGATCAGGTGGCGGAAGTCCGCCGCATCGTCGAGTGGGCGCGCACGGCATCGCCGGGGCTGCAGATCGAGGCAGCGTGCAGCACGGCGTTCGGCTGCTCGATCGACGGCGTGGTGCCGGAGGGCGCGGTGGTCCGCGTAGCCGAGGCGCTCGCGGCAGCAGGGGTGGACAGCCTGGCTCTGGCCGACACGGTGGGCTACGCGCACCCGGCACAGATACGGTCCGTCGTGCGCGCCGTGCGCGCCGCAGTCGGCGCCAAGATGGATGGGCTGCACCTGCATGACACGATGGGCCTAGGCCTAGCCAACGCCCTGGCGGGCCTAGAGGAGGGGGTGCGGAACTTCGACGCATCGCTCGCCGGGCTGGGCGGCTGCCCCTTCGCGCCAGGCGCGAGCGGCAACATCGTCACCGAGGACCTCGTCTTCATGCTGGAAAGCATGGGGTTTCAGACCGGTATCAACCTGGACCGCCTGGTTTCGGCACGTGCCCTGCTGCACGAGGGGCTGCCGGACGAGCCGATGCACGGTGCGCTCGCCCGCGCCGGCCTGCCGTGCACGTTTGTTCCCGCTGGCCGGGCGGCCGCCTGATGCAGACCCCCTTGGCCGGCCTGCGCGTGGTCGAGTTCACCCACATGGTCATGGGCCCCGCCTGCGGCCTGATGCTGGCCGACCTGGGCGCCGACGTCGTCAAGGTCGAGCCGGCGGCGCAGGGTGATAAGCCCGCAGGCGACAACACCAGGCGGCTGCGCAACGCTGGCGCCGGCTTCTTCGCCATGCTGAACCGCAACAAGCGCAGCCTCACGGTGGACCTGAAGTCGGCAGATGGATTGGCATTGGTCAAGCGGCTGCTGAAGGATGCTGACGTCCTGGTCGAGAACTTCCGCCCCGGCGCCCTGGACAAGCTAGGCCTGTCCTACGACGCGTTGCGCGCAGAGAACCCGCGGATCATCTACGCGAGCTGCAAGGGGTTCCTGCCCGGTCCTTATGCCCACCGCACTGCACTGGACGAGGTGGTGCAGATGATGGGCGGGCTGGCCTACATGACGGGCCTGCCAGGCAAGCCGATGCGCACGGGCTCGTCGGTCAATGATCTCATGGGCGGCGCCTTCGCCGCGCTGGGCGTGCTGGCGGCGGTGGAGGAGCGGCACCGGACCGGCCGGGGCAAGCACGTGCAGGCCGGGCTGTTCGAGAACACCGCCTTCCTGGTGGCGCAGCACATGGCGCAGGCCCGCATCATGGGCCAAGCCCCGCCGCCGATGGGTATCCGCCAGCCGGCCTGGGCGGTGTATGACATCTTCGACACAGCCGACGGCGCGCAGGTGTTCATCGGCGTGGTCACCGACACCCAGTGGCAGGTGATGTGCAGCGCCTTCGGCCTGCCGGAGTTGGCCTGTGACCACAGGCTGGTGACGCAAACGGACCGGGTAGCAGCGCGCGAGTGGACCTTGCCGCGCATCGCCGTGGCCTTCGCCGCCTACGACAAGACTGCGCTGATGGCCCGGTGCGAGGCCCTGGGCCTGCCCTATGCACCGATCGCCGCGCCGGTGGACCTGTTCCATGACCCGCATCTGCTGGGGTCCGGCGGGCTGGTGCCCTTGACCCTGCCGGACGGACAGGTGCTGCCACTGCCTGCACTGCCGCTGTCGCTGGATGGGGAGCGGCTGCCGCTGCGGCGCGATCTGCCGGCTGCCGGGCAGCATAATGCCGAGATCGCCGCGGAACTGGGGTGGACGGCAAGCCGGGCCTCCCCGTAATCTGCGGTAACAGTCCGTGAACCGACCCCGGGATCACGCACTGCTGCAAGCGACGGCAAGGGGCGACAATGGCTAAGGACGATGTTTTGACTGCAATCCGGGAGCGCGCCTACCAGTTGTGGGAACAAGCTGGACGGCCCGAGGGAGGCGACTTGGAGTTTTGGGAGCGGGCGCGTGAGCAGGTCGAAGCTGAGCAGGCAGCTCAACGCCCGAAAACTGGAGCCGTGGCGGCCTCGTAGCTTGCTCAAGCCTCGGAGCGTCGGAGTGGCCGTTGGCGCCTGACGCCTGGTGCGCCAAGCGGTTCCGCATGAGGCTGCGCAGGACCGTCATATGCCTGCGTAACCGGGTCCGGCATCAAGTTTGGCAACGTCGTGCCACACGTCATCCAGACCTAAGCAAACCTCTGGAGGTTTGCGCACCAATAAAAAACCAAGGTGCCTGGTACGGCCCCAGGCCATCTTTATAGCATGCCGCGCAAGTCTGCTCAGTCGAGCACTTGGGCTTCACTCCGATTCGCGATGGCGAACCGACTGTATTAGGGTGGCTTGGCCAGGATATCTGCCAATGGGCTGCGCAAGGGGATCAGGCGATGCTCAGATGCCCTCACTGGCCAACGCTGCGGGCCCCGCTTTAAGGGAGCTAAGACCCACCCCTTTCAGGGTGTTTCAGCAGGCGCCGGCCGCTAGGTGGCTACTTTCTGGCTTGCCTGGGGAGCATGGTCCCAGAGCCGCGCACTGGGCTGCTCGACCTACTCGCAATGACAAAGTAAAAATTAGCAGATACGACCGCCTTACTGATAATCTCAACATCTATAATTGAATTTATCAAGTAATGAACACCCTGAAAGGGGTGGAGCTAAGACCCGCCTCGAGATCCCGCTTGCGGCAACCAGGGCCGTGGTCAGGACGGGTGTCCGACACCGGGACGTAGGGTGTCTCCCAAATTCATCGGTTCGGGTAAGAGCCGTTAAGCGGCCAATAGGTCCCCGGAACTGACGTCGGGTAATAAACGCGCGGCAACCCGGCGTTGCCGGGATTGGCATAGGCGCCACCGGTAAAGGCGCCGGCCCCGCGACCCAGCAGCGCCCCGCCCGCAACGGGCGGGGCGCCATATCCGCCATAGCTGTCCGGGACGAGCACTGTGCTGTTAATGTTGCCGTTTGGTCCAATGTTCGGCGTCACGACATTGCCGCTATTGAAGCTGCTCCCCATGAAAGCCCCCCCAGGAAAACCGCCCCCAACGAAGCCTTTGCCAATAAAGCCGTTTCCAATAAAACCGTTCCCGAGAAAGCCATTGCCAACGAGACCGTTCCTGAAGAGACCGTTCCCAACGAAGCCTTTACCAATAAAGCCGTTCCCAACGAGACCGTTCCCGAGAAAGCCGTTCCCGAGAAAGCCATTGCCAACGAAGCCATTGCCAACGAAGCCGTTTCCAACGAAACTGCTCCCAGGGAAACCGGCCCTAAAAGACCCCCCTATTGGAAGCCCACTTAGAGGGAAACTGCCCCGGGGAATGCTCCCTGTGGGGAACCGCCCTATTGGGAAGCCACCTCTGGAAAAGCCGCCAGCGGCATTCCCAATTCCCTGAGGAGCACCCCCACGGAAACCACCGCCGCTGTGGAAGCCTCCCCCGCTGTAACCGCCGCCGCTGTAACCGCCGCCGCCGCCGCCGCCGCGGGCCTGGACCGGACTGGGACTCGAGGCAAGTAAACCGGCAACCGCCACCGCCGCAAGAAACCGCACGCGCGGAAGTATAGGCACCACTTCAACTCCCAAATTGAACTTGCATTCTTGCAGCCAATGCAACGTGACTGGGACCGCAAGGTTTCCCTTGATTGTGGCTACCCGGCCGCGCATTCGCGCAGGCATACTGGTTCAGCATGGGTGGTGACGCCCTCGTGAGGCGGTCCTCAGTGCAGCTTGATGCCAGGCTCCGGGCTTTTCGCGGCATAGCGTGCCAGGACCCGCCAAGCCACCGCCGTCCCGCCGTGCAGCGCAGTCTGATGCATCTTGTAGAGCGACCGATACACCATGCGGGCGAAGTAGCCCTCGATGAACATGCTGCGCCCGGCCAAGAAGCCCATCAGGCTGCCCACCGTGCTGTAGCGGCCCAGCGACACCAGAGAGCCGAAATCGCGATACACGAAGGGCAGCGGCGGCAGCCCGCGCAGCCGACGGCGTAGGGTGGACACCATGTGCGATGCCTGCTGGTGCGCCGCCTGCGCCCGCGGCGGAACCGTGCCGCCGCTGGTCCCCAGGGGACACGCCGCGCAGTCGCCGATGGCGAACACGTCGGGGTCGTCCGTCTGCAGCGCCGGCGTGACAACGAGCTGGTTGATCCGGTTGTTGGTCAGCCTGCCCAAGCCGCGCAGCACCTCCGGCGCCTTTACCCCGGCCGCCCAAACCACCAGCTCCGCCGGGATCAGCTCCCCATCCGACAGCACGATGCCATCCGCCCGGACCTCGGCCACCCGCGCGCCGGCGCGAACGACCACGCCGATCTTGGCAAGCAAACCCTCGGTTGCGGCGCTGATGCGCTCGGGCAAGGCAGGGAGGATGCGCGGCGCGGCCTCGATCAGCACGATCCGTATGTCGCGGGCCGGATCGATCCGGTCCAATCCGTAGGCGACGACGGCGCGCACGGTGCGGTGCAGTTCCGCAGCAAGCTCGGTCCCCGTGGCGCCGGCGCCGATGATGGCCACGTGCAACTGGCCTGGACGCACCGGGCCGTCCTGGGTGTTGGCGCGCAGGCAGGCATTGACCAGACGGCGGTTGAAACGGCTGGCCTGGTCCGGCGTTTCCAGCGGCACGGCGAACTCGGCAGCACCTGGGGTGCCGAAATCGTTGGTGATGCTGCCGACGGCGATCACCAAGGTGTCATAGTCCAGCGTCGTCGCCGGGGTGATCTCCCGACCCTCGTCGTCATGGGTTGCAGCCAGGCTGATGCGCTTGGTGGCCCGGTCCAGCCCGGTCAGCTCGCTATAACGGTAGGTGAAGTGGTGCCAGTGCGCCTGCGCCAGGAAGTTCAGCTCATGCTGGGCACGGTCCAGGCTGCCGGCTGCGACGGAGTGCAGCAGCGGCTTCCATAGGTGCGTACGGGACCGCTCAACCAGGGTGATACGCGCCTTGCCGCGCTT
>JAABUK010009476.1_pt1 | contig 13285 bp, 3 predicted proteins | sample 5559141 | NCBI WGS metagenome assembly JAABUK01 (sample SAMN10711869, study PRJNA513367) | rock metagenome | isolation source: Antarctica rocks | place: Antarctica: Victoria Land, Pudding Butte nord | collected 2016-01-03
TTAACTAGTTTATAAGAATTCTAGCCGGGTATTAATTAATTATAAATAAAATAATTTAATTATTTAAATAGATATTAGATTTAGGGATCTAGTCGACTTTTAAAATTCCTAGATTTATAAATAAAATAAAGTAGTTATAAGTTATAAAGATTATATATAAATACTCGGCGGGTCTATTAATATTCTTTTTAATTAAATTATAGAGGTCGTAATAAATAATATTATATATTATTATTCTTTAGGTTAGAGGCTTAGTAGTTTTAATATCGCGCTTTTTCTTTATAAATTTATTAGAGTCCTCGTCTCCTTTAATCCTAAGATTTCTTCTTTTTTTTCTATATTTTTTAGGTATTTCTTTAATAAACTTTATAACTTTATTTTTTCAAATTTAATAAATATTTTTTATTTATATTTAATAGGTATCTCTTTATTATTAGGTTAATTCTTTATATTCTTATAATTATAATTAACGTCGTTATCTATTAATATATTATCGTTATCGATTAATATATTATTATTATTGTTTTTATCTACTTTTTCCTTCTTCTTTTTACTATAAGTCGATTATTTCTTTTTAACTTTTTAAGCCTTAAATACCGCCGGTTTAATTTTTAAAATTAATATATTATTTTTATTTAATTTACGTTTTATACCTAGCTTTTAAGTACGTCCTTTTTACTTCGGTTTAATATTATTATTTTCAAAGATTAATTTATAATCCTTCGTAAAGTAATTCTAGCTATAATATTAATATAATAAACGGTAGAGGTTAACGAGTAGGATTTATTAAGGTTCCGTCTTTAAATATCTCGCCTAAGATTATCTCTATATTTATATTATTAGAGGACGGTTTACCTAATAGATCCCCTTCGTTATTATTATTATTAGAGTAAACTATATTATTTAAAAGATTATTAGTCTTTATAATTAATATTAAATTATAAATACTATTATCCCTTACTATAATTAGTATTAAAGTATAAAGATTAGATAAAGAGATTAAGAAAATTAATCTAAAAAGAAGAAAGAAGAAATAAAAATTAAAAAAAAAGCTAGTTTAAGAAATAATTTTAAAATTTAAAAATCTTTAGGCGGGGCTAGGGGCGCCTAAATATTATTATTAATAATTATATTACTTAAAAGTGAGTTTTTATTATTCGAAAATAAACTTTAAGTTTTTATTTAATTTAAAGATATTTAAGATTTAGTTATTACTAATATTAAATAAAGAGATTAAATTAGATTATTATTATTTAATATTAAATATTTATTTAAGCTTTACCTCCTAGTTAAAAATATTTAAATTTTAAAATAATCTTCTAGAGTAATAACTTTATATATTAATTAATATTAAATATTTATTTAAGCTTTACCTCCTAGCTAAAACTATTTAAATTTTACAATTATCTTCTAGGGTACTAACTTCGTATATTAACTAATATTAAATATTTATTTAAACTTTACTTCCTAGTTAAAAATATTTAAATTTTAAAATAATCTTCTAAAGTAATAATTTCGTATATTAAAATTTAGTATATAAAGCTTACTAACGATTATTATTACTAGTATTATTATTAATATTTACTATATTAACCCTATTATTATTATTATTAATAATATAATAATTTATTTTACTTATTAATTTTATTTAAATCTTTATTATTTTTATTCGTTAAAGCTCTTTACCTCTTTTTACTTTTCATCGATTTATTATTTAATTATTTATTATATTATCCTCGTTAATATTTTATAAAGATTCTCCTTCTTTAACGGTCGCTAAAGTCTCGATCCTCGTATTTATAATTAAAGCGACGAATAAATTATTAGTAGATATACGCTAGAAGATTAACGAAATAATATATTAAACCGGAGAATTAAGGGTATAAATCGATCTAATTTAAAATATATTAAAAAAGTTCGTTAATAATATAAAGATCGTTAACGAGATTTTTATTAAAGTATAAAATATATTAATAAACGATAAATTTTAAATAGTAAGATTCGCGAGTAAATAAAAAGTGTATAAAATACTAGATTTAATAATTTTATAAAATATATAAAAACGGGCGATAACTAATCGTAGACGAAAGGAAAAATATATTAAAGGTATACGAAATATATAGAGGACCGTAGTATAAAATTAATAATTCGATACTATAAAACAAAATTACCTCGGCCACGTAAATTAAATCGCTAAGAAATTTATTTATAACGACGTTTATTCTATAATTACTTAACGACGCTTATTCTATAATTATTTAATTAACGGTTAACTATTTAAAATAGAATAATTATAAATAAAGATCTACGCGTAAAAGTATCCCGAAAGACTAGTAAATATTAAATAACTTAAATAAGATTAACGCTTATACTCTTTTAATTAAATCGGGTTTAACGGATAAGTAATTAATAAAACTAAAAATTAATCGAAAATATTTAATAAAATTAAAGATAGATAATAATAAGAGACCTTTATTACGAGGAAAATATAAGAGATATAATCATTAAATTATTAATAATAAAGAGACTAAACCCGAGTCGGTAGATTATAAAATTAATAATAACAATTTAAGCGGTACCTTAGAGAATAAAGATATAGTATCTTCGAGCGATAATTTTAATAAAGACGATAATAATAACGACGATAACGACGATAAAAATTAAAGAATAAATAATCGGGTTAAATATTTCGGTTATAATTATATAGGTTTATCGGCTAATTCCTTTAAACGGGTAATAAAGAAAAATCCAAAAATTATTAATATAAATAGTAAGGCTAGTTAAATCGGTACCCTCCGAGTATTTATAAAAACTAGGTCCGATTTACGATATATTTATTATATATATTTATATACTATAGTTAGATATTTCGGCCTATAGATTAAATTATTAAATAAAGAGAGTATCTATTTACGATTAGTTAAATACTAGCGTTATCGAAGTAATATAAATACTTTTAAGATTAACGTAGTTATTAAGAATTAATAACGGATAATAACCCGATTATAAATAAACGATAATAAATATAGGGTCTATAAATATTAAATAATTAAAGCGAGTATTAGAGTATTCCTAATTAATTAAATATCGCGGTTTATCGTTTATAAAAGAGGAGGGCTAGAAGTATAGGATATTTAAAAAAAACGGGTAATATTATTATTAAAAGTATATTTAATTAATTATAAACGGGGGTAAACTTAAAGGGTAACTCCGAGGTTAAAATTAGAAATATTATAACGGAGGAGTTCGATATATATCTTTACTATTAAATAGAGCGGAACGGATAATTTAATAAAGAGTAACTACGGATAATATTTTATTTATTAATATAATAAATTATTTAGTAAAATCCGATATATTAAACTCGATATATATATCTACGACCTAATCGTAATTACTAACTAGTTTTATATCTTTATTATATTAAATATACTCGGCCTAAAGACTCGACTTTCTTTTAATATATCGATATAAACGTACCTAAATATCTCGCCTATAGGTATAAAACTAATATTATATAAAAATTAATATCTCTTAACGACGAGACTATTAATAATTATATAAAGATTATTTTAGGTTTTTATAAAAATATAGCCGAATAATAAAAGAGGGTAAAGAGGCGGGGAAAGATAATAAATAATTATATATATAAAATAAATAAGATCTAGGAGCCAGTAGATATAACTAATTATAATTAATTTATTCTAGTATTATATACGCGTAGAGACGTAAGGATTACTCGGCCTAAAATATTATATAATTTAATATTAGGCCGCCTAGATATTACCCTCTAAAGAATTATCCTCCTATAATTCGTAGGAGTAAAGAAAAATAACGAGACCCTATATAATAAAGAGTTTAATAAATAATTAAATCTCGCTTTTATTTATTTAAAATAGACGGCGGTAAATTTTATATTATCGGGGTTACCGAATAAATTTAATTTAATTTCTTATTAATTTCTAGCCGGTACTTAACTCGTTTTAATATTACTTATTAATTAAATATTAATATATAGAGTAATTTAGGAGGACCTAGTCGTCTAAAATTATATTAATTTATTATTAAAATTAACCGAGTACGCGTATAGAAGGTTATTTAAAAATACTATTTAAAAGTATTAAAATTATTTAGGGTAACCTAGAGTAAAGTAAAATAAACGGAGAAAAGATTTTATAATAAAAGTAGTTTTTTTCGGTAGGCGGATAATAAGATTAAAGAGCGCTAATATTAAACTATATAAATAATATAGGATATTATTAGTTATAAAGTAAAACCGCGTAGCGCGGTTTTATTTAACTCCGTTACTTTAATTTTAATTATAATAATCCGCGTTATAAATTATATTAAAATAGAAATTATATTATTATTTATTAGTTTATTATTTAACCCTTTAATATCGCCTCCCCGTTTATCTCCGTTATATATAAAGACCGTAAATTATTTATTTAAATAAGCGCGCCGTACCTCTACTTTAAAACTCCGCTTTTATATAACCTCGAGTAGGTTAATCTTTATTTCTTTTTTTTAAATTCTTCCTCCGCCTCTACCCCTACCTCTATCGGTAGTAATAATTTATTGGAAGAGATAGAAGCGCGTAATAAAAAACATCGTTAACGATAAATAGAGGGCGAAAAGATTACTAGTATATTAATAATAATAACCGATATATAATAGGATATAAAGAGATTTTTAAAAGTACTTTATAAATTAAATAAGATTTATACTTTCCGTTTAATATAAAAGTAATTTTTCGATTTCGCTTATAACGAGTTATTTAGTAATTCCCGATTCGAAAAGTAATTAATACCTAAACGGCGTAACTCGCTAGTTAAGAAATAAGACTGGCTAGTTATTAATATACTTTAACGAGAAATTAAAGTCTTAAGGGAGTACGAAATATTTAATATTTTTTATCTATTTATAAAAGGGCTTAAGGGCGGTATTTTATAATTATTTAAAAATATTATTCTAGTTATATTACGACTAGCCCCGTAGTAGTTTAATATCTTCTACCGAGTCTACTACGAGAATAGATTAAATAATTTATTATTATTATTAATAAATCCTACTACCTAATAACCCGCTATTTTTATATTATTAATACTCTATTACTTAATACGGCCTTATAGGTCGACTAATTTTTAAACGATTTTAAGACTTAATTTATATTAAGGGGGGGTATAACGACGAGTTCTCGATACTTTATACTAATTTAGTTTAATTATTTTATATTTAATACTATAGCGACGTATAATAACCCTAAAAAAAAATACCGAAGTAAGAGTTTAAATAATAAGGTAGGCCGCGAGTACTATTTTAACCTATAATAATTTTAAATATATAGAAGAAAAGTATAGAGAAAGAATAAAACATTTTGCGAGAATTGCGATTAATTACTACTATATTAATTTTAGAAGGGCGTCTCTTCGATAAAGGGGCCCTTCGGTAGGATATATAATACCTAATAATTATATTATTATTAACCGAGATAATCGCTCGTTAATTGATATTTATTAATATAAATATAAAGGTATATCTTTTATTTTTAATTTTATTACTCCTCCTTTTACGTTTTAATATTAATAGAGATATATTAACGAATTAAAATTCTAAATTCGGCTATATTATATCGAGTCGGTAATCTCGGCGGTATATATATTTTATTTAAATAATATAAAGTCTTTATAAATAAAAGCGATACCGGTTTTAAAGAAATTAAACCTAGTAATAACGAGATACTTTTTAATAATACTAGTATTTAAAGATAAAAGTACGACGGCTAATAATATCTATATATTAGAGGATATATTTAAATATTAATTTAAATTAGACGGTAAAAACCTTATTTTTAATACGATTAATATATAGTAATTTTAAAATAGAGTTATATATATAATTTATTAAGGCTTTACGTAGTAATATTTCTAAACTTTTATTTAATATTTTTAACTAGTTATTATTAGGCTTAGGTCTCTAGTACCTTCGCTTTAATATATTATAATTATTTTATAAAATTTATTAGGGCCCTAGTAACTCTATAAATTTATTTATATTATAATACGCGGCCGATCGTTAAGATCGCTTTAAGGTTATTTAATTAATAGACTTTTAAATATTAAAGAACCTAATTATTTATAATTATTAAATATATATAATAAGAACGTAGGTTAAAATCCTAAAATAATAATTTATAAATCTTTAATATATAAAGGATATTATGTCCTAGCTCGCGGCGTAAAGTACCTTAAATATTAATACCTAGGCTCGCGTATTAGAAAAGATTTTTAAAATTATATATACTTAACTTCTATCCACTCGCGATTAATAATTTTAAAATTATTAAAATTTTTATATATACGTCGAAATCTATTCAACCTTACGATATATTATTAAATATACTAATATTAACCTACTCCGCTATACTTTATACTACGTTATAATTCTTTTTTAAGCCGATACTACTAGTACTCTAAAATATATATAAGATTCACCGGTAGTAATAATAAGGTTATAAGAGTATATATTAACGAATAATCTTATAAATTTATAGAGAATAATAGATATAAATTTCGAGTTTAACCGCCTTCTTAAATTATTTAATAATAATTTTAAAATATTCTAATACGACCGGTCCTACTATTTTAAATATAGTAATATATTATTTAAAAATTAGACCCTTAATAGCCTATATTTTCTAAAGTTAAGGTAGATAATAGAGTTTATATTTAAAAAACCCTCCTCGGTTATATATCCGATTAAAAGCGTTATTAAAGATATTTAAAATATTATTTTTAACCTCGCTTATAAGTTATTTATTCATTATATCGAGTAAAATAAATTCTCTCTAAGTTTAATTATTAATCTTTTCGATACCGGACTTAAACGATTAAGTAGGAATATATTAAAATATAATAAATAGTATACCTAGGAGTATATATTATTAGTGGATAATAAATATAAAAATACTCTAGCGGCTAGGCTAGAGGTTAAATATAATTTTATATTAAGGAGTTTTATAATTTTAACTTCTACTTTAAAGTTTTTAAATATTATATTTATCGACTAATTTAATAATAAATCCGCGTGGCGCGGGTTTATTAATTAGTTTTAAAATCGTGTAGAGTGTTATCTATACTAACGAGATTAAAAGGGGGTTAATTTTATTAATTTATTTATAGATACCTTTTATAATAATTAGTATAATTATTATAGTATTATTAGTTCCCCCTTTAATTTACTCGCCTTATTATAAGAGTTAAATTATAAAGTATAACTTTTATTATTATATTACTCTTTAATATTATAATATTTATTACTTTTATATTAAGTCGTCTTCGGCTTTATATTTTAAAACTTATTAAATTAACTCTCCGCCGCGTTAATTTTAATACGAGATTTATTTTTTATAATAAATATATTTAATCGCTTAACTCCTATTTTATTAATTACGGTTCTACTCTTAATACGCGCTTTTTTAATTATTAATTTATATTTTATCTTAATTAATTAGTTATTTCTTCGCTCTTTAAATTTAATTTACTCCTCGTTAAATAACGGATTTAGCCGCCGTTTTTTTTAATATCGTTATATATTACCTATATATCGAATATCTTATTTTAATTTAACTTTTTTTATCGTCCTTGTTTTAGGATATTTAATATTTTAATATAATATAAATAAAGGCTAGACTACGCGTTATTAATTTATTAATATATAACTCGTTTATTATAAATACTCTCTACCTATATCGCTAAATCTCTTAAGATTTTATTAGGTATTATTAAGGACGTAGAGAAATATTAATATAAATTAATAAATTTTTTATTTAATTTTTAATATCGCTAAGCTCGAAGTTTAGATATATATTATAAATATTTAAATAAATTCTCGTCTATCGATTTATTTAACTCCGCGTGAATAGTAATAAGCGCCTATAATTCTAGATTATAAACCGAGTAATAAAGGAATAACTTCGTATAATTCGATATATTATATTCTATATTATTATTAAAAATAAGGTTAATATCACGAATATAACTACTCCTAAATATATTAAAGAGATTATATATACTAAATATTATTCGAGCTTATTAATTAATATTTATATAACTTATACGAGCTCTTCTTAGCCTCGATAAAGATTTTATTATTATATTATCGAGCGAAGCTAGCTCCGTTAAAGATATACTATTTCTAAAACTTATATATTAAAATAAATATAATAAAATAAAATATATTTACCCCCGATTATAATATATCGCGCGACCTATATATTAATATACTTTCTAAATAAACGAAGGGGGTAATTATTAAATAATTTTTTTTATATCTAGATTATTAACCCCTAGCTTATAAGTATCGGTTATAATAATAATATATAAAGATAAATCTTAAGTAGATAATAGACCGAAATATATTATAATATTTTATTTATCTCGAGTAGCTATCGCCGCGAAAAAAGGTATAATTAATTTCGTACTTTTAATCGGATACGATAATCGTCTTATTTATATATATATTAATTAATATATATCTCTAACCTAGGTTACGGAATCTATAAAAATAATCGTCTTCGGAATATTTTAAATAGTAGTAATCTACGACGATAAAATATACTATAAATTAAATATACTATTAATAGGATTATAGGTAATATTAATTTAAATACATATCTTTAACCGACTAAACGAAGTCTTTATAATAATAGTATCTTCTAAGAAAGTATATTACTCTTATATAATTTTAAATATTTTAATATCGAGTATTATAAAAACCCCTAAAAGAGGGATACTAGGTAGTAATTATTTTCGGAGGATATCTAGATTAAAATATATTAGTCGAAACTCTTTTTACTCGATTACTAGATAAAATTTATTAATTATTAATAAATATAATCGTAACTTAAAGTTAGTATACCGTAGTACGTCGGTATTAAAATTACTCGAACTAGTAATTTTAGGATTTATAAAGACTATTATTATTAACTATTTATTTATAAATCGCGTTTAATTATTATACCGTAGGTAAAGTAACCGGAGTATATTATTATAATATTAATAAATTTATTACTATCGCCGTTTAGAACGAAGAGTCGGTAATTAAATATACGATTTAATTTTTCGTATTACTCTTCTAATAAAGTATTTAAAAATATAATAATTAATACCGCTTTAATAGGTAAAAATATTAATAATAAAATCTAAAAGACGATATTTTTATTAAATTTAATTTTCGTAATTAAAATTGAATTCGTTCTCTAGTTTAATAATATATTTAAAATATTATATTATTTTTCTTTAAACTCGATTCCGAAATAATATATTATAGCGCCTTCTATATACTCTCGATTTAGAGTTTTATATAAATTATTTATCTTTATTATAATAAATATAGACGCGAAATCGCCTACTATATATAATATTATTATAATAAATATTAGTTTTAATTTTAAATATATTTCGCGGAGGGTTCTATAACGAAGGGGACCTACTAGTAATAAAGAATAAAAACTAATAATAAATAGTTATTATTATAATAATAATCGAAATTTAAATTATAATTAAGGATTTTTAAATAATCTATATTTATTTCGTTATATATACGATAGATAGTATTATAAATAACTATATTTAAAAGAGTATATATAGAAGTATTAGCGCGCGATTAATTTAAATCTTATTTTAAAATAATTAGATAACGATCGCGTCGTAAAGTTAATTATTAATAAAGAAGAAAATTAACGGAAAAATTTATATAAACGGCCCGCGAAAATAATACGAATTTAATAAAAATATAAGGTTTTATATTTAAACCTACCGCCGTTTAACTACGAAGTTAGTATTTTTAACCCGAAGGGGCTTAGTGAACGGGAGCTAACCCGAAGGGGCTTAGCGGTGGCTCGGCAGGTCTGAGGGACTGAGGCAAGATATTTTCCCTCTTGACAACTACCACGCGCGGCAAGGGAGCAGTAATTGCATCTCCCACGACAGCAGCTGCTGGGGGCATTGGCAAGTCTCTTAGCGATGATCTCAATACCCCCGTTACATAAGCTACGCTGACATCGTCTTCTGTTGCAGCAGCATCCTCTTCCACGACCCTCTCCATATCTAATCCGTCCAATGCTACAAATCCCTCGCCCAACAAGAACAAAAACGGGCTTTCCAAGGGCGAAATAGGAGGTCTCATAGTAGCATCGGTTGCTATACTGGTAGCAATCGTCGTGGGATGGTGGAAGAGACATCAGGTGGTGTGGCTATTCACATGCGGCGTCTGTGGTCACAAACATTCGATTCGACCGCAGCCAGTCCCTAGTGGCCAGTCTGGCTACCAACTTTCCAATATCAATGGCAATGCCAGTGGGCCAGTATATGGAGCCTCTGGGCACGACAATGGTCATACTGCCGGGCACGCTGGTCCGAATGGCTATAATAATAGTAGGCAAGGCTTTGGTACGAATGGGTATGGTCATAATTACAGCTAATCGTTTTTCTTGAGCGTGTACGGCTTCTTATACGATTGACCATTCGTATAGTCAGATAGAGGTTGAAGATTAACTTCCCATTACCTCCAATTACTGGCGTGACTGAGGTGGTCTGGAGGAGGACTCGGCTTAACGATGTTTTTTTTGCCGAGCTTGCTGAGCATCGAAGCAGGCAAGTTATCAAGATGAGTGGTAATTACGAGGGCTACAGAGCCCGAGAATCGCAGTGCATACATGCAGAAGAGCAAGAAATTTATTCTTAATTGCTTAGGATGAGTTGCGTTTACGATTCTCCTCGGCTCTTGGATGAGCTCGGCTGCCTGATCTGCTGCTCAACTCGGGTCACCCTTCAGACTTCGCTGACGTCCAATATTCCGCCTACGTTCCTGGATCATGGCAAGAACGATTCGTTTATCCTACTTGCCGAGTCCGAGCTTACTTACAATGAGATGAGAAGGCTTAGATGTGAGACCGAGTGACATGTCCTCCATGGTGCGGTTCTGCCATGATGGACATACAGAGACACACGCGGCCAGAGCTGGTCCATAGCGCTGATAGCCGCGAAAGAAGCGAATGGCTTCTTAGTTGCGATGTTGCTATGAAGACTTGCCGGATGAACGAGGCAATTGGGCGTTGCTGGCGCTTCTGAAAGTTCGAAAAAGTTTGCACTTTTGGGGTCTCAAGGCTTGTCGAGCTGTACAGGCTGCAAGTATCTGTATAGATTATTTTAATTGCAAGGAATATGTCTTATGCGGTTTTCGCTACCACCGAATTCCCCCCTCAACTCCCACTTTCCATTTCTGGTCTAGCGCTTCATGCACAGTGATCAGCTAATTTCCACCCCGCAATCCTAGTCTAGTCAACCTCTCGTGCCTCTCTTGCAACGATGTGAAGCTTCAAACCAAGGATCTGGGAGGTACAGTGCGGCAGTATCCTTCGTACAGCTCCATCAAGGTGGCCTGCAACGACTAGCGGCAATCCTCGCGCACTGCCTACCACTTTGACATGCCGGCTCAAACGGATGATCTGGGGCTCGGAGAGCCCCGAGTCTCTTCTCTTGAGCAGGCATCTCCACCTTATTGGAACCGCAGCCTCTACCGCTTCAAGCTCCAACCTGACTATGACAAGGAAGAAATTACTCGGATCCTTAAGGAAGCTCTCGAAGCAACTTTTGCAGAATTACCGGTTTTCAAAGCGCAACTCGTACCAATGAACGATGGAGAACAACAGGGAAAGTACGACCTCGTTCCAGGAGGTAACGGGGAGCTCTTTGTGAAGGATCTCAGATCAACGTCTTTGGATCACGATCAACTTCGTGTCAAAGGATTTCCACTATCGACTTTCGATGACAGAACATTTTGGGGCACTCCAGCTTTACCGTCGCCGGGAGACAAAATAACAGTCTTTTCGCTACATGCTAACTTCATTCAAGGTGGCCTCCTCCTCGGGCTTTCGATGTGGCACCTGGTTATGGATGGCATTGCCCTCGCTACTGCTCTTTGAGTACTCGCGCATAACTGTCTGCGTATCCAGGACGGCAACAGTCAACGCCAAGTTGAATCAATGCTTTTTTCTGACATCTTTGACAAATCGAGGCTATATGAGAGACAAAGGTTGGCTCTTGGACCACGCTGAATACGTCTTGGCTCTTGAGGTACCCAATGGCTCACCACCGTTCATGACCGTTCCCCTCAAAGTCCGGGATGTCCTGGGAGCGCACATTTGGCTCGGAGCGCACAATTCGCTACGTGCCAGCGCACGATTCGGGATGCCAAGCTACTTAGATTTATATGGGGCTTACACCAAAATCTAAATACCTCACTATCTACTGCGTTACCGTCAACACCATAAACACTTATACGCGGTATATCGCTTTTGTATATATCGCTGTCGCTTATCCACCCTAATTAGGCCTTATATACGTTACTGTCGCTCTTCCACCCCAGTATTCCGCCCTATACTACTGGCTGAAATCACAAAAACGCCGTATTGATGATTGCTTACTCCTGCGACTCCCGCTGGTCAATATCCGTAGCGGCGATAAGGTTATTCTTAGACCACTTCCTTGTAGGGGTAGTTTCAGCCTTAGCCTCTACCTCTAGGGTAGGGCCTTTTACGCGGCGAGGCTGAGACTCGCCCTTAGCTTACTCCCACGCCTTAGTAGGCCTAGATTATCGCCGCCCGAGTACTGGCGGAGCGGATGAGGTAGCTATGGAGGCATAATGGGGCGGCCTGGCGACAGTGAGGGGGGATAGTAAAGGCGACAGTGAGGGCGATAGTGAGAGCGATAGTAAGGTATAGGAAGGATAGAGGTAGGAGGTTGAAAATAAGTATATATATAGGGCAATTGGCGGTCAGCAATAGCGGCGATGGTGGGGTATAGATAGTTACTTAGATTTTAGTGTAAACTCTATACAAATCTAAATAGCTTATTCCGAATCGTGCGCTAGCACGTAGAAGGATTCACTCTTTAACCAGCCACACCCCTTAGCCGGCCACCCTATAGGGCTACTAGCGCCAAAAAAAGTTTTTATTTTTTTTATTACTATAGACGCCTATTCTAACCCCTTTATATATTAACGCCGTTAGTATTTATTAAGTCTAAATTATAGCCCCGAATTCTTTTAAATTTATAAAATCTTCCTACTTTAATAATAACCCTCCTAAATAATTCTTTCTAAAATATATTTAATTTATTTATTAACGTTAATAAAAAATAAATAAAAATAGAAGATTATTTATACGTAAAGTTATAAATTAGTATAGGGTCTTTAAAATTATTTTTAAAAATAGAATAAAAAA
>JAABUK010009477.1_pt1 | contig 13283 bp, 13 predicted proteins | sample 5559141 | NCBI WGS metagenome assembly JAABUK01 (sample SAMN10711869, study PRJNA513367) | rock metagenome | isolation source: Antarctica rocks | place: Antarctica: Victoria Land, Pudding Butte nord | collected 2016-01-03
CGGGAAAGGCCGCGCAGGCCGAGCGAACGCCCTCCAAAAGGGTCTCAAGCATCTCCATGCCGGCTTGAATCACACCTCAAGCCAAAGCGAAACCCACCCCTCTCATCAGCCATTTAGAATTGCTGCTGCGCCCTGGCCGGGGTAGCAGGTTTATCCCTGTCCGACCTTGGATGCCATCTTGCCCTTCAAGCTGAACGCCGACCGTCGCCACCACATTCCCAAACAGGCGTTCAAGGTCACGAACTCGCTGGGAGCGCTGCTCCGCAGCTGGCGCGACTACGACGCGAGCCTTCGCCAGCGCGGCAGCTTGACGGTCTGGTTCACCGAGGAGGCGATCGCGGCGTGGACGGCCGAACCACGGACGACCCGGGGCGGGCAGCAAACCTACTCGGCCCTGGCCATCCTGACCGCCCTGACGCTCAAGGCGGTGTTCCGGCTGGCTCTGCGCCAGACCGAAGGCCTGATCGGCTCCGTCATACGCCTGCTCGGGCTTGAACTCGCCGTACCCGACCACAGCACGTTGGGTCGCCGGACCGTGACGCTGGAGGTGCCACGGCCACGATCCAGCGCCGGTGCCGAACCCATGCACCTGCTGGTGGACAGCACGGGATTGAGGCTGCTTGGCGCCGGCGAATGGCTGCACGAGAAACACGGCACCAAGGTGCGCCGGTCCTGGAGAAAGCTGCACCTCGGCATGGACGCCGGCACCGGGACGATTGTCGCCTCCCTGCTGACCGCCCACGCCGCCGATGATGGTGCCCAAGTCAGTCCGTTGCTGGGTCAGGTCTGCGATCCCATCGCGTCGTTCACCGGCGACGGCGCCTACGACCAGGACGGCGTCACCGCCAGCGTGGCCGAGCGCTATCCCGCGGCGGCGATCATCGTGCCGCTGCGTGCGAACGCGGTGCCGAGCGACACGGCCGAGACCGCACCCACACAGCGCGACCGCCATCTCCGGCACATCGCCAAGCACGGCCGCATGGCCTGGCAAGCAGCGTCAGGCAACACCAAGCGCGCCCGTGCCGAGACGGGCATGTCGCGCTTCAGGCAGGTGATCGGCGACGGCCTGCGCTCGCGCACGGACGAGCGCCGGGCCACCGAGGTGGAGGTCGCTGTTCACGTCCTCAACCGCATGCTGGAGCTGGGACGCCCGAACTCCGTCCGCATCGCCTGAACCCCGATCGGGGCTGGGGTCAACGCGTCCACCTCGCCGACCCATGCAACAACGCCGCACGCGCTGCAAGCGGCCCATGGCCTCGGCAGGGATGCCGCCGACGCGCGCCTGTCCGGCACGGCGGTCCGAGGCCTGGAGCGCGCGAAGTGGCGCCTGTGGCACGGGCGCTGGCCGGGGTGCCGGCGCAGGCTTGCCGCCCTGTGTCGCTGGACGGAGTGCCGCGCCGTGCGCGAGGTGGCTGGCATTGACAACCTACGCCAGCGCACCGCCGACCTGCTCAACTACCTCGAGCACAATGAGGCGGCGCTGGTCCACTACGACGCCCGCAGACGACGCGGTGAGCCGACCGCGACCTCGTTCGTGGAGAGCGCAGTGGACGAGATCATCGCCTGGCGCATGGCCAAGGCCCAGCAGATGCGCTGGAGCCGGGCCACAGTGCAGCCCTTCCTGGACGTGCGCACCGCCGTGCTGAACGACACCCTCAAGGACGCCTTCCGCCGGCGCCACCCAGGCTTCCGGCCCACCAACGACGATCAGCGACCAATAGCCGCCGCAGCCTGATCACCCCCCCCATAACTCTGCATGCTCTCCCGGATCGGCGGCCGGCGGCGCTTCGGCCACCGCGATGGCGTCCACCGGCGGCAGGCCCGCCCCTGTCACCGCCGCCATGCTCGTCACGCGCCACGGGCCGGAGCTTCCGCCAAGGATGGTCGTCACGTCGCCCATGAGTCGCACTCCCCTGCCCCTCCCATGAAGCTGGTGGGTTCGGTTCGCCGAAGAGTGTAGAAAGCTTCGGCAGCGCCGTCCGTCATGGAAACCATGCCGGGGCATGCCGTTGCGATGGTGGGGCCGTCCGGTCCAGCTTGCGTTGTCCGCAAAGGGTGCAGCCATGATGATCAAACGCCTTGCCACCGCCATTGCCGCTGTCCTGGTCTTGGCGCCGCCGGGACGCGCAGCGGCTCCCCAACCGGCCGCCGGCCCGGTTGTCGTGGAGCTGTTCACCTCCCAGTCCTGCTCGTCCTGCCCGCCTGCCGACGCGCTGCTGGCCGAGTTGTCGCGCACCCGGCCGGACATCCTGGCGCTCGACTTCCACGTCACCTACTGGGACCGGCTGGGCTGGAAGGACCCCTACTCCCTGCCGCAGGCAACCCTGCGCCAGCGCCGCTATGCCGAGCACTTTGGTCGGGACGGGGTTTACACCCCCCAGCTCGTGGCAGGTGGGCGCCATCAGGCCATCGGGTCGGACCGGGCCGGGGTGCTGGCTGCCATCGCCGCCGCAGCCGCAGACGGCCTTGCGGCAACGCTGCGGCTGGAGCGCGACGGCGCCGGGCTGCTGTTGGAGGCAGGTGCGGGACATGGCGCGGGCCAGTTGCTGCTCGTCGGCTTCGACCCGGCGCACACCACCCGCGTCGGCGGCGGCGAGAATGGAGGGCGCACGCTGACGGAGGTGAACGTTGTCCGCTCCATAGCACCTGCCGGGCCGTGGCGCGGGGAGGCCGTCAGCCTGCACGCGGCGCCGCCGGCCGGCGAACGGACAGCCCTGCTGCTGCAGGCCGATGACGGACAGGTGCTGGCGGCAGCCGTGCTGCCGCCAGGCTGAACCATCCCGACGCCCTGGCCCTCACCAGACCGTGCTTTTTCCTTCGCCTGCTGGCGGGCCTCCTTGGCTTCGGCGCCCGGACGCCACTGCGGGGCGTTGACGCCATGTGCAACACAATACGGTCGCGGCAGGCGCCCACCGGGACGGGGATGGAGACCATGACCAGCTCATGCCTTGCTGCCCGCAGTGTGCCCCCGCATGGCCGTGCCACCCGGCTGTCCGGCGCCATGCGCCAACAATTGACCGCTGCCTGGTGTAACCCTCAGCCGCAGCCATGCGAATGACCCTGCATGGAGTCGGGCGCGCAGGGCATGGCCGGTGGCTGGGTGGCATGGCTGCCGGCTCCGCCCAATGCCGCCAGGCGACATGGAGGAGGCGTGGCCGATAGCGGCTGGAGTGCCCTGATGGCCGCCGCCCAGGAAGGTGACGGCGTGGCCTACCGCACGCTCCTGACGGAGGTTGGCGCCTGGCTGCGCCGCTACTACGCCCGGCGGCTGCCCTCATCCTTTGTTGACGACACCGTGCAGGACACCTTGCTGGCCATCCACCAGAAGCGCCACACCTACGATCCCGCCCGGCCGTTCGAGTTTTGGCTCGCTGCGGTGGCCCGGCACAAGTGGATAGACAGGCTGCGCGCGCAGAAGAGGGCGCCGACCGAGGCCCTGCACGACGGCATCGCGGTTGCCGACCACGGGGACGCCGTCACGAGCGCCTGGTCCTTGGAGGCGCTGCTGCGCCAGATTAAGCCGGCGCAGGCGGAGGTGATTCGCCTGGTGAAGCTGCAAGGCTTGAGCATCGAGGAAGCCGCGGCCCGCACCGGCCAGTCCGCCTCCTTGGTGAAGGTAAACATACATCGCGGCTTGGCCCGGCTGCAGGTCCTGGCGGAAGGGCAATCCGATGCCGACTGACCAACTGCTGAACCGCCTTGTGGACGACCTCAAGCCCGTGCGCCGGCGCAGCGCGGCAGGGGACGCAGCGCTGTTGGCTTTGGCGGGCGCGGCCGAGCTGGCGCTTTTCCTGGGCCTGGGCTTCATGCGCCCGGACATGCCGATGGCGATGGGACAGCCGTCGTTCTGGTGGAAGCTGGGCAGCCTTGGCGTCATCGCCCTGGTGGGGGCGGCGGTTGCCGTGCTGTCCTTCGATCCTGTCGCCTCCCCACGCCGGGGCTTGCGCTGGCTGATTGCGCTGATCGCCGTGTGCCTGGCGGCCGGGTGGTTCGTTGACGCCGCCCGCGCCGGGCTGCCGGCACTGCTGGAGCGGCTGCATTGGCAGGACGGCCTGGGATGCGTGGCCAAGATGGCGGCGCTGTCGGTGCCGGCGGTGGTGGGCTTCGGCCTGCTGATGCGGCGCGGTGCGGCGACGGATGCGGGCGGGACGGCGCTGGCCTCGGGGATTGCCGCAGCGGCTTGGGGAGCGTTCGTGTTCGTGTTCGCCTGCCCGTTCGACGATCCGCTGTATATCGCCGTGTGGTATGCCTTGGGGTGCGGATTGGTGACCGGGTTCGCCCGGTTGGCGCTGCCGCGCCTGGCACGGTGGTAGGGCTGGCCGGGGCCGCGCCGCGGTCCCGGCAGGCGCGGCAGCAGCCTTCAGGCAACGGCACCCACTGGCTCCCAGTCCCGCGCCCGGGCGAGCTTGATGAACGCATCGGCCGCCCGTGGGAATGGACGGCCGGCAGCGGCAACCAGCAGCACGTCATGGGGTGCCTGCTCCGCGACGGGCCGCGTGCGCAGTCCCGCCGGGAGCGGCGCGCGCCGGGTTGACGCCGCGATCCCAAGCCCGGCGCGGACCATGTCCGCCACGCGGCCCGGCGTGTCCGCCCGGTGCCGCTGCCCCGGCTGCACGCCAGGCTTTTGCCCGGCCCACGCCAGCAAATGCGCCATACTGCACCCCGGACCGCCGCAGATCACCGCCGCGCCGTCCAGGGCGGCCAAGGGGACCGCATCATCTCCCTCCTCGTCCAGGCGGTGGCCGGGCGGCACGATCAGCACGGACACATCGGTGAACAAGGGCCAGCGGTTCAGCCGGTCCGGCAGCGCCGCGTTCCCGGTCACGACGGCGGCGTCCAGGGTGCCGTGCATCAGCGCATCGGCCAGCTCGGCGCCGGGTGCGTCCTGCACACTCAGCTCGAAGCCGGGCAGCCGGGCGGCAAGCTCTCCGAACAACAACAGGAAGGGGCCGGTCGGCACATCCGAGGCAAAGCCGAGCCGCAGGGGCGAGGCGATGTCGCGCTTCAGGCTGGCAGCGTGCTCCTTGACGCGCTCGGACGCGGCATAGGTTTGCTCCAGCAAGGGCAGCATCGCCTGGCCGAGTGGCGTCAACTGGGTCAGCAGCCGTTCCCGCAGCAGCAGCGGGCCGCCCAGCTCGTCCTCCAGCCGCTGGATGCTCTTGGTCAGCGCGGGCTGGGTCACATGGCACGCTTCAGCCGCGCGGGTGAAGTTCAGCGTGCGCGCCAGCGCCAGGAAGTAGCGTATCTGCGTCAGGTCCATCACCTCAGCCCCCATGTCCGGCGTCCCGGGTGCGGACGCCCAGCGGCGGATGCCCAAACACGCTCGGGTCCATGCCTGGACGCAAGTCAGCCCCGTTGCTGGAGCGGGCAGGAACATGCAGCCGTACCGGCTGCCGCCTGCCACCCGTTTCGTCCTTTCCTACGCGCGCCCATTGCATGCGGTGACGCAAAGGCTAGAAGCGTACCATGCCGCATTATCGTCGCGTTCGCACTCGACGGCCGGCGCAAGGCTGCGGTGTCGGCGCGCGGCGGCCGTCTTGCCTGGGACCGGGTGGCAGCCCGCCCTAGCCGCTCTTCCGCTGAGCATGGCCACGCATCGTCGCGCCCAAGGGAAGCGAGTTGGGCGTTTCCGGGCCTGACATGGTGCCGTTGCCGGGCAACAGGCGCGCATAGGCCGGGACCGGCGCCGCTGGACGTGCCGGGGCCGCAGCGGAGCCGACCGCATAGGTCTGCGGGGGGCCGGACAGGGCCAGATTCAAGTAGTCGTGGCCGCCCTCCCCAGCCAGGACGCCACCAGCCGACGCGGCGAGAATGGCAGAGGCGAACAGGGTGGCTTTCATGGCTATGCTCCTTCTGGTGAGGGAGAAGGGCGCCGTCACTGGTGCAGCCTCCCGTCACAGGTGGATGTTCGGGAAGGAACCGCCGGAGGTTACAGAACTAGGCAGGAGCATTCGCCGCCGCGGCAAGGATCAGCGCAGCGCCGCTTCCATCGCCGCCAGCCCGGCAGGAACGCCCGCGTGTCCGAACCCGATGCGGAACCGGTCCGGCGGCAGCGGCACGAGGTCCGAGCGGAACACGCTGGCTGGCAGCAGCAGCACGCCGGCCTCCTCCGCCATGCGGAGGGCGAAGCGCTCCACTCCTTCCGCGCCGCGCCCGTCGCTGCCGCGCAGGCGCACGTATCCCACCACGCCTCCGTCAGGCGCCACCCAGTCGAACAGCGCCGGGTGCCGCGCCAGCATGGCCTGCAGCAGCGCCAGGTTCGCGTCTGCAAGGCGTCGGTTGCGACCGGTGATCGCCTCCGTCGCCTTCAAGGCGATGTTGGCCAGCACTTCGCTCGGCCCGGCGCTGCACACCGACAAGTACTGCCGGAACGCCGTAATGCGCCCGGTCAGCCCGGCGTCCTGACAGGCCACCCAGCCGACCCGCAAGCCCGGCAGTCCATACGCCTTGGACAGCACGCCGATGGACACGCCGCGCTCATAGGCATCGGCGGCCGGCGGCAAGCGCCGGGCCGGGTCGCGCTCCGTCAGGCGGTACACCTCGTCGCTCACCAGCCAGATGCCGTGATGGCGGCACAGTGCGACCAGGGCCTGGAACCGCTCCGGCTCCAGCAGCTTGCCGGTGGGGTTGTTGGGGAAGCTGACGCACACGACGCGGGTGCCGGGCCGGATAGCCGCGGCCACCTCCTCGATGTCCAGCGACCAGCCGCGCCCGGCATCCAGCGCCACTCCGGTCACGTCGGCCAGGCCGAGCGCCAGCGTTTCCACGGACTGGTAGCCCGGCACGACGACGACCGCATGGTCGCCCGGCCGCAGCAGGGCGTGCAGGACGGCATACAGCCCTTCCTGCGCGCCGGCGAAGCATACCAGCCCGTCCGGACCGACGCCGGCGTAGCGTCGGGAGATGGTTTCGCGCAGCCAGGGGGCGCCCAGCGGGTCGGTGTAGGACAGCCGCAGGTTTTCCCAACGCGTCGTGTCCTCCGCATCGGCCAGGCCGAGAAGGTCGGCGACGGTCATCGTCTCGCACTCGGAGGCGCTGAGATGATGACTCGTGCGGCCGTGCAGGCGGGCCAGCATGGTGGACAGTTCCAGCTTCCGCTCCGGCACACTGGCCTGGCGGAGGTCGGCAGGGCTGGCGTGTCGGGTCACCGCTGGCGCGTTGCGCAGGACATCACAGGCTCCAGCGCAACCCGCAGCCCTGGCAGGGCTTGGGCGGGGTGTCGCCGACCAGGCCGGTGCGGAAGCCGCGGTAGGCCGGGCTGTTCCAGATCTCGCGCAAGCTCTGCTGCGTCGCGTCGCCCAGGGTGTAGTTCTCGTAGCCGCGCGCCGAGAACGGCGCGATGCAGCAGGGCAGGGCGCGCCCGTGCGCGGTGAAGTACATCAAGGACCACGGTCGCCGGCAGATCGCCCAGGGCTTGTCGTCCGCCGCCTTCTTCAGGCTCAGGCCAGGCTCGGTCGCACCCGACGCGTCCAGCGTGACGCCCAGCTCGCGCCCGATGGCTTGGGCGTCGGCGATCACGGCCTCCTCGTCGGCGCGGGTCCGCTCGAACAGGCTGCTGTCGGGGCGCGCCATGCCGAAGCCCTGGTCGTCGAACACCAGGCGCTGCAAGTGGACCTGTTTGACGCCGATCCGGGCGGCGAGCCGCACGAACTCCGGCAACTGGTCCACCGTCTCCTTCAAGCCCGTCAGCCACAGCGACACGGCGGGCTTGGTGGCCCCGGTCGCGGCCTGCAGGTTGGTGAAGGCGGCGACGTTGCGGACGATGCGGTCGAACATGTCCTTGCCGCGCACCTTCAGGAACGTCGCGGCCTCGGCGGCGTCCAGCGACACCCGCAGCTCGTCCAGACCGGTGTCCATGATCTCGCGGTGCTTCCGGGGCGCAAGCAGGGTGCCATTGGTGTTGAACAGCACGTAGATGCCGCGCGCCTTCAGGTGGCAGATCATCTCCGGCAGGTGTTTCACAAGCATCGGCTCCCCCACGCCGTGCAGCACGACGCGGCTGACCCCGGGCACCTGGTCCACGATGCGGCGGAACAGGTCCATGCTCATGTCGGCCGGCGGCTCCAGCGCCTCGAAGGTGCGCGGGCAGGTTTCGCACAGCAGGTTGCAGCGGTTCGTCACCTCCAGATACAGGCACACCGGCATGGCCTCGGCCACGCTGTCGCGGGCGGACACGGCCTCGAAGTAGCGGCGGGGGTCGGGAAGCGCAGGGGCGGCTGGCAGCAGGGTTGCAGACATCAGAGTCCTCGTTCAGCAGCATGTGGCGGTGGCAGGCGCAAGGTCCGCATCAAGTCCAGGCCCAGCAGCCCAAGGAAGGGCAGGAACACCAGGCTGGGCCAGACGACGTTGTCGTGGTCCGGGTCCAAGTAAAGCACCGGGGCCGAAAGCATAAGCCAGAGCGCACCTGGCCGGGGCGCCAGCATGGCAGGCAAGGCCAATGCCGTCAGATACCAGGGATAATGCGGCGACAGTGCGGCCATGGTGGCGGTCCCCAGCCACAGGGCGTCGCGGCAGATGATGCCGGCACGTTCCGCCGGGTTGGCAGGCAAGGGCCGCCGCACGATGGCCAGGGCGAGCGTCAGCAGTCCGAGCAGCGCCAGGACGGCATAACCCGGTCCCGCCCAAGACGGCACAGGCCCGAGCACGGCACCAAGGCGCAGCAGGAACGCACCGCTGCCGCTGCCAAGACCCTCCTCCGACGCATAGCCCGGCAGGTAGCCCAGCACCCGCCACCCCGCCCCGGCATAGCAAGCGTAGCCCGCCGCGACCACGACGCCGATTGCCAGCGGCATACGCAGGTCCCAGCGTCGCCACAGCGCCGGGAAGAGCGCCGCCGGCAGCAGCTTGCAGAGGACCGCCAGGCCCAACGCCGCACCGGCCAGCGCCGGGCGGCAGCGGACCGCGGCGAGGATGGCCAGGGCGGACAGCCCCACTGCCCCGGCATCCACATGCGCCCCGCCCGCGAACTCCCACACCACGAGGGGGTTCCAGGCATAGATCAGCACCCGCTCGCCTGGCAGGCACGCGGCGCGCAGTAGCAGCAGGGCAGCGGCAGCCGTGATGGCGTCGAATGCCAGCATGGCCGCCTTCATGCCCCAGATCGTCGGCCAGGCCAGGCCGACCAAGGCAAAGAGCGCCTGTGCGGCGGGAGGGTAGATGGTCGGCGCGAAGTCGGCGCGGTTGATGTTGGGGTAGATCGCAGCCGGGCCAGTGCCCTGGTCACGCAGCGGCCTCAGCTCTGGCGCAACCGGCAGGTGCCGGTATGGATTGACCCCGGCGGCCTGCACCCGGCCATCCCAGACATAGCGGTAAACGTCGGTGGACAGCAGCGGCGGCGGCACGAACACCGCCAAGCGCATGGCCGCGCCCAGCAGCAGGATTGCCGCTATCCGGAGGCCAGACCCCGGCGGCGCGAGCGCCACGACCATCACCGCAGCCGCAAAAAGGACGCCCGCCGCCCCGGCCCAACCGACATAGGCCCTCGTCCGTCCCGGACTCATGGCGCCGATGTCGTCCGGAAGGCGCTGCGACGCACCTGCCAAGATGCAGAACAGGATGCCGACGCCCAGGGCAGCAAGGGCTGGCAGCCGCAGGCCGCGCCGCGTCATGGCTCTGGCGTCATGGTTCTGGCGCCAGTGCGCCCAGGCGGCTCCGCAGCCCAAGCGCCGCCACGCAACGCGCGGTGGCCGGCGCAGCAAAGGGCGCATCGGCGCCGCCCGCAGGCGCAGGCTCACCGAGGCTGCGGACCAGGCGTTGCAGGCCCGCACGGTCGTCAACGTCGAACCAGGTGCCCAACCGATCCATCGGAAGGCCGATCCCGAGTGCCCGCTCCGACGTCGCAGCCGCGACCGCATCCGTGCTCCAGGCGATCCGGGCGAACAGTTCCGGCTCGGGCGCCTGCACTCCCAACAGCCAGTAGCCCCCGTCATCGGCCGGGCCGATCACGGCGCGGCGCCCCGGAGCCAGCAATCGCCGGGCCGCACCGGCCAGCCATGCAGTCGGCAGCGTCGGGCTGTCGGCGTTCAGCACGCAAGCCGCGCCATAGCCCATGCCCAGCAGGGTCCGCACGGCATGAAGCAGGCTGCGCCCGAACCCTTCGACCCCTGGCGCGTCACCGAGGGCGCCATCGGCCAGCACCAGCCAGCTGCCCGGCGCAACCAGGCCGTCGAAGCGGGCCTCCTGCCCGGCAGGGGCGTAAGCCACGTATCCATGCACAGGGGCGGCCTCGGCCGCGGCCCTGACGTTCGCGGTCACGTCAGCCAGGAACGCGGCCCCTATCTGCGCGGCCTCCTCCGCCGTGAGCAGCCCCTGCAACCGGGTTTTCACGTGGCCGGGCCGCGGCGCCTTGGCCATGACGGCGATGGCGCAAACCCCGTCCAGCCTCACCGCGGCTTCTCCTCGGCCGGCATCCCTGCCCTCAAGTCAAAGGCCCGCCCGCAGTGCCGGGCGCCTTGCGCCGCAGGCGGGCATCAAAACTCCTCGCGGAGGTTCATGCCCGAATAAAGCGATGCCACCTGATCGCCGTATCCGTTGAATGGCAGCGTGTCCCGCCGGCCTGTCTCGCCGACCCGGCGCTCATGGGCCTGGGACCAGCGGGGGTGGTCCACCATGGGATTCACGTTGGCGTAGAAGCCGTACTCCGATGGGGCCAGCATGTTCCAGGTGGCTTTCGGCTTCTCCTTCAGCAAGCTGATGCGGACGATGGCCTTGATGCCCTTGAAGCCATACTTCCACGGCACGACCAGGCGCAGCGGCGCCCCGTTCTGGTTGGGCAGCGCCTGGCCGTACAGCCCTGTGGCGATCAGCGTCAGGGGATTCATCGCCTCGTCCATGCGCAGGCCCTCGACATAGGGCCAGTCCAGCACCGCGCTGCGCTGGCCCGGCATCTCCTTGGGCCGGACCAGGGTTTCAAAGCCGACCCACTTCGCACTGGACGCCGGCTCCGCCCGGGCCAGGATGCGCGACAAGGGGACGCCGATCCAAGGGATCACCATGGACCAGCCCTCGACGCAGCGGTGGCGGTAGATGCGCTCTTCCAGCACCTCCGCCCGCAGCAGGTCCTTAAGCCCGACCGTGCCGGGCTTGGCGCATTCCCCGTCGAGGGTCACGGACCAGGGCTGGGTCGTCAGCTTGCCGGCGCGGGCCGCCGGGTCGGACTTGCCGGTGCCGAACTCGTAGTAGTTGTTGTAGTCGGTGATCGCCTCCCAGCTCGACGCCGTCTCCTGCGGGACCGGGGTGCCGGGCTTGTAGGACAGGCCCTCCGCCCGGGCCGGCCCGGCGCCGGCCAGCAGCGCGGCCATGCCCATGCCGGCGATGACCGTACGGCGGCTGGCATACAGGGCGGGATCGGTGACATCAGCCTCGCGCAGGTCGAGGGCGGTCCGGATCAGCATGGGGTGCTCCTGGGATGCGGCATGGGTGGGACGGCCGGGACGGCCGCGCGAGCCACTCCACCCTCCTAGTCCGGCGGGAACGGCCAAAGGTTACAGGCAGGCAGGACGCCATCATCCCCCCGTGATCAGCCGGGTGCCGCGGCGGAAGGTCAGGTAGGCCCACACCCAATGCACCAGCACCGTCGCGCGGTTGCGCCCCCCAGCCAGCACGGCGATGTGCGCCGCCCCCCACAGCCACCACGCCAGCGCGCCCCGCACCCGCACGAAGCCGAAGTCCGCCACCGCCGATTGCCGCCCGATGGTCGCCCGGCTGCCAAGGTGGCGGTAGCGGAACGGGGCTGGCGGCGCACGCCCGGCCAGTTGCGCGCGGATCACCCGGGCGACATGGGCGCCGCCCTGCTTGGCCGCGGGCGCCAGGCCCGGCACCGCCTTGCCCGCCCAGCCGTCCGACGCCGCCGTGTCGCCGATGGCATACACCCCGTCCAGTCCAGCCACCCCTAGGTCGGCGCCGACCTTCACGCGGCCGGCCTTGTCCGGCTCTACCCCCAGCCACGCCGCGGCGGGCGAGGCCATGACGCCTGCGGCCCACAGCACCGTGCGCGCCGGGACGTGCCGGCTCGACATGGTGACGCCCTCCGCGCTCACGTCCTCGACCCGGCTGCCGAGCACGACCTCGACCCCCAGGTGGCGCAGCGCCCGGGCCGCGTCATCCGACAAGCCTTCCGGGAAGGCCGGCAGCAGGCGCTTGCCGGACTGCACCAGCACGATGCGGGCGCTGGCGGGGTCGAAGCCCTGGAACTCCTCTTCCAGCCCGTGCCGGGCCAGCTCGGCGATGGCGCCGGCCAGCTCGACGCCGGTGGGGCCGCCGCCGACCACCACGAAGGTCAGCCAGGCCCGGCGCTCCTCCTCGCTGCCGGCGCCCTCCGCTTCCTCGAAGGCCAGCAGCAGGCGACGGCGTATGGCGGTGCCGTCCTCGACCGTCTTAAGGCCCGGCGCGAAGGCGGCCCATTCGTCGTGGCCGAGGTAGCCGTGCCGGGCGCCAGTGGCGATCACCAGATGGTCGTAGGGGATGCGGCCTTCCCCGAGCAGCACGGCCTTGCCTTGCAAGTCAACGCCCGTCACCTCGCCCAGCAGCACCCGCACCCCGTCCTGGGTGTGGAACAGGGCACGGACGGGGGTGGCGATGTCGCCGGGCGACAGGCTGGCGGTGGCGACCTGATACAGCAAGGGTTGGAACAGGTGATGGTTGCGCTGGTCCAGCAGCGTGATCCGGCAGGCCGCCCCGCGCAGCCCGCGCACCGTCGCGATGCCGCCGAACCCGCCGCCGACCACGACGACGTGCGGCAGCCCCGCCCGGTCCACCGGCGCCTTGCGCCGCCGCAGCCAGCCGCCGAGCAGCGAGTCCACCGACACCGGCCCGGCGCCATGCACCACTAGAATCGCCAGCATCAGCGCCCAGGGCAGCCGCGCGTCGCCTGCGCCGGCGATCTGCCCGAGCGGCACCAGCACCAGCAGCCCGAGGGCGGTCAGCCAGCACGCCGCGCCGCTGGCCAGCAGCGCCGCGGCGCCCAACGCGGCCCAGGGCGCCAGGCCCGCCACCATCGGCGGCACCTGCGGCAGCCAAACCAGGGCGCCGGGCCGCATGGCGGCCGTCATACCGAGCGCCGCCAGCGCGATCCCGGCCGGCGCCAGCGCCAGCCAGAGCCGCAGCCCAAGCAGATAAACCGTGCCGCCCCAGCGCAGCAGCCAGGTGTTGACCCGCTGTAGCTGCTCATCGCCCCCGTCGGCCTGGAGTGTTCGGCGCTGCGTATGATGTGGCTTGACGTGATTAGGATGGTTGGGATTCAAGACTGGGATGACCGAGCTTCCTGATCTCAGCTGTCTGACGCA
>JAABUK010009478.1_pt1 | contig 13283 bp, 8 predicted proteins | sample 5559141 | NCBI WGS metagenome assembly JAABUK01 (sample SAMN10711869, study PRJNA513367) | rock metagenome | isolation source: Antarctica rocks | place: Antarctica: Victoria Land, Pudding Butte nord | collected 2016-01-03
TCTTGCAAAGCTGGAATAGATAAATTAAAAAGCCTGATTCCATATTATTATTTTGGTATAATTTAAAATTTTAAAGTATTATAAAAAAACTTAATAACTTTAATGGGCAATAACCCTTCTCTTAACCAGTAAAAATAATTATTAGCTACCAAGGTATTAATATGATACTGGCTCATGCAACCATCTTCCAGGTTGCTATTTTTAAACAAGCTAACTGCCTGACCATGTATAAAAGAAAGATACTCCGTGCGATTGTTCTATCTGCACTATTTTGTTTTTTAGCGAATGTAATGTATGCTCAAAATAAAACAGTAAACGGCCGGGTAACCGATAGTTTGGGTACGGGTGTGCCCGGCGTTACAGTTAGCGCCAGAAACATAAAAGCAGTAACTACTACCAACGATGGTGCGTTTACTATAAATGTTCCGCCATCTGTTAATACCCTAATATTTACTTCTGTAGGCTTTCAGCGACAGGAAGTAACTATAACAAACAACATGAACATAACCCTGCAAAACACGACTTCTAATTTAAATGAAGTTGTAGTGGTTGGTTATGGCACCGTAAGAAAAAAAGACCTGACTGGTTCTGTGGCTACCATTACTTCAAAAGATTTTCAGAAAGGACAAATTTCAACTCCCGAACAGTTAATTGCCGGTAAAGTTCCAGGCGTTTCCATTATTTCCAATGGTGGACAACCGGGAGCCGGAAGCACTATCCGCATTCGTGGAGGTTCATCTTTAAATGCAAGTAATGATCCCCTCGTGGTGATTGATGGCGTTCCGTTGGATAATGACAATATACCCGGCGCAAGCAATCCTTTGAGCTTTGTAAACCCTAATGATATTGAGTCTTTCACCATTTTAAAAGATGCTTCCGCCGCAGCAATCTATGGAACCAGGGCTTCTAACGGCGTTATCCTCATTACCACCAAAAAAGGCAGGGGCGGTAGTTTAAAGTTGAATTTCAGTACGGTAAATTCAGTTTCTACAATTATTAAAAAAGTGGATGTCTTTGATGCCAATCAGTTTCGTTCCATAGTAAATGCCAATGGCTCCGATGCTCAAAAGTCAATGCTAGGAAAAGCCAATACCAATTGGCAGGATCAGATATATCAGAATGCTTTTGCCACAGATAACAATATTAGTATATCAGGCGGTATAAAAAAACTGCCTTACCGCATTTCTTTGGGTTATCAAAATCAGGATGGTATATTAAAAACAGACAACCTGCAAAAGGGTTCTTTTGCTATAGCGCTTAACCCTGTTCTATTTGACAATCATTTAAAAATTGATCTTAACTTGAAAGGTAGCAGGGAACAGGCCAGATTTGCCAACAAAGGAGCAATAGGCGGTGCAGTTAGTTTTGATCCAACTCAACCCGTTTACACTAACAGCAAAAGATACAACGGCTATTTTGAATGGGTAGATGGTTCAGGAGCGCTGAGTAATCTGGCCGGAAAAAACCCTGTGGCACAATTGAAAGACAGAATAGATAAAGGAAATCCATTAAGAAGTATCGGTAATATCCAGTTTGATTATAAATTTCATTTCTTTCCTGTCTGCATGCAAATCTTAATTTAGGCTATGACGTATCTAAAGGACAGGGAACGGTGTTTGTTAATGATAGCGCTGCACAGGATTATACCAGGGCGGGCAGAAATACACAATATAAACAAACCAAACAAAACGAGTTACTTGAATTTTATTTAAATTATGCAAAGGATATAAAATCAATTAAAAGCAGGGTAGATATTGTTGCTGGTTATTCTTATAACGATTACCTCACTACCGTAACTAATTATGCCGATTATAATGCGCATAATGTAAAAATACCCAATTCAGATCCTGCATTTCCGTTTGATAAGCCGGAGCATTCTTTAATTTCTTTCTTTGGACGGGCAAATTATGTTTTAGATGAGAAGTATTTATTAACTGCCACTTTACGCCGGGATGGATCTTCAAGATTTGCGCCGACTAACAGATGGGGGTTGTTTCCTTCCGTAGCATTGGCCTGGAAAATAAAGAGTGAACCTTTCCTGAAAAACAGTGATGTAGTATCAGACCTGAAACTTCGTTTAGGCTATGGCGTTACAGGGCAGCAGGAAGGAATCGGCAACTATGATTACCTGTCTTATTATTCCTTAAGCTCTGTCAATGCAACTTACCAATTCGGAAACACTTATTACCAAGTGTACAGGCCCAGTGGCTTTTATGCAAACAGAAAATGGGAACAGACAACTACTTCCAACCTCGGAGTGGATTATGGTTTTTTGAATAACAGGATAACCGGTAGCATTGACGTTTATTACAGGAACACAACTAATCTTTTAAACCAGATACCTCAGCCTGCAGGAGCAAACTTTTCAGCATATATTATTGCCAATGTAGGCAGCATGAACAATAAAGGCATAGAGTTTAGTATCAACACCCAGCCGGTTAAAGGAAAAGATGTAACATGGGATGTAGGGTTTAATATTACTTACAATAAAAATACGATTACCAAGTTAACGGTGTTGCCTAATGATACCAGTTATATTGGCTTTCCAAGCGGAACCATTGCAGGTGGTATAGGTGGACAATTTGCTTTTATAAACGCGGTAGGAACAAGTAAGAATATCTTTTATTTATACCAGCAGGTTTATGATAAATCGGGTAACCCTATTGAAGGTGTATTTGTTGATCAGAATGGCGATGGCATTATCAATCAGAAAGATTTGTATAAGGGCAAAGGCGCTGATCCTAAAATGTTCCTTGGCTTCACTACCAATGTCGCATACAAAAAATGGAATGCAGGTGTTGTATTGCGCGCCAATGTAGGCAACTACGTTTATAATAATAGTTACAGCCAGTCGGGAACTTTAAACCAGCTTATAGGAAATTCAGTTTTGTACAACGCCTCCACTAATTATCTGACCACATTATTCAAAGGTGGTAATGGTCAACAGTTGCTGAGCGATTATTATGTTGAGAATGCTTCTTTCTTAAGGATGGATAACTTTAATATCGGCTATAATGCAGGGAAATTGTTGCACGATAAGGTGAATCTTTTCTTAAATGCCACTGTTCAGAATGTTTTTGTAATTACAAAATATTCAGGACTGGATCCTGAGATCAATAGCGGCATTGATAACAATTTTTATCCCAGGCCGCGTGTATATGCTTTGGGATTAACCCTGGGATTTTAATTTACTAACATCAGTAACGAAACTATATGAAAACAACTTATTATAAAATAATTATAGTTACAGGAGTTTTGATAATAACGATGGCATCCTGTACTAAAAAGGTGGATCTGGTTCCAACAAATGATATAACCGCACAGAAAGCATTGAGTACGCCTGCAGGATATAAAGAGTCGTTAGCAAAAGTGTATGGTGCTTTTGCTTTAACAGGTAACCAGGGTGGCACAGGTAATCCTGATATCCCTTCACAGATAATTAAAGATGAAGGCAATTCAGACTTCTTACGTATGTTCTGGAATTTACAGGAACTGACAACAGACGAAGGAGCATGGACCTGGCAGAATGATGCTGGCATCCAGGGTATGCACGAGATGAGCTGGTCTTCTACCAATCCGATCATTAATGGATTATATTACCGTGCTTTTTTCCAAATCACTTTGTGCAATGAATTTATCAGGCAGGCTTCTGATGAAAATTTAAGTGGCAGAGGTATTAGCGGTACCAGTGCAGATAGTATCCGGCATTACAGGGCAGAAGCACGCTTTTTAAGGGCCTTTCAGTACTGGGTGCTGATGGATATATATGCTAATCCCCCTTTTGTTACAGAAAGCGATGCTATTGGAAGTACCATCCCGAAACAAATTCAGCGTAAAGATTTATTCGCATATGTTGAAACGGAATTAAAAGCAATTGATGGAGATCTTATTACACCGAAAGCAAACGAATTTGGACGTGCAGATCAGGCAGCTGCCTGGGCGCTACTGGCTCGCATGTATTTAAACGCACAGATTTATACTGGTACGGCAAGATATACGGACGCTATTACTTACTGTAATAAAATAATAACTGCGGGGTATACATTACATCCTGACTATACGCAGTTGATGTTGGCCGATAACAATTTAAACACAGATGAATTTATTTTCACTATTAATTACGATGGCACGTACACACAAGGTTATGGTGGCACCACATTTTTAATTCATGGTCCTGCTAATGTTCCCGGAAAAATCTCCGGTTCCAATGGCGATTGGGGTGGGTTACGAATTACACAGAATTTTGTAAATCTTTTTTCAGACTATGGCGGGAATACCGATCATCGTGCCCAGTTCTATACAACCGGTCAAAACCTGGTTATGAACGACCTTTATACGCGTGCCGATGGTTTTTCCAGTTTTAAATTCAGGAACCTAACGAAGTCCGGTACCCCTGCTCCTCATGCCGATCCTGCAGGAAATTTTTCTGATATTGATTTCCCTTTATTCCGTCTCGGAGAAATTTACCTGATATATGCCGAAGCGGTAACACGTGGTGGCGCCGGAGGCGATGCCGCTACAGCACTCAATTACATCAATAAATTGCGTTACCGTGCTTATGGTAATGCCACAGGTAATATTACTTCAGCCCAGTTAACTACGGATTTTATTTTAGATGAAAGAGGACGTGAATTATATTACGAAGCTTTCCGGCGCACTGATCTGATCCGTTATGGAAAATTCACCACCAGTGCTTATTTATGGGCATGGAAAGGAGGTGTAAAAACAGGTACCGCCGTTGCTGATAAATATAATATTTTTCCTTTGCCTTCTACTGATTTATCTTCTAATCCTAACCTGATTCAAAACTCAGGCTATTGAGTGCAGGTTGGTTAAATAACAATTTAAAAAAGCTATATGAAAATATTAATCAAACCGCTTTTGCTGATAATAATACTTGTTACTCTTTTATACGCCTGTAAAAAAGACGAACAACAAGCTACTCTCAACCAGGGAACCGGTGTACCTGCTTTATCGGCTTCCAGTACTACTCTGGTGTTAGACAGCTCGAATGCAGCCAGCAAAATTGCTATCACTTTTACTGCTCAGCCGGTAAACTTTGATGCGAAAGTAGCAGTCACTTATACATTCCAAATCGATTCGATCAACGATAATTTTGTAAAACCTGTTAGTATGATTTTAGGTAATGATCTAACAAGATCATATACGGTTGCTGATTTTAATACGCTGGTAACATCATTTGGATTGGCACCGGCTGTTGCGGGAAAGATACATGCCAGAGTAAAAGCAGATGTGAATCAAAGTAACGGAGTCGCCACAACTATTCCGACTGTTTATTCCAATACAATAGACATCACAGTAACACCGTATTCAACTAAGCCTAAACCTAAATACGCGGTGCCTGACAGCTTATATATTATAGGCGATGCTACACCTGGCGGCTGGTCTAATCCGGTGCCAATACCCGGCCAGCAATTTACAAGGATAGACGATAATACTTTTGGCATTGTTATATCATTAACAGGCGGTAAGGCATACCTGCTGTTACCTAAAAACGGTGACTGGAGTCATAAGTATGCAGTACCCGGAACACCTGATCCTATGAGTGGTTCTTTTATACCTGATGCAAATAATAATATTCCGGCTCCTCCTACAAGCGGCATCTATACCATCATTGTAGATTTTGTAAAAGGTTCGTATACGCTTACTGCCGGCAATACTTATAATGTTCCTGCTAATTTATATATTGTGGGTGATGCTACTGCTGGGCAATGGAACAATCCTGTTCCTGTTCCTTCCCAACAATTTACTCAAACCGGTAATGGTGAATTTAATATTACGATTCCTTTAACCGCAGGAAAATCTTATGTGTTCTTACCACTTAATGGTGATTGGGGACATAAATTCGGAGGAAGCAGTAAAACCGGAGGAGCATTGTTGTATGATAGCAGTGTTCCAGGCACTAATACACCAGCTCCTGATGCAAATGGAACATACAAAATTTACGTAAACTTTTTTAGCAAGCAGTATAAAGTAATGCAATAATGTTAAACGCTGATTTCTAAAGTCTTCTAAGATTTCTGATAAGTCTTGAATGGATGATGTACATGAAACTTGTAACAGATACGTTGACTTCCGATAAGTCATGAATAGATGATGTCCCTGAAACTTGTAACACAGACGTTGACTTCCGAAGTCTTAAATTTCAACAGCTTTCAATACAAACGCAGACTTCGAAAGTCTTAAATAAGACATTTTAAAAACGGATGAATTTTAAAACTTAAAGGAACAACGTATTCATTCAAGACTTTCGAAGTCTGAGTCCTAGGTGCAGCAGGTCAATATTCAAGACTTCGGAAGTCAACGTCTTTTTTATAAGTTGCCGAAACTTACTCCATTCAAGACTTCGACTTATTAAGCTTTGATTGTAGGTGATGCCACAGTTCTTGTTGATTTTAGATCGCAAAATAAATATAAGTCTTGAATGAAGAACTCCCAATGAATTTCGTAATCGTTGGAAAGACATAACTCAATCACTGTAAAAAAGCATCCATTGCTTTAGTAGGTTTTCCATCATTGCCCCAGGCACTTAATCCATATTTGCTCCAGCTTCTTGCCCCTTCTGGTTCCCAATACATGATACCTAAACCCTGACCATTTGGCACAGCTTTCACTTTATGTTGTACCGCTACCAGCATATCGTATGTGTTTTGCACCTTCGTATCTTCCCCCCCTACTTCTACAACCATTACTTGCTTCTCATAATGAGAAGCAAGGTAATTGAGGTTATTTCCTAAATCATTAATAGACAGCGTATAATCAGGGTTTCCATTAAGCCAGTACGGATAATAGGATAACCCTATCACATCGTATTTTGCTCCATGTACCTGTGCACTGTCAAACCACTTTCTGAACCTTTGATTATTATTTCCCTGATCAACATGAAGGATAACTTTTGTTGCCGGACTAATCGCTTTAATCGCATCGTACCCTTTATTAATTAACTGAGCCAATCCATTCCAGTTATTTGTGCTTCCTTCAGGATACATCATACCTCCGGCTGTTTCATTGCCAACCTGCACCCATTCGGGAGTTATTCCATTCCTTTTAAGTGAAGACATAACATCAAAAGTATAATTGTAAACATCTTGTAATAACTGTGGAAAATTATGACCTTCCCACGCAGCCGGCTTTTTTTGTTTACCGGGATCTGCCCAACTATCACTGTAATGGAAATCTATCATAGTCCGCATTCCCCATTTTTTTGCACGAACCGCCATAGCTACTGTTTCATCTTTACTGCAATGACCACTTGCTTTATCATTTGAAGGATTAACCCAGGTTCTTAAACGTATGCTGTTGATGCCATGATCTTTTAAAATCTGAAAGCAATCCTGCTGTACTCCATCATTATTATAAAATATAAAACCGGTTGCTTCCATTTGTGGCAGCCAACTTATATCCGCCCCTTTGGCAAAGATTTTATTTTGTGTTTGAGTTGATGATTTTTGTGCAGTGCAGCCAGCAAACATTACAGCACAAAAAAGCAAAATAAAAACGGGATTATATTTATTCTTCATTTTAATAATATTTTTTCTACTTCTTGGCTAAAATTCCATGCATAGTGTAACTAAAGCATTCGTTAAATAGCTATGCTTTACCCAAATTTATAAAGTAATTTAATCATTCAATAGGAAGATCTATATTAGCTGTTAGGGTGATAGTCTATCCCCTTATGGGCTACCGTTAGGGCACAAGTAGGCCACAAAGACACGGAGGCACTAAGAAGCACAAAGAAGTTTCCTTTGCGTTCGTTAGTGCCTTCGAGTCTTTGTGGCCTTTGTCCTAACGATAGGCTAAATAGGAGGGTCATTCGGTGTATTTGTATTGGTTAACCTTTCCTGATCCGGATATGGATAAAAATTTCTGTTTCGTTCAAAACTTAATGGAACAGGATTTACGTTGGCAGGAGGCGCCGGCCTTCCAAAACGGCGACTGTCTTCAAGGCGAAGTCCGGTCATAAATAATTCAGCGCAACGTTGCCGGTAAATTTCGGTGAGCAAATCAGCAGCCGTAGCAGGCCCGCTATAGGGAGGCAGGTTGGCGTTTACACCAAATGGATCACCGGTGGCCTGTGTGCGGACAGCATTGATCTCAGTTAATGCAGAAGCCAGGTTGCCGCCACTTCTTACGATAGCTTCAGCTTTAAGCAATCTTACTTCATCTGGCAGGTAAACAGGAATAGGCTTGGAGATATCATCAAAAAAGCCTTTCACTGTTTTCAACGTTTCACCGCCAATTACTGTATTGGGTGTGCCTAAATAAAAGGCAAGCCTGCCATCTCCTGCTTCCACCAGTGATGCAGGCAGACCAAAATTTTCCCTAGGTCTATAGTCAATTCTAACAACTATCGCATTATAAACAGGATTAGGACTTTGCGTGCTGTATAAGAACTGAGATTTGCTGGTAAGATTTACCAGGTTAGCCGCAGCAAGGGACTCAGCATATTTAGCCAACATCATATTGTATCTTGCCCTGTAAGTATTGATACAATCAAGCAATTTAAAATCACTGCCTAATATCCTTGTATTAAATTCAGCAGAAGGCGCAGTTGTATTAAATCTTAAAGCAGCATCATCCAATAATTGAATAGCGGTTTGCAAACCCTGGGCTCTTGGAACAAAAACAGCTGCTCCCGTTTTATTAGTTTCAATAGGAAATTGTTCAAAGCAGTTGGCCAGGGCACCGATTGCCATTGCTTTAAACAGTTCTGCATGTGCAATAACACCGCTTGCACTTGCGGCATCGGCTCCGAACACGTTAGCAGCATTGTTAATCAGTGTCTCTGCCATACCTATCGTTTTCTCAAACCGTGTCCAGTGATTCAGAATATTGCCATTAAAAGTTGGCAGCGCAGTGCCACCTGCTTCCATCTCCAGCACATTGGTAAAAGTAGTAATCCCTTTTATCTCCCTGGCAGTAGTGCCAGGCGTTATTATTACCGACTCTATTGCAGTAGCAGCATAATATTGTTTTATACCAATGCTGAGCGTAAACATTCCTTCCTTTGTGGTAGTAATCTCAGTACCCGTTGGCCCGTTCGGATTTACATAATCAAGCTTACATCCTGTTTGGACAATCAATCCTATCATTATCAGCCCATATATTAATAGTCGTTTCATGTGTGAAAAAGTTTTTGTTATTTAATGTTAGAAATTAACAGAGAGGCCGAATAAAATAGTTCTCGGGATTGGTACCTCCACGAAATCAAATCCTCTTACGGCATTGTCCTGCCCGGCAGCATTTACTTCCGGATCATAACCACTGTATTTATCCCATGATATAAGATTTCTACCGGAAGCAGTCAGGCGTATATTCTGTAATTTCCAAAATCTTGGAAACAGCTGGTAAGCAAAGGAAACCTCACGTAGTTTTACAAAGTCTCCTTTTTCTATCCAGTTCTCAAAAATGCTAAATAAAGCCGCACTGGTTCCTTTGGGAACTTCTCCTTTCAATTCCGGTTCATATCCTTTTAAGCCGCCATACAAATCCCTGTCACCAACACGCCTGGTAAAATTAAATACATCAAACCCTAACATTCCATCCAGCTGCACACGGAAAGTAAATCTCTTATAACTTACTTCGTTTATCCATGACAGTATGGATTTCGGATTTGGCTGGCCAATCACTTTGCTTAACACAGCGCCGAGTGGCTGTCCTGCCGCGTTGCGCCCGATAGTATAAGTTCCGTTTGCTTTCTGTACACCCAGCTCCCTTTGCGGTAAGCCTACAGCATTCAGCAAAAGGGTTCCATCAGGATTGTGTGCAAAGAAGGTAGAATAATAAGCGCCCAATGGGTAACCGTTTACTGCTGCAACCTGGCTGAAACCACCGGCAAATGCCAGCACACCATTGCCTTCAACTCCATTGATAATATTTTTATTTTGCAGGTAAGAGAAAGTTGACACCCAGGTAAGATGGTTATTCTGAACCGGTATTACCTTCAGCAAAAATTCAAACCCTTTATTTGACATGGTGCCGATGTTCAGGAACCTATTATTATAACCGGTACTTGGCGCCAATGTTCTGTTCAGAATGAGGTCCTTAACATCCTTCTTAAACCAGGTAAATTCCAAACCGATCCGGTCCTTTAAAAAACTTATGTCAGCACCTATCTCCAGTTCGGTTTGCCTTTCCGGTTTCACATTGAAGTTTCCCAATACTGCTGAAGGCACATAACCCGTATTGCCAGTATAGTTAACAGGTGTATAATTTGTAAACCGGTCGTAGGCGCCTATGGCCGTCAGGTTGCCTGATTGTCCCCAGGCTGCACGAAGTTTTAATGATGGAACAATATCAGCAAGTTTGGAATTTTTCCAGAATGGTTCATTCGACACGATGTATGACCCGCTTACTTTAGGAAAGAACTGCCAGCGGTTATCCGTTCCATATACTGAAGATGCATCCACCCTGGCAGCACCCGTGAGAAATATCTTATCTGCAATGCCAAACGATTGCTGCAAAAACCCTCCTAAAATGGTTCTTTCAGATCGGAACTCTTCAGCGGTATAAGTGCCATTAGTAATGGTTTGTCCGAAAGCACCTAATTGTTGAGCTGTGGCGCCGATAGTATAGGTTCTGTCGTATTGCAACGTGCCACCCAACCCTGTTGTAGATTCCAGCCAGGTGGTAATATTCTTCCGGTAACTGATGTTCAGATCGTTATTCAATTGTAACACTGCAGCATCTGCTCTTCTCGAATAACCACCATCGTTAGACGGGGTGGTATTTTTAGGAGGAATATAAGCTGTTGCAATTTGCGAATAATTATCTACGCCAAAAATATAATCTATGTTCAGTCCGGCGATTGGTTTTATATTCAGTTGGGTGTTGCCAATGAACCGGTTTATTTTCTGTTTAAAATCAAACCGGTTAATCGCTTCCAGCGGATTGGTTCTCCGCAGTATAGCAATTGGTGCGGTAGATGGGTACACACCGGTTACCGGATCAGGAACGGGATTGATAAAATTATTGCTGAAAATAAAACCGGTTAAAGCGCCGTAGGCTGAATTAATACCACCATTCGGTATTTCCTTACTGCTGCTCAAAGTAAAATTAATACCTGCAGTTAACGTTGTGATCTTATTGATCTTCTGGGTAACGTTCATCCTGAGGCCGTTCCTGAAAAAATCTGTATTATCAATAATGCCCTGGTTATAGAAGCTGGAGCCGGAAACATAATATTTGGTGTTTTCATTTCCACCAGAAACAGCTAGCTGGTTTTCTGTGCCGTAACCAGTACTGAATATCTTGCTCTGGTAATCATATCTTGTTATAGGAGATTTAGAAAGATCAGTTGCGGTGGTATTATTAAAAGTGAAAGGATATTCATTGTACGCCAGCTTTTTCCTGATATCGTTCATCCTGAACTGTGTTGAAAAAGTTACCTGCGGTTTACCTTCTTTGCCTTTCTTGGTAAAGATCTGTACTACCCCGTTATTGGCTCTTGAACCATATATTGCTGACGCAGCGGCGCCTTTAATAATTTCTATATGGTCAATGTCTGCGGGGTTGATATCCACCAGCCGGTTTTGAGCATAACCACCAAGATCAATCAGCTGCCGGGAGTCGTTGTTTACAATAACACCATCAACAATATACAATGGATCGGAAGATCCTACAATTGTACTCGGTCCCCTGAGCCTCACCGTTATACCACCTGCAGGATTACCTGAGTTTTGGGTGATCTGTGCACCGGCTACTTTTCCCTGCATGGCGCCATCTATCGAAGTGGCAGCACTGTACTGAAGATCTCTTGCAGACACAGTAGAAATCGCGTTTCCCAGTTTTCTTTTACTGGTGGCGGCATTGGTTCCGGTTACAACCACTTCGTCAAGTCCAAGCACATCTTCTGTTAATCGGGCGTTCACAGCATAATCGTTTTTCCCGGTTACTTTGATCGCCTCTTCCGTTGTTTTATATCCGACGCTTGAAAAAACAAGCACAAGATTTCCGGGCTTAATAGCTACATTAAAAGAGTAAGCACCCGATGCATTGGTAGCAGTAGCAAATTGGGTATTGCGGATCGTTACCGTAACGTTTGACAAGTCCTTACCATCCGGGCCAGTGGTTTTACCTGTTATACGCACCTGCGAAAAAGCGGCAAGGGTAAAACAGTTTAAAAATATAATAAGGCTCAGCATTTTTATAATGTAAAGCCAGCGAGGTTTTAGTTTGCACATAGATAGCAGATTTGGTTGAATACAATTTGAATTCCGGCACTTAACTTCTCATGTAAAGCTTCTTAAAAAATTTCATTGTAGCAAGGAATAGTAGGGGAAAAATGCAGGTTTCGTAAAGATTCAATAATCACAAAGGATCTGAAAATTTATTTATAGGCTTTTGATAGTGAACACCTAAACTTCTTAAACACAATTTAATATCAGAATGTGATGCATTAGGAGCTGAATTGTTATGTGTTGAAATTGAAAAGTCAGTTAGATAAATGTTTATAACCAAGTGTTGCATGTTCAAAAACAATTGGGTATATTAATCAAAGGATAATGTATTACAACTGTTCTTTAATTATTCAACTGCTCCGGAAGATTGTATTGTCAAAGCTATTTATGTAAATGGTTCTATCCTCCACAAAGGAGCTACAACCTCAAACCTTGTAACATATAAATATGTTCCGGCTTTACAAGGTCTGCTATTGAGTACTTATACTTGTAAATCTGAAGCAACGTTTCCTTTGATACAATTGTCATTTTTTAAAATTATTTTATTAAAAAAATTATTTCAATCTTCCTAATAACAGTTATCGCTGTAAGTTGTAGTAAAAAAGATGTAAATGACAATACAAGTAAGCTTCCTTGTGACATTCAAAAATCATATATGGAAAACTCGGCCAAGGTAACAATCAAAAATGGGGTTTGGGGAACTGTTTCTTTTATGGAAGGGAATTGTATGCCAATTATCGGTTTAAACACTACTTGTAAAAATTGTCCGGTTAGAAGGATTGTAAGAATTTACCAATACACAACGGAAAATCAAGCGATAAAGTCTGGAATTATAAGTTTTTACGATAGCTTTAGCACACAGTTAATCAAGGAAGTTGAAACTGATGATAATGGATTCTTTCAGACAGAATTGTCTGCCGGTGAATATACCATGGTAATTATAGAAAATGGTAAACTCAGAACTCCTTACCTAGACACGTAAATTAAAGGTTTGTTCGCAAATTAAATATGCGTTTAATTTGGGGATGCAATTACAACTTCCGTTATTTCCGGCAGGCAGTAAACTGATATCTGAATGTCTTG
>JAABUK010007443.1_pt1 | contig 13282 bp, 7 predicted proteins | sample 5559141 | NCBI WGS metagenome assembly JAABUK01 (sample SAMN10711869, study PRJNA513367) | rock metagenome | isolation source: Antarctica rocks | place: Antarctica: Victoria Land, Pudding Butte nord | collected 2016-01-03
GAGCTCTGACAGAGCACAGAGTTCGTAGTACCGCCGGTCGAGTCCTTCATCGGTGAGAACGAGCTTGTCCCAGCGCTTTCGGATGAACTCAATCGGCGCATCGTCAGGGAGCTTGCGGGCATTCTCCGTGTTCATTTCGCGCAGCACGTTAACCGCATCGAGCACGGACTTTGCCGCTGGAGCCGCCTGCAACCGGAGCGCGTCTAGGAACTCCGGCGCGTAGCGGCGTACCGTGGCATAACTCTCGCCAATGCGATACAAGAAGTCGAAGTCCTCTGGCTGGGCGAGGTGTTGCGCTTCGCTGATGCTGACGGCGAAATCGTCCCAGGAGACGACAGACTCGACTGCAGCGAAGGGATCGACGCCACTCTGGCGTGCGTCCAGCAACGCCTGGCCGATCCTCCCATAGAGCCGAAGCTTGTCATTGATGGCCTTGCCGGAGGCTTGAAACTGCTCCTGATGCTTGTTCTTGGCCGCGTTGAAGAGCTTGCCCACAATCCGGTCGTGCAGATCAATGATCTCGTCCGTTACCGTCGCTGTCTGTTCCACCGCAATGGCTACGAGCGTCGCATAGCGGCGTTGCGGCTCGAACTTCGTCAGGTCGGCGGCGGTCATCTGGCCGCCCTGCCGTGCGAGCTTCAGCAAGCGATTCTGATGAATCTCGCGCTCTATGCCAGCCGGCAGATCGAGACCTCGCAGAGCATGAAGCCGGTCGATATGTTCGAGCATATGCCGGGAGTTCGGTTTGAGAGGCGACTCCCTGAGCCATCCCAACCAGGTCAGGCTACTTGCCTCTCTACGCTTGAGCAACCCGTCCAATCGCTCCCGGTGAATGGAGGAAAGGCCGTCGGTCAGGATGCGATAGATTCGCCGGTTGGCCCGCGTCACCGCCTCCGCGCAGATGTCCTCGATGACATTCAGGTGAGGAAGCAGGATGGCTCTTTCTCGAAGCATTTCGACCAGAGCACCTGCCAACACGATGCCGGTGTCAGTTTCAAGCGCGATCTCGGTGAGGTCGCCGACCGCAGGCCTGTGATGTCCTACCGTGAACGGTTCAAAACCAAAGACTGTTTGAAGCTCGACCATGTGCTCTCGCCTGGTCTGCGCCCGGTCCCCATACTCAGCCCACGCTTCAGGCGCGATCTTGAGCTGAGCTGCCACCCACTGGAGCAAAGGTCCGAACGGCTGCTCGGCAATACCGAGGGCAACTCCTGGATGACGCAAGTAGCAGAGCTGCACCGCAAAGCCGAGCCTGTTGGCTGCGCCGCGGCGCTGCCGTACCACTGCCAGGTCGGAGTCGTTCAGCGTGTAACGGCGGATCAGATCCTCTTGTGTGTCGGGCAGGGCAAGCAAACTCTCTCGCTCGGAAGCGGAAAGGATGGAGCGACGGGGCATGCAGGCTCCTCTCGCAAACGCTGGTTTCCGAGAACACTTCATCGAGAGACGCAGAATCGCGGAAAGCCCAATGTTCCTCGTTCTCGGAAACAGTTCTCAAATGCTATTCTCAATCAACTGCCATGCCTACGAGTTCCGAGAAGAAAACCTCTGGCCCGAGGAGGCCGCTCAAGGCCGACGCACCCAAAGGCCGTACCCTGCTGATCGGCTACGCCCGCGTCTCGACCCTGGATCAGAATCTCGAGCTGCAGATCGAAGCTCTTACCAAGGCCGGTTGCAAAAAGATCTTCGAGGACAAGATCAGTGGCAGCCGGGTCGAGCGCCCCGGACTTGCCAAAGCGCAGGAATCCTTGCGCGAAGGCGACACCCTGGTCGTCTGGAAGCTAGATCGGCTCGGCCGCAGTGTGAAGAACCTGGTGGACTTGGTCGGAGAGCTGCACAATCAGGGAGTTCAGTTCAGAAGTCTCACCGATGCGATCGACACCGACACCGCGTCCGGACGCTTCTTCTTCCACGTCATGGCCAGCCTGGCGGAGATGGAGCGGGAACTCACCGTCGAACGGACCCGCGCAGGCCTTGAAGTCGCTCGCCAGCTAGGTCGTAAAGGCGGGCGCAAACGGCAGATGACCGAAAGCAAGATCAAATCAGCGAAAAAGCTACTTGCCAGCGGCGTACCGCCCCGAGACGTAGCCAGCAACCTCGGAGTCTCCGTTCCGACGCTCTACAGATGGATTCCAGCATCCACAAATCCCTGAAATGTTTTCTACCGCCCGTTTCTAACGGGACCCAAAACTCAACATTTCAAATTTGAGGACAGGGTCTAATGTCCGGATAATGAGCCAATCAGAATCGGGTTAGTTTTTACGGCCTTTCCCCCGTCCGCCGGTTGTGCTTCGAACGTATAGAAGCCCGGCTTTGATCGAAAAGCTTCAGGCAATCGGAATGTTATTAGGCTTCCTCGATCAATTTTCTGAGCAGCTTTATCAATAGCTTTGTAGTCCTTTTGCCGATTTTGCCAGTCTGTCCAGAACTGAAGGCCGCCAGAAGAGGTGGAGAGCTTCTCGAGATCGATTCCAGCTCGGGCCCGAGCTTTCGATCCTGAGAAATCGTGGTTCGCCAGCAATATGCTGAAGCAGCGGATGTGGTTCGCGGCCATTTGTCTCCGTAACTCTTCCAATGCTGCCGATGTCACATCGTCGTCGTTATCTGCCACGATCACGATGGTTCGAATGCCCGATGAATTCTCCAGGAGGGAGATGCCATGCAAGACTCCGGCGTATAGACTTCCCGGCAAACCACCGTAGTCTTCTGAACTGGGATCCAGCGTCCGAATCGCGGTCTGAATTCCCGACGGTGTATCGGCTTCCGCGATAACTTTAGGCTGTTTGCCGGCCGCAACGATGGTAAATTTTGGGCGCGAATCGTGGATGGCCGCTGCAAGGCTTGCGACGTAATCCAGCGATGTCTTCATAAGGGTTCTCTGGTGAGTATCACTGTCGAGAACGAAGACGACGTGAAGTGGAGCAAGCGGTGGAGTGTCGACGCGAATAACATCTAATGGCGTGTTCTTGAAGAACAGTTTCGGCAAGTTCGAGTTCTGGCCATTGTGCGCAGCCCCGTTGTCTCTGAAAGTTACGTTGACCGCGACCTCTGCCGGAGAAGGTTGGGCGCGTGCTGGTGCGATCAATGTGCAACCGAAGATGCAGAACCACAGATTTCGCATAATCGTCCTCACTGCATGGTAGAAATATTCGTTTCTCCAAGCTTCACATGCTTGGGCGGAAGATCACTCGAAGCTCGTCTTTAGGCACATCTTAGAACGAACACCGCTTCACCTCTTGCGTCCTCGCTGTTCTATACTTCTCGGCAGTGGAGATGTTTCTCAATCTCGTTTGGCTTTCTCTCTCCGTGTTTCTCGTCACGGGGTGCATACGGTCGTTGCGGAGAAGGGGTTCGGGGTTTGACCTGACCACGGTCATTGCAGTCACTCTGCTGGTCGTTCTGCTGTTCCCGGCGATCTCCATGACTGACGATCTGATGGCGATGAACTTGCCTGCGGAAGTTCAGCATGACATGCATCGCCATGAGTTCAGCCCGCTTCATCCGGTCGAAGCTACGTCTGTCTCTTTGCTCGGAGCTGTCCCGTTGATGACTCTGGCATTGTCAGCTCTCGCCTTTCTCGGCATCATCTCTGCTCGAATCTGGCCTTTCAGCTTTGCAGCCAGGGTCTTAGCGGGTTACGCTAGATCCCTCGGCATACGCGGTCCGTCCACCTTCGCTACCCTCTAGCCACGTGGGCTGAGTTCGCCATTCCGGCGTTCTCTCTTCTCTTCCTCAAATCTTCCCTGCTTCAATCCATTGAGATCCGGCATGACCTCTATCAGTTCAGGTGTGCTCCGCGTCTTGCTCTTCGCCTGCGCCGGATCGGCCGCTGCGCAGACAACTACCGCCCCGTCGATTAGCGCGCCGATCACCACAGCAGGCAGTAGAGCGAGCTTGGCTTCGAATCCGACGCTGGTCGCAGAAAGGAGGCGTTGACAAACAATGCATCAGAAGCTGTGTCGCACTGTTCAACATCTAGGGAGTTGTCTTCTATTTTGCAACTTGTTTATAACAGGCTGTAGCCACAAAGAGGCTCATCGTGAGGCCGCCGAGGCCCCACCCTCCAGCCCTGTTGTCGTCGCAGGCGGCACCAGCGACACCGTCCACATCGACGATCCGCAACGCTTTCCGCTCGTGGCAGCGGTAACTCGGCAGTCCTTCAGCACCCTCAACGTCACCGGCACCGTTCAGCCCGACCCTTCCCGGGAGATACCCGTCGTTCCCCTTGCCAATGGCCGCGTGGTCGCCCTGCATGTCGGCTTGGGAGATCTCGTCCACAAGGGCCAGCTCATCATGGACGTCCAGTCCCCGGACGTCAGCCAGGCATTCGGCAGCTATCTCAAGGCGGTCGCCGACGAGCACCTCACGGCCGTCGTCCTCAATCGCGACAAGCTCCTCTACGACAAGGGCGCCATCGCCCAGAGCCAGCTTGAGATCGCCCAAAACGGAGAGGACGACGCCCGCGCCGCGCTCACCGCCTCCGAGCAGCAGCTCCGCATCCTTGGCGTCGATAAGAACCACCCCGGCGACGTCCTCCACGTCTACTCCCCCGCAAACGGCGTCATCGTCAGCCAGAACACCGCCGCCTCCGGCGTCGCCGGCATCACCTACGCCGGTGCCGCTGGATCCTTCCTCATCGCCGATCTGACCCACGTTTGGGTGGTCTGTGATGTGTACGAGAACGACCTCGCTTCCGTCCACGTTGGCGAGCAGGCGCAGATCCGCCTCAACGCCTTTCCCGACAGGGTCCGTACAGGCACCATCTCCGACATCGGCGCCGTCCTCGATCCCACTATTCGCACCGCCAAGGTCCGCATCCAGGTCCCCAACCCCGATAACACACTGCGCATCGGTCTCTTCGCCACCGCGACCTTTCGCGGTACCCGGCCCGACCCAAGGGTCGCCCTGCCCGCAAACGCCGTCCTCCATCTCCACGATCGTGAGTTCGTCTTTCAGCCCTCGAACACAGCCGGCAACTTTCGCCGCACGGAGGTCAAAGCTGGCTCCCTCCTGGACGGAAACTACGTCGAGATTCTCTCCGGCTTGGGCTCCGGACAGCAGGTCGTCGCGAATGCGCTGGAGCTGCAGAACACGGCGGCGCAGTAATGATTCGCGCGCTAGTGGACTTCGCCCTCAATAACCGCTTCATCATTCTCATCGTCGCCGTTCTGCTCTTCGGCTGGGGAGCTATCTCCTTCCACAACCTCCCCGTCGAGGCCTACCCCGACGTCGCCAACAACTACGTCACCGTTATCACTCAGTGGCCTGGCCGCGCCGCAGAAGAGGTCGAGCAGCAGGTCACCATCCCTCTCGAGATCGGCATGGCGGGCATCCCCCACATGACCCATCTCCGCTCCACATCCCTCGCCGGCCTCTCGAGCGTCACCATGATCTTCGACGATCGGAGTGTCAACGACTGGAACCGCGAAAAGGTCCTCGAGCGCCTCTCCCAGGTCACGCTCCCCAACGGCCTCCAACCCCAGATCGGTACCGACTGGAGTCCCGTCGGGCAGATCTTCTGGTACAACCTCCGCAGCTCCAACCCGCAGTACGACACTATGGCACTTAAGAGCATCGAGGACTGGACGCTTGAAAAGCAGTTCCGCTCCGTGCCCGGCGTCGTCGACGTCTCCTCCTTTGGAGGCATCACCCGCGAGTACCAGGTCATTCTGGACCCCGAAAGGCTCATCTCCTACGGCCTCACCGTCGCGCAGGTCAAGCAGCAACTTGTCCAGAACAACGTCAACGCCGACGGAAGCTTCATCGAACAGGGTGCCCAGCAGGTCAATGTTCGCGAGGTCGGCCTCTTCACCAGCACACACGACATCGAGAACACCGTCCTCAAAGCGCAGAACGGCACCGCGCTCAAGATCTCCGATGTCGCCACCGTCATCCAGGGTCCAAAGATCCGCCTCGGCCAGATTGGTAAAACGTATCGTCGCCACGACGGCAAACTCGTCGACGATGATGATGTAGTCGAGGGCGTCGTCCTCCTGCAGAAAGGCGAAGACTCCGACAAGGTGCTCGAAGGCATTCACGCCAAAATAAAGGAGCTCAACGAGCGCATCCTCCCCAAGGGCGTCACCGTCGTCCCCTTTCTAGACCGCAGCACTCTGCTCGAACTCACCACGCACACCGTCCTCCACAATCTCACCGAGGGCATCATCCTCGTCGCCCTGATCCTCTTCCTCTTTCTCGGCAATATCCGCGGCGCTCTCATCGTTGCCATCACCATTCCCTTCGCCCTCCTCTTCGCGTCTATCTGTCTCGACCTTTCCCACATCCCGGCCAACCTTCTATCGCTCGGCGCGCTCGACTTCGGCATGGTCGTCGAAGGCGCCGTTGTCATGGTCGAAAACATCGTTCGCCACCTCAGCCACGGTCGCGATCCCAACCCCCCCGTCAAGGAGCAGATCCGCCACGCCGCACACGAGGTCCAGCGGCCCGTCTTCTACGCGATCACCATCATCATCACGGCTTACCTCCCCATCTTTACGCTTCAGTCCGTCGAAGGCCGCCTCTTCAAGCCCATGGCCTGGACCGTCGCCTTCGCCCTTCTCGGTTCCCTCGTCTTCTCCATGCTCGTCGCCCCCGTGCTTGCCAGCTTTCTCTTCCCCAAGGGCGCGACCGAATGGGAAAATCCGATCCTGCACTGGCTTACCGCGCGCTATCGCAAAGACGCCTCATGGGCCATCCAGCGCAAGATCGTCCCGCTTGCCGGCGTTGCCCTCATGCTCGCGCTCGGCGGCTTCCTCCTCTTCAGCGGCGCTATCGGCTCAGAGTTCCTCCCGCACCTCGATGAAGGCGCCATCTGGGTCCGCGGCTCGCTCGCTCCCTCTACTGGCCCCACAGAAAGCCGCAACGTCGCCAACCGCGCCCGCGTCATCCTCTCCTCCTTCCCCGAGGTCACCCAGGTCGTCAGCCAGATCGGGCGCCCCGACGATGGCACCGACACCACTGGCTTTTTCAACACCGAGTTTTTCGTCGACCTCAAACCCAAAAGGGACTGGCGCGCCGTCTTCGACCAAAACAAGGAAGAGCTGATTAGCGCCATGGATCGCGAGCTCGTCAAGATCCCAGGCGCTGTCTGGAACTTCTCACAGCCCATCTCCGACAACGTAGAAGAGGCTGTTAGCGGCGTCAAAGGCGAGCTCGCCGTCAAACTCTACGGAACCGACCTCAAGCTCCTCGAGCAAAAGGGCGACCAGATCGTCCAGGTCATGAGCAGCGTCCGCGGCGTCGCCGATCTCGGCCTGTTCCGCGTCATCGGACAGCCGAACCTCAACTACACCGTCGATCGCACCGCCGCCGCCCGCTTCGGCATCAACGTTGCCGACATTCAGGACGCCATCGAGTCTGCCGTTGGCGGCTCCGCGGTCACCAAGGTCCTCGACGGCGAAGCCCGCTACGACGTCACTGTTCGCTACTCCCCGCAGTTCCGTGCCACGCCCGAGGCAATCAGCAACATTCGCCTCGTCGCTCCTTCCGGCGAACGCGTCTCGATCAGCCAGCTCACGAAGCTCCAGGTCACCGACGGCGCCGAATCCATCGGCCGCGAGAACGGCGTTCGCTACGTCGCAATCAAATACTCCGTTCGCAACCGCGACCTCGGCACCACCGTCCAGGAAGCCCTCGACAAGGTCAACAAGCAGGTCTCTCTTCCTGCCGGCTACCGCCTCGACTGGGCCGGCGAGTACGAGAGCCAGAAGCGCTCTTCGCGCCGCCTCGCCATCGTCTGCCCCATCACCATCCTGATCATCTTCATGATCCTCTACGGCATGTTCAACTCCTTCAAGTGGGCATTGCTCGTCCTCGCCAACGTCGCCATCGCTCCGGTCGGCGGCCTCGTTGCGCTCTACCTCACCGGCAACCACTTCTCCGTCTCCTCCGGCGTCGGCTTCCTCGCCCTCTTCGGCGTCTCCGTCCAGACCGGCATCATCATGCTCGAGTGCATCAACCAGATGCGCGCCCGCGGCCTCCCCATCTCCGAAGCCGCACTCGAAGGTGCCGTCCTCCGCCTCCGCCCCATCATGATGACCATGATCGTTGCCACCCTCGGCCTGCTCCCCGCCGCCCTCTCGCACGGCATTGGCTCAGACTCGCAGCGCCCCTTCGCCATCGTCATCGTCGGCGGCCTCATCGGCGCCTTGCTCATCGGCGTCTTCATCCTTCCCACCCTCTACGTCTGGGTCGCACGCCCCGGTGATGTCTTCTCAGCCCCGGCCACGGAGTTCGAAAATTGACCCGTCCCGCACACATCCCGTTCTCTTACCCGCTTCTTTCGGCCGCGACCCTCCTTCTCGCCCTGTCTGCGCCGCCGTCTCACGCCCAGGTGCCTGTCGGCGAAGAACCCAGCCCCACAGCCTCGGGAAACCCCGGCCAATCCACACCCGCGCCCGCAAATCAGTCGATCCCCGGCACCAAGACCCCGACATCCACCTCCCAGACTCCACCGGCCGCACCTGCGCCTGCACCACCCGCCCTCCCCGCAACCTTGGGATCTCACTCCCAGCCCCCTGGCCAGCAGGCTCAGACCGCCGGCGGCGCCGTCACCCCCTCACCCGCCCCCGACCCACGCAAGCCGCCCACCTCCAAACCCGGCGCCCTCACCCTTCAGCAAGTCATCGACCTCGCCCGCACCCAAAACCCCACCATCCTCGCCGCCGAACAAAATCTCCGTGCCGTCCGCGCTCAGGAGCTTCAGGCCGGCGTCCGCACCAATCCCTTCTTCGGCGTCAACGGCACCAACGTCACCCTGCCACCAGACGGCTCCAAAGGCAACCCAGACGCCTATGCCTTCCAGTTCTCACGCCTGTTCGAGCGCGGCAACAAGCGCGGATTCCGCCTCCAGACCGCCCGCGCCACCACCGCTCAGACTCAGGCCCAGCTCGACGACACCCTCCGCCAGACCGTCCTTGAGATCAAGCTCGCCTTCGTCCGCATGCTCTTCGCCAAAGCCTCCCTCGACCTCGCCGACGCCAACCTCAAAGACTTCCGCCACGAGATCGAAGTCGCCAACGATCGCTACCAAGCCGGTGACATCGGAAAGCTCGACTTCGAGCGGCTCGATCTCCAGCTCGGCAACTTCGAGTTCGACCAGGCCAACGCCGAGATCAACCTCCTTCAAGCTTCCGACCAGCTCCAGACCTTTATCGGCAACGACGCCCCCAAGCCCGACTTCGACATCACTGGCGACATCATCCCGCCTATCCTCCCACAGACCGAGCAGGAGCTCCTTCAACAGGCCCTCGCCCGCCGCCCAGACTTCGCCGCCGCCCGCGCCGCCGTCAACGCAGCAGAGGCCAACGCACGCCTCGCCATCGCCAACGGCACCGCCGACCCCACTCTCGAGGGCGAGTTCGACAAGTCCGGCTACTACAACTCATTCGGCTTCAACGTCAATATCCCTATTCGTATCTTCGATCGCAACCAGGGCAATAAGGAGACCGCCCGACTCCAGGCCGACTCCGCCCGCCTCTCCGTCATTGCCGCCCGCAACCAGGTCACCTCCGATGTCGACCAGGCCTGGATCAGCTATACTCGCGCCCGTGCCCTCTCCGACCGCTTCGGACAACACTATTTAGACGAATCCGCCGACGTCCTCACCATCTCGCGTTTTGCATATGATCACGGCGGACTCGCCCTTATTGACTACCTCGACGCCCTCCGGGAAGCCCGCACTACCACCGCCGCAGCCCTCAACGCCTACGCCACCACTTGGCAGGCCATCCATGCACTCAGCGCTGCCACTGCCATCGAGTTGACCCCCTAACGAAGGTCCGTAAGAATGAGCGGCGCGAACGAAAGAGGGGACCCGCGAAGGCATCGAGAGGCACTCTGCATCACAAACCAGTCTTAGCGTGCTCTATCGTCCGTTTTCTGACGGGACGCCTAGTTCTGCAGAATGGCGCAACGTTGGTGCGGAAGTACGACTGATCTAAACGCTCCGTGATGTCCGCGGAACGGCGTTATAGGAAACACTCACCTGAGCGCTCTCTCAGGTGCACTTTACATACGATAAAGGACGTTATCATCTGTCCTTCGCACGCAGTGCTGCGTATAGTGCTTGGAGGCTCGGCGGGTGCGTCGCAGATACAAAGGTTCCTGTAGATGTTCCAGATGCGCGTCGCTCGTAGCCATCATCGCCTTACTTCCAGCATCTGCGTCGCGCCCGGCCACCGTGCATAGCACCCTAACTGGTTGCTATGCCGCCGGCAGAAGGGATGTCGTTCCTTAGCGCTAGTCAGATTTGACCTCTCGTGGACCCGGCACAAAGTTACTGGTCCGTCCCACATTTCGGGCGACGCATACCTCGGAAAGCCCGGACATCGCCGGACCCCTGCTCTTGGTGATTTCCCAGAAGCGCCCTGTCAACAGTTGCCGACACAGGTAACGACGTCTCCTTTGGATGGCTTGTTGAGGATGACATTCCCTGCATTTCCTTTACGCTGGATAATGACGCAACCGCCCGCCGCGTGAATCTCAAACTGACGCGTGTACGGACGGCCCGGTATATCTCCACCAATCACTACGGATGTTGCCGGCCCCCAAGGGATGTCAGCAGTTGTATTAGGGGCGATGATGAGGTTTGCTTTGTCACCATCATAACCAGAGATGCTCCATTGGTAGTTAGAGCGATTGTTGAAATGTCCGATGCATGCGCCTTCAGCCGCTGATAGGCAACAGGCAAAGAGCGAGGAAGTTATTGCGAGTCGCATACCAAGTTGCATATCTTATCCACCTTACTTTTCTCTTAAAGTGAGACTTCTACCGTACTGTACCTTTGTGTGAATCTCTCTCACAAGAGGTCTGTGATGATGTGCGCTTGAACCGCCCTCTAATTGCGTTTGGGCTTCACTCCTGCTTGGGAGAGCAGCTCGTTGAACTTCTCTCCATAGTCCTTATCCCGATCTGCTAGCTCGATCTTTCCGCCTCGATCAGATTTCAGTTGAACGTGGCCAGGTAGTCCCTGATCTTGCCTTCGGCTTCTTGCGGCTGGTCAGCCCACGTAATCACGTTGCAGAACATCAGGTTAGAACCAGAAGGCAGGTCTCCCGGTTTCACTCCTATCTCGCTAAGCGCTATCCGTTTTTTCGTTGCCTCAGTCTGGGTAGATGAAGACGGAGGAGCTAATCGGGATGGGAACTGGCGTCCCAGTGCCTCCAGTCCGTATTCGGGCAACCTCCCTGGAAGACCGCAGGAGAGTTAGAGTCTAAGGCCGTGAGCAAGCTCCGGATACTCACATTCGTGGATGGCTTCTCTCCTCCCGCCACGTCAGGATGCTGCCACTGCTCTGTTTGTAAGAAGACCGACATTCCGGGGTCGAGCTGAAGTTCAGTCCTGAGTTCGCCTTCTTGCATGAACAGTTCGCCAGCGCCTTCGCGGTGGATGAAGAAGCGCAACACCTGACTCTCGCTGAGAGAACCCGCGCCCCCGTCACTCGGAACTTCAATCCCTTGAGAGATGTATTCCTCTCTATCGGGAGCGAACTCGAAAAGCTTCCCCTTTACTACGACTGACCAGCGCTCCCAGTCGGCTACCCAAGCATCTGTTGGGGGATCGATCAACGGATTGTCAGGCGACGCAGACATAACAGAAGTTGAGCTGATGAAGCCCTCCTTCACGAGACAAGACCCGAACGCGTAGAGATCGTTGACGAAGGCCCCTTCATTTGTCGAGTAGCCGAGCACTTCTAAGGCGATGACCCAGTCCCCGACGCTTCTAAACGCTGTTAGTCGAGTGGCTGCCATCTCAACATAGGCGTTGTCGAGGACTGGGAAGTTGAACTCTGATGCGTGTTTATCGAGGTCTTCCAGAGCTAATTGCATATCCATTTAGTTGCTCACCACTGCGGTGCCTCAGTCTTCTTCGCAGCCTTCACAGCAGCAGAAACCTGACCGCCCTGCTGACGACTGCATTGTATGCATTGTGGCTTATACACTTGCGGGCCGCCTGTAGAATTTAGCTTGGTGGGAGGTTGATGATCGCCTACCCAGTTGCCAGTTTTTGTTCCGGGACTCGTTGCTCCACAAGTGGAGCAACCGCGTGCGCCTCCCATCTGATTGATTGCATTTTGCTGGCTCGGTGAAGGACGGGCACCCGGCCCCGCAGGAATCGACTCTGGCACCGATTCTGCCGCAGTAGCCGCACGCGCTTCACCTACCACCATTCCTGCCGTTTTCACTTCCGCCGCAGCTGCAGCCATGGGAGCAGCGGCTGCAGCTGCCGTCCCGACCATCACCCCACCCTCGCTGGCGTGCGTGTCGGTCTGGATCATCGGAAGCTCTGTTACTTGCGGCCCACCAAACGCACCCGAGACGGCGTTGAATATTTGGTTTGGGACGTTGAGGGTCATCGGGACGATATTGAGTGCGCCCCCGATAGCCCCAGCGACATGATCCCAGACAGAACAGTTTTGCCCATTTGCATCGCAGTGACCGTCTGGGTCCGCATGAGATAAGGGGTTATCCCCAACGTAACCGTACAGATTAAGCGTCTGCGGATTGTCGAGCGAGGAGTACGGAACAGCCTCGGGTTTGTCTGCCCAGTCGGGCGACATCCATCTCCCCATTGAACTGGCATAGTATCTGGCCCCGAAGTAGTCCAGCCCTGATTCGGTGTCCCGTTCTTTGCCGGTGAAGTGGTGTTCGGTAGGCTCGGAGATTGCAGGTGTGCAGTTTAGTCCATCTCCGAACGGAAGGCTGGCGCAGGTCTCCTCAGCCGCTCCCGTTGCCGTGGCCTGAACCCTAACCGTTCCCAGAGGATCTGTTTGCGGGAAGTGGAGTCCGTGCGTGTCGTAGGTTGCGAGCATCTGGCCGCCGTTGTAGACGTTCGTGTGCCTCCAGGTTCCCGACCCATCGACCTCGGTCATCTGTTCGCCCGAGGGTCCCAGAACATACTTGGAGTCCGCAACAAAGTTGGCCATATCCGTGGGGCAAAAAGGGGTGTTTCCCGGGCTGCTGACGGGGTGTCCCTTAGCTACCCGCTGGCCTTCAGCGTTGTAGATGTACTGGGTGACCCCACTGCCCCCGATGGTACTGTAGGTCGCACAGACACGATTGTCCCCGTCGTACGCGGTATAGGTAGCGGCCCCATCGAAGGTCATGTTGCCGGCGGCATCGTAGGTTGGCGTGAAACTTCCGTTGCCGGAGACCACTCGATTGTTTGCGTTGTAGCTCGGAGAGGAGGGGCCGGGAAGGGACGCATTCGAAGTGCCGGAAGGTATCTGACTGGTTCGGTTGCCGAAGGAATCAAATCCCCACTGGAGGTTCACTCCCTGATATGG
>JAABUK010009479.1_pt1 | contig 13282 bp, 13 predicted proteins | sample 5559141 | NCBI WGS metagenome assembly JAABUK01 (sample SAMN10711869, study PRJNA513367) | rock metagenome | isolation source: Antarctica rocks | place: Antarctica: Victoria Land, Pudding Butte nord | collected 2016-01-03
CGCCGAACGGCGTGAAGGTCACGGTGATGCTGGAAGAGCTGTTGGCCCTCGGCCATCGTGGTGCGGAGTACGACGCCTGGCTGATCCGGATCAGCGACGGCGACCAGTTCGGAAGCGGCTTCGTGGCGGTCAACCCAAATTCCAAGATACCGGCCCTGGTGGACCGCAGCGGTCCGACGCCGATCCGGGTCTTCGAGTCCGGCGCGATCCTGATGCACCTGGCAGAGAAGTTCGGGGCTTTCCTGCCGACCGAGGTTAGCGCCCGCGCCGAGTGCCTGTCATGGCTGTTCTGGCAGATGGGCAGCGCGCCCTACCTTGGCGGAGGGTTCGGCCACTTCTACGCCTACGCGCCGGCGAAGATGGAGTATCCGATTGACCGGTTCGCCATGGAGGTGAAGCGTCAGTTGGACGTGCTCGACCGCCGCCTCGCGGGGAGCGATTACCTGGCCGGCGACGCCTACACGATCGCCGACATCGCCGTCTGGCCCTGGTTCGGTGGCCTGGCGAAGGGCTGGCTCTATGATGCGGCCGAGTTCCTGGGAGTGCAGGAGTACAAGAACGTGCAGCGCTGGGCTGACGCGATCGGCGACCGGCCCGCTGCCCAGCGTGGGCGAATGGTCAACCGCGTCACCGGCGATCCCGCCAGCCAGTTGCATGAGCGCCACGACGCGGGCGACTTCGACACGAGGACGCAAGACAAGCTGGCAGTTGGGAACTGACCGACTCCTCGGTGGCGGGCCGAGCCGGGCCCGCTTGGGGTGGAGTGCGGCGGCAGCCTCGCCGACCAGGGCTATTGCCCGGCCTGTGGGGAGCTGACCTTGGGTCGTGACGGCAATCGCGACCGGTTTGCGCCCCATGTCGGCCGTTCTGCCGCTTACTGCTGTTTCTCCGAAGCGGACATCATGTCAGCGGGTCTTGCGGACCGTGACGAGTGGGAAGCGGACCTTTGGGGGCGCCAACTTCCTGGATGCCGCGCCTGTCAGATTTCTTGTCGGACCTGCGCATGGGCAAGAAGCGCGAACAGCCCGGTTCCGCCTATGACGTTGCCGATCAACGAAGGAATGATGATGCCGACAGCCGCATGGCCCGGCCCTATCTGCCCGACGAACAACAGGAGAAAGGCTTCAGCGCTGCCGGCCACCACATGGGCGAAGTCGCCGAGAGCGATGGCGTATGTGAGCACGAGAATGACCCAGAACTCGCTTCCGCTGACGCCAGCGCGGATCCAGGCGACCGAGGCGATCAGGAACCCGGCCGGGATACCTTGGAGCAGCATGTCCAGAGGTGCCTTGTGGAGCAGCGTGCCCGACACTTCGAGCATCGCCTCGGTCAGCCCCCGGCCCATCAGATGGAGATAAACGATGATCGCCGCCGCGCCACATGTGCCCAGCATGTTGGCGACGAAGACAACCACCCACAGCCGCACCGTCACGCCCAGCTTCTTCCAGCCTGGTGCGGCCATGTTGGGCAGCACGGTGACGATGGTCTGCTCGGTGAAGAGTTGCATCCGTCCGAGGATCACCATCAGGAAGCCCAGGGTATAGCCGAGATCGGAGATCACCTGCCGCATGGGCATCTCGGCCGGCAGCTTGTGGAGGAAGGCTCCTTCGGCGATCACGGACGCCATGATGGTGATGCCCGCCGCCAGACCCGACCAGAACAGCGATCCGATCGGGCGACGCAATTCTTCGTCGCCCTGCCGACGAATCACCTCGTAGATGATGCGTGCCCGGGGGGCGGAGAGATCATCCACGTCCGTCCGCTCGGCCTCGGTCATCCCTCCCTGGCGATTATCGGACATGCTGCCTCTCCCTCGAACATCACCAGACGTTGCGGCCGGCAACGAAGTTCCTGATTGCCTCGAAATGGAGAAGCAGGACGGCGCGGACAGCCGCCGCGTGCAGGCTATGGTGGGGTCTGCAATGCGTCGGAGGCTGCCGCAGCATCGTCCGAACCAGGTGTCCGCCTTGGCATGACGCTTGCCCGAAGCAGCCGCTCCCGGCCAGCTCGAGCCTTGGCTCGCCGACCCCGGGGTGCTCGCCATCTGTCCGGTCTTGAGTGCCGCCCGCCGCGATCACGCCTCGCAGCGGGACTGTGCGACTGATCCGCCCGCCGCGCGTTTGACCAATGCCAACCACGGGAGACGACCATGAAGCTCTACTATGCACCGGGCGCTTGCAGCCTGGCCGACCACATCGCGCTGCACGAGGCGGGTCTGTCCTTCGATCACGAGAAGGTGGACCTCAAGACCAAGCGCACGGAAGGCGGAGTCGATTTCTCAACGATCAATCCGAAGGGTTACGTACCGGCGCTGACGCTCGATTCGGGCGAGACCCTCAGCGAGAACATCGCAATCCTGGACTGGATCGCGCATCAGGATAGCAAGCTCGCGCCGTCGGGGCCGATGGGGCACACGCACCTGCTGGAGGCGCTCGCGTTCATCTCGACCGAAATTCACAAAAGCTTCAAACCCTTCTTCGCGGGAGCAGGCGACAGCGACAAGGCAAAAGCCGGCGAAATGATCGGCAAGCGCATGGGGTATCTGGCCGACACGATGAAAGGCGACTACCTGTTCGGCTCCACCGTCAGCGTGGCCGATTTCTACCTGTTCGTCATGTTGCTCTGGGCGAAGAAGTTCGGTGTTGAGCCACCCGCACCCCTGATCGCGTTCCGCGAGCGTATGATGACGCTCCCCTCCGTCCAGAAAGCAATGAAGCACGAGGGGCTCAACTAAGCAGCCTTATCCAGCTTGCCGCACGGATGCGGCGTTTGGCGCCGCTTGTTGAGCTGCTTGACGGCGGCGCGGATGGCGCAGGTAGGATGGGCGGCGTCCTGGAACGTGTGGTGGGCCAGGTGGCGGCGCCTGAGGTCGCGCCAGGTGCGCTCGATCCGGTTCGGCTCCGGCGCGTATCGCGGCAGCCACTCCACCGTGATCCAGGGCCGCTCGGCGGGCGCCGCCCGGGTGGCGCGGCTGGTGCGGACGTGGTGTGGGCGGGGCCGTTGTCCCACACCAGCACGACAGGCAGGCGGTCGCAGCCGGGCTGCGGGCCGTAGCGCCAGTCCAGCCGTAAGCGGGAGCGCGACCACGTCGGCACCCGTCCTGGTCAGGGGGGTGCTGACGACCAGTTCGCCGGTGCCCGCGTCGAGTGCGCCCAGCGTCGAACCGAGAGGTTCGCCGGGCATGGCCACCTTGCGCGATGTCCCAGGCGCCTGCACCCGCAGGTCGGCGCCCTGCTCCGCCCAGGCGTGGGCGAGGTAGGGGTGGGTCAGCGCCTCGCTCTCGTCGGCATACAACAGCGCAATGTCGCCCGCGTCGGCCTGAGCCTGGCGCAACCGCAGCCGCAGGCCCATGCGGTCCACGGCCTGCCTGTCCTGGCGCCCGCTCAGGCTGTGCTCTTCAGCCCGCTTCGCGGGTCGTCCCTCGGGGGATCGCTTTGCGATGGCCGGCGCCAGCCGAAGCCGCCCTTTTCAGCGGCACGCTCAAGCGCCCTGCCGAGATGCTGGCACCTGTTTGCCGCCTGATCTCCGCCCGCAGGCGCGGCAGCGTCCAGTTGGCTCGGTCCTCCACGGGCTGGCGCAGCATCAGGCTCGCCACCGCAAGCGCCCGCTCGCCCCGGGCCCGAGGTGGACCCGGCGCCAGCGTGGACCGCAAGGCGTCCACCCCGCGCTCTGTGAACCACCCCCGCCAGTGCCGAACCGCCTCCGGCGTGACGCCAAACGCCTCGGCCACCTCCAGGCTCGTCCAGCCCTGCAAGATCAGCAGGATCGCGCGCGCGCGGTCCGCCTCGCCCCGCACGTCCGAGCGCGACAGCGCGCGCAACTCCGCTTCCTACTCAGCCGTCGCAACCAAAGAGGACCGACCTGCCATGGCAGCCACCCAGCCTACGTCAACAAAAGCCCGATGTTGCCCTCCGTGCGTGGAGCCGAGGAAGCCTGCTTAGTGCCAGAGGGCGGCACCTAACGACGGGCCTGCGGGAACGCGAACCGCAAGGAGCGTCCGCCGGCGTGCTGGGAACCGGACCGGGGTTGCCCCGCCTCGTTGCTCCCCGGCTACAGGCGTTGCGCGGCCTTTCGCGGGGGCGGCGCCTCCGCCACCTCGTCCGCAGGCCCGAACACGCCCACAGCCGGGTCGGCGTCGTCCCGGTCCGCCGTGCCCTGGCGTATGTTGTCCTTCATCACCGACAGCGCCCGCTCGGTCACCTCGATGTCCTCCGGCGACAGGCCCGCCAGGATGACCTGGTTCAGGCTTTGGCCGACCGCAACCATCTGCTTCAGCACGCGGCGCCCGTCCTTGGTGACCACGATGCGCTTGGCCCGGCGGTCCACCGCATCCGGCTGCCGCACGACATAGCCCGCAGCCTCAAGCCGGTCTATCAGCCCGCCTACCGTCACCTTGCCCACGTCCAGGTCGCGCGCCAGGTCGGTCTGCAGCATCCCGTCGCGCGCGTGGCGGGATAGCTGGCTCAGCACCCACCATTGCGACCGCGTGATGCCCAGCGGCTTCATCGCCTGGTCGAACAGGGTTCGCCGCATCCGCGACACGTCGTGGACGAGGAAGCCGATGCGGACGTCTTGGGGCAGCTTGGGCAAGGACGCCGGAGGGGACGTGGACATGCGTGGTGCGACCTTTCCGCGTGTCGAACCGGGGAGCCGTGCGCCGGCGCACCACCCAGGGCACACCATACTGTTGCATACCATACGCGGCCTTACCATCCGGCACGACCGGCGGACGCCAACCCGCCGGTCCCGTTGCGCCGCCGTTGCGCCCGGACTGGCGGCAGGGTTTGATGCGGAAGGCCCGGGTGCCAACGGGCGGCAGGCTCAGCGGGGAGGCGGGATGGCGATGAACGCGATGCACCGGGACGCCGAGCGGCTGCTGGACCTGATCCGCGCCGCCGGCCGGCCGCCGTTCGAGAGCCTGCCGCCCGCGGAGGCGCGCATCGCCTATGCTGCCAGACGCGACCTGCTGCAACCGGCGCCGGACGAAGTGGCGGAGGTCGCGGACCTCGCCATCCCCGGCCCTGGCGGGCCGCTGCCGCTCCGCCTGTATCGCGGCGCCGGAACGCCGGATGGACCCCTGCCCTGCCTGGTTTACCTGCATGGCGGCGGCTGGGTGCTGGGCGGCCTGGACAGCCATGACGGGGTGTGCCGGCGCCTGGCGAACCTCGGCGCGTGCCGGGTCGTTGCCGTTGACTACCGCCTGGCGCCCGAGCATCCCTTCCCGGCCGCGGTCGAGGACTCCGCCGCCGCGCTGGCGTGGGTGGCCGGGCAGGCTGCCGGCCTGGGCATTGATCCCGCCCGCATCGCCGTCGGCGGCGACAGCGCCGGCGGCACCCTTGCGGCCGTGCTCGCGCTGATGGGGCGGGATGGGGAGGCGCCGGCGCCGGTGTTCCAGCTCCTGCTCTATCCCGCCGCCGACCTGGCGATGGACACGCCGTCCTATGCCCGGGTGACGGACGGGGTGCCGCTGACGGCGGCGGCGATGCGCTATTTCGTGGACCACTATGCGCCGGACGCCGCGCAGCGCCTGGACCCGCGTGCTTCGCCGCTGCGGGCGGTGAGCCTGGCCGGCGCCGCGCCCGCCTTCGTGCTGACGGTCGGGCACGACCCGCTGGCCGACGAGGGCCAGGCCTACGCCCGCCGGCTGGAGGCGGAGGGGGTGCGGGTCGCGGCGCTGCACCTGTCCGACCAGTTGCACGGGCTGGTGACGATGGGCCGGGTCATCGGCATGGCGGACGCCGTGCTGCAACTGGCGGCGGCGGCGCTGCGCGACGCATGGCGGGCGGCCTGATGGCTTGATGGCGGGGGCGCCACGCAGACGGATTTCACGGGCAAGGCCGCGGTGGTGACGGGCGCCGCGAACGGCATCGGCGCAGGGGCGGCCCACGCCTTCGCCCGGCAGTCAGCGCGGCAGCGGCGCGTAGGCGGTGCTGAGCCACAGGTCCGGGCCGAGGTTGCGGGCGCGCAGGATGGAGTCCGACAGGTTCAGGGCGCGGGCGCTGTGGGCGCCGATGCCGACATGGGTGACGCCGGCCTCTTCGAGCAGCCGCTGCTGCTCCCGGACGATGGAGGTGCCGAAGGCGGAGTCCTCGTGCTCCAGCCAGACCTTGATGTCGCCGGGAGCCTTGCCCAGCCGGTCCGCGACCAGCTTGACCGTGCCCTCGACGGAGCGTTGCGCGAAGGCGTCGCTGGCCGGGCCGGAGCGGGCGAAGTCCGGCAAGCCGCGGTCGGTCAGGTCGCGCGCCAGGGCGTTGGTCTCCGAATACAGCTTGCCGTTGCTGAGCGCGGCCTCGCTGGCGGCGTTGGAGATGGCGGTGACGTAGGTGCCGACCAGCATCTCCACCTTGTCGCGGCCGACGAGCTGCTCGACGGCGGCGATGCCCTCCTGCGGGTTGGTGGCGCTGCCGCGGACGATCTGGACCTGGCGGCCGAACACGCCGCCGGAGGCGTTGGCGCGCGCGACGGCCAATTCGAAGCCGCGGATCAGCTCGTCGCCATGCAGCGCCATCGGGCCGGAATACGGGTTGACGGCGCCGATCTTGAGGACGCCTTGCGCCGATGCCGGGGCGCTGCAAAGCGCCAGGGACGCAACGGTCGCCGCAGCGATGCCGGCCAGACCGCGCCGTGCAACCATGCCTGATCCCTCCCGGATGGCGGGTCCTAACCTCATGACAACGGCCACTGTTCTCGCTCGCCATCGCGGGCCGCCCTTGTGGCGCAGCCATCCCGGGGCCGACAGCGCGGTCCTGGCGGCCCCTGGATCGCCGCGTCGCTGCGCTCCTCGCAATGATGGGAGCGGGCGGGGCAGTTGGCGGTTGGCGTCGTCGCGGCTTCCGTCAAAGCGCGGGATAGTGGCGGCTGGCGATGCCGCCCGACGCCGCAGCGGCCAATTGCGCCTGCCGCGCCGAACGCGTCCGGTCCCAGCAGCGCCGCCAGCGCAGCCCCGTCCGCCGCCGCCAGCGCGGCGCCGTAGCGGTCGGCGGCTTGCAGGCAATTCAGCACTTTCGCCGTCGCCGTCCAGCTTGAGACCGCCAGCCGGAATGCGGTGCAGGCGGGCCAGGGTGTCCATCAGGTCGCAGGCGATGGCCTGCTTCTCCACCGGATCGAAAAGGCGGCGGAACTCGGCGATGCCTGGCGCGCGGCTGGTCAGCACGGCCTGCGAGCGGGGGTGCTCGACGATCAGCCGGGGCGCGCGCAGCCCGGCGCCGGCGATGGCGCGATACACCTATGCCTCGCGGTGGACGGTGTAGGGTTCGGCGCTTGGGGGCCGGGGCGGGGGCATAGCGCAGGAACGCCTCGGCCGTGCCGCCAGCGTCCGCCACGTCAATGGCCCAGGACCGGCAGCGGTTGCCGCCCGACGCCTGGGTGGCGCGCTGCACCGGGCCGCCGCAGACCTCGGCGACCCAGGCGAACAGCGCGTTCTCGTCCGCTGTGGACGCGGCACCCGGTTGCGGCGACGTGGCCAGCATGTCCACGGCCCCCTCCCCCCCTGCCGGTTTGCCCCGGCTCCGGCAAGAATTAAACACCTAGCTTACGGTGGGCAAGCGAATTACCTTGGCGAAAACAGGGAGGGACGCGCGTGGCAGGACTCTACTTCGAGGAATTGCAGGTCGGCCAGGTGTTCCGCCACCCGATCCGCCGCACCGTCACAGAGGCCGACAACGTCTGGTTCAGTTGCATGACCCACAACCCGGCGCAGCTCCACCTGGACGAGGAATACTGCCGCACCGAGACCGAGTACGGCCAGCGGCTCGTCAACAGTGCCTTCACCCTCGGCCTCATGGTCGGCATCTCGGTCGGCGACACCACGCTGGGCACCGCCGTGGCCAACCTGGGCTGGGACGAGGTGCGCTTCCCCAAGCCGGTGTTCCACGGCGACACGCTGCGGGTCGAGACGGAGGTGGCCGAGCTGCGGGCGTCCAAGTCCCGCCCCAACGCAGGCATCGTCACCTTCCTGCACCGCGCCTACAATCAACGGAACGAGCTGGTGGCGCACTGCAAGCGGTCGGGCCTGCAACTGCGCCGTCCCGCGCCGTGAGGACGGGGCCATGAGCCTGCGGTCCTTCCTATTCGTGCCCGGCGACAGCGAGCGCAAGCTGGTGCGCGGCCTGGCATCCCAGGCGGACCCGCTGATCCTGGACCCGGAGGACGCCGTTGCCCCATCCCGCAAGGCCCTGGCGCAAGGCATGGTGGCGGAGGCGCTGGCAGCCCGCGCCCCGGCCTCCGGCGAGCCGCAGCTATGGGTCCGCATCAACCCGATGGACCTGGGCGGATTGGACGACCTGGCCGCCGTCGTGCGCGCCGGGGCGGGGGACTTCGCCCGCGGGGCGCGGCTGTCCCTGGCGGGCCTCAGCGTCGTGGCGCTGGCGTCCACTCATGCGGGCCATGCGGGCCGCACACGCTTCTGCATCGTGCCGCGGCTGGAGGACGGGATCGCGTCGCTGTTCCGTGGGAACGTGGACGTGGTGGTGACGGAGCATGGGGCGGCGGACCTGCGCGGCCTGTGCGTCCACGACCGTGCGGAGGCGCTGGCCACCGTCGCCGACCCGGCGTTCCGGCCCGCCCTGGAAGCTGCGTGACGGGAGGTCCGGGCGCGGCTCTAACCAACGCGGCTCTAGCCGACGTAGATCAGCTTCTTGCCCTGGTTGCGCCCGGCATACAGGTCGGCCAGCGCCCCAGGAGCATGGGCGGTGCCGTCCGACACGTCCTCCTCGTAGGCCAGCCGCCCATCCAGGTGCCAGGCGGCCAGTTGCCGGGCCGACTCCTCGAAGGGCGCAGCGGGCGGTTGCAGATTACAAAGGAAGCATATATTACGTAAGCTAACCAAATAGCCAGTGCGCCGGGGCGCCGCCGGGGAGGCGGCGTTGGACTTCGAGTTCACCGAGCAGCAGGTGGCGATTGACGAGGCGGTGCGGCGGGTGTGTTCCGGCTTCGACGACGCCTACTGGACCGAGTGCGACGAGAACGCGCGGTTCCCCGAGGAGTACTACCGCGCGATGGCCGACGGCGGCTGGCTTGGCATCACCATGCCGGAGGCGCTGGGCGGTGCCGGGCTGGGCGTCACGGAGGCGGCGGTGATGATGCAGGCCGTCACCAGCAGCGGCGGCGGCTACTCCGCGGCATCGGCCATCCACATCAACATGTTCGGCCCGCACTCCATCGTCGTCCACGGCACGCCGGAGCAGCGCGAGCGCTGGCTGCCGCCGTTGATCCGGGGCGACGAGAAGGCGTGCTTCGGCGTGACGGAGCCGGATGCCGGGCTGGACACCACGAGCCTGACCACGCTCGCGTCCCGCACCAACGCGGGCTACCGGGTGAACGAGCGCAAGATGTGGACCTCCACCGGGCAGGTCGCGGACAAGATTCTGCTGCTGACGCGGACGACGGCCAAGGCGGACTGCAAGCGCCCGACGGACGGCATGACGCTGTTCTACACCGACCTGGACCGCACCAAGGTCGAGGTCCGGCGCATCCACAAGATGGGCCGCAACGCCGTGGACTCCAACGCGGTGTTCATCGACGACCTGTTCGTCCCCGACGAGGACCGGGTGGGGGAGGAGGGGCGCGGCTTTAGGTATATCCTGGACAGCCTGAACCCCGAGCGCGTCCTCGTCGCCAGCGAGGCCATCGGCGTGGGCCGCGACGCCCTGCGCCGGGCGACGCAGTATGCCAAGGACCGCGTGGTGTTCGGGTGCCCCATCGGCATGAACCAGGGCATCCAGCACCCGCTGGCCGAGTGCTGGGCGCTGCTGGAGCCGGCCTAATGGATGGTCCTGTGGGCGGGATGGCTCTACGACGCCGGCAAGTCCTGCGGCGCAGAGGCGAACGCCGCGAAGCTGCTGGCCGGCCGCGCCGCCTTCCAGACGGCGACGCGGGCGGTGATGACATGGCGGCATGGGATACGCCCAGGAGTACCAGGTCGAGCGGCTGTTCCGGGAGTCCATCCTGACGCGCATCGCGCCGATCACGGAGGAGCTGGTGCTGTCCTTCCTGGCGGAGCGGGTGCTGGGCCTGCCGAAGTCTTATTAGGGCGTGCCGTCCATTAGGGGATTCCCACATCGGGGAGGCTGTGGCTCGTAGCTTGTCAGCCACGGTGAGGTTGACCGATGCGGCGTTACGGCCTTCGCGACGACCAGTGGGAGCGCATACGGGACCTGCTGCCTGGGCGGGAGGGCCATGTGGGCGTGACGGCTGCAGACAACCGCCTGTTTGTCGAGGCGGTCCTGTATCGGCATCGTGCGGGCCTGCCGTGGCGCGACCTCTACAAGGCCCGGCACCTGATCGAGAGCGTCTTTGCCAAGCTCAAGCAGTTCCGGGCCATCGCCACACGCTACGACAAGACCGCACGCAACTTCCTCGCCGGCATCCACCTCGCCGCAATCGCAATCTGGCTCAAGCGACGGCACGCCCTAGCTGCCCAGCATCCCGGCGCCGCCGGTGAAGGCCCAGTCGTCCCCTATGCGCTCCAGCGTTCCTGCCAGGCGTGAAGACAGGTCGGCGCCGATCCGGATACATCATGCCCGGCCCGCCTCATGCGTGCCGCCGCACCTGCCGGCCGATGGCAGCGCCGACCAGCGCAAGGGTCGGCCCGCCGGTGGACCAGGCCCGCCCGCCGGCCACCAGCTCGTCCAGGGTGCCCATCAGCTCCCGCTGGTCCGCCCGTCCGCCGCGCTCGACCAGCGCGGCGGGCGTCGCAGGGTCCAGCCCCGCCGCCAGCAGCCCGTCGCGCAGGGCCGGCAGGCTGTCCAGGCCCATATAGACCGCCAGCGTGCCGCCCCGTGCCAGCATCCCGAAGTCCAGGTCCAGCGCGCCATCGACCAGGTGCCCGGTCGCCAGCGTCAGCGTCCGCACCGCGCCGTCTCCGGCGGCCCCGTCGCCCCGGTGCGTCAGCGGGATGCCCGCCCCCGCCGCGCAGGCCAGCGCCGCGGTAACGCCCGGCACGACCTCGAACGCCACGCCCGCCGCGGCCAGCGCCGCCGCCTCCTCGCCGCCGCGTCCGAACACGAAGGGGTCGCCGCCCTTCAGCCGCACGACCTTGCGCCCTTCCTGGCCCAGCCGGACCAGCAGGGCGTTGATCTCGTCCTGCGGCAGCGAGTGGTTGGACTTGGACTTGCCCACGCTGATGCGGTCGGCGTCGCGCCGGGCCATGTCCAGCACGTCCTGCGTCACCAGCCGGTCATGCACGATCACGTCCGCCTCCCCCATCAGCCGTTGGGCGCGCAGGGTCAGCAGGTCCGCAGCGCCCGGCCCGGCGCCCACGAGATAGACGATGCCCGCCCGGTCCGGCTCGCCTTGCAGCACGCGCTGCATCTCCCGGTCCGCCGCCGCGTCGTCGCCGGCCAGCATCAGGTCGGCCACGCGCCCGCCCAGTGCCTGCTCCAGCACCCGGCGGCGCAGCGCCACCTCCGGCAGGCGGCGGCGGAACTCCTCCTTGTAGCGGTCGGCCAGCGCCGCCAAGCGGCCGAAGGCGGGAGGCACCATCGCCTCGATGCGGGCGCGCAGCAGCCGGGCCAGCACGGGGGCCGCGCCGCCGGACGACACGGCGATGCTGAGCGGCGCGCGGTCAATCACGCTGGGAGTGATGTAGCTGCACAGGCTGGGCTTATCCACGATGTTGACCGGGATGCCGCGCGCCTGCGCCGCCGCGGATAGGGCTTGCAGCTCGTCATCGGGGGCGTCGGCGCCGATCACCAGGGCGCAGTCGTCCAGCAGGCCGGCGTCATCGGCGCCGAAGCGCGGCGCGGTCGCGACCCTGCCGCCGGCCCGGCGCAGCGCCCCGGCCTTGCGCTCCGCGGCCTCGCCCTCGCCGATCACCAGAACGCGCCGCCCGGTCAGGGACAGGAAGATGGGGAAGTATTGCATGGGTCTAAGGTTGCGGCTCTGCGCCATCGGGGCAAGCGCCATCAAGGATTTACCGAGGGCAACCGCTTCCTGCCCCCTCTCCCTCCGGGAGAGGGCCGGGGTGAGGGGGTCTTGAGGCGCGGTCCCCGCCGACGCAGGATTGCGTGCCGCCGGGACCAGCGGTGCCCCGCTCCGCAGCCAAAACCCCCTCACCCCAACCCTCTCCCGGAGGGAGAGGGAGAAGGACGCTCCTGCTTTCCATGCGCGACCGCCCGGGGGCTTGCCGCATCGCCACCGGGGCGTGCAGAACCGTGGCCCAAAGCAGGGAGATGCGCCGATGCGGGCACTGGTGATCGAAAAAACCGAGGGTGGCCAGGCCGCCACCCTGCGCGACTTCCCGGAATCGGAGCTGATGGATGGCGACGTGACCGTCCGCATCTCGCACTCCTGCCTGAACTACAAGGACGGCCTGGCGCTGACCGGCAAGGCGCCCGTGGTGCGCCGCTTCCCGATGATCCCCGGCATAGACTTCGCAGGCGTCGTCGAGGCGTCCAGCAGCCCAGACTTCAAGACGGGCGACGCCGTCCTGCTGAACGGCTGGGGCACCGGCGAAACCCACCTGGGCGGCTATGCCGAGCGCAGCCGCGTCCGCGCGGAATGGCTGGTCCCGCTGCCCCCCGGCCTGACGCCCGCCCGCGCCATGGCCATCGGCACCGCCGGATACACCGCCATGCTGGCCCTGATGGCGCTGGAGCGGCACGGGCTGCGGCCCGCCCACGGCCCGGCCGTGGTGACGGGCGCCGCGGGCGGCGTCGGCTCGGTCGCGGTGGCGCTGCTGGCCGGCGCGGGCTGGCACGTCATCGCCAGCACCGGGCGCATGGAGGAGGCGGACTACCTGCGCGACCTAGGCGCCGCCGAGGTCGTGGACCGCGCCACCCTGGGCGGCACGCCGCGGCCGGTGGCGAAGGAGCGCTGGGCGGCAGGGGTGGACAGCGTGGGGTCCGCGACGCTGGCCAACCTGCTGTCCATGACGCGCCATGGCGGCGCCATCGCAGCGTGCGGGCTGGCAGGCGGCATGGACCTGCCAGGGTCGGTGGCGCCGTTCATCCTGCGCGGGGTGTCGCTGCTGGGCATTGACAGCGTGATGGCGCCGCGCGCCCGCCGGGTGGAGGCGTGGGGGCGGCTGGCGCAGGAGCTGGACCTGGCCAAGCTGGACGGCATGACGACGACCATCGGGCTGGACCAGGTGCAGGAGGCCGCCGCCCGCATCATCGCCGGCCAGGTCCGCGGGCGCATGGTGGTGGAAGTGGGATGACGCTGCTCCCTCTCCCTCCGGGAGAGGGCCGGGGTGAGGGAGGCAGCAAGCGCCGGCCCTCGCCTGATACTGGCGCAGCTCCCGGTTCGGCAAGGACTGCGCTTGCCGCCTCCCTCACCCCGGCCC
>JAABUK010009480.1_pt1 | contig 13282 bp, 16 predicted proteins | sample 5559141 | NCBI WGS metagenome assembly JAABUK01 (sample SAMN10711869, study PRJNA513367) | rock metagenome | isolation source: Antarctica rocks | place: Antarctica: Victoria Land, Pudding Butte nord | collected 2016-01-03
GGCGTGCAGACCACAATCTCTGCGCCTCGCTTCAGCTCTGTGATCTGGTTTGCGACGCCTGAGCCACCGTACACTGCCACCACCAGCATGTTGTGCACCTTGCAGAACTTCTTGGTGTCCTTGCTGATCTGCTGTACAAGCTCCCTGGTAGGGGCAACAACCAGGGCTATGGGTCCATCCCCCTGTTGCAGGGGGGGTTGGTCCTTGATGTGCCTCAGCATGGGCAGCACGAAGGCTAGGGTTTTGCCTGAGCCAGTTTCGGCAATGCCTATGCAATCCCTGCCGGACATGATGATCGGTAGGGCTTGGGCCTGAATGGGCATTGGGCTGTCAAAGCCTGACTTGCGGATGACGTCCAGAACTCTGCCACTGAGGCCGCACTGGTTCCAGTTCTTGATGGGTCTCTGAGGCTCCTTGCCACGCACCTTGATGCCATTCAGCTGCTTCCTGTGCTCACCCACCTCCTGTTCGCTCATCTTGGCTAGCTCATTCACCTGCACAACTATGCACTTTGCATACACTGGGTATGCATATGCTGGATACCGCATTTACCGGATACCGCATATGCTGGACGGTGTCTGGAGACAGGCAGCTGCACAAAAGACAGTGCACAATCAACAAGCACTGGCTGTTGCAAACAGTGTTGCAAGCTGATGTGTGCTGAAAAGGCTTGCTGCCACAGTATGTTGAGTGAAGCATTAGTTCTGTGACCAGCTCGGCTCTTGTTGCAATGAGGCAGATGTGCATAAGGCAAAAGCTGCCTGCCCCAAGGCTTGGCAGAGAAGGTGAGACACAAACGACACTGCCCCAGCTCTGCGCAAAGCATTGGGCTGTTGCAATGCAATGCACGAAGAGTACCAAATGCAGGTGGGTGACATCCTGAAGCATGATCCAAGTGGCAGCATACCTCGATGTAGAAGTTCTTGCGGAAGGGGGGGTAGTTGATGGTGGAGTGGTCCACAATGCCCAGCCTGTCCCCCTTGCTACCCTTGCCAGCCCTCACCTTGCTAGCCCATGCCTGCACCATCGTGACAATTTGCATGCCTTGTCTTTAAGCCTTGTCTATTTTGGTATACTCTACCCCTTTCTTGTTGCATTCTTTCAGAGAAGTCACTACAGCCCAATACTCTGAGACTTGAGGGCAAGTGACATGGGGCAGAATGACTCCTGTACTCTGAGGCTTCCCACAGAAGAGACTTCCCTGACACGGACTTTGACTGACAATGTTCTGATTCAACAAATAATGCTAAAATTGCTGTTGCACGCAGTCACCAAGTATCAAGAGCATACAAGAGCATGCAGCAGGATACTCATTCTGTACCTTGATTCTTGGTGGTTTGATCCCCATGCAGCATGAGGAATGACTCACAGCAAGCATACAGTCATGCAGGCATAAAGAGGAGCAAGAGATGCACAGAGGTGCAAGTCCAAAAAAGCAGCCTTGCCTGTTCTGCAGACAATGCCTGAGGCACGCTGATGTCATAGGCTCTCTTGTGCTGCTGAGCAATGTGAGTTGATGAGGAGTACGGAAAGATTGGCAAGATGTCACAAGTTACAGGTTACATGCATTCATAAGAGCAGGCATGGCCTACCCTGACCTTGTGATGACATTTGATTGTGTGCTCAACCATACCTCATCATCTTCATCATCAGATTGCTCCTTGTCGTCTTCATCCTCATCATCTTCTTCAGAGGATGAGTCGGTGTCATACATGGAGCGCTTGCCTCTCCTGGCAGGTGCCCTCTTGACTTTTCCGTTCATGGCAGAGCCCCCTGCCAAGGGGGGCCTGTTGGAGACCCCAGCCTTGGAGTCAGGGTCAGGCTTCATGCTCTGTTGCTGTTGAACAGCGCCAGCGGCATTGTTGCCCATCATGAAAGCGTCTAAGGGATCGATCTCATCCTCTTCTTCTGCAGGTGAACCAGAGCTCTACAATGTGAACTAGCAATGAAACTTCACAGCATACACATAAGGCTTGAGACTGTTGGGAGAAGCACAGTCGGAAATGCAGGCCACCGGGCTGTACATGAGAAGCACCTGCAGTGGCTTATGTCAGCTCTGAAAGCTGCACTTGTGATTCAGGCTACTGCTGTCTTGGGTGTCTCAAGTCAATGGGCAAGTATCATAGACCAGCAGCATGGCTGTTGAATCAAGTGGACAAGGCCTACCTTGTTGTAGCCTGTGCAAATGCAATGCTCATGCACAGCATGCACAATTGTAGACAACGTGAGTTGCATGGACATGCCAAGTCTGTCCTGAAACATCAAAGACGTTGCCAGCTATTGTGCAGCAGGTGTGCGTGTTACCTTGGACAGCAGCCTGCTCTTCTGCTTTGATGGGCGCGACTTTGGCATCGTTGTCAGCCATGAAGGCATCCAAAGGATCGATTTCGTCACCCCCTTCCTCCAAGTCCATCGCGTCCTCTGCCTTTGGATCTGCTTCAGGCTTTGCTGTGGGCACCTCCTCCTCATCTTCTTCTTCATCAAAGCCTGCTTCATCATCCAGATTCCACCCCTTCTCATCATCATCATCTTTGACTGTGTCTGTGACCTGCACCAGTGCATGAACGTCTGTCAGTGGTGTAGCTGGGAAGCAACCTTGAGATGGCTCAATGCACAACTCTGTGTTGGCAGGAGTGTAGCCAGCCTCAAATACATGCTGCATGTGACCTCATGCATGCTGTGTGAGGACAAGTGCACAAGCAGTATTTCCCAGAGAGAATCAGGCATTTAGCATGGGAGAGCATGCAGTGGCTGTTATGCTCTGCAGGATGCATGATGTGTCATCACCTGTGTTGTTTGCTTGTCTGCCTGGAGCTTCTGCCATGCAAGAGCCCTCTGGGCCCTTTTGTCGATGTCATCCTGCTCGCGCTGATTCAGCTCAGTTGGGGGCTCAGCAACAGCTGGAGGCTCTGCACTGCGTCTGCGCTCTGAGGTGGAGTCTATACGGCGAGTTTTGTCCCTATGGCTGTCTCTGTGCCTGTCAGACCTGTCTCGGTGCCTTCGCTCGGCATCCCTACTGCCATCTTTGGGGTGACCTGTGGGGCGCTCTGGGGATCTGGAGCGCTTCCTTCGGGATGGGTCACGCTCATCTCTGCCAATCAGGGCACTCCTGCCATCTTTTCTGTCATGAGGTTCAAAAGGCCGCCTGCAGTGTACATGGGGTCATGAGCAAGTCCAGGAGGTTGCCATGTATCCAACCAGATACACACTGCACTTTGGTAACAGCTAGGCTTGCAAACCAAGCCAGGAAGAGAGATGTTACCGGGGACTGGCAGCACGATCGTCAGCTCTTTCTCTTGGTTTGTTGTCTCTACTTTCGCTGTGTCTGCTCGGATGCCGCTCAAGGTCCTGCAAGGAAGGTGCAAGTAATGTAGAATATGCCATATGGGTACCAAGACTGACATCAACAACACAACTTCGGCAATGAAATCTTACTCTGTCCTTCTCCTTGCGAGAGTGAGAGCCTCCTAGCTCTTCAACAGGAGCTTCAGCTGTACGGTGCCTGCTCTTGCCTTCCCGTTCTCTGTCTCTGTGCTTGTGTTTGCGCTCCTTCCTGTCGGATTTGTCTTTTTCTGCAGAGACTGGATCACGAACGCGACTACTCATCGGTGCATGCGCGCGTCTCGCTGCTGCCTCGTGACTGTCAAGTATCTACTATACAAGCACAGGTCTTGGTCAGTCTTTGAATGCAAAGATGAGTCTGCCTGCAGTCAGCTTGAATGAATAGGCTGTAATGATGCCCTACCGCAATCAGGCCTCTGAAGGGCACGGTCCAAGGCTTTCAATGTCAGCACACCAGATCAAACCAAAGTGCACTTCTGCGTACCAGCCTGGCGCTCGGACTACAGCACAGCCTCGAGTAGATGATGCGGTGTTGCGTGACCAGATCATGTGTCTGATAATGTCGGCAGCAGATCAGGCACAGGTAGGCATCACTGAAGCAGTCTTGCAAGAATCTAAAGCTTTGCACTGATCTGGTCTTGCTGGTTTAGGTCTGAGATCCCACAACAGCGCTGTTGGTGTACCGAACTGACACTCTTCTCAAAGTACCGCCATCACCAATAGCATGACCTGAAGACAGTCCACAGGCCATGCATGGCAGCGCGCTTGTGACGGGGTCGGTCATGCATACCACAAGCTTTTGCGGGTCCAACTAACGCTACCTGCTATATGACTTTTTCGCTATGTCGTTACCTTGTTTGAGGCGATCACCTCAAACATGCAGCATCATCTTATACTACTGAGCAGCTGTTTCAAGGTTGCCTGTCCCATCCCCGAGAGCTGATTGTATCTACAACTCTGAAATCAAGCTTCCATCATGAAGACTGTGCTGATCCTGGGTGGTTCGGGATACTTGGGTCAGTTTCTAGTGCAAAGCCTGACCAAGCATTACAAGGTATACATTATCAACAGTCCTATCTGAGCGTACACTTTGTTACTGTGAGTTTCCCAACAGCCTTTGGCTCTGCAGGTTGGCTTTACGCATCACAGCACCTCTCCTCCAGACTTTGGTGGTGTAGAGCAAGCGTTTTGGGTGAGCATGCTTCACTGCAGCCAGACCATTACATGGCATGTACAATGCAAACCACTTGAAGCAGCAGTATTGCATATGCCAATTCCCTTCTTTGCATGCCTTCCATGCAAGCCTGCTGCAGTCACTTGCCTAGCATCAGTCACATGAGATTTGCTGACATCAGTGCATCCTTGTCGCAGCTGGACCTGCCAAGTGGAGAAGGCATGCAGCAATGCTTTGATCGCTTGGGCCCTGTGGACGCAGTGATCAACTGCGCTGCAGTTTCATCACCTGCTGCATGTGAGCAGGAGCTTGATACTGCAAGGTTAGTGCAGTGCAAATCACCAGCTTACTGGCCTGGCATTCAAGCTCTTGATTGTACCATGGTTCATTTGCAAGCTGGTTGTAGCTTGCAGGGCGCTGAATGTTCCCACCAAGCTGCTAGATGCGCTGGACATGCACAAGCTGATACATCAAAGGGACCCTCTCCTCATACAGCTCTCTACAGATCAGGCATGCCTCTGACATGGCAGATCTGGTTTGTGTGCCAGGCATCAGCCTCTGCAGACCATCGTGGCACAAACAGACAAAGACAGACATCTCTCAAGTCTGCACATCAACACTGCATGTGCAAGTAGCATGATGCAGTGCACTGCACGGTGTTGTATGAGCGCATCAAGATGAGGTTGGATTGACAGCTCTACAAAGCTGCGTCAAAGTTGCTACCCAAATGCATGCTTCTTTCCAACTCACTGAACACCACCCACTCTGCCATGCCTTGTACCTAATGCAATTAGAGGCATGCAGGTGTATGACGGCAGCAAAGCCAATTGGCGGGAAACAGACAAATGCCATCCGGTCAATGCTTATGGCAGGACCAAACTTGAAGCTGAACAGCTGATTCAGGTATTTGCGTGATCCGGTGCATGCGTAGCATCTGATCACCCTGCCATCCACTGACGTGTAACCATGTCTGTCATGACAAGCCGGATGCTGTATACAGGCTTCTAGTAAGTTGGGTGGCACCATGTGCAGCAGTGTGTGTTCATGTGTGTACATGTTTGAGCATGGCCTGCCCCTATGGGTACTGCTTGCAACAATGCAACAGCTGTTGCGTCATACATGACTGTGCCTGTGGCTTTTGCGCAAGGGATGTCACTGACCACATCTTCCCTCAGTTTCAATGAAGTTCTGCACCGCTTGTGATGACTAGACAGTCACCTTCGCATGACAGGGTCAGCTTGGAACAGCCCTGTTAAGCTGGTCACATGACTTTTCACTCGCTGATGCCATTGCTGTGTAGGACCGATGGCCAAATCACGTCATCCTCAGGTCCAGCATCATTTTCGGGCCTCAGTCTCCAGTACCAGTCTCTCGAGTCCTGTTCCTGCAATTCATAGCTAACGGCCTGCGTCAAGGCAAACCCACAACCTTCTTTCAGGATGAGTTCCGCTGCCCAATATACGTGAAGGACATTGTGAATATTGCCATGGCGCTTATTGATAGCCAGGACAATCTGCAGAATCGCCTTCTTAACATGGGCGGCCCTGAACGGCTTAGCAGGCTTGAAATGGCCTACAAGACGGCCGACTGCTGGGAACTAGATAGGGCATGCATTGTGCCTGTCTTGAGTGCATCAGTCAAGAGGGGCGTTGTGAGCCCAGCTGACATATCAATGGACAGCTCAAAGTTGCTGCAGCAGCTGCCTTCTGTGAAGCTGACAAGCCTTGAAGATGCGCTGCTAGACATTGAACATGGGGTCTCAAGCAGACACAATGGAGTCAATTCCAGCAAGGAGCGCTTAGGACAATAGTTGGGCATGTACATTAGAGCCTTTATCTTTGCCTTCGTGAATAACTGCACATGTCTCAATGTGACAACGTTTCATGCCCTGGTGTTGAATATCTGACAGCTAATTGTGAAGGGAAGTATGCTGGGCACTGAGATCTGACTACGTCGAACAATTTTGGCAGCACACTGTTATAACAATTTCAGCAATGACACACAGTTTGATTTTGAGTTTCAGTAATGGCACAAAGTTTGATTGTGAACATCACGCAAAGCAATTGCGGATTGGGGTTATGCATGCAGTATATGATGTCAGCAGACACATGCCTGAGGCTGCTATTTTGTGCAAGGCTGCTTGTATGACAGTAAGACAAGTCATCGACAAGTCGTGTTATGTAAATCGATGGTCATAGCCACGTGTGGGATGAAGCATGTATCAATAAATATGATTAGTAAGACCAAGGCATGTGTGATATGGTGCAGCCTTATCAAAGCCTTGAAACATCGCTGCATTCCACAAATTAAACGTAGTTCAGCTTGTGCAAAATTATCTCTGAGTCAGTAGACACCACCTGATCTCATATCAATTGATGGCCTTGAGAAAACATCATGTATCTACTCCACTGTGACGCAATATAGTAATCAGCAACAGCAATTCTAAGCTAGCTCTCTATTGCTAGGCAACATCCATTCAGCACGTACGGTATCATACGCTATAATAGCAAAAGCACATAGGCTAACTGTAAACACAACACAGCATCAAAATTACTCATTCACGCGCCTGCCAACATGACAAGGGGCACACCTGCACTTGGTCATTTGTTGACAAGCATCAGCAAACACTACATAGCATAGCAAGCATGAGCAAACCCTACGCAGTGCAACAGGCACAGGTCACCTGCACAATCCGTACTGGAGATCCTATGAATTCCCCGATCAATTACTGTCTGCCTAACCGACGTTGATGGTGCCAGTTGATGTACTGCTGCTGCTGGAGGTAGATGGAGAGGTTGTTGTGGTGGCTGGAGATGCTGTGGTAGTGGTTGGGGAGCTGGTTGTAGGGGAGCTTGTTGTGGGGGAGGTAGTGGTGGTGGTTGGGGAGCTGCAGGCTGCATCTGAAGCATCCCTCTGGACACCTGTTGAGGTGCTGCTTGTGCAACTGGAGGTCGTGCTAGTTGAACCAGTGATTGTTCCCACATTGTAAGTGCCACTGTTTGCGACCACAACAGCTGTAGTGGCAGTGAGGCCGGTCTGGCTGGTGGTTGTTGCACCGGTGACACCACTCCTGTAGATCTCAGTGGCTTGTTTGAGGGCAGTGGTGTCATTGTAGAAGCTGTTGCCTGTGATGGCGCCTGCACAGCAAGCACTAATGGTATTGGCAATGGCAACGGTAGTGAGGATGGTTACGGTAATGGTAATGGGAGCGATGGTGGTACTGATACCGGTAATGGGAAAGGGATCATATGGATGATCGATCTTGCAACATACTCAGCTGCTGCTGACATGTTGTGACAAAAACTGACTGATTGTCAAGAGGCATCTTGCAAGATGGCAGCTGTGCCTACCTGTCACATTGACATCGTAGATAGCTCCTCCAAACCTGCCAGCAGAGTTGCTGCTGAAGTAGCTGTCAGTCAACCCCCCTGTGGTCAACGACCTGAACACTGCACCTCCAAAGGTGGTGGCAGAGTTGTTGTAGAAGGTAGAGTTGGTGATAGTGGTGGAGTTGCAGTTCCCCTGGAACAGGGCTCCCCCCTTCTCCCCCACATTGTCCCCAAAGTGAAGGTTGGCAAATGTGGAGTTGACCACGCCCTGGACAAAGATGCCTGCTGAGCCTGTGGTGGCATTGTTGTAGGTGTAGGTGTTGCCGTATACAGTCAGCGTTTGGGCGACATTGATCCAGTGGGCCCCTCCAGCTTGATTGGCCACATTGCTGGTGAAGTTACTGTTGATGATGTCTCCAGGGCAAGATCCCTGAACAACAAAGCAGAATTTGCTCAGCAAACCAGACAAGATTCAGCCCAAAGTGCAACTGAATTGAGATCCCTGAACAGCAAAGCAGACTTTGCTCAGCAAACGAGACAATAATCAGCCTGAAGTGCAATTGAATTGACTATCAGAGTGGATTTAGGTTTATGCAAGCCATGAGCCCAGGTTTGCATGCCAGGTGCAACTGTTCATGTTGACTGGTACCTATAGAGGCCCAGCATGCAAAGCACTGGCTTGTTGTGCTTAACAATGCCTTGACGAACAGGACTGACAGGACATGCATGACAGCAAACTGAAGGATAAGCTAAGGCATGTCCTCAGTGTAAAACAGCAATCACCTGGAAGATGCCTCCTCCATTGATAGTGGCTGTGTTGTTCTGCATGGACATGTTGTAGACCACCATCTCTGAGCAGCCTGACACATACACCCCTCCGCCATTCTCAGCATAGTTGTTCTGCATCTGGACGTTGAGCAGGCCAATGCTTGTAGCATTGTTGGCTGCAAGGCATCCTCCTTGAGCGCCAGTGTTGTTGCTGCAGATGGTGTTGTTCATGAAGATAGCTGATTCATCTGCACACAGCAAGCAGCAACGCTGTGCATGCTGACCACATGATGGACTGCTTTGCAAGGACACAGAAGCTCAAGAGCAGTCGCATGAGGGCAGGGAACATTGGGCTACACTTCAGAAGCATGCATGCGTATTGATGACAGACAGGAATGATGTGCAAAAGAGCCACAATAGGTGGTCAAAATGTGCTGTGGATGCTTCCCAATGTGTGCTTGACAACAGCTGCCTTGTCTGGAATAAAATGAGAGTACATCAGCAGAATCACAGCAGAGAGGCACACAAAGAAAGCATAAAAGGCAGCAGGCCAACTTACATCCAACAGCGATTGCTCCAGCTTGGTACCCAAAGTTGTTGGTGAACACAGAGTTGACAATGGTGGCGTTGGACGTCTGGTTCACATTGATAGCTCCGGCTTCTGACTGGTAGTTGCCGTTGAAAGTGACATTGTCAAAGTAGACAACACTGTTGAGCAGGATCACAGAGGCTTGGCCAAAAGCTGCCAAGTTTGTGAATGAGCTGTCAAGCATGGTCATGTTCATGTTTTCAAGCAAAATGGTGCCCTCAGGCAGATCATTGCGCTGTGAGTATGTGAATCCTGCAATACACCGATGCTGTCAACTGGCCATTTGTACTGTTCATGTGCTTCCAACAGTATCATGATAAAATAACTGTCCAGCCAACCTTGTGTTATGTTGCACAACCTGTATGTGAACAGCTTTTTGCATAGAGCCAGGCCGGTACATGTGCAGAGTGGAGCAAGCATAGGCAGGGTGCAAGCTTGAAGACGGTGGTCAGTGTTGATTCCAAAAAGTGACGAAGGCTGGCAACGGCTTACGTGCATCCAACAGCATGTGTCGCTTCAGGCAACTATGTTTGCAGAGAGTGGTCGGAGGCACAGCCAGTTAATGCAGGTTTATGGCTACCTGAGAAGTTGCTGGTGAAGTCAGCCAAGGCCGGACCACCCTGGATTGTCGCGTTGGAGGTGGAGCCTGTGCAGGTGATGACAGCACTCTCCAGCGCCGTCGCCTGAGTGGAGGGGTCAAGACTGGTGACATCTACAGGAGTGCTTAGACCGGCTCCGACGAGGATGAACTGGCAAGTGAGCTGTCCTGTAGTGTTATCGGCGCCACTCTCGACGCGGGTGACGAGGGCGTCAGCGGCAGTAATGTTCGCCGCAAGGAAAGCTGTCGTTCGCTGTGCAGAAGGAGCCGGCGCCTCAGCCTCAGCAAGGGGAGTCGCTGTGGTTGCGGCTGCTTGTGCGGCGGCATGTGCGACACACGCCAATGCTACGGTTGCGAGCAACGCGAACGTGCTGAATCGCTGCATCCTGCGAGATGTTTTTGCTCACGGCCCGCTGCGGTGCTGACCGGGTGTAATGTGTGTTCTGGTTGTGGGGAGCGACCCTCGGTACTCCTGTAAATGCACGACCGTGATACTGCACTCGACACCCACGACTGATGAACACCGGCACAGATGTCGTCAAGCAGGCGTGGTGTGACATTTGGGGGAGCCAGCTGCACCCTTGAGTAACATGTGCTCTGTGCAACGAGAGTGACAGCCAGCTGGCCCCGTGATCACATGTTGAATCATAGCTTCTCTCAGCATCTATTCCTCTTCTCCCTTTTACAGTGTAGGTGTGGTCAACTGCTACTATGTGCACCTCCATCAAGACGATCAGCTTGAGACTGTTTACACTTGATGAACACTCAGAATTGATGTTTTGAATAGGATACGTCTGTACAACCTTGTACACCTGGTTGCTTGGCTGAAGGTGTCAACTCTGCTCGTCCTCCTCCTCCTGATGACTTAGTGAGCATACCACACCTCACCCCGTGTTCGTTCAACAGGATCATCCTGTGGCAGAGGATTGCGCAGCGACAATGTCCGGCTTTCCTCAGTCACCAGAGACTTTTCGGGTGCTGAGGCCAGGTCCAGGTCAGCTGACACCTGGCCAATCCGACAGAACAGTTAGACAGCGATTGCACCTCAGCGTGCTGCTTACTCCAGCTCAAGCTTGTTCACCTCTGCAGTCACAAAGGAGGTGCCGTGTGGCTCTGATAATCTACTTGAATATCACGGCCTGAGTGGCATCTACAGCATTTTTATGGCCCGAGGTCCTGACACTTTTCTGAAGGGCTTGCCTAGTGAGCTAGACTTTCGCAGGTAAGCACACGTTGCATGGCACAGCGCTGTGACTTTCAAGAAAGACACCTCAAGTGCTGCACCCTGGACTTTGCCTTGCTTGTGTTTCTTCTGAAAGCCTAGTGTCTGTAATAATGCTTGCTGCAATGTAGAGGACAGGAGAGCATGGAGCTGGCAACACTTGGCAGTCTCAACCCCTTGGGAGTCGACATCACTCCCTTGACAGCGTATCAGCTGATGCCTTTCAAGCTGCAGCCCAAAGCGCTGTCACCAAGCCTGCTTTCAGAGGTATGTGCTTGCGCCTGATTTGCGTCCAACCTAGTGGAAATGCTTGGAGCAACATATCTTCAGCCACTTACTACAGATCACTCACGGCAGACATGGACAAGACAGATTTTGCTGTGCAGGATGAATTGGGGCAGGCAGTGAATCTGGATGCTTTACGGGTGAAGACAAAGCCAGAGACCCCGAGCCAGGCCCCACCTTCTGGCAGCAAGCCCAAGAAGGACAAGAAAGACAAGGACAAGAAGCAAAAGAGAGAGAAGAAGGACAGAGGCAGCAAGGTGAGGTTTGCACTCCCGAGAGCCACTTTTGTAGTTTGACAAAGTGCAGAACAGCCAGGTCTGCTTTCCAGCTGTTTTCAGGCTGCAATAATTTTCACGGTACCTCATAGGTATGAGTGCCTATGCATTGCCGGACATAGGCCTAACAATTCCGGTGCTGTCTTGTCAAACAGCTTTTGTCCTGCAAGGTCTCAACCATGTGTTCTGAGCTTACTTGAGCTGCTTGTATGCTGCGTTTGTTTGGCATGGTACAAGCTATGCATGTGTCATTGACAATTGCTGTGCCCAAAAGCAGAGGAAAGCCAGCGAAGAGCCCAGTGATGGAACCACTACTGTGACAGGAATGCCATCAACAGGCACCAGCAGCGCTGCTGTACGGCTGCGCATCAAGCAGCCCAGATTGGGATGATCAGCCGAGCATCTGTATTTTTGCAATCAGGAAGACTTGTTGCTGAGCCACTGCCAACAAGCCGAGTGGCAAAATTGCTTGCAGCAGCTGACATGTCTGGGATAGATCTCCAGCAGGGAGGTTGATCAGGTTCAGGCAGCCTGCCGAAATACGCATCTGCGTGCTCAAAAAGGGCTCAAGCAACAGTGCAGCCCCAGCGCAGTTGCTGGAGTGGATCATGCATCTTTGTCTGCTACCATATCATCATATGACAGCTTGTGAGAGATGCTGTCATTGCCCACAAGCATTCCCAACCGTGATTGCAAAACAATCAGGGAGGGATTGTCTTGCACCCAAAGGTCAGTGGCACTGAAGGCAGCCTGTGGCAATGCCATAGCTTCAACTTGCGGGTGTGGGCTCCAGATGCAGCTCACTCAATCAGGCCAGTGTTGCTCAAAGAGTAGGCACTGTCCAATAAGAGGCAAGCTGAAATCATTCAGTGTGGCTCAGTGCATTACCATGTTATAGGATGACGCTGACACAGGTGATTGGCCAGCTCAGTCAGTCTTACATCCATTCAAAGACAATTTGGCTTTGTGCTTACTGTGTTGCTTCCCTGAGTGCTTGGTGATGAACCAGGCTGTTCACACTTAAATGGGGGAAATGTAGCGGTACTGCCACTAGTGTTGCAGTGTATTACAGCATGATGCGGCCTGTTGACAGCATGTGTGTCTTGTCTGGAATAGCTCTGCAACCAGGCTCATGGTGATACAATGAATTTACGTGCGAGCTTTGGTTTGTGCTTAATAGCAGTAAGCCAAGTATCTGTGTAAGCGTCCCCCTGTAACAATCAGGAGCATTGGCTGTTCAACAGACTGGACAGCACAGGTCAAGCATGGTGGAAATCCAAGTGACAAACATGTAGTGTTCTTGGTCCATACAACCTTGTAATACATGTCGATGTGAGCAAGCCTGCAGTGATAGTAGCATTACTCAATGACTGATGACCCCTCCTCCTGGTGCACAAAAGCCGTACTGTACGTTGCCTTTAGGTTGCAGTCACATAAGCGTTCCTCGAGCATTGCATCAAGATTGCCCAGCTGTTTGATGATTATTGCGCGTGATCTTGTCGTCAAACAAATACGCAGCGAGATGCAGCTCGACGATCTTCCAAATGATGCACTGAAGCGGGTTTTCCAGCAACTGTCAACAAACGACAGGCGAATCATCAGCCTCACAACACGTAAGTGGCAGCAACTTGTGGCAGAGTCATGGACCAGGATAGACATCCGACTGGGCGGTACAAACTACCTGGACTCAGCAAGCAAAC
>JAABUK010009481.1_pt1 | contig 13281 bp, 17 predicted proteins | sample 5559141 | NCBI WGS metagenome assembly JAABUK01 (sample SAMN10711869, study PRJNA513367) | rock metagenome | isolation source: Antarctica rocks | place: Antarctica: Victoria Land, Pudding Butte nord | collected 2016-01-03
CGCTTCTTCGACCAGCCAAAGGTCAAGGAAGCTGTAGCCTTTGCAGCTGAAGCTCACAGGGGACAAGCACGCAAAACCAAAGAGCCATACGTGGCTCACTGCATTGAGACTGCATGCATCGTGGAGGAAGTTCTGGATCTGGCTGAAGATTCTGAGTATATTTCCAGGTGACTTGTTATGCCTGCACAACCGCATCAGACGGTCTTACCCCGTATCCATGGTGCAATGGTCATGGTTGGCTCCAAGACCTGAAAATGTAATGAATGAATAAACATATGTAGTTTGTTACCCTTGAGACTGCATGCACTGAGCAAGATGAGGTGGATCTGCCTCAGATTTTGAACACACTGTCAAGCAATAAATTGCACCAGGGTGATTGTGTCGTTTGTCTCACAGCCAATACCTTGACAGAACCTTTCACAGTAACCTCATAACAATCATGCTCTATCACAACATGCATGGAGTATTCCACAAAGAAGTGCAAGAGCAATCACACATCTAAGGAGTGCATGCTGCCTATGCGCATGAGAACACATGAATGCACATGCAGATGTTGCCACCTTTGATCTTTCTAGTCTTAGCATGCATATTTGACCATAGCATCTGAGCAGCAAATGACATTGACCAAGGCACACACCTTGTATTAGTGTTATTATTATCACACACCTTTTACTATCTGAGGTCTGTCTGTGTGTCTGTCCAACTGTCTGAAACTGGTATCAGGTTATAATGTCCTGCATCCAATCTCCTATCGCTCGTTCTATTTGTGTGCTCTAAACACACAAGACTTGTCCTGCGCGTACCCAGCTCATCTTCACCTGAAAAGCTTCGCTATCATGGTCATCATCATCATTACTACTAATATTATTATCGTTATGAATATTTATTTGTGTGGTGCAGGGCAGAGTCTGCCATAATTGCTGCACTGCTGCATGACGTGTTGGACGACACATCAGTCAAGGTGCAACAGATCGAGGACCAGTTTGGCACAGAGGTGGCGTCAATGGTGAGCAAAGTCAGTCAGCTGAGCAGCATGAATCAGCTGCTCAGACGCCGCAGGAGACAACTGGTGAGCCCTTTTGTACTGGAAACAATTTTTCTGCATGGATCAATTGGTGAGCCCTGCATGGATCAATTGGTGAGCCCTTTTGTACTGGATACATTTTTTCTGCATGGATCCTAGTTGACAGCATGGGCTGCAGGGGTACCTAATCACCTTGGTCCCCATGCTTTCACATCTCAATGCCCGTGAAGCAAAAGGAAGCTGCCTATGCTTTCGGCGTTCCACCTTGGCGCTCTGGGCATACTACCAAACTGTTTTAGCATATGATCTTTCATGTGGTTGTGTACTTTTTCTTTGGGACAGCATGTGCCTGTTTGTTTGTTGAGCCATTTGGTGATCAAGCTGGAGCTGCACACTAATGGAGCTGCACACTAATTAACAACACTGCATCAGTCAAGCAGGTTGCTTTTGCTTAGCATATACACCTGATCTACAGATCTACCACTGACCGAGCAATGTTGCATGGTGCCACAGACATGCTTGTATCGGCCAGACTATTGCATTGGCTGCGTTGGATGTGCCATGGCTGGGCAATAGAGCAAGCACTCAGGGCTGTCTGGTGTCAAAGCCTGTCCTGCCCCTTGTGTACTATGACTTTGGACAGACTTGCTGCGGGTTTGCTGGGCTTGTTGGCTAGCCAAAGCTTGTAGCTTGTATCACATCTTCCCAACAGAGGGAGCAACGCCCTAAGAAATGCCTGACAACAGAAGAAACGCGCTTCTACGCATCTCTCTACGCATTTCTCGACTTGGCTTTGAATTTGAGGAATACCCCTCTTTTTGACACAGCTTGAAATTTCCAAATCCCGAAGAGCTCTTCCTGGCTGCAGTCCGGCAGGAGCCGTGGCATCAGGCTGGGCAAGGAAGAGGAGGAGCAGCTGAGGACCTTCATAGTCAACATGGTTTCGGAGCCGCTGGTGCTGGTCATCAAGCTGGCGGACCGGCTGCACAACATGCGCACCGTGTTCGCCCTGAAGAGGGACAAGCAGAAGGCTGTGGCCACCGAGACGCTGCAGGTGTGGTGCAGCCTGGCAGAGAGACTGGGCATGATGGTCTTGAAGGTACGCTTCTGCTCCTTACATTATTCCTTATTATCATTGCTATTGTTATTATTATTATTATCATTAGGATTATTATCATTATTATTATCATTATCATTGTTGTTTTTGTTGTTGTTGTTGTTGTTATTATTATCATTGATCTTATTATTATCATCATTATTATTATTACTACATGGCCTGGCCGGCATAGCTGTCAAGACAGTAACCTCACACAGGGAGCTGCTCAGGACTGTATGCATTTGGCCTGAGCGGGTACAAGGTGTTGAAGTAAGGGAAGAAGCAAGGAATGAGTGAATGAACATTCAAATGAACGAACGAATGCACAAGCGGCCGACCTGTACTTATCCAGGCCTTGTTTACCCGCTTTCAGATGTTGTGGCCACACTACCATTGGCAAGGTATTGAGCTTCTTCACAGATTGCAGCCTTGCGGCTTGAGAGAGGTGTGCTTTGCTGCGTTTCAACGCGTTTTGTATTTGCTGAAGGCAGAGAACGCCATGCAGCTCATTGGCCTGAACACGGGGCTGTACAACACTTCACAGAAATTCAGTCTTTTGACCACTTGTTGCCGGCAGGCTTCAAACGCTCAAACCATGTCAGCAGCGTTTGATATGCATGGTTTCGTCGATGCTTCAAATCCCTCTAGGGTGTTACACAGAACCAAATTTCAACCTTTGATGCCGAAACTGGACCTCATACAGGGAGCCGCTCAGGACTATACACATGTCAATGAATGAAATAGATAAATCAACAAGACAGACTGCCTTGGAGAGACAAGACTTCCCGCATGTACCTAGCTCATCATGAGCTGGAAAGCGATATTATTATCATCATCATCATTATTATTATTACAGTTATTAATATTAATAATAGTGAATCACCTGTGCTGTTGCAGGCGGAGCTGGAAGACCTGTGCTTTGCAGTGCTGCATCCGCATGAGTATACAGCCTTGCGTAATGAGCTGGACAGCATCTGGGGTCTACAACAAGTCACTGATCTGGTCCCAGTCCAAGCAGAAGCCCAGCTGAGTCAGGCCATGGCTGGCATCAAGACTGCAGCTGAGATAGCAGCTGCTACACCTGACACCCCCCAGCCCCGCCTTCCCTCCCCTAGCCCAGTCCCCCGCCCCATGCTGTCAAATTCCTCTCAGGAGCGGTCACAGCAAGCTGATAGCGCAGCCACAGCTCCCGCCACTTCAGTTCAAAGTGAACAGCAGCAAAGCGTGCAAAGCGTGGCGGGAGATCTGTACGCGCACTCTGAACGGGGCATGGTGAGAGCAGCAGCGCAAGCCAGGATCAACCCCAGACAGCAGAAGGCCCTGCAGTCAGGGCTGTTGCGGCTTAGCCCCTCCGTGCAGCAGAGGAAGAGCAATGGGCGGCGCAGTACAGCAGCAGTCTTGGAGCCTCCTGAAGTTGCCAGTTCATCATTTGGCCCTTCTCAGTCTGCCCCCTCAGCTTCCCCCTCAGCTTCCTCCTCAGCTTCTGTGCCTCCTTCACTGCTCAGATCACATGATGACAGCATACTACCACTTTCAAAATCCAGCGATGCCAACAGCCATCAGTCCGAATCATCTACTTCATCACCTAGACCTGCATCCCACAGTCCCAAAGCTGACTCAACCCAAAGCAGCGCAAGGGCCATTCCAGGCAATGCCCAGCCTGCCTCAAGCAGCCCCAGGGCTGCTGGAGACGGGCCTGTAAGGGTGATCAGGGGTAGGGCACCTAGGCAAGCCCTGGCGGCCAAGAAGGCAAATGCTGAGAGGCAGAAGTCAGGAAGCAAAGCAGGTCCCAGTGGCAGAGCGACTGCTGATTACTCATTCCTGTCAGCTGATCAGCAACAGGTGAGATGCGCATCACATCTGGCATCTGGCATCATCACATCTGGCATCTGGCGTTTTCATCACATCTGGCTGCATGCTTGCTATGGTGTTCTCATTGCCTGCTGATACTCGCACACCAACAAGCAAAGGAATGTGGGTGTAGACAAGCTGTATTGGCCTGATGGTGCATGAGCAGGTGCAATTAGAAAATGGGAAATGCTGCGTAAACAGCTCACCAACTGGCACATAAGCACGCCCGCTGTGCTGTGAAAAGAGCCTGACACAGAGATGATGTCTTAGACAATTCAGGTTCCGACATTGCAGGTGAGACAGCTGGTGCAGAGGTTGAGTGAGATATTCAAGAACAAACATTTTGCAGAAATGACATCTTAGACATTTCATGTTCTAATGCTGCAGGTGAAACAGCTGGTGAAGAGGTTAATTCAAGACAGCAAGAACACAAGGTTCACGCACACAACAGTTCACATATTTTGTGTCCCAATGCTGCAGGTGAGACAGTTGGTGAAGACAGTCTTGCCATTCCATGCGATGGGGTTCAAGAACCACAGGGCAGTTCCAGCTGGGGCTGCCCCAGGGCTGAAGGTGCTTGAGGGGTGTGCCAGGGTGCTGCTGCAGACCATCTACCTGGAAGGCTACAGCCTGGGTTTGGAAGTGCGAGTTGAGGTAGCGCAGCAGACTAGACCTGTCTAAAGTAGACTTGAACAGTAGAGTAGACTAAAGCACAACACAGTAGACTAGAGCCTGATTACAGTAGACTGGACCACAGCAGAGTAGAGTTGACCCCAGCTAGAGTGGTCTTGACCACAGTGAAGTAGACCAGACCACCACAGAGTAGACTCCAGACCCTGATCGAAGTAGACTTGGCAACAATAGAGTAGACCTAACCACAGCAAAGTAGCCTACCACCCCGCTAATGTGGTCTTGACCCCATCTAGAGTAGACTTTGACCACAGCAGAGTAGACTTGACCGCAAAAGAGTAGACTTAACCCCATCTAGAGTGGAATACACCCCAGCCAGAGTAGACTTTGACCACAGCAGAGTAGACTTGACCCCAGCTAGAGTGGTCTCGACCACAGCAGAGTAGGCTTGATCCCAGCTAGAGTGGTCTCGACCACAGCAGAGTAGACTTGACCACAGTAGAACAGACTAGACTATAACAGAGTGGCCAAAACCAGAAAAAGACTGGACTAGCCTAGATTGGACTGGACATCCTAGACCTCAGATTATGTCATGCACTCCTGTGTGCTGCCTCTGCATGCAGTGTTGTTCGATCTCTGCTTACACAGCTCCTGCCTGTTTACTGAGTGTATAGCTGTGCTGCATCTAGACATAGCTGGGGTTGTCATGCTGTCTATGCTGTGCATGCTGTGCTGTGCATGCTGTGCTGTGCATGCTGTGGCATGTTGTGCCATGCTGGGCGGCGCCATGCTATCTTGTGTCTCATACTCTGATGTGCTGAGCCTGAAACAGCGATGCAGCAATGTCTTGCTTACAAGATCTCTGGCCTGTTGTCAACATTTTGATCACGTGGGGTCTGCATCAGCCTTTTGGCTGGTCTGCAGATTCCTGCTTGTCCAAAGTGCCTGCCTGTCACAGACTCAGCATGGCACAGACAGGATTCACAGCTGAGCCGTGAGTCCATGCTCTGCGCGTCAAGGCTTGCGACTGGGGACAACAGAAAAGCCTGCCTGTCAACTGTGTCCAAACTCTTGGGTCTGTGCAGGGTCGGTTGAAGAGCATGTACAGCATCTACAAGAAGATGATCCGCAAGAAGGTTCCGGTGCGGCAGGTGTACGATGCAAGGGCGCTGAGGGTCATAGTGGGTGATGAGGGGGGGTCCAAGACAGAGGATGCCTGGGCAGCTGCCTACAGGTTTGTCACATGCTCTGCTGAGATCAGGACATAAAACTGTAAACATGATGACCATGATTATTCTCACTATTGTTCTGAGCACATTCCCCACATTGTTATGTGACATGTCATTATCACTATACAATAATCATGTACCCTTGAGGTTTGGGCAGCATATACCTTGGTTGTTGCACATGTGTGACTTCATCACTGAGCAGACCTGACACACATCATTTGTCCTGTATTGGAGGCAACAGCAAGTTTTGTCCTATCATTTAAAGCACATAATGTGTCAGCCTTATGTTGCAAGCAACTCCAATTCTTGTTCCATCACACCCTGGCCAAATGGCCACGTTGCAGCGTGGGTATAACACACACTGAAGTTGTTGGCCTATGACCCTGGGCAGCCCGGTATAGTACTTCGCTTCTCATTAAACTGACGCCGAAAGGCGAAGTCTTTTCTTTTCTTTCCTCCTTGGGCTATGTCAAGCACCGCGCAAGCCAGATGAGTTCACCAGCCTTCATCAAGGCGTGCTCACAGGATTACACGGAAAAAGCACCTGTCTGACAACAACACAGGACAAGCGCAACTCTTGCTGACACGCATACTGCATTGCAGGATTCAGCCAGCTGTCCATCGCCTCTGGCGGAAGGTTGGTGGCGAGTACGATGACTACATAGTGAATCCCAAGAGATCGGGGTACCAGTCCCTGCACACGGCTGTGAAGGGTCCGGGTGGGGTGCCCATGGAGGTCCAAATTAGGACCGCCCACATGCATGAAGTTGCTGAGTACGGTGCTGCTGCGCATTGGACTTACAAGGAGAACACGCCAAAGCTGCAGGCAGGATCTGACAAAATCCAGGTGAAGCTTTTCACTGCTGCTGCCAAATGATGTTTGCAAGGCGCTGCTGTGATGGGTGTTGCAGTCAGTACTAAGGCGAGAGGCATGCAAGCTGCAACCAGGATATTACAGTATGCATGTGGCATATCTTGCGGCCAAATGGTGTTCATGCGGTGCTGCCAAATGGTGTTCATACGGTGCTGCTGTGATTGGCCCAAAGCTTATGTTGAGGCGCCATTTGCATGCACGCCAGCTCTCTATGTGTGCTGCCTTTTGTGTGTTGAGCATGATTGTTGATTTCCGTGCTAGGGTTTGGCAATGTATGCTAGATTATGGCAATGTATGCTAGGGTGTGGCAACTCATGCTAGGGTGTGGCAGTGTATGCTAGGGTGTGGCAATGTATGCTAGGTTATAGCAGTGTATGCTAGGGTGTGGCAACTTGTGCTGTGGCATCGCGCGTAGATGTGGTCTTTTTTGCCACAGGGATTCACCACATTCCTCCCTTGGTTTTCCAGATAGCAGTCCTTGTATACTTCAAAGGCTTGAATGACACAGGTATATACATGTATGTACACACGCAGTAAGTTGCACAGAATTAGGTCATACGATATACTTGACACATGTACACAGAAACATGTCAATGAGAGCTGTTACACATAATGTTGCAGGAGCAACAGCCTGTAGTCTGTCACAGAGATGGTCAGATGCGTAATGGTGTGGTGTACAGCGTGCTCAAGGATGGCCTGCAGTTCCTGGCAGTTGTCAACAGCTCCAATGCTGTTCCTGTCTCTAATCAGAATTCAGGAGACAGCCTCGCCTCTGTCCAGTGAGTCTCCAGCTCTGCAAGAGTACCGCCAGTTGTACAGTCACAGGCATACTCACACTCACTACTCACAATCACACTCACACTCACACTCACACTCACACTCACACTCACACTCACACTCACACTCACACTCACACTCACACTCACACTCACACTCAGGAGATAGCCTTTCCTCCGTCCAGTGAGCTCCCAGCTCTGCAAAAGTAGGCGCCAGTTCTGCAGAGAGTCACAATCACAGTCACAGTCACAGTCACAGTCACAGGCACAGTCACAGTCACAGTCACAGTCACAGTCACAGTCACTTGTTGTACATCAGATATCTGCGCTGCTACGCCTACTGCTAGAAGATCTGCTCCAAAGCGTGTGCCTGTCACGCAAAGACCCATCAATTTTGGGTTGACCACTTGCTGAGCCTACTGCTGACTCATCCCAGGCTCATGAACCAGCTCTGCTTTGTTTCCGGTCTTTGCTTTGCTGCACAGCCCTGATTGCAGCTGGACCAGTCCTGCTACATCCCACACACACCTCAGAGAAACAGCCCCCATGCTGTGTCTGCCTCTGCTCTTGTTTCAGGCAAAACGCCGTTCACAGGACATGTGCATATGTCAATACAGTATACTGGAATGGGATATAATACGACATAACATAACATAACATAATATAATATAATATAGTATAATACAATATAATATAATATAAATATAATATAATATGATATGATATAATATAATATAATATAACGCAACACAAGGCGATGTAAGGTGATGTGATGAGATGAGATAAATAACATGTTGCAGGGAGCTTTACCAGTACGCCCATGACAGGCGTTGGTTCAGGCCCGGCCACGGCGACCTGAAAGCCTGCTTGGAAAAGTACTCCAAGTGCCAGGATGGCAGGTTTCGGCGGGAAGACCACACCGGCTACAAGCTGCCATACTTCTGCACCCCCTTGGAGGTGGGCTGATGCATACATTGCACACTGCAGTTGTGCATGCATGACCCATTGAACAGCTGTGCATGCAGCAACACCATTGTGCTGCAGTCTCAAAGTATTATGCACAGTGCTGAACGCTGCAGTGCTGTAGCTCTAAATATGACTGGGCACACAGATCTTGCAGAATGCCATACTTCTGAACAAAAAGGCCTGCTAGATATGTTGAATGGCATCATCTGCATTAGGTGTTCTGACTTGAGTGTTAACAACATGCTTCCAGTACCCTTGGTGATTGTTGTCACAGCTGTTTTGAATGTGACCATTGTTGCTATGGCTTGCCACTGGGGGATCCATTTCAGGGTGGCATTGAGAATGCAGTATATAAACTCTGCTTTGCTCTGCTTTGCGGCTGCAGTTGTGCTGTGATGCTAGGTTGTGATGTCAATTGCAAGAGACAATCATAAGCTGGTATCACTTTCATACAAAGAATGGATCAGACACAGGGCTTGCCATCAGGCAGACAGGCCACATCTCTTCTGTCATGGTTCTTGCGGTTGTGGTGGGCACAGGCGAGCACTTTAGGTGCAGATGTGTTATCAGCTGGTCTCAGCACCAGTTGGTTTTACAGCTGTGTGTGATATAGATGATTGATTGATCGACTTGAATCTGTGCCAGCCTTTGCTCTCGCATCAGCCAGGTAGGTATCAGGTATGCCTCACCCCAATGCAGAAGATGATGTGATATTGTTGATGATCATCAAAGCAAGATCAAATGGATGAGGACAAAATCTGAATCTCTAATCCCTTGCAGGCATGGCCGGCCCCAGCATCTAACCCTGGGGGCAATGTTCCCCAGCAGGAGGCCCCCCCAGCCGGTCCTCACCCTTCAGGCCCAGTCAGCACTGCCCACCTGGCAGAGCGTGCCAAGAACCAGAGAGACTTGAACCTCAAGGTGCTGTGCACTCGCTCACCTGCAACCAGGGTCCATACGTACAATGTGTGATGCGTGCTGTGCTGTGCTGCGCTGCGCTGCGCTGGGCTGGGTTGGGCTTAGGCATCTATCAAGAGCAAGCAAGGCACCTCTTAAAGCGCTGTTTGATACAAATCGTAGCAATGTATTTCAAAAACCCAAAATTTAGAAGGTTGTGTTTGGCTTTGTGCGTGCTGCCTGCATGCTTTGTTGTACTGCATGCATGTCATCTTGCTAGCGCATGTAGGCGCGACAATTTGAAGCTGCTTTGTGTACATAAAGCTGTTGCTCAACACAGCGCTATCTATAATTTTCCAGTCCGCAAGCTACCTGCTAAAATTAGGCTGTGGGATTATGCTTGCACTGCCCATCAGTCTTGAAATCTATGGTGCATCCGACATGTCATGAACAAGGAGGGAGAGAGCAGCAGTGTTCCATCTTGGGCAGTCAATACTACTGTACACATATGTCAGTATTGTTGAAAGAGAACAATCAAGTCTGCTTCCAGCTGAATAAAGGCTTGCATCAATTGTACATCACGGCACACAGTTTTGTGCTGAGCAAGTTTTTGACATGCAGACGTTGCGCTTGCGTGGCGTTCTAGAGTGGAGAGATGAGGTGACAAGCGGGCCAGATCACTCTGGATCATCCACCTCCTCAGAAGTGATGATCCTCATCTGGCCTGCTGGGGAGTTTAAACGCTTACCTCGTGGCACAACAGCCAGCGAGATTGTTCACGATCAGGTCAGATGACGCATCTGTGCTACCTCATGTATTATCGTCATTTTGTTTGTTCCGTCATTCACTCTCTTTTACATGGTCTGTCCAAGACCAATCAATATAGAGCAGGCAATGTATGGTTTGTGCATTGCATGGGGCTCAAGTCCAGCCTGTCATTTGCCAAGGCTCATCATTTATACAGGCCCAATGTGCCCAGTCAGTGTTCAAGTCATACGTGGGCGTACACCTTGTTTGCTGATGCTGCTGCACTAGTAGCAAATACTCCTGAGCGGAGCACATACACCTTGCAATATACCACCTCCTGAAGATGTGTGTAACCCCGACAAAGAGATGCTGCTGATGTAGGGATGGGCTCAGCGAAGTGGGGATGAATTTTCCCGCCTGGTCAATGTCAACAATCGCCTGGTCCCAGAAAACACAGTTCTACAGGATGGGGACTTCCTGGTCCTCAGCCGTGAACTGCTTACAATTTGAGGCTCTGTGGTGCCTCATCCGTCATATCCTCATCATGATCAGCATCATGGGCTTGAGCTTTAGTCATCCTCCCTGCGTTTTCAACATGCAAGGCAGCCGAGCCTGCCACGAATTTGTACAATCTCGATGTACCATCAACCTGGGGCAGTATTGTATGAGGTACTGCAACAAATCTGTTTCTCAGACGTCAGTGTCAGCTATCAAGAATTATGTACCAGTAGCTTGCTATATGTTTCAAGTGCAATTGTGCTTCTGCTTGCTTTTGACTTGTCTCTGCTGTCTAAGCAACGTTTCTCCTGCATGCAAAATTTGAAGGCAAAAGTATGGTATGAGGCCAAGTTTTCAGATCCATTTTGCACATCAGTAGAGCCGACCAAGACTGTTCATGTCTCAATCAAAGGATTCCATGAGTCTTACAAGTCAAGGCTAAGATATCGCACATTCGATTGTCGAGTTCTATTTTTTCTAGCATGATCGTGCTAAAGAGAACGGGTGAGGATTCACAGGAGCGGCATCAATTTAACGCCACACAGCTTGCCATCAGAATTCTGTGGTTGGTGCCAGCACAATAATGCTGCCATTGGAAGTTGTGTAGTTTTGCGTGGCTGTCTGGCAAATGGAGCAAACTTTTGACCAGGCGTTCACCGCCTATGCATAGGAACTAGGTATGCAGCGCAGTATCATTGCAGGCTGATCAGTCTTGACTCATTGAGCTTTTGCACGAGTGCCCAAGCACAGTGCTACCACATGTTCGTCAGTGGATCTGTAGACTACACTGACCACATGCATGATCCTGATTCAAGACACCAAACATTTACAGACTTGCAAAGGATGTGCTCATCATCATGGTCATGATGATCATTGAGACCACAAATGCTTCGAACCCAACTATGGACACCAAGTCTTGACAAACTACTAGTAGCAACAGGTTACAGTCGTCCCATTTGACACCACGTAAAGCTGCTAAGCGCTGCTTCAGGGCTGTAGCAAGTGTAGCTGGGCAGTCAAAAGTATCAACAAACTTTGGTCGGGCTCTTGAAAGTCTTGCGCTTGAAACAATTCCAAAGCTGGCAGCCAACATCTGGACAAGCACGTAACAGGTGATGAACATGTGTCTGCAATGTCATCCTGCTTTCAGCTGTAGCATCTAGACCTGCAGCTGCTAGTAGCACAGTTGTATGATTGGTGAATGGACTGTGGGCCAGTGGAGTAGCACACGTTGTCCATTACAAAGAGCCTGTCAAGCCAGTTTAACCCCATGAAGTTGAAATACGGACCTCTTTACACCTAGTCAGGGCAAGCCATACAAAGAAAGGAGGAGAAGGGGGGGTGATTGCAATCAACGCCGTTAGGCGTTGAAAACAGAGAAACTTGAAGTGATCCCAGTTGGGCCTAAGCTTCACTTGGCCATTTAGCCATTTGAGTGACAGGTCAGGGGAGAAGGCAGAGGTCTCCTCTATGGGACCTATCCTGCGTGTTGTGATTCTGCAATTGGCGTTTCCTGTATGGCCCTCGTGGTACTTTGTAGGTCTTTCAAACCTTGAGTGTCTTCTTGCTTTTCTGATGGTCAGTGGAAGCCATGAAAGACGCCATTGCGCTCAACACGTCCAGCAAAGTCCTCCCAGCCCATATTGGCAATGTCAATGTTGCAGGTCATCATACTAGCTTGCTTGGGTGCCAAGTAGAATCTACGTGAGGAGCATGCACTGGGAGACCGGAACTCGATGCCTTTCTCTCCGACGTATTGCCTTGTCTCAACTGCTAGCACGGCTCCTCTTTCTGCTGAGAGTGCATTTAGAATGAAAAACATTGCCAGTTCCTCTGTTCTGCTTCTGGCTTTCGCCAGAATGTCACGGTAATCACAGTCTGTCTCCTCAAATTGTACATTCTCTGGCAAATGTTCATTCTCCTCTGCTGTCATAACATCCTCCTTCAGTTTTTGCAGTGTTGGTGCTGCTATTCCAAGGGGGTTCACATAAACTACACAACACTTATCTGGCATGACCAAGCCTGGAAGCACAGATAGCAAGGCAGTGGTGAGAAGTCTGTGCATGCATAAAGATGGGGCCTAACAGTGTACACATAACTTTGAGCCAGGGTGATAAAGATGCATTTACCAAAGACGGGCTGCACACATGCTGCTGTTTGTGGAGCGAGTAGGGCATACTGAGCTTGCCTTTGCTGAAGTCAGGCTTGAGAGCTTGCAAAGCCAGCCAAGGTCGCTGTCAGAGCTGCGGCTCGGCCTTGGAGGGGCTCGCGTTTGGCAGCTGAAGTCTGCTTGTCATTGTGCGTAGCAACACGCTGGACGCGCAACATACCGAACGCGCAACCTCTCTGGGGTCGCTGGCCTGGCCACTGGTCATGCGTTTCCCTGCGTCGGTCAATCCGTCAGCTTCCTGGCTCATTCCGACTCATTCGGGTACCGGTACTTGTCAGCAGTAAGTTGCAGCAGGACCGTTGGATAACAGCCGTTTCCCGGCTTGCTTCGGCCGATATAGACAGCATAGATGAGCGGTTCGGAGCTTCACTGCAACGGCAACCGTGCTGTGTCGTTTAGCTTGCGAACAAGAGCTACGTAACGATTATCCACCCTCTGATCCACCCTGCCCTCGGCCCCTGCAGATAAGGGTCAGGGCGCTGTTTGGAGCGAGCTGAAGTCTGGACGACTGTTGGCATCACAA
>JAABUK010009483.1_pt1 | contig 13278 bp, 11 predicted proteins | sample 5559141 | NCBI WGS metagenome assembly JAABUK01 (sample SAMN10711869, study PRJNA513367) | rock metagenome | isolation source: Antarctica rocks | place: Antarctica: Victoria Land, Pudding Butte nord | collected 2016-01-03
GCGGTCTGCCACTTGCGAGCCCTGTTCAAGGGAGACGCCGAGCAGTGGGAGGAGTTCTGGGCCGGTTCCATCAATTGATGCCCCAATCATCCACCACACGAAAGACGCTCTCCCCTTGGCTTTCCTCCGGCTCCAGTTTACTGTCTCGTCGATAACGAACGGTACAATACAGCAATGCTCTCCCAAAAAAACCCTCCAAGATTTCTCCGGGTGTCACTAAGCGGGCAAGTTCGTTACCCACAAAGTCATCGGGAGCCTCAGTCGTGAGCGACGGCCTGAAGCGGGTTTACGGGATCGACCTGGGCACGACGTACTCGGCCATCGCCTACGTCGACGAGCACGGCAAGCCGGTGGTCGTGCCCAATCAGGAGAGCGAGCGGATCACGCCGTCGGTCGTCCTCTTCGACGGCGAGAGCGTGATCGTCGGCAACACGGCCAAGGAGGCCGCCAAGGTCGAGCCGCACCGGGTCGTCTCCCGGGTCAAGCAAAACATGGGCGACCCCCACTTCGTCTTCGAGCACGAAGGCCAGGCGTATAGCCCGGAGGACATCAGCTCGTTCGTCCTCCGCAAGGTCGTCGGCGACGCCGAGGTCGCCCTCGGGCTGGGCGAGGCCGAGCGGATCACCGACGTCGTCATCACCTGCCCGGCCTATTTCGGCACGGACGAGCGCGAGGCCACCGCGAACGCCGGGCGGCTCGCCGGCCTGAACGTCCGGGCGATCCTCAACGAGCCGACGGCCGCCGCCATCGCCTACGGGCTGGAGCAGGGCGAGGACCAGACCGTCCTGGTCTACGACCTCGGCGGCGGCACCTTCGACGTCACCATGATCGAGATCAAGGACCGGCTGATCCGCGTCATCTGCACCGGGGGCGACCACCGGCTCGGCGGAGCGCTCTGGGACGAGGCCGTCGTCTTGCACCTCGCCGAGGAGTTCCGCAAGCAGACCGGCGAAGAATCCGACCCGATGGACGATCCCGAAGTCCTCAACGACCTCTTCCTCCAGGCCGAGCGAGGCAAGAAGACGCTGACCCAGCGCGACAAGGCCCCTTTCCGAGTCACCCACGCCGGCCAGCAGGCCCGCGTCGAGCTGGAAAAGCCCCAGTTCGAGGCGATCACCCGCCACCTCCTCGACCGGACCGTCGAGCTGACCCGCGAGATGCTCGCCGATGCGAAGGCGAAGGGGTCCGAGCGGTTCGACAAGATCATCCTCGTCGGCGGCTCGACCCGGATGCCGCAGGTCCGCGACCGGGTCGCCGCCGAGTTCGGCGTCGAGCCCGAGAGCTACGACCCCGACGAGGCCGTCGCCAAGGGCGCGGCGCTCTATGGCCTGAAGGAGTCGCTCCAGGACCAGGTCCGCGACCTCCTCGCGCCCGAGACCCCGGGGGCCGAGGCGGCCGGCGGCGGCCTCGACCTCGCCGCCGTCTCCGAGGAGCAGGTGGCCGAAGCCCTCGACAAGATCGAGCGCGAGCTGGGCTACACCCTGACCGGGCCGGTCCGGGAGCTGGTCAACACCCGGATCATCAACGTCCTCTCCAAGGGGCTTGGCGTCGTCGCCCGCGACGACAAGGGCAAGGACATCGTCGTGACCCTACTGCCTCGCAACGGCGAGGTCCCGATGGAGCACGCCAGCGACTTCGGGACCGACGCCGCCAATCAGGCCGGCGTCGACATCCAGGTCGTGGCCGGCGAGCGCGACAGCGTCGAGCCGCTCGACTGCAAGGAGGTCGGCGTCGCCACGCTCAACCTACCGCCGAATCTGCCCGCCCGAAGCCCGATCCGCGTCAAGTTCGCCATCAACCGCGACGGCCGACTGACCGTCACCGCCACGGACCTGACTGGCGGAAGCTCGATCGACGTCGACTTCGAGACCGAGGCCGTCATGAACGCCGACGACGTCGCCGAACGCTCCTCGGCGCTCCGGCTGCTCAACGTCTCCTGATCGAGAGGTCTGTAGCATGTCAATCGCGACCCCCACTGAGCCCAAGACCGTCGTTGAGCCGGGTCCTCCCCGCGTCGAACCCAAGATCGGCGAGCAGCGATTCGTAATCTATAACCTGGGATGGGCAGGTTACGAAAAGTTGCTCGACCTCTTCGGCGACCACGGGCCTCGGATGAATTACTCGGGCGGGAGCGTCGAGCTGATGTCTCCATTGATTCGCCATGAGCGAAACGGCAAGCTGATCGGCTTCATGATCGAGACGATCGTCGAAGAGTTGGATATCCCCGCCAATGCGCTTGGCTCGACGACTTTTCGCCGGCGGCTTGCCGACAGGGGACTTGAAGCCGACGAATGTTATTATCTCGCCAACGCTGGCAAACTCACGACGGTTGATAGACCCGACCTTGACGTCGACCCACCACCCGACCTGGCCATCGAGATCGAGATCACCAACAGCCTGCTCGACAAGCTCGGGATCTACGCCGGGATCGGCGTCCCGGAACTCTGGCGATTCGATGGCACGGTCTTGAGCGTCCTCCTGCTCCAGCCCGATCGCACCTACGCGAAGTCCGAAGTCAGTCGCTCGTTCCCGTTCCTGCCGATGGCCGAACTCGTCCGCTTCCTCGGCGAATACGACCACTCGGACGAGACGGGATGGAGGAGACGCTTTCGCACATGGACCCGCGACGTCCTCTTGCCGATCCATCGAGCCGCCCAGGCGACGGACTGAGCCCATGCCCACCTATGTCGGGATCGACCTGGGGACGACCAACTCGGTCGTCGCGGCGCGCAACGCCTACGGCCGCCCGGAGGTGATCGCCGGCCCCGACGGGCGGGCGATCACGCCTTCGATCCTCTACTTCGGCGTCGATCCCCCGGTCGTGGGCGACGAGGCGCGGGAGTGGGCCCGGCTTGGCAACGACGAGATCGCCAGCTTCTTCAAGCCCCACATGGGGAACCCCGCCTACAAGCTCCGCTTCGGCGGACGCGACCTCGACGCCACCGATCTCTCGGCCCTCGTCCTCGCCAAGCTCAAGCGCGACGCCGAGGCGGCGCTCGGGACCTCGGTCGACCACGCCGTCATCACCGTCCCCGCCTACTTCGCCGACGCCCAGCGCAAGGCGACGATCGAGGCCGGTCGGCTCGCCGGGCTCACCGTGGCCCGGATCATCAACGAGCCGACCGCCGCGGCGCTCGCCTACGGCCTCCAGAAGCCGGGGGTCGAGGAGACCGTGCTGATCTACGACCTCGGCGGCGGGACCTTCGACGTGACCGTCGCCCGGATCGAGCCCGAGGCCGTGCACGTCCTCGCCACGGCGGGCGACCGCGACCTCGGCGGCAAGGACTGGGACGACCTGATCGCCACCTACCTCGCCGAGAAGTTCGCCGCCGAGACCGGCGTCGACCCCCTCGACGACCCGGTCGCCCTGAACGAAGTGCTGACCCTGGCCGAGGCCGCGAAGTGGACCCTCTCCGGCCGGACCTCGGCCCGGGTCACGCTCCAGCTCGGCCAGGTCCGCAAGTCTTACGACCTGACCCGCGCCGAGTTCGAGGCGATGTCCTTCCCCCTGATGGACCGGACCCGGAAGCTCACCGAGGAGGCCCTCGAAGCCTCGGGCCTCGGCTGGGACCGGCTCTCCGGCGTGCTGCTGGTCGGCGGGTCGACCCGGATGCCGATGGTCCGCTCCTACGTCAAGCAGATGTCCGGCCAGGACCCCAGGGCCGGGGTGAACGTCGACGAGGTCGTGGCGCTGGGCGCGGCGATCCAGGCGGGGATCGAGGCGGGTGAAGCGACCGGCGACGCCCTCCCTCGGTTCACCCTCGGCGGCCCGGTTCAGGCCACCGGCCCGAAGTTCACCCTGGCCGGGGCCAGGCGGGTGGTCGACGTGATGTCGCACAGCCTGGGGGCCGTCGCGGTCAGCCCCGACGGGTCGAGCTACCTCAACGACGTCATCATCCGGCGGAACCTGCCGATCCCCGTCGAGGATGCCAAGACCTACGCGATCGAGACCCACGGCGGTCGGAACCAGACGCTCGAAGTCTACCTGACCCAAGGCGAAAGCCCCCGACCGCTCGACTGCACGGTGCTCGGCAAATACGTCTTCACCGGGATCCAGCCGACCGACGCCGAGGTCCGGGTCGACGTGCGGATGTCCTACGACGTCAACGGCGTGGTCCAGGTCCGGGCAAATCAGCGCGACACGGGCCACGCACTCGCGATGAAGGTCGAGCCGGTCCCCGACGACCTCTCCTGGCTCGGCCTCCCGCCGAACTTCGAGGCCGCGAGGGCCCCGGCCGACCCGACCCGAATCTATCTCCTCATCGACGTCTCGGCGAGCATGGCGGGGACGCCCCTCGTCGAGGCGCAGCTGGCGGCCCGGGCGTTCCTCGACAAGTGCGACTTCACCTCCACCGAGGTCGGCCTGATCTCGTTCTCCGACGAGGTCACGCTCCAGGCCGAGGCGACCGACAACGTCCGCAAGGTCCAGGCCGCCCTGGTCCGGCTGGAGCCCGAGGGGACGACGAACCTGTGCGACGCCCTGGAGCTGGCCAGGCAAAAGCTCAACCGGCTCGACCGGACCCGCTACGTCGTCCTCCTGACCGACGGCTACCCCGACGCCGCCGAGGCCGCCGTCGAGCAGGCCGCGCGGGCCCGGGGCGAGGGGATCGAGGTCGTCGCCATCGGCATGGGCTCCGCCGACCTCGGCTACCTGAGGCGGCTCGCCAGCACCGAGGAGGGTTCGATCTTCGCGAGGCAGGGCGAGCTGGTGAACGCCTTCGGCCACATCGCCCGGATGATCTCCGAAGGGGGCCGCGCCCTGAGGACGCCCTCATGACCGGGGCCGAGTCGACCCGCCCTCGCTCGGCCAACCTTCGCCAGGCCTACGACCTGGCCCTGGCCGGGGCCGCCGGGGCGCTCTGCGGGCTCTACCTCGACGTGGAACTCGTCCGGGCGGAATCGGTCTGGATCCGCGACGGACTCGCCGGGGGCTGCATCGGCGGCGCGGTCGGCTTCTTCCTGAACGCCTCGGGCCCCTGGCGCGATGGGGCCTGGCTCAAGCTCGCCCGGGAGTCGACCCGCGGTTCGATCGCGGGGGCAATGGGCGGCTCGATCGGGCTGATCCTCGGCGAGGTCGTGCTCGGGCTCCTGCAAGGGGGCCTGATCGGCCGGGCCGTCTCCTGGGCGATCCTCGGCCTGGGGATCGGCGTCAGCCAGGGCGTCGCCTCGCTCTCGGCCCAGCGAACCCTCTACGGGCTGATCGGCGGTTCGATCGGCGGGTTCCTGGGCGGATTCCTCTTCGAGGGTTTGCGCGCGGGGATGGGGAACCGCTATGATCTGGGGCAAGGGATCGGCATCGTCCTCCTCGGCGCGGGGATCGGCCTGTCCCTCAGCCTGGTCGAACAGGCCCTCCGACGGGCCTGGGTCCAGGTCCTCAACGGTCGCCAGGAAGGTCGGGCCTACCTCCTGCCCGCGAAGGTCTCGGCCCTCGGGCTGGACGAGCGGGCGGAGGTCGGCCTCTTCGGCGACCCGCTCGTCGCCCGGAAGCATGCCGAGATCGCCGTCCAGGGCCGGGATTATCTTCTCAAGAGCTTCGCCCCGGCCGGCCGGACCCGGGTCAACGGCGAGGTCGTCACCGGACCCCGGCCGCTCCTCGACGGCGACCGGATCGAGCTTGGCGAAACCCTCCTCCTCTTTCGACGGAGATGACGCGGGACGATATGAATCCGAATGCGTCGCGAAACGGCTGGGGCCTCGAAGTCGTCCGGGGGCGGGACGCCGGGCTGACGTTTGCGCTGGGAGCGGGCGAGGTCGTCTTGGGCAATGCGCCAGGCGATGGGCCGGTCATCGACCTGGCGAGGCAAGAAGGCGACTCGGCCGCTCGCCGGATGGCCGCTCGCCACGCCCTGCTGGAATGCTCGAAGCAAGGGCTGGCCCTCCGCGACCTGGAGAGCCCCGGCGGGACCTTCGTCAACCGGCAGAGGGTCCTCCCCGGCCAGGCCAGGCCGCTCCGGGCCGGGGACGTGATCCAGCTCGGCGGGGTACAGCTCAAGGTCGTCGACGCCCACTCCGCCCCCGCGCCCACCCCCACCGCGACGCCACCGGGGCCCCCTTCACCTTTCGTTTGCGCGATCCCCGGCGGGCCGACGTGCCGGAGTTGGGATGACATCCTGACGGCCTCGGCCCAGCGCTGGGAGGCCTTACGCGGCGAGCTGGTCTCGGGCCGCCTGGCCGCCTTCGCCGGGTCGATCGGACGGGCGGAACTGGCCCCCTCGCCGACGGCGAAGGGGTCGCCCGACGAGCGGCTCGACGCCTGGCTCGGCTCGCTCCCGACGACGCGGCCCGGTCGGCCCGAGCTGGACGTCCACCCGAGCCGGCTCCTGGTCCGGGTTGCGCCCGGTGGCGGCTCGACCCGGCGGGTGATCCGCCTGGCCAACGTCGGCCATCGCCTGCTCCGTTCGACCGCCCGGATCGAGCCCGCTGGGACCTCCTGGCTGACCCTCGCGCCCGAGTTCGCCGGGCGCGAGATCCTCACCGTCGAGGAGACCGAGCTGGCCGTCGAGATCGCCATCCCGGCGGTGCTCGAAGCCCCGCTTTCGGCCTGCGTGGTCATCGAGGGGAACGGCGGCTCGAGGCAAGTCGAGGTCATCCTGGAGGCGAAGTCGGCCTTGTCCGATCCGATCGGCCCGGCCGACGACGCGGGACGCCCGCCGGGCGGGGCGACCCTGGGCGAGCTGATTGCCCGCCAGTCGATGGCGTCGAGGGTGACGAGCTGGGCCCTCGTCGCCTTGGCGGTCCGGATGCTGGTCGGGGTGGCGGGCGGATCGATCGGCGAGGACGGGATGATCGCCTCGGGTCCCGGCGTCCCCTCACTCGGCCGGGTGGCCCTCGCCGTCGGGGTGACTGGCGCGATCCTCGGCGGCCTGCTCGCGACCCGCAAGGGGGGCCCGCGTGAGGTGCCGAGCGGGGCCTTCGCGGGCGGATTCGCCGGGGTGATCATCGCCTCGGCGTTGGTCGCGGCCTGTCGGGCGGCCGAGCCCACGCTGGGGGGTTGGTCGCCCTCGGTGGTCGCCGTCTGCCTGGCCTGGGCCTTGTTCGGGTCGGCACTGGCCGGGCTCTCTCGATTCGTCGTGGGGGGGAAATCATGATCGGACTCGTCCTCGCCGCCCTTGCCATCGCCCGCCTGGCCGACGCGCCGACTCCCGACGCCCCCTCGGTCATCATCAGCCAGCCCGATGAATCAAAGTTCCCCGATATCACGGTCTATTACGAATTGAAGCGGCCCGATGGGACCTTCGTCCTGGATGCGAAGCGGGGCGATTTCAAGGCCTTCGAAGGCGACCAGGAGCGGCCGATCCTCCGGTTCGAAGCCCCCCTGGCCACCGAAGTCCGGCCGACGACGCTGGTCCTGGTGGTCGACCGGAGCCTGAGCATGGCCCAGGAAGACCGGATCGGCGACCTCAAGCGGGCCGTCGCCGCCTTCTTGAAGGGCCTGCCGAAGGGCTCGCGGGTCGCCGTCATCTCCTTCTGCAACCAGATCGAGCTGATCTGCCCGTTCACGACCGACCACGGCAAGGCCCTCGAAGCGGTCGATGCCATCGAGCTGGGGCAGGGGACCCGCTATTACGACGCCGTCGCCCAGGCCCTGGAACTCCTCGGCGAGGAGTCGGGCCGGCGGGCCGTGCTGGCCCTGACCGATGGTCAGGACAACATCAGCCGTCGGAACACCCTGCCCATGGTCGTCGCCCAGGCGCGGTCCCTCGGCCTCCCGGTCCACACGCTAGGACTCGGCGACGAGCGCGAGATCGCCGTGGCCGACCTCGCCAGGCTCGCCGAGGGGACCCGGGGGCGACACTACCTCGCCCGCACCGCCGACCAGCTCCGCCAGGTCTACGAGGAGATCGCCCGCCGCGCCGGGAGCAGCTACAGCCTGACCTATGCGACCGAGCAAAAGATCCCCGACGGCACCCTCCGACCGATCCGCGTCGATTACCGCAAAGGCGAGGCGACTCGATCGGGCCAGGCCGCCGTCTTCATCCGGGGGATGGTCGTCCCCGCACCCGGTTGGCCCGGCCTCTTCCTCGTCCTGCTCGCCATCCTACTGATCCTCTCGCGACTGCCGGCTAAGATCCTCTGAGCCGGTTGGGACTGGTTTCGACCCCCGAGCGAAGGCCCATGCTCCCTCCGATCCGTTACCCTCTGCCGATGATGGTCGCCCTCGGCCTCTCCGGGCTCCTGACCTGGCAATCCCTCCGCGTGACGAAAGCCTGGCGGGCCGAGGTGGCCGATCGGCTCCGTCGGGCCGTCGAAGGGCCTCCGGTGCCGAACTCGCCGAGGCCCCGGATCTTCGCCGGACCGATCCCCCGCCGAGCCCTCCTGCTTCGCGACGTCACCCCCGCCTCGGCCCGGCCGGGTGGACCGTCCTCCGAGCCGATCGACCGGCGGATGTTCGTCGACATCTACGACACCTGGCCCTCGCCGGGCCCGGTCACCCACGTCCGGGTCGGCAATCGCCAGGCGATCGGCTGGGTCCTTGCGGCCGACCTCCTGGAGTGGGACACCCGACTCGTGATCCGGCCTCAGGCCGACCGGGTGGCGTTGGGCGATTCGCCCGGGGGGCCGTTCCTGCTCGCCGAGGTCGCCCCAGGCGTCTGGCCCGTGCTGGCCTGGACGGACGAGGCAGTCGAGGTGGCCACCTGGGAGCCGGGACGGGCCTGGTCCGCCGTCGCCCGTCGGGCGTGGATCCGCCGGTCCGACCTGCCTGCCGAGTCGTGGGGGGCCTGGATCAGCCAGGTCGAACTGCCGATCCTGCTCGGCCTCGCCAACCAGGGGACCGACCCGATCGTCGCCAGGCTCCGGGCCGTGACCGGGCGACTGGCCGACGACCGTCGCTGGTCTCAGGACGACTTGAACGCGATCCGCGAGGCCTTGCCGTCGATCGTCCTCGACCGCAAGCCCGACCCTCAACGGTCAGCCGGGCGGATCGCCGAGGCCAACGCCAGGGCCGAGGGCGACGCGGGCTGGTCGGGCCTCTCGTTCCGATTCCTTCCCCTGGACGACCTTCCTTGACGCCTCGCCCTTCGCCGTTCAACGGTTCGAGGAGACTACGGGAACCTTGTCCCCGGCCGGCGGGCGGCGGAAGACCAGGACGTCGGTCCAGACCCCCTCGCCACCGGCCTCGAAGGAGCGAGGGCGGGCGTCGTTGAACCCTCCGCTCCGAAGGATCAGTCGATCTCCTTCGAGGCGGTAGATCGAGAGGATCCGCGGGACCTCGACGCCGTCGGGAGTCGAGAAGTCGACCCAGTCGAGCGAGCGGGGCGTGGCCGCCTCGTCGAGTTGCATGGCCCCGATGGCCTTGAGCTTCGGCCCGACCTTGGGGCTGATGGTCGCGGCCACATCGCTCCCCTTCACGTCCAGGATGACCGAGAAGTCATGCCTCTTGCCGACGGACGTCTCCCAGCGCCCCTGCATCCGGCCGAGGTCGCCCGCCGGAGTCGGATCGGCGGCCGAGACGGACACGATCAGCATCCCGAAAATCAAAGTAATACGCAGTCGCATGCTTCCCCCCTTTACCCTCCTCAGTCGAAAAGGGTGAAGCCGAGGCGACTCGAATCAGCCAAGGTTAGCGCCCGCTGGGCGTTCAGGAAGAAGGCCCGCCCCCCCGTGGAACAGGGTGGCGGGCCTGGGATGGTTGGCTGGAAGGGCGGGGAGTCACTTATCCTCGGCGATGCCGACGAGTTCCATGTCGAAGATTAACGTGCTATTGGGGGCGATGGCCGGGCCCATCTGGCGAGCGCCATAGGCCATGTCGGGAGGAATGAAGACCTGCCACTTGTCGCCGACCTTCATCAACTGGAGGACCTCGGTCCAGCCCTTGATGACCTCGGAGACGCCGAAGGGGACGGGCTTGCCGCCCTTGGCCGAGGAGTCGAACTCGGTGCCGTCGATCAGGGTGCCGCGGTAGTTGGCCAGGACGGTGTTGGTCAACTTCGGGGTCTTGCCGGTGCCCGACTTGAGGACCTTGTACTGGACGCCGCTGGGGAGCGTGGTCACGCCCGGCTTGGCCTTGTTGGCGGCGAGGAAGTCCTGGCCGGCCTTGAGATTTTTCTCGCCGCCGGGCCCGGCGGCGGTCGCCTGGGCGGCGGCCTCTTTCTCCATCAAGACCTTGCGGAAGGCCATCTGGATCTCTTCGAGCTGCTTGTCGGTGAAGGCCGACTTGTCGACCAGGCCGTCCTTGATCCCCTTGGCCAGGAGATCGGCGTCCAGCACGACGTTGCCTTGCTTCATGCTCCGGCCCAGGTTCAGGCCGTAGGCATAGGCGAACTTCTGTTCGACCGTCTTCATCTCGGACTCCGCCTTCGGGGCGGGGGGCTGCTGCCCTCGGGCGATCGAGGAGCCGACCGCCAGGCCGATCCCGAGCAAGGTGAGCGTCGCGTACTTCATCGGATGTCCCTGCATGACCCTACAATGGACGCGGCGGACGACCGCCGGCGTGGAATTGTGCATTTTACACGAATCCGGGGCCACCCCTCGACCCCAATTCGCGCCGTAGTATCGTGACGTTCGTGCCAGCCTATAGGCTCGTTATCTTCCGCACATCTTGACATTGACAACAAAATGGCCCGGGTCAGGCGGACGATTTGGACTCGGCTTCGTTTTTGCCGTAAGCTGGAAACGTTGGGCAAGGCAGAGAAGATCCAGGAAGGCCTCGGATGCTCCCGCAGGGGACTCCGCCGAGGGACCGGGAACCGTCGTCGAGCGCGTCGCGTTGGGGAGGCTTCAGGGTCACGACTCGGGGACGTGTCATGAAAAAGGTTCGCAGGAACCGTCTGCACGCCAAGTTTGCCCGTCTTCGCCGGCACCTCGAGATCAGCTCCGATCAGCTCAAGCCGCGAAGGATTCGCACCCGTTCGGCCCGCTATGCCGCCGCCCTCGGCGAGCAACTTGGGCTGATCGAGCGTCCCAAGTGTTGTTCCTGGTGCCGTCGGCGTCGACGGCTGGAGCGGCATCACTGGAATTACGACGAGCCCCTGAATATCACCTTTCTCTGCGGCGACTGCCACGACATCGCCGATTCGATGAACCACGAGGCACTTACTGCCTAGGATCCGGGCAAGGGCCGACTGGATTTGATCCCGCCCGGCCCTTCCTCGTCGATTTTTGCGGGAATCTCCACGACAGGGATCGTGACGGCGAAAGTCGTCCCGATTCCCGGGTTCGACTGCCAGCGCAGCTCACCGCCGAGCAGGCCGACGATTTTCGCCGCCCTCGGTAGTCCGAGGCCCAGCCCACGTCCGGCCGCCCGGCCGCAATAGAACGGGTCGAAGAGGTGCATCCCCTCGGCCGCGCCGATCCCACGGCCGTTGTCGTGGACGGACCACCGCACGGTCCTGCCGTCGCCATGGGCGGCGAACTGGACCACGCCCCCGTTCTGGGTCGACTCCAGGGCGTTGCGGGCGAGGATGTCGGCGACCTGTCGGAGTGGCTCGGGGTCGACCCAGACCCGTGGCCCCGACTCGCGGGCTTCGGCCACGAGTCGGACCCCTCGGGCTTCGGCGTCCCCTTGGAGGTCGCGGAGGCAGGCCCGGACGACTTCCTCGGGCTGGCAGGCGCGTGGGCGTGGTTCCGGGGGCCTGGCGACGTACATCAAGTCTCGCAAGATCCGGGCGGCGCGCTGGGCCTGGGCGATGATAGCCCGGAGCGAGCGCGCGGCCTCGGGGTCGTCCTCGCGCGTCAGGAGCAGTTGGGCCCGGCCGAGGACCACGGCCAGGGGGTTGTTCAACTCGTGACCCGCGCCGGCGGCGAACTCGGCGAGGGCTTCGATCCGTTGCTTCCGGCGAGTCGGTTCCTCGACCTCGACCCTCCTGCGGAGCGTCCCGAGGACGTCGTCGAGTTGGCGACGGATCCGCTCGCGACCGGCAACCTGACCGGCCCAGGCCTGCCAGGCGGACAGGAAGGTCGGCCTGGCCTCCGGGTCGTAACCTTCGGGTCCCTCGCGGAGCTGGACCAAGGCGGACGGTCGGGCCGGGTCGCCCAGCTTGAGGACGGTGGAGGCGTCGGACTCGGAGCGATCTTCCACCGAGGTTCCCGCCCCGGTCCAGATGACCCGGGCGGCCGAGACGCCGGGCTCGCCGCACCAGGCGAGACCGGCCCGGTCGGCCCAGGGCTCCGGCCCTTCGTCCGGCGAGGATGCGACGAACGCGCGGAGGAACCGCTCGTTCGAGGCCTGAACGGCCACGAGCCGAGCCTGCGAGAGCCGGAGCCTGGCGTTGTCGCGCGTCAGGCGTTCCTCACGGCCGGTGGCGTCGGGCTCGACGAACGGCTGGCCGGATCGCGCCTGGACCTCGGCGGTCAGGATGCGGACCCGGGGGTCGATCGGTCCCGCTTCCCTGGCCAGCTCGGAACCCGCGGCCCAGGGGGTCGTCAGGGCCGTGGCGTAGGCTTGCTGGATCCAGGCGAGCCGACCGGGTTGTTCGGAGCAGCCTCCCAGGTCGACGTCGAGGTCGGCGTGGAGCCACGCGGCGTCGACGACCAGTGGCTCGCAACGCCAGCGGGCGGCGAGGGATCTCCCGAGGCTCGACGCTTCTTCGCCCAGCCATCGGCGTTCGAAGGCTCGACGCTCGGAGGATCCGGCCACCTCGAACCAATCGGCCAGTCGCTCGGGCGTAATCGAGGCCAGGGCCCAGAGGCCGAGGTCGTGGAGCAGGCCGGCCCTGGCGACGGCCTCGGGGTCGGGGTCGCCGGCGTCCCTGGCCAGCCTCCGTGCCGCGAAGGAAACGGCCAGCGAATGCCGCCAGAGCCTCGTCAGCGCCTCGCCGACCCGCCCCCCGGACGCTTCAGGACCCCACCAACGATGGCCGGCCACCGTCGCCAGGAGGTCGGGCGTCGGGCCCCCGAGTCGCGAGATCGCCACCGCCCAGGCCGGGTCGTTCGCCGCCGAAGTCGGCAAGGGACCGGCCTCGAACGACGAGGGGGCGTCCGGTTCGTCGTCCAGGAAGCCGGCGAGGACCTGCCTGGCCGAGGTCGGGCGCATCGGCAGCGCCTCCAGCCGGCCGAGCGCGCGGCGGAGGTCGGCCGGTCCGAGATCATGAGAGGCTGGGGCACGCACCGAGCCGGGCTCCTTCCCGTCGGCGACGATCCGCCAAGGCGACGCGAACTCAACCGGTCGGGCCGGTCTCTATATCCAAGAGTCGGCAGACGCGGCGAATCAGTTCATCGATGTCGAGCGGCTTGGCGAGAAAGTCGTCGGCCCCGGACGTCCGAAGGTCGGCGATCTTGTCGTCCTCGATCAGCCCCGAGATGCAGATGATCTTGATGTCGGCCATCGTCGGGTCCGCT
>JAABUK010009490.1_pt1 | contig 13274 bp, 14 predicted proteins | sample 5559141 | NCBI WGS metagenome assembly JAABUK01 (sample SAMN10711869, study PRJNA513367) | rock metagenome | isolation source: Antarctica rocks | place: Antarctica: Victoria Land, Pudding Butte nord | collected 2016-01-03
TGAGAGTGATGGCGTTCATCGCGGGGGGCAGGCCTTGTTGATCGCGGCATAGGCCGGGGAGAAGCCGCGCAGGCTGAAGGTGTCGGACACGGACGGGGCACGCGGCGCAGGGGAGTGGGCGACGGCCTGGCGCCCGCGCTCGAACGCGGCGACGACGGCGCGGCCGTCCCGGGCGAAGGCGGAGCGGTTGGCGGTGTAGAAGGGCAGTTGCGCGCTGTCCACCTGCATCTGGACCTCGGCGCCGGCGGGGTAGGCGAAGCCGGCGCTGATGGCGACGGCGTCACGCCCGCCCGGACGCTGCGTCACGGTCAGCACCACGTCGCCGCGGCCCGGCAGCACCGGCGCCGACGCCTTGGCCCGGGTGAAGCCATAGCAGACGGTGGCGCCGCTCTCTTGGTGCGTTGCGGCCTGCCAGTCGTCCCACTTGCCGATGGGCTTGGGAACGCTGGCGGGGCGCACGGGGGCGGGATGCGCCGGCGGGTGCGCCGGGCGAGGCTGCGCCAGGGCGGCAACCGGAAGGATGAGGGCTAGGGTGGCGAGGGTGCGGGCGGGCAGGTTCATGGAGGGAGAGATACGGTGCGGGGGCCAGGGGGACAAGCATCGTGGCGTGCACCGCCAAGAGTCCGGGCCGGAGCCGCCCGAGACCGCAGGGCGGACGTGGCGACGGTCAGCGGGATAAGGCGACGCCTGGGAGCACGGCCTTTTGCTTGCCCCGGGCTGCCAGGAGGCCGTCCGCCGACCAGGCCCCGCCGCCAGCCGCCGAGAGGTAAAGGAAGATGAAGCAGCACAGCACTGCAACGTCGCCGCCGTTCGCGATGGGATAGAAGCCCTTTCCGGCATGGCCGATCAGGTAGGCCACCGCCATCAAGCCGCTCATCAGGAAGCTCCATGCCCGCGTGAACAGGCCGATCAGCAGGAACGGCGAGGCCACGACCTCCAGCACCCCGGCCAGCCCAGCTAGGGAGGCAAGCTGGTAGCCCGGCAGCGGCGGGACCGGGAAGGAGATAAGTTTTTGTAAACCATGTTGCAGATAGATTAGGGCCGTGGATATTCGCAAGATCGCCAGGGCTTCAGGCCGCCAAGGCCGGCGAACGCTGTCGAACAAATCTTGTCCCTCATTTCTTGAACGATGGCGTTATGACATGGATAGGACAACTTGGGCTAGAACAGCATGACCCAGATCAGCGTTGCAAAGGCATCCGAGCTTCCGAACGCAACTGCTGCTGGGCCTACCTGGCCATCCATCGCAACCTTGAAACACTTGTCCCGCGCCAGCCGGCGGCTGCTGGCGGCTGGGGCGTCGCTGCTGCTGCTGCTGCTCGTGGCGCTCGGCCTGATGATCTGGCAGTTGCACAGGGACGACCTGGCCGAGGCCCATCAGAATGTCAGCAAGCTCGGCCTGGCAATCGCCGAGCAGACCGCCCGGTCCGTGCAGGCCGGCGACCTGGTGCTGGAGGAATTGCGGCGTCAGATCACCGGCCTGCGTCCTGAAACGGTGGAGGACTTCAAGGCCAAGCTTGCCAACGAGGACCTGTTCAAGTTCCTCAAGGACCGGGCTGACTTCCTGCCGCAGATAGATGCGTTCACGGTCATCGCCGCAGACGGGAAGCTGGTGAACTTCTCGCGGCAATGGCCGGCCCCGCCGACGGACCTGTCCGACCGCGACTACGTCGCCTGGTTCCGCGACCACGACGTGCCGGACGCCTTCGTAAGCAAGCCGGTGCAGAACCGTGCGACGGGCGCCTGGACCGTTTACATCGTGCGCCGGCTGAACGCGCCGTCCGGCCAGTTTATCGGCATGGTGCTGGCTGCCGTGGACCTCGATTACTTCAAGGAGTTCTTCAAGGCGTTGACGACCGGTGCAGGGACCACTGTGACGCTGCTGCGGAACGACGGCACCGCCCTGATCAGCTACCCCCCCACCGCCAGGATCGGGGACGTGCTGCCGGCGGGATCGCCGTGGCACCGGATCGTCAAGCAAGGCCCTGAGGTATTCGTGACCGAGGGCGTGCTGGCGCCGGGCACGCGCATCGTTTCGGTGCATCCGCTCAAGGACTATCCGCTCGTCATCAACGTCAGCGTCTCGGAATGGGCTGCCCTTGCAGCTTGGGTCCGGACCAGCGCCGCGGCAACGGTTTGCGCGCTCATGGCCATCGCCTGCGTGGGACTCCTGCTCCGCGCCCTGCTGCGGCAGTTCCGCCGCTTGGAGACCTCGGAAACCCTGCTCGCGAACCGGAATGCGGCGCTGCAGGCCACGCAGCGGCGCTTAGAGGTCCAGGCCGGCGAGCTGTCCGCCGGGCGAGCCCTCATGGCCGAGCAGTCGGCCACCCTGCAAATCGCGCTGACCCACATGAACCAGGGCATCATGATGGTGGCGGCCGACGGAACGGTCGCGGTGTGCAACAGGCGCGCGGCTGAAATGCTTGACCTGCCGCAGGATCTGGTCGAGTCGCGGCCCAGCTTCGGGTTTCTGGTCGCCTATCAGCGTTCACGGGGGGAGTTCGGCAACGGCTCCGCAAACCCCTGCGCCTTCGATTTCGAGGAGGCGATGGCGGGAGCTGGGCATTACGAACGGGAACGGCCAAACGGACGCATGCTCGAGGTGGATACGGTCCCAGTCCCTGGCGGCGGCCTGGTGCGTACCTTCACCGACATCACGGAGCGGCGGCGTTCGGAGATGCAGGTGCAGTTCATGGCCCGGCATGACGGCTTGACCGGGCTGCTCAACCGGACGGCATTTCAGGATCGGCTTCAGGGGCTTCTCAAGGACGCCGCCGGGAACGGGCACCACCTCGCCGTCTTCTACATGGACCTCGACGGCTTCAAGCTGGTCAACGACACGCACGGCCACGCGGCTGGCGACGAGCTGCTGGTCGCGGTCGCGCACCGCCTGCGGAGCGCCCTGCGCGACACTGACGTCGTTGCGCGCATGGGCGGTGACGAGTTCGCGGTGATCCAGTCTCCTTCCAGGATGGGCGGCGGCGCCGCCGAGCTTGCGGCCCGGATACTCGCCACGATCAGCAAGCCGTTTCCGCTGGCCGCCAGACATTACTCCGTGGGAATTTCCATCGGCATCGCGATCTACCCCGATCATTCGGTGGACGCCGCAGAGCTGTTGCGGAACGCCGATACCGCGCTTTACCAGGCGAAGGCCGCCGGCAAGCGCACGTTCTGCATCTGGGACCAGGCTCTCGATGGGGGGCAGCAGCCGCTGTTCGTGTTGGAGCAGGACCTTGCCCACGCCCTGCCGGAGAAGCAGTTCTTCCTCGAATACCAGCCGATCGTGGAAGCCAGGACCCTGGAAGTGGTGCGGTTCGAGGCCCTGCTGCGCTGGAACCATCCTACGCGGGGGGTCATCGCGCCGGCCGACTTCATCGGCGTCGCCGAACGGTGCGGCCTGATCGTGCCCATCGGTCATTGGGTGATGGAGACCGCCTGTGCCGCCGCGGCGGCCTGGCCCTGGCCGCTCGAGGTTTCGGTCAACCTGTCGCCGGTGCAGTTTGCCCGCGGCAGCCTGGCCGCGCAGATCGAGCAGATCCTGCAACGGACGGGACTGCAGCCGTCGCGGCTCAACCTGGAGGTGACGGAGGGCGTGCTGCTGGAGGGCACCGGGCAGGTCCTGCAAGCGATGTCGCGCCTGCGGCAGATCGGCGTCCGGTTCAGCCTGGACGACTTCGGCACCGCCCACGCCGGGCTGACCTACCTGCGGCGCTTCACGTTCGACGTGCTGAAGGTGGATAGGTCTTTCGTCCGGGACGCCGCGCGCAGCCCGGATGCCAAGATCATCCTCGGTGCGATCCAGGCCATCGGCGCCGCATACAACCTGCAGGTCGTGGCCGAGGGCGTGGAAACCGCGGCCGAGTTGGCCGTGGTCCGCGACCTGCGCTGCGCCCACGTGCAGGGCTACCTAACGGGCCGGCCCAGCCGGACGGTGACGCTGGACCACACCGGAGAGGCATTGCCCGCCGCTCGCCTGCCGCATCTCAGCCTGGTTCAGACGTCGTAATGCAGCACGTGCAGCCCGGCGTTCCAGTCCGATAGATACATGGTGCCGTCCGGCTGGACGTTGATGTCGCAGGTCTGCGGCGCCAGTGCGTTGCCGGGCCGCGGATCGAGGATGCGCGTGGGGGGCGGGGCGACGAAGCGGTCCACCTCCCGCGGGGCGTAGGGGTCCCTGATGTCGAAGATGCGCAGCCCGGCATTGTGGTAGGTCGCGAAAAGCATGTCCTCGCTTTGGAAGGTTTCGGGCCTGTTCTCATGCAGGTTGTGCGGCCCGAAGTTCTCGCCCGGCCGGCAGAACGGCTGCTCCGAGGGCGTCGGCAGGGTTGAGATGGAGACGGGGTTGGCCGGGTTCCGCACGTCGTAGAGCCAAGTGTAGCTGATGCCCTTGGCGCAGTTCAGCGAGGAGGACTCGTCCAGCACCACTGCCAGCCCGCGTCCCGGCAGCGGCAGCGGCGTATGGGTGCCGCCGGGGTAGGGCGGCGCGGTGTTGACGTGGGACAGCAGCTTGGGCTTCGTGGGATCGGCCAGGTCGAGGATGGTGAAGCCTCCATCCCGCCAGGCGGCGTAGCCCAGGGTGCCGGCCACGATCATGTGGTGCAGGGCGACGCGGTTCTTCCAGGTGGGCACCTCTCCGCCTTCGCGCCACATGCCCGGCAGCCACCAGCGTCCGGCAATGGCGGGCTTCGCCGGGTCCTGCACGTCCACGATGACCAGGATGTGGTCGGTGAACCCGTCCAGGTGCGCCGCGACATAGGCGTAGCGGCCCCCGGCATACCAAAGGCGGTTGATGCCGATGCCGGGCATGTCGAGGAACGCGATCTCCCGCGGGTCCGCCGGCTTCGAGATGTCGTAGATACGCAGGCCCGCCGCGAAGTCGCCCTTGCCCTGCATCCCCTCGGCAAAGGAATTTTGGTAGTAGCTCAGGCCAGGGTTGTAGCGCTGCAGGGTCGGGATGTCGGCGCCGTTGGCGACCAGCAGCAGGTCGCCATTGGTTTGCAGGTGGTGGGACCGGGTGTTCGGGCCGTTGGTGATGAACTTCACCGGGCGGGGGGCGGCCGGGTCCGACACGTCCATCACGGTGAAGCCGTTGCTGAACATATGGCCGACGAACAGGTGCTTGCGGCTGACCATGACCTGAACGCCGTCGGGACGCCCGCCCTGGTCGCTGTAGGCGAGGTGCTTGATGCGTGTTGCGGGCTGGGCCTGGCCATGCCGGGGCCGCACGGACCCGGCGGCGAGGGCGCCAAGGGAGGCTAGGGACGCGCGGCGGGTCAGGAGCAAGGTGGTCATCCCTAGGTTGTCTCGCTGGAGTTATACTCTGCTTGCGGTTGTTGAACAATCCGGGTGCGCTTGGGATGGGCGGGCGTTGGCCCGGCGGAGGCCGTCTAGCCCTGCTCCGTCCCTATCCACCCCGGCACGTTCCGCCGGAATACCGGGTTCCCATGCCCGGCGGGCGCCTGCATCGCCTCCGCCGGACCGCCCGCCGCCACCGGGCGCTCGGCATAGCGGCCGTGCTGCAGCAGCCGGTCATACAGCACCAGCGCGCCGGCCACCGCCAGGTTGAGCGCAAACCGCGTCGGGATGCGGACCACGTGCCGGCACCGCGCCCGCAGCGGCGCCGACAGCCCCGACCGCTCCGGTCCCAGCACGTAGGCGGCATTCAGCGGATGCCGGAAGCTCGGCAGGTCCACGGCGTCGTCCAGCAGCTCGATCCCGACCAGCGCGCATTCCCGCGGCAAATGCAGCGCGTCCAGGTCCGGGAAGCGCCACAGCGGCACGTGCGAGGGCGTGTCGGCGGTGTCCGCCTGCCGCCCGGCCCGCGCGTCCCACCCGGCGCCGATGGAGAAGCAGAACGCCGCCCCGAAGGCATGGCCGGTCCGCAGCAGCGCACCGACGTTGGCCGCCTTCGAGACGCCCTCGATACCGATGCCGAAATAGCCTCTGGTCCTGGCAGGATGCATTCCGGCGGGATAGGTGTTCGCCATGCCCGACGCAACCGACGCCACGACCGACGTCTTCCTGGCCGCGCAGTACGAGGCCTATCCCTACCCCAAGCGGGACCCACGGGACGAGGCCAAGCGGCTGGTCATCGGCAGCCCCAGCCACCTGCGGGAGGTGGACCACTGGGTGTTCGGCGCCGCCCGGCCGCGCTCCCAGCCACTGCGCGCCCTGGTGGCAGGGGGCGGCACCGGGGACGGGGCGATCATGCTGGCGCAGCAGATGGCGGCGGCGGGAAGGCCGGGCGGCGTTGCCTACCTGGACCGCTCCGCTGCGGCGCAGGCGGTGGCGCGGGCGCGGGCGGAGGCGCGGGGGCTGACGCTGGACTGGCATCTCGGGTCGTTGCTGGAGCTGCCGCGGTCGGGGCTGGGGCCGTTCGACTACATTGACTGCTGCGGCGTGCTGCACCACCTGCCCGACCCGGCGGGAGGGCTGCGGGCGCTGCTGTCCGTCCTGGCGCCGGGCGGCGGCCTGGGGCTGATGGTGTATGCGCCGCACGGGCGCACCGGCGTCTATATGCTGCAGGATGCGCTGCGCCTGCTGGCGCCCCCGGACCAGCCGCCGCCGGAGCGGCTGGACACCGCCCGCCGGATGATGCGGCATCTGCCGGAGACGGCCTGGCTGCGGCGCAACAGCTACTTCGGCGACCATATCGAGGGCGGGGACGCCGGGCTGTATGACCTGCTGCTGAACCCGCGGGACCGGGCCTACTCCGTGCCGGACCTGCTGGTGCTGCTGGCAGACGCCGGGCTGCACGCGGCGGCGTTGATGGAGCCGCTGCGCTATGACCCCGCCGCGTATTTGCCGGACCCGCGGCTGCGGGCGCGCATCGCCGGGCTGGACCCGAGCGCGCGGGCGGCGCTGGCGGAGGGGCTGACGGGCAACATGAGCACCCATGTGGTTTATGCCGTACGCGCCGGGGAGGCCCGGACGCCGCCGGACCCGATGCGCCCGGAGGCGATCCCGGTGGCGCGCGAGATGCCGGCGGCGGAGCTGGCGCGCAACATACGCCCGGACGGCACGCTGGCCTTTGTGTTCGATGGGCTGCGCGTGCCGCTGGCGCTGCCGCCGCTGGCTCCGGCGCTGCTGCGGCTGGTGGACGGGGAGCGCTCGGTGGGCGGGATGGCCGGCGAGATGCAGGGACGCGGGACCGGGCCGGACGCCTTTGCCCGGGCGTGGCGCGCGACCTACGATGCGCTGGTGTCGGTGAACCGTATCCTGCTGGCGGCTCCGCCATAGCCCCGGTCATCATCATCTTCGGCGCGGCGGTGAAGCGCGATGGCGAGCCGAGCGGCGCTATGCTGAGCCGGGTGTCGGCGGCGGTGCGCCTGGGGGAGAGGATCGGCGCGCGCTACATGCCGACCGGCGGCGTCGGGCGTTATGGCGCGGCGGAGGCGGAGGTGATGGCGGTGCTGCTGCGGCGGCGTGGGGTGGCGGCGGACCGCATCGAGATGGAGCCGACGGGGCGGAACACCATCGGCTCGGTCGAGGCCTGCGCGGCGCTGCTGGGCGGGCGTGATGTCACAGTCTATGCGGCGACCAGCGGGTATCATTTGCCGCGCTGCGTGATGCTGCTGCGGATGGCCGGGATGCGTGCCCTACCCTGCCCGCCGTCGCACCGGCCGGCGTCGGCCTCGGTGCAGCGGCGGTGGTGGTGGCGGATGCGGGAGGTGCCGGCGCTGCCGGTGGATGCGGCGCTGATGGCGTGGCGGCAGTTCAAGGGGCGGGCGTAAGGGGCGGCTTGACTGGTTCGCGTACAGGCTGGAGGTAAACCGGTCTATCTTTTTTGTTAGCGGGCAGAGACTTGCAGCAGGGTCCGGCCGCTGTGCGCCCGGACCCTGCTGCAATCTGCTCTAGACAAAGCGCAGCAGCAGGACGCCGCCGACGATCCCCGCTGCGGTGAGCGAGGTGACCAGGGTCAGGCGGCGCTCGATGAAGTCGCGCACCGGCTCGCCGAAGCGGCGGAGGAGCGCCGCGACGATGAAGAACCGCGCGCCGCGGGTCACGGCGCTGGCGGCGACGAACAGGCCGAAGTCGTAATGCGCGAGGCCGGAGGTGATGGTGACGATCTTGTAGGGGATCGGCGTCAGCCCTTTGATGAGGATGATCCATAGCCCGTACTGCTGGAAGCCGGCGACAAAGGCGTCCGCCTTGGCTTCCAGGTGGTAGAAGCGGATCAGCGGCAGCGCCACGGCGTCGTAGAAGGCGTAGCCGATGAGGTAGCCGAGCATGCCGCCCAGCACGCTCGCCACGGTGCAGATGGCGGCCAGGCGCCAGGCTCGGTCCGGCCGGGCCAGGGCCATCGGCACCAGGAGGGCGTCGGGGGGGACGGGGAAGAAGCTGCTCTCGGCGAAGCTGACCAGCGCCAGCCACAGCGGCGCCCTGGGGCTTGCGGCCAGCCGCAGCACGCGGTCGTAGAAGCGGCGGAGCATCGGCGGCGGTCTCCTGTTTCGATGGCGACGTGATGGCATGGAGGGCGGTGTGGGACAATCTGCTTCTGTTTGGGCGGGGCCGGGGTTGGCTTGGGAGGTGCGGGGGGCGCCTTTGCGTTTGGGGGCGGGGAGTGGGGGCGCCGGTGGACTTAGGCGCGTATTGGAAAGGGGCGGTGCTTGCCCTTTCCCTCACCCTCTCCCGGAGGGAGAGGGGACTGGGGCAGTTCGTCCCTCGCAGGGGGCTGGGTTCACCCTGGGGGCTGGGGCTGCTAGCTTGCTGGTCCGCCATTCTGAGGACCCCGCCCTATGCGCCGCCCTGCCCTGTTCCTTGCTGCCGTGCTCGCGCTGTTTGGTGCGGTCCTGCCTGACGCGCAGGCCCAATCCGGGGCGCCGGCGCAGCCGCCGCATGCCTACCTGTTCGGCACCTGGACCGGTGGGCTGTTCCCGGTGCCGGCCAGCCTGTCGCCGCAGGCCTGCCTGTCGCAGCCGGTCGTCATCTTCACCCGCGACCTGGTGATCCGGGCCACCCTGACCGAGCAGACGCTGATCCAGCGCGAGATCGAGACTGCCCGCGCCTCGGCCAACGGCACCGACTTCCGGTTTGCGGCAACTGGGGCGCCGGCCGGGCTGCTGGGCGGAGGCAGCGCCGCTGCGGCGGGTTTTGGGTGCGAGGACCCGAACACGCTGCACGTGCAGCGCCGGGGCGAGAACGAGATTGAGTTCCCGGGCTGCGCGGATTTTTCCTATCCGCTGGTGCGCTGCCACACGCGGTAGGGCGGGTCTTGCGGGCATCTTTCCCGGAACGCTTAAACGTTTGATAGATGATGCTTTAGGGCTGGCCCAGCGGGGCCACTCCCAGCCGGTCCGCCCACCCCGCCAGGGCTGGAGGGATGGAGGGGTGCAGGCGCACGCCCTGCGCCAGTGCGGCCTGCTTCAAGGCCAGGCCGCGTGCGCCGGGCAGACGCACCGGGGCGCTGCCAGGCAGCGGCGGGGTTGCCTTGGCGGCGTTGGCTAGCCAGGCGGTTTGCCTTGTGAAGGCGTCGGTGCCGGCGAAGGCGGCGGGGTCCAGGACCTGCAGGAACACGGCGGCGCCCCAGCCCTCTGCCGGGTCGGCGCGGCCGAAGCCACCTAGGCCGGCGGTCAGGGCCTCCACGAGCAATCCCAGGGCGTAGCCCTTGTGGCCGCCGTCCAGGCCGCCCAGGGGCAGGATGGCGCCGGGCGGGTCGGCGAACAGGGCGGTCGGGTCGCGGGTGGGCTGGCCGGCGTTGTCCACGAGCCAGGGGTGGTCCAGCAGCCGGCCCTCGGCGCGGAGGCGGCCGGTGAGGCCGTTGGTGGTGGTGCTGGTGCTGATGTCCATCATCACGGGGTCGGCGCCGGCGGGGAAGCCGGCGGCCAGGGGGTTCGGCGTCATCAGCGCGCGCATGCCGCCATGCGGGGCGACGCTGGCGACCGAGGGGTCGGAGCTGGCGAGCAGCATCACTAGGCCTTCGCGCGCGACCGGCTCCAGGTAGGCGGCGAGGCAGGCGATGTGGTGGCTGCGGCGGATTACGACGGTCGCGGTGCCGTGCTGGCGGGCGCGGGCGGACGCCAGGGCGATGGCCTGGGCGACCAGGTAGGGGCCTGGCAGGCGTTTTCCGTCCCAGAGGATGGCGGCGCCACGGTCGGCGATGGTTGCCGGGTCGCCTGTTGCCGCCATCGTTCCGGCGACCAGCGCGCCGAGGTAGCCCGGCAGTTGGGCGAGGCCGTGGGTATCGTGGCCGAGCAGGTCACCCTCGACCAGGATGGCGGCGACGGTTGCCGCACGGTCCGGCGCCAGGCCAGCGGCAGCCAGCAGGGTGGCCGCGTAGGTGCGAAGCGTTTCGGCGGGGTATGCTGCGGTCATGGCCGGCCTCCTGGGTTGGGCCGACGCTATCGCGCGCGGCCTGCGCCGTCATGCCGGCGCAGTCAGAAGGGCGCAGTCAAATGAGCCCGGTCAAATGAGCCTAGTTTGGCGGGCGCAGTCAGACGGGCGTGGTTGTAGGCCAGGGCGATCTTCACGGACGCCTGCAGCTCGCGGATGACGGCCAGCGCGTCGCCGGGCGACAGCTCGGCGAACATGGTGGTCTGCTGTCCCTCGTCGGCGAAGTCCCGGAACAGCCGGATGTAAACCACGTCCGGGCCGGCGCGGACGCCGACCTTGTTCGCCTCGATGCGCGCCAAGTAGCCTGTTCCTGTGACTCGTTCCATGGTGCCTGCCCCTGCTGCTTCACGAAGCAGTGAGCAGAATTGCAAAGGTTGTGTGACGGTGCGAGTCAGGAATCGTGAAATAGATGCAAACGTGCCGCAGGTGTGGCTGATCCGCCCGTTGTTCGCCTCGGCGCGTCATTCCCCGGCCTGCCAGTCCCAGGTGCGGGGCCGTAGGCCGGCGCGGAACCGACTCACCATCGAGTAGATGTCGTAAACCGGGGTGCCGAGCGCCGATCTCAGCGACGCGGCGTAGGGCGGCATGTTGGTGCATTCCAGCACGATTGCGCCGACCTCCGGGTAGCGGGCAGCAGGCGGGCGGCACCGTCGAGGACCACGCGGGCCGGGGTGGCGCCGGGGACGACGCGGTACAGCACGGGAAACGGCCAGGTGCCGGCGTGGCCCATGTCGCCGGGGAAGCGGGCGTCCAGCATCAGGATGCCTAGGGGTGCGCCGTAAACTGCCTTGCCGCCGCGCGCGATTTGCCACGGCATGTGCTCGACCCCGTTGCCGATCCGGTTCAACATGGCGCGCAGGTTGGCATGGGAGCGGGTGCATGGACCAGGTTCTGTCGCTACGGCCGTTCGTGCCGGCACGGGATTTCGCGGTGTCGAAGCGGTTCTACCAGGCTGTGGGCTTCCGGCTGTCGTTGGACGGCGAGGATGTGGCGTCGCTCAAGCTGGGGGATGCAGCTTCATCCTGCAGAACTTCTACAACCAGGAGATGGCTGAGAACCTGATGGTGCAGTTGATGGTCCGGGATGCCGACGCCTGGTGGCGGGGGGTGGACGTGGCGGCGCTGACGGCGGAGTTCGGGGTGAGGCCGCCGCGGGCGCCGGCGGTTCAGCCCTAGAAGTTGCCGGCGGTTCAGCCCTAGAAGTTAAAGATGGGGTTCCTGTTCGATCCGTCGGGTGTGCTGTGGCATGTGGCGGAGGCGCCGTTCTAGGCGAGCTGGCGCGGCCTGGCGCATGCGGCGTTGCCGGCGGAACCGGGCGCGCGGGCCTGGTTGTCTTTCGTTTGTGGGCGGGATCGGCGGGGGGGTTGGTTAGCCTTTGCGCGGAGGGCGCCATCGGTCGGCGGCGGCGTGGCGCAATATGAAGGCGACGGCCTCGGCCGGGTCATCTGACAGGGTTTTGCCGGGGTGGATGGGGCCGAGGTGGACCGGGCCGGGCTGCGCGCACGAGGTGGCGGCCGGGTCGGCTTGCTTGCCGGGTTCGCGCTGGTCCGGCTGGGGATCGGGGGAGTGCCGGGCGGCGCCTGGGCTGGGCGGCTGCGGGCCGGGGCCGGGTTCGCGGGGGGTGCCTGCGGGGCGGCTTGGGGCGGCGGCGCGGGCGTTGAGTTCGGCGATGTCGGCGGGGGTGCGGCGCTTCCAGGGGCGAGTGCCGGGCAGGGCTGCAAGGCCGAGGTCGCGCAGGATGTCCTTGATGATGTCGTCTATGGGGCGGCTCTCGATGTCCCTGTCGAGGTCTGGGGCGTCCATGCGGTCGAGGAGTTCGGCGTGCAGCGCCTCGGTGGGGTCGCAGTTGCGGTAGCTGTCGTCGTAGTCCTGGCGCCCGAGGGTGTCCTCGACGGCGCGCAGGATGCGCTTGCGGGCGGCGGTGCGGTCCGGGGCGGCGGTATGGCTTGGGGCCGGGGTGCGGGCGGGCGATGCCGGTGCCCATGCTGATGAGGTTATCCAGGGCTGCGCCGTGGCCGCGCGTGTCCGGGGCGTGCGGGCCGGGGTCGTCTTGCGGGGTGTCCTGGGTGGCTGTTGCTGACATGAACGGAGAAAGAACATTGTCGGTATGGGGGTGTCAAGGATTGTGTGTGAAGGGTGGGCGGGGGGGATGACTTCCCGGCTCCGGGTCCGCTGCGTTGGCTCCGGCATTATGCATCATCTGCCACTAGAGCGGTGCTGGGTTTGTCATTGTAACGCTCCTCACCCGCGGCGCTGCGGCTTGGCGGATGGCGCTGCGCTTGCCCGCCCTACGAGGCCATACCAATTGGCATTTGCTCTGACCCTTCTGCAAGCACGCTGTCATCGCAAGGCGCGCAGCGCCGTGGCAATCCAGGGGCCGCAAGGAAGGTGCTAGCGGCCCCTGGATCGCCGCGCCGCAAGCGGATCGCGATGACGAAGACGGTCGGAGCAAAGGGCGGCTGGTATAATACCAACGGTCATCCGCTCTGACCGTTTTTCCCGTCATTGCGAGGCGCGCAGCGCCACGGCAATCCAGGGCCGCCAGCACGGTTCTCTCGGCCCCTGAATTGCCACGCCGCAAGGGCGGCTCGCAATGACGGTGCGGCTGCACAAGGGTCAGGGCAGATAACCGTTGATATTACTAAGAAAACAGTCAGAACGGGTGGCGGTTGGTATGACCCGACGATCCAGCCTTTGCGGGCCGCTACGATGTGTGAGGTGGACAATCAGCCAATGCCCGGGCCGGGCAGCGCCTCAAGCTTGGCCTGGCCCTGCCAGCCACGCCATCACATCTGCCGCGTTACGGTCTGGTGGGAACACCGGGTAGAACACTTGCTTTACCACGCCGGCATCAAGCACCAGCGTCATGCGCCGCAGCAGTACCATGCCTCCGGCGGTGAACGTCGGCAGGCGGATGGCGCCGGTCATTTCAAGGCGCTCGTC
>JAABUK010009491.1_pt1 | contig 13272 bp, 16 predicted proteins | sample 5559141 | NCBI WGS metagenome assembly JAABUK01 (sample SAMN10711869, study PRJNA513367) | rock metagenome | isolation source: Antarctica rocks | place: Antarctica: Victoria Land, Pudding Butte nord | collected 2016-01-03
ACACCCACTTTTACACGTACTTAATCCATGTCACATGTGCTAGGCCAGCTCCCTAGCAGTCTGGTCAACATATGTGCTTAGGCAAGTGTGTGAAAGCCCATTATGTGCAGTTGCGAGCAGCATGGTGCAACAGCAGATGCCAAAGGACTCTCTGTTCCAGGACACCACCTTCAGTTTTGTATTGCCCGACCATTATGGTACAACCTGTTCGTGTCTCTCGTCTCCTCAGCAGTTCCCACGCATGCTGATTGTGCAGTATGTCAAGGCTGAATAGCCATCGTGGACCGTTCAGAGCTAAGCAGTCATATGTGAGCAGCAAACAATGTTTTGGTGCAGATGCGAGCCAGCATGGCGTGCCATAGAGACCCAGCACTAGGGGAGATGTATGCCTTGGTGCGTAGTCAGGGGCTGTTAGAGAGCCGCCTAAGGGCCCTGGCCCATCAAGTCAGCGATGCGAACCTGCAGCAGATGCCGGACTTCCAACAGAGAATCGAAGTCCTGCGCCAGCTGGAGTATATAGCCCATGACAATACTGTCCAGCTGAAGGTATGGGCGGCGGTCAATGCATGTCTCCAAAACCAACTTTAGTAGGAAAAGCTAAGCTAGCAGCGTAGTTACAAAGGTATTGGCATGATGCTGTAAGGCACCAACCAGAGCGCAATGTCTTATAGCAAGCGGTATGTACCATATCTTGGGTACCTTGTCCTGCCAAGCACTGTGGGTGACGGCTTTTGTGTTGTCGGGCGTGACCCAGTCAAGATGGGAGCCGCTCAACCACGACCACAGGTTGATTGCACGACTGCAAGATGGAAGCCATTTGACCTTGACCATAACTTGATTGCTCAATCGCAAGCAGTTGAAACTGACTCTATGGCACGTGTGCATGCAGAGATGTTCCTGCTTTATGCCAACTAGCATGTGCAGGTGACCTATGCATCAGTTCGAGCTGTGTAGCCTGATGCTGAGCTACAAAGGATCAAGCCTGATGTGTCAGCATCATGACTGCTGATGGTCAGTTGCTTGGTGCAAGTCTGATGGCTGTTACGACAGTTAATCAGAGTTGCTGCAGGGGAGGGTGGCATGTGAGATCAACTCAGGAGATGAGCTGGCGAGCACTGAGCTGATCTTTGGGGGAGTGCTGACTCAGCTGACACCAGAGGAAGCTGTGGCTGTCCTTTCAGCATTGGTCTTCCAGGCAAGCATCAAGATCTTACCAACACGTTCTGTTCCTTATCATAGCCCTGCCATATCGGTTTCTGCGTTGCCTCTTGTTAGCAGTTGTGCTTCAATGTCTGACATCAGAAGAGCAGAAGTAAGGCAGCTGCCATTTCAGCATTACCAGAAGCCCACAGAGCAGTGCAGACCTGGAGTCCCTCTTAGTCATCTGCCATCATTGGTATTCCAAGGCCGTCATGTCACAGCAGGCCCTCAACCCCTTCCCCTCCCCCATTTCCCCCTCAGCAGCATAGGCAAAATCCAGGGCAGAAATTTCCCCCAGCAAAAGCCAAGAAAGAATGGCAGTTGCAATGATGCACACTCTCTTCCCAAGTTGGCTTCTGACCAAGTGTCATCACCCACTCAACTTGATAGCAGCCATGTTGGGGTGCTGTGCCTTCTGTCTGATCAGATCAGGCCAAGTCACGTCAGATCAGATCAGGTCAGGTCAGATCAACACAGGCAAGCTTCATGTAGACACACCACAGATGTCGGGAGTCCATCTGTCTGTGCTGCTGACTGTCTCACAATGTGTGTCAACAAGAGAAGAGCGACGTGGAGGCAGCTGCTGCCACACTGTCTGTCTGTGCTGCTGACTGTCTCATCATGTCTGTCAACAGGAGAAGAGCGACGTGGAGGCAGCTGCTGCCACACCGTCTGTCTGTGCTGCTGACTTTCTCATCACGTCTGTCAAACGGAGAAGAGCGACGTGGAGGCAGCTGCTGCCACACCAGCACTGTCTGAAGCCAGGGAGACGGTGATAGCCCTGACTCGGCAGGCAGGCAAAGTGCAGCAGGAGTGTGGGCTGGACATCCTTCCTGATGAGTTCGCTCGCGGCGTGCTCAAGTGGGGCTTGATGGAGGTATGCCTTTTCCATATGAAAGATCACTCTCCTTTTAGAGCAGCGTCCCTTGGACAGTGTAAAGGTAAAGTCAATGATGGACAGTGTGAAGCTAGAGTCAAATATGCTTGGGGCTTATAATCCTTGCATGTCGCCACAGCATTTTGGTGTGCTCAGGTCAGCCTCATTGCACAGTTTTTTTATTTGCTCTGGTCAGCCTCATTGCAGCTGATGCCTAGGGCTTGTGTGCTGTAACTGACTGGGACGCTGTCCAGTGCTAGCATTGTGGCAGCCTTGCGCTGCCTACCATGAATGGGACCATGACATCTGTCTTGTGATCTTCTTGTATGGTATATATCAGAGTGCCTACTGTCCAGTGCTCAGCCTTGCACTGCCCACCATGAGGTCTGTCTTGCAATCATCTTGTACGGTATGTGCCAGAGTGCCTACTGTCTCAATTGCTGCCAGGGCGCCCAACCCAGTGGTGTTCTCACTGCTCAGGTGGTGTATGAGTGGGCACGCGGCACACCCTTTGAGGAGATCTGTGAGCTGACAGATGTGATGGAAGGCAGCATTGTGCGCACCATTGTGCGTCTGGATGAAGTGTGCAGAGAGTTCAGGGACGCTGCAAGAGTAATGGGCAACACACAGCTGTTCCAACAAATGGAGCAAGCTTCTGCTGCCATAAAACGGGATGTCATTTTTGCTGCCAGTCTGTATGTGTCTTGAACAGGATGGGCCTTGCGGGTATTTTATTCTCTCCCAAACATCCTGTTGTTTACAACGCTCCCTGCTGCCTAGGCAATAAGTTACCAGCAGGTGCTACCATCTGGCAGACTTGTCAATTCTGTCAAAGCTGGTGGTTCACCTCCTTCTTATGCATCGAAGCATCGGCTGGCATCATGTCTTTGGATCTGTTATGTACGCTGCAATACTGTAGTGAACTGATTCACTGATTGACAACATACGCCCACATACATGTGTTCATGAGTCTGGATGCAACAAAGCTCGAAAGGGAATGTTCTGATCAATATGTGTTGCGCAAAACTGTGCAACACATTCATAAAAGATAGTTGTGTCCAGATGCCTAGGTTGCAGCCAGCTAGAGCGCTGTACAGTAACATGTCAGGCAGCTAACATGATGGTGAATGTTTCCAGGTCATGATATGCACGCTAGAGCCTGCTGCATCTGTTTTTAAACGTACCCGAAACGTCACACAAGGGCACCGTTGTCATCTGTCAGTACTGTGCAGTGTTTCATAGCAAGCACCTGTCAGTTCATTATGGACAGCAGTCTGTCTTAAAGTCAGCTGGTTGCAAACGCCACAGAAGATCCACCGGCCAGACGCCAGAGCATTGTCAACCTGATAGCCGTGAGCGTTGTCAGCCTTCAGTCTTAGCGGGTCAGGTGCATATGCTGCCTGCACTGCCGCCGGCAGATATTCGATCACCTGTGCACCTTCTTGTTTAACGTGGCGTAACGAAGAGCTAGTCAGTGAAGACTACCGGTCGCAAGGAGCCTAGCCGGCATCTGTTTACGGTACACAAAATGATCAAGCACCACCAGTCGTGTAACGACGTACTAGACATTTGCTGCTTTGCCCTACCGTTTGCGCCCAGGTTTGCGCCACCTCGCAGTCGAGCCGGATTTGAATTTAGGATTTGTCATTTGAAGTAGCTACTGAAGAAGTCAAACAACAGTTTGAAAGTGCTTGGAGGGACCGGAGCGGTGCCTAAGGCAGTCATGTCTAGACAGACCTGCGACCACTCACAGAGATGAGTTTCGGTTCCACGTTTGTAATTGCTAAGTGTGGGTTTGGCTCATGTGTAGAGAAATCGTTGTGAGCCAATGCATGTGCCCTTGCCACTAACTTGCCTTACAAAGCGTTGGTGACGTGCATGCTTACCTGGCAGGTGATGACTCTTAGCCTCTGTTCGGAGCTCTCGTTGTGAGCAACCTTGACACTTTCTTCTACTAGAGTCTAGTCAGTAGCATGACGATAATCCAGCAGTCTTGTTTGATTGCGCAAGCTATTTATACGTGAGCTTATAGCAGTTGTTGTTCAGTGCACTTTGATCATACGTGACGGTTGCTCACCGGGATGTGCATAGTCCTTCAATCAGCTGGTGCGCAACGGCAATGGCAAGATTATGCTGCCGCGCCGATTGCCTCTGCTCCACCATCGACGTGCCATCTGGCAGACAGAACCACTTAAATGAAAATTAGGTGATGTGTAGACGTTCGTGAGAATCCAGAGCAAATAATGAAAATGCGAGGATTGGTTCGGGTCGGCAGCGCGTTTGAGACAGTACTGCGTAAAGTACTGAAGTCCTCAAATGATTGCATGAATGAATGTCGAGAGTCCGATGCTGCTTTTGACGCAAAGTAGCGCTGCTGGGCCTTGAATGCTCCAGCCATGTTGCAGTAAGCAGGCGTGGCGTCTTTAAGCTGGGTGTCACGACCTGCAAGTTCACGGCAGGATACTGCTCGTGTGCCAATGCATTGACTCGTCGTATCGGGCCCACCTGCAGGCAGAAAGCCCCAACCATTGTCAGGTCATTGTGACCAACTTGGTGGTCTATCGTCGACAGGTCCCGAGCAGTCAGCCCACGTCGAATATTGTGCAGCTGAGGATCAGCAAGCTTCAGCCCCATCAGAACGTCATCTTGTTGGACCAGCAAGTTGGCGCAATCGAACACGCTTTTCAACTTTGCTCCCCGTTCACCTTCGGGCTGTTACTTGCACAGAGGCTGTGCGCACTTGTCACACACACACACTCGCATCCCAAGCGCGATCGCACATATCCTTCTTGCTCGGTCTCAGCGGCTCTGCGTAGCCCGGCACCGACGTTCCAGCATCGGTCAGCAGTCGGTCGGGCAAAGGTAGGAGACTAGGGCTTTGGCGCACTTGTTGTCTGCCAATCTGTGCATATGGCGTTGGACAGGGGGCACATTTGTCCCCTGGGCATCTTCAATGCGAGCTCTACTGCCCGCTGCCACTGCCTGACTGCGTCATGCGGGTGTGGGGGGGTCGTATCGCATGTATCGCAACCTTCTCACCGCACCCGTTGTTGCAGTCCCGAGTCAACGAGGTGAATGACACATACATAACAAAGCCTGGTGGTAAGGGCATCAGGCAAGCTTGCTGACCTTAACTCGTCTTCTCAGCATACTGCACCAAAGTGAGAGAGGGTATTGTAGCCTTAGTTTGTTCCAAGCACTCCGTGCCAATAGACTTTATGGCATTGAGCCCAGAACAGCCAAACATGACCAGCAGTTTGCAACCACATAGCACTTGCCCCTCAAGTGTAAACTCCTGTCTGCTGCTGCAGCGCTGCAGATCACTGCGTCCACGCAGCACTGCAACTTCAGAACTTCCTACTCCCTTCATGTTTCACTGCAGGTCACTAGCATGCAGCACACATGGCGCAGCCCAAGGTCCCATAACTGGACATCCATTTTCAGGGCTGCGGTCATCCTAAATGTCCTAGCCAGATGCGCCAACTGCAGTGCAGATGGTGAGATGCCCTACCAGCAAACGACCCACCTAGGCGATTCTTCTTATCACCTCTGCTTGCTCACAACAGCGTGCTGCAGGCATTGCGCTTCTGGAGTTCAGTGGCAACATAACCAACTTTGCTGCTGTCAGCGCTCAGAACTCGTTCCAGGGGTGGGTGAACGGCACAGACCCCTGCTTAGGCTGGACAGGCGTGACTTGCAGCACTGAGGATTTGGTCACCAGCTTGTGAGTCCCAACACCAGCCTCAACCTGCTTCTCAAGTGTATTTTCTGCAATCAGTTAGATTGCAGTGACCCTTGGTTTCAGCTATGTCCTTGTTTGTGAGTCCCAACACCAGCCTCGTCTTGCTTCTGAAGAGTGTTGTCTGAAATTGGTTGTATTGTAGCAGCTCTTTGCCTTCAGCTAGGCCCTTGCTTGTGCTGTCGCATGCAGCCTCGTCTTGCTTCTTGAGAGTATTCTCTGCAATCAGTAGTATTGCTTTAGCCCTTTGGCTTCAGCTATCCCCCGGCCTGCGCTGTCCTGTCCAGCATTAGCATTGTCTGTCTGCAATCGGTTGTGTTGCAGTAGCTTTTGACTTCAGCTAGGCCCTTGCTTGTGCTATCCTGCGGAGTGTCAGCAGTGTTGCCAACTTGCTGGCAGCTGATCACTTTCCAGGCAAAAGCTCCCTGACTCAAGCAGCCTGGATACCAGCTTTTCCTGTAGGGCTTGGATCTGGCTCTGCACATGCTGCAGCAGTATCAGCATGTGATGTCACCACCTGCAGTCTTGCATCAGATCATGTCACTTTGATGACCTTGTCAGCTGCTGCAATGTGCTGCTTGCACCTGTACTGCATGTGACAGGGTGTATCCTGCAGCTGTGGCAAGGCATGAGCATCAAATGTCAATGTTGCAGCATTGGCATGCTATTAGGCAGCAAACCACTGTCCACTGTGAAAGTTGACTGTATCTGTTGGGATTTGTTGCAGGAATCTGAGCAGCTATGGCTTTACAGGATACCTGGCAGATGGTTTGAGTGGGCTTACAGGCTTAATCAACTTGTGAGTAATCTGCTGACCTGCAATCATCTGACTGTGCATGATGCATCAACCTCAAGTGTTGGCCATGGCAGTTACATGCAAGACTGCATGGACATGAAGGCTGTTGTGTTGAATGCTGTTCATTGTTGCTGGCATGTTCAGTTTGGCAAGGAGCAGGCACGTCAGGCATATGGGCATTGAGGACGCAAAGAGCACTTTGTTAAAACGTCAACAAAGGCTGGCAACTGTCCATAGCACTACAGTCATGGCTGCCCACAGTGTGACATTGCACATGCTGCATCAAATGTAGTCTGGCAAGGAGCTGCATTAAATTGCATGTCACAGGTGCTGAGAGATTGAAAATGCAGACTTTATGGACACGAGGCAGTGGTTCATCATGTCAGCAGTCAAACAGCTCTATAATGTCAGGAGTCAAACAGCCCTATAACGTCAGGAATCAAACTGCTCTATGATGTCAGGAGTCAATCAGCCCTATAATGTTAGGAGTCAAACGCTGGGCAGCCCGGTTCAATACTTGGCTTCTCATAAAATTGGTGCTGAAAAGCGTAGTCTTTTCTTTTCTTTTCTTCGGAGTCAAACAGCCCTATGATGATTGAGTGATGCTGCAGGAGTCTATCCAACAACAGTTTTGAGGGCAGTTTGCCAAGTGCCTGGGGCTGGACACCAAAGCTGCAGCTGCTTCAGAACCTGTACCTGGATCAGAATTCAAATCTGAATGCCACCTTGCCAACAGCGTGGGGTAGCCCGGGGGGCTACCCCTCCCTGCAGGTGATAAATAAATACAATATGAAACAAAAATGGCATTTTGCACGGCGAAAGATTTTCGAGAGCCCTGATCAGGATTTGATGGCTTTGCATACTTGTTGAGAGCCTTTTGCAAATGATGGTTCATTCAAGAGACTTCCTGCCTTGACGAGTATACACAGAGTGCATGCCCCATCGCGGGCCCTCTGCCATGGATGTCAGTTGATCAAACATTAACAAAACCAGACCATCAGGTGCACTCATCGTCTGTTTCGTTAGTGTTTGATCAACTGACATCCATGGCAGACGGCCCGCAATGGGGCATCCACTCTGTGTATCTGTTGCAAGTGAGATGTGGGCAGCCCAGTATAATACTTGGCTTCTCATTGAATTGACACCGAAAGGCGTAGTCTTTTCTTTTTCTTTTCTTTTCTTGCAAGTGAGCTGGCTGCAAAGTTTGCCTGCCTGTGATGTAGCAGCTGCTGTGCATGCACTTGCCACTACGCCAGCATAAGTCTACTGCAGCACAATCAGAGCAGAGTCACAATGCAGCCTGATGAGATCACATCTACTGACACCCTTGTCCATGTCGCTCCTTGCAGCAGTCTGTTCCTTTTGTTTGGTGGTTTTTCTTCTTGTGTACAAGTTTAATGTGCTGTGTGGTGTGTCAGGTTCTGAACATCTCCGGCAGCAACATTACTGGGGCACTTCCGCTGACATGGGGCAGCCCTGGTGCCCTGCCTGCCCTCGTGGATTTGGAGCTAGGCCACAACTCCATCACAGGTCAGCCAGCAACCATCTCTCTTCCCATCCAGTCATCACAACACATCAGTGATTTGTGCTATGTGTTTGGGATCCCCCTACAGTCTAAACTCACATACACCTTCATTAAACGAGGTCAAACATGGGCCAGAACTCATGTACTGAGGTCAAAAATTTCAGTGTTTTGAGAGTGGACTCATCTGACATCCTGGCGTGGGAACATGGAAAAGCAGAGTTGTAGCTGCTACAGAGTGTGTGCTGCTATCTCAGTAGCCAGCCGGCCAAGCACGTGCTGACTGCTGGTCTCTGTCAAATCACAGTATCAGCAAATTTCTGCAACATGGCAATGTGCTTCTTGCAAGAGCAGCCAGCATTTGTGTGACATTGACCTCTGTACTGCCACCAGCTAGCAGCTGTCAGCCACAAGTAGCAGGTGGATCAGCTAAGAACAATGAGCAAGTCCCTGCATCAGCAGTCTGCGCCTGTTGCTGACCATTAGAGCTACAATTCCCCTTCCCTGTAAAGAAGAGAGATGATCTACAGCAGCGGGTTTGAAATTTTGCAAGCAAGCAGCAGCATGTGCGATGCATGTTGGATGCTGGCTGGACAGCACAGCGTGGGCTACGCCCTATTCCTAATTCAGGGCTAATTCTCAATTATGCCCAATTCAGAGCCAGACAAACAGCATAATCAGTCAAACACGAGGTGTTGACAGACAGCATGAATAGTCAAACTTGAGGGATCAATAGACAGGCAGTGCAGCAGGCCATGCACATTGCATGGACACACACGCAATCCTCTGTCAGCTGTCTGCATCTCACAGACCCTCATATCACACCATGCAAGAAGGACATCATCAGACAGAAGGGCCTCGCAAACACCACATGGACAGACAGCCAGCACCTCAGGCAGCGCACTTATTGACAAATTGGGAAAGGCAGCCAGTCCTGATTGTGAAAGCTGCTGCAAGACACAGTCAGCAACACAGCTGGGGATACAGGCTCATCCAGAGGTTTTGTATGTTACAATGGCCACTAGGCAGGCTTGTTGACCACGCCTATGCCACAGACACAACCATGCTACGGACAAATGGCCGGAAAGACAGGCTACAATGGACAGGCAGCCTCAAGCCCAGACTGTCCACCCTGTAGTGGCTCAAAGCAGCAGAGGAAGAGCTCTGCCTTTTCACATGCCACTCACAAAACAACGGAGATCATGCTTTACATTGTTTGCAGTGCTGCTACAAGTGTTGCAGAGCCTCAACAAGCGTAAAGCACCGCAAATCATGCTTTGCACTTGTAGAAGCACTGCAACACTTATAGCAGCACTGCAACAAATGCAAAGCATGATTTGCGGTGCTTGAGACCTGTTTCAGAAGCTTGCAACTTGTCGTTGGAAGTCTGCTATCCTTCCTGGCTACAGGCAGCACTGCTGTCAGTCAGCAACAGGTTGCACACAAGCACTAAATGCAGTTGCCTTTTTCAAAAAGTGTATTTTATCTCAAGAAATTTATTGAAACAAAAACATACTGGTTTTTTCTTCCAGCCAGGCAACCAGAAGCAGCAGCCAAGTTTTTGGGTGACATTGTCAGCAGTATGTGGTCAAATTCCATACCTGTTAATAGACTGAGCAGATAATTTTGAAGATTATGACAGCTTTGCTGTTGTGCTCTTCGCTTGTTGCAGCAGCTGTACAATGTATACCTAGGTTCCAAACAGCTTCCTCGTTACCTCAGCGTCAGTATATGTCATCCACTGCAAACATTGGCTTGCATGGTCAACCTGACATACACCTTCAAGTTGCAAGCATGCTGTCAAAGTTTCAGACAGACGCCCACTTCTGCTGTAGCCTCTCACACACAGATTGACAAATATCCCATCAAACTGATGCCCTGTTTGTGTTCACTAAAACATCGCCACAATGTAGAAAACGCGCTTTTACTGTCCCCAGACGTTTCTGAGTTGAGATTTCCAGTGTAAAGATGCCGTTTCTGAATCAAAAGGACGTCTTTCGGGTTTGAAAAGAGCTGTTTTTGCTGTACAGGGACATTGCCAACATACTGGTCAATATCCAACTCCCTGCCGCAGCTTCGCACGCTGGGGCTGACAGACAATCTGCTGAATGGGAGCCTGCCAGGGGCATGGGGCAGCCAGGCACAGGCCTTCCCCAGCCTGGAGGTGCTCAATGTGGCCCTCAATAACCTGACTGGAAGCCTCCCCTCCACCTGGTGTGGCCAGGGCTTCCCGGTGAGTAACCCCTGTAACCCTACTGTTGTCAGTTAGTCACCCCTGCAACCCCGCTGTTCTCAGTGAGTAATCACCTGCCGGTTGTTGCTCCTGAAGTCCTGCTGTAGGATGACCAGTTCCGCGGAAACATAGACATTTTGGGATTGGGAAGAGCTGCTCTTCTCCCCAGTCCTTTCCTGCGTGAACATTGCCAGCTGACAAATTCCATGGTCTCGCTGTTTTGTGCACTGCCTGCACTTGTGTGTTTGCAGTCATGTTTACTGCCAGCAGCCATGTAGGCCTTTGTGGCTGACAAGAAGCTCACGCAGCCTTGCATGTGTCAGCTGGTCAGGTGAAAGACACCCTTTGCATGTGTCAGCTGGTTAGGCGCAAGACACCCTTTGCATGTGTCAGGCATGCATGTGTCAGCTGGTCAGGTGAATGACGAGCTGGTCAGGTGAAAGACACCCTTTGCATGTGTCAGCTGGTTAGGCGCATGCATGTGTCAGCTGGTCAGGTGAATGACGAGCTAGTCAGGTGAAAGACACCCTTTGCATGTGTCAGCTGGCTAGGTGAGGCTGGTCAGAAACACTCTTTGCAGTGGCTGAGCTCGTTGTGCTTGTGTTGTGCAGTCGCTGACAGAGCTATATGTGCAAAACAATAACGTGAACGGCACCTTGCCCTCCACCTGGGGCGCTACAGACTGCTTTGCCAGTTTGGCGACGCTGGCGCTGCACAACAACAGCCTTTCCGGCAGCGTGCCCACCAGCTGGGGCAGCTCTACCTCCTTTGGATCCCTGGCAGACATGTAAGTATGGTTAACTTAGGGTTTGGGGCTTGCACTGTACCCTAATGTTTGTGCAAAATCTAAAGCTTGCTTTATGCTCCCCAGCTGGGGCAGCTCTACCTCCTGTGCATCCCTGACAGACATGTAAGTATGGTTTACTTAGGGTTTGGGGCTTGCACTGAACCCTAAGACATGTTGTGCATGCAAACTCTAAAGTCTGCTTCGTTTGCGTCCCTGGCGTTTGCGTAAGCTTATCACAGGTTTTGGCCTTATGCTGAACTGTAAAACTCAAAGCCTAAGCTCGTGGCATTCCTCATCTCTTTGCATTCATGGCAGACACGTAAAATTCTTGTTGGTGCTTCGGAGTGGGTTTTGCAGAACGCTGAGCAGTCTGTGTTGCAATGCACATGCACATGCAGTGAGTGTGGTGTGTGAAACTGTTATGTGTGTGATGCTGTGCGGCACTGTTCCTCTTGCAAACTGCATTAGTCGATATGTGACAATCATTGATGTCATGCAGCTCATGATATGGGTCAAAACAACACAGGATTTGGCAAATATTGCAATGGAAGGCCCTTACGCAAGTCCATCGCTAAATTTTCCCACTCCTGTGCTGTGTTGACCCATGTCATGAGCTGCACGACATCAATGATTGTCACACATGGACTGATGCACATGCACATGCAGTGCATGCTTGCATGAGCAGTGTAAAGACACATGTCAAGTCAGCTGATACACATCTGTCTTGCGCACTGTGTAATGCGTAGTGTATAATGTGTAACGTGCCTTGCAGGGTGATCCTGCCTGGTAATCCCGGCATCTGTGGCACTGTCCCTGGGACCCTGGAGGCTGCTCAGCTAACCCCAAACGGCTCCACAGTACTCACAGCCACCAGCTTTGGGGATTGTCCAGAAGTGTCTAATGCTGCTGCTCCCATACCTGCAGAGGCGAAACTGAACAGCTCAGATGATGTGCTGGTTGCCCTTGTGCCCAGGTACGGCCCCTTGCCCTTTAGGATCATGTCTGTCCGTGTGTGTGTGCGCGTCTGATTGGTTGTGTGTGCTGTGGTACATGCTATGGTCTGTGTTGCGCTGGGTCTTTTGTATCCCAACAGTTTACGTATGATCAGTATGCTGTAAGTGTGTTTTGCATTTGCAGCAGTGTTGCTGATTCAACAGAGTACATGCTATGCTCTGCATTCGTCTTCTGAGCAGTCCCCAGGAATGTTTGTTGAGCACTGACTACAGCAGATCCAGCTTGTGCTCGTGAAAACCCACAAAGACATGTGTGGCTTTTTTGTTTTGGTCTTAGAAGCATGGTGTGTGTTTATCTCCTTTGTTGAGCTTTGTTTTGCACACGCCATCGCCCTAGGTAAGATTGCCATCACCTGTACTTTGAAGTGGCAACCTGCCTGCTTTTTCTCCCCAACTCTGCACTGTCATCTACTCAGAGCAGAGTAGCATCCCAGGGCCAGGCCTCTGTCCCAGGGGATAGAAGCCTGTCCCCGTGCATGTCATTCTGCCCAACCATACATTGGTTGGTCCTTTTGTATCCCCAAGCCTATCCCTTCTCTGTACTGTTCTTCTTGGCATGCATGGCATGGTTTTGCGCACCCAATCATCCTTTTGCAAGACCGTTTTTTGGTGCGTGCATCTGCTGAGTTACACGACTGTTGGTGGTGTGTGTGCAGCCTTTGAATAGCACAATGAACCACCTTTGTGCAGCAGAATTGTATTGTTGTGATTGTTGTTGTCTGTGCAAATTTTCAAGCAGCTGGGTAGAACCTCTGCACTGTGTCTTTTTTCCTCTGTTGTTGAAAGGTGATGCAGGAATCCCCGCCGTTCATCCCCTGATGGTGCTCCAGTCCCTAGTGCTGCTACAGCTACAGCACCTCTGCCTAACACACTCTCTGGAGCTTTCACATCTGTGCAAATCACACGCTACATTTCACCATCCTCGACACCACCTCTAACCTCAGCGCCAATCCCCGCCCCCCATCTCGCACCACCCCCATCACCATCTCTAACCCCAGCGCCAGTCCCCGCACCACTTTCCGCTCCACCACCATCCCCAACAAACTCCCCACCACCTTCCCCAGCCCTGGTAATCCCCACAAACCCAGCAGCAGCAACCCCAACC
>JAABUK010009492.1_pt1 | contig 13272 bp, 19 predicted proteins | sample 5559141 | NCBI WGS metagenome assembly JAABUK01 (sample SAMN10711869, study PRJNA513367) | rock metagenome | isolation source: Antarctica rocks | place: Antarctica: Victoria Land, Pudding Butte nord | collected 2016-01-03
ACCCTCTCCGTCTCAGCCGGGTAATCAGGTAGATTGCCCCGCCCTCCTCCTTCGAGCTTTGCTTGCTTGCTTGCCTGCTTACTTACTTGGTTTGCTGGGCTGGCTGGCTTGCAAGCTCTTGCATGCACGCACGATCTTTACATAGTACATGATCGATGGGTCGCAGTCACTTCCTACATTCCATGTATGCAGTGTATTCACCAGGCATTCTTCTGCTGCTGACATTGCAGACCCTTTTCATCGCATGACCGACCTTGGTTGGTGTTCAGTGTTCAGACAGATACACGCATGAGGTATGGAGGTCGGGAGGAAGAGTCCCTGAGGCACGAGGATAGGTCAACCTGACGTGGCGCATGGTTTGGAGGCGGGGCTAGGAAGCGGGATAGCTCGGTATAGCGACCCTTTCAAGCTAGGAGCGATGGCTCGATGAGGTGGGTGTAGCCGGGAAGGGAAGACAAGGAGGAGGAGAAAGGGATGAGGAGGACGCAGGGGTTAGAGTGCTCATCGAGGATTTTCTGATTCTGATCCTCCAAGCCGGCGGACGTTTCCTCTTCACTGGCGCTTCTGGAGATATCCTGGTGTCGTATGATCAAGTATAACCAAGTACAAGATAACGCATCCCTCTTTTTCTCTTTACGCCTGGGTCGATACCACTGCTGTAACATCGAACTCTTTCCAAATCTTCCGGTTGAGGCCGTCGCGATCCTCCTGCTTCTTGCCTCTTGCTCACTTCCCACTCTCCCCTCCAGCAGTGGCAGCACCGTTGGGATAACCCACCCAGATCCAAATAATCGCCGCCACCACATCCAGTCCCTTCCCTTGAGCGGCTTCGTACTTGTAACTCCACATCCCGTCACGGGTATTATCCCAATAAGCCCCTGCTGCTGCGTGCATTCCTCTTCTCCCGGTCGCTGAGGCTGGTGCTGGTGCGGCAACGGAAGATTGATTCGTGGACGATGGTTGTGTGGATGTTGAAGTAGAAGAGGATGATGGAGGAGGAGGAAGATGTTGTATTATGGTGCTGGTGATGCTGTATTTGTAGGGGGGTTGGGAGGCATCGGGCGGGGTTGTCGCGGTGAGGAGGGAGGAAAGGATTGAGGACTATATGGTTTTTTCTGAATGTGAGCTGAGAGCAGGGGTTTGGAAGGGATGGACAACGGGATGTGGGAATAAGAGTCAGGATGCGGAGGGACGGACGATGATTTCAGAGTTCCATGCTTCGGCGTGGGTGTGGTTGTAGGATGTGACAGTTGAGAGGGTGGTGTCGCATGCCTGTTCAGATCGGGTTCACCGTGTCAGCACCTCCATTCGTCAACGACAGGCTAGTGAAGAGGGTGATTTTGAACTGGGCTGCTGGTGCTGAAGGTTTTGGGAAGACAGCACGGACCTCGTGGGCGATCTCTTTGAGTTTCAAGAATGGGACTGGCGGTTGGGCGGTGGTTGATTCGGTCGCCATGGTTTTGACTTCCTGCTCGCGGAAATACTGACCGATTGAAGATGCTTAAGTAGCTGTCGTGGGTTTCAAAGAGGGCTGAAGCCAATCTTCTTAAAACAGATGAAACAAATACACAATGTGAGTTCAGATCTGCTCCAAGGTCAAGGAGAGAGAGGGCCAACTTGCCAGTAGCACGCGAGGTCTGGACCTACAGTGGTTTGCTCTGTTTGTTAACTGTAGGTGGTCGGGTGTCTGTGCCTTCCGTGCGGTCCGGAGCTCTCCCGGCAACGAGTGAGAAAATTCAGCGCAGCCACGGCTTAAACCTGCTTCTCCAAGATGGAACTTGTCTGCAAAGCACAACTCACTCGGAGCTATCAACATCTGATCGAGGCTCGTACAAGCATTACCCGATTATTGTTCTTTTGTATACATCCTCCTTCCAGCTTGGGAGAGCATCACCAAGGCTGCGCTCTCCGTCCCAGCCGAGTCCTCAACGGATTGTCCGAAAGGGTGGATGGATTGAACCAGAGACGACGTTTGGCCTGCGCTCAGGAGGATACCGCCGACGGTACCCCCATTCAAACTGCTTGAAGACAAGGACACATACAATAAACTCCTGCTTCGACATTCCTACCTCACTGCTCTCAAAATGTCAAGCCAACCCCTCCTCCAAACGGCTCCAGGTTAGCCCTGTCCAAACTACCCCTTCCATCCTTCGTCTCCTCCCTCTTCTTTCCGCTTCCTCCCTTATAAATTCTCCACTCCATACTCACGCCACTGCTCCTCACATCCAGGGAAGCGCATCGCCCTCCCCACCCGCGTCGAACCCAAAGTGTTCTTCGCCAACGAGCGCACCTTCCTCTCCTGGCTCAACTTCACAGTGATCCTCGGCGGCCTCGCCGTCGGCCTCCTCAACTTCGGTGATGCCGTCGGTCGCATCTCTGCCGGCCTCTTCACTCTTGTCGCCATGAGCGCTATGATCTATGCACTGGTGACGTTTCATTGGCGGGCGAAGAGTATCAGGCAGAGGGGTCAGGGCGGGTTTGATGATCGGTATGGACCCAGTGTTTTGGCCGTCGCGTTGTTGGGGGCAGTGGTGGTGAATTTTGTGTTGAGGGTTACGAGTGTGGGGCAGGTGGAGGGGGAGAAGAGGTGAAATGTATGGGACTGGTTGCTTGCAGAATTACTGGTGCATTGTTGTTGTTGTTGTTGTTGTTGTTGGGGTCTCGTTGATTGCTCTGCTTTATGGGTTGATAGAGCATGATTCTGGATTTTGTGCGACCCTCCATACTTCTGTTTCAATGAGTAGAACAAGATGGTGGAGCTAGACCTTCGTATCCTGAAAAAACGATCCGATAAGCTCCCTCCTTCGAGGTACATGGGTATCAATTTAAAACAAGCAACGCCTGCCATATTCGCATGTCGATCATCCAGAATTTCAACTCTATGTAGAAGGTGGGACAGTCCGACCCTGTGGTACGCATCTTCGCCCCCCGTGCTCGTCCACCTATTCTACATTGAGGAAAAATCTTGATGAAATTCGGTCACTGGCAGAGCGTCTCCAACTGGGGCTGATACACCTTAGTACCCTACCTAGGTTCAGAGTAGTCATTCAGCGCAACACAAACAGCCCCGCGATGATGGCCATTATACTGTCGGATGATCTGCGCAGTAGAAAGCTCCCACAGCCGGGCATAATGATCGCTGCTGACGCTTACCAGGTACGCCGAGTCGGCGGAGAAAGCGCAGTCCCAGACCCAACGCTGATGGCCATCCAGCACCGTCTCACAGGGTAGCGGTCTCTCGCCTGGGAAGTCGTCGACATTGCCATTGGCTAGCGTGCTTTGCACGGAGGCTACCTCACTTTTGGCGCTGTCGTTGGGAACCGGATGAATGACCCTGCCGAACGAGGCGGAGCTACCAGTAAATGATTTCTTTCCAAACTCGGATGTTGAACCATTCAGAGTTGTGCTACTCGTGCCGTCATTGGTGGGCGTATCCTTGGGTGCTTCCTCGAGATATTCTTCCGCAGGATCAATCTTCCAGACTTTGACGCTATGGTCAGCTGAACACGTAGCTAAAGCCTTGACATCAGGTGAAATGAGAAGCCGAGTTAGATAGAGACTATGAGCTTTGAATGATCGACACGGAAGAAGTGTGGTTGAATCTTGGTTCTGGTACATGCGCCAGACGTAGACGTTGCCCTGTGATCAAAGTAAGTGCTCATCCTCTGAGGCAAAGCCCGACTTTGCTTACGCTGTTATTGCCTGCAGCAAGAAGAGAACCATCGCTTGCCACGCTGACACTGGAGGCAGCAACATCGTCTTCTGGAATCAACTGATGCGTACATCGATTCTCGCCAAGGTCCCAAACGCGAATATTCCCGCCTCGATCTGCGCTGATCAATTCACCTTGGTTGGGGTGAATGACGACGTCATTCACGGGATGTGAGTGAGTGTAATTGCGCTGTTGTGTGCCTGATCTTGTATCCCAAACCTTTACCGTGGAGTCTTCAGAACTTGTCACCATCCATTTCCCCTCACAGTGAAAGGCTACTCCTGTGATGTTGTTGGTATGTCCTTCGAAGGTCATGACAGGGTTCGGGTTCGTGGACGCGATGTCATAAAGTCTAACAACATGACGACCAGCAGCTGCAAGATATCGTTTGTTTGGAGTGATACATAGGCGGTTGACCTGTGATTCGGGATGCTGAATGGTTCGACTGCAGATGCCGGACAATGCCTCCCAGAATCTCGCAGACTGGTAAGTGTGCTGCTGCAATAATATTATTGTGGCTGGACAGCTTACCGGATTGTGTGGTCATAGCCAGCTGTTTGAGTGAGCCTTCTGTATCTCACAGGTTGTGCGGGACACTTACCTGTACAAAGTATCACGCTCATTGGGGTTGATTCTGCCTGCTACAGTCAAACAAGCTATCAGTATACCCCAAGCCTCTAAGAGCCAGCAAACAGCACTTCTCAACCAGATAGAATTCTCTTCGGACCTTGATGAAAGCCAAGATCTTTGGAGGCACCGCTGAGAATCTCTCGCCTGGAGGGCGAGCTATGCCAAGGCGCTAATTGAGCTCCCATCCTTAGTCCTGTTGGAGATTCGATATCAAAGTGAAAAGGAAGTCAAAACCAGGTTTTAGCACATGCTGCCTTTGACATTCCTCTCACGTCTCTGTAATAATTCCGCATTTATTTTGTGTCAATCAAGTCAAACAGATATTGCTGAGATTAGATATGAGATGTATTGATGTCTCCAATGGTGATGAAGACGACTGGAGCAAACGAACTATTCCCTTATACACTTGAGAGATAGAGGATGCTGAAAACTATAGAGGGTCAAGCTCGCTCCATTGCACCCATTGCGTGCTCCGCGTCTCACTGGCATGAACAGCGCACATAGCAAATCGCTTGCCCTGACGGAGAACACCCGTTCCATTCTTCCCTGATAATCCCATGGCAGTTGGCCGCCAAGGACTAAGCATCGAATCAAGACATGAATGTTATAACCTTGTCTCATGTTCAATCTCAAGATTCTTTTCAACATCAAACTCAAAAGGTGCACCCATGGATGCATTTACCTTCGGTGGAGTCTCGGTCAGACGGGCGAAACTGCTGAAAAGACCTTTCCGGCCGCCAGACTGTTGCGAAGATCGTCTGAACGACCTCTGTTTTATCAAATCGATTAGCTTCGATGGGTACAGCTTCACAAGCCACGGTCGCGAGACGATGAGGCAAGCGCTGATTATGGTCACGTCGGACTCAATGATAGTCCAGATTGTGGCCGGGATGATGTAGTCTGCTCGAGAGATCAGCCGTTAGCCGTTTGCCGTTTCCAAAGGGCGAGCATGAACACAAGAACGAGAAGGGAGCTTACATGTCACGTCATTATGCTGGAAGAATAGTGTGCTGTATCGCACGCAGCTTGATATCAAGGCACTGTTTGTTGGTCAGCATAGATTCGATCTTGCAAAGACTTTGCAATGTACAAGCCACCCAGTAAAAACAACGCAGCCAACCCCACCCGTTGCAGGCCTGGCAGCTGGAGCTTGTAAACCATCGGCATAGGCATAATTAGGATCGCAAGATCTGTGACGATCCACGGTATCGGTGGGAGGATGGCAAGAAGCTGCTTGTTTCCGCAGTGCGCAGGGATCTCCGGGTTCCAATTGTGTTCGATGGGAATGCACATTAAGGCGTCCGCAAGGATTGTACCGACCCACCATACTACAACAATGATTCCAATGCCTTGCATTGCCTTCCTGTATACAGGAGTGACAAAGATACGATAAAAGAGCATCAGCAAGGAAATCTTGGTCAGCATCAGGGCAGTACATTGCAACGTGCCGACCGTGTACCAGAGCTGCAACCAGGGTTAGACAAGACGTGCATCAGAAGAGCAAAGTTAACGTGGCCGTGGAGTGATCTACCTTATGGAAACCCACAACCTGGTCCAGACTCAACGTCCATAAATGCCGTCCAAGTCCATACTTCTCAACGCCTTAGGGAATATTAGCAGCCAATGACAGATGGTTTGGGCAGGATCAAGGCTTACCAACGCAAATGAAGACTGTTTGTGCTGTAGTGATGATCTGTTCACAAGATCGACCTCAGCATGAAACCCTTTTTTCTACGCATTGCGATGAAAAGGCGACTACTCACCAAGGCAAGGATGACCAGGACGTCCTCGATGCCAAACGCAACCTTCTTCATATGTCTCGACGTCACACGCACAAAGACAGCAATAAATGTCAAAATTGTGAACACGATGGCGCAAGCGTAGACCTCCGTATCATGGTTTTGATCCTTGAGAAGAAGAAGCTCTTCAGGGGTCAAGCCTGCGGTGAGTTGAGCCAGCGCTGAAGCCATATCTTTAAGAAGAGAATGTGGAAGGTGTCGATGCTGGAGGGCTCAATAAGCCAATATTTTCTGTACAATTGTGACTCCAAGATGTTGTAACTGGGAAATCGGTAGCTCAGCAGAAGAAGCAACTGGGATCTGAATGCATTATCACTGCACGCTGGATCTGCCCGCGGCTTCATCTTTGCCTCTCGACACCCACGCTTTCTGGCCAGATGGATCCCATTTCCAGCTTTCGGCAATTCACGCGGAAGAATAAGGCGCCAGCCTCGGGCCATGGTAATTGTTGCAGAAAATGGTTCTGATGACAACATAGGCTGATGGTGCAAAGTAACACAGTGGTTGGGAATGTTTATCATTTCCCACGACGCATACAAAAAGGGTCAGTGAGTTTTCACATTTCTCCTCACCAACATTGGGGGGCTTAAAGTATAAAAACGTGTGGCCCAGAAAAATCTGCACGATTCTTTCAGTTAAGTTAGGATCAGCAGCGAAGTACACACCTTCAATGGAATCTGAGACGAGATACCTGGGCATCATTGGAGCGTTGGCTTTTTGTGTGTGGAGCAGCAGTGTAATCGGTAATGGAGAGATGCGCTTCTTGATGCATGTACAAGGAAAGCAAAGGGTTGATCTTCTCGATTACTCGCTCACCCAAGTAGCTCCTGGTCGTGAGTGGCGCGCGTAGCCTTGTGGGATGGACATCTCGATATCTGCTGCACGCCTGCGGCAAACCAAGATCAGGCCCGATCCTAGCCTCCAATGACGTATATCATCAAGACTGTATTACTTTAACCTTTTCGTACGAATATTGAGGTGATGATGGAATTAAGGTAACTAGAATCCAATTGTGGTATCTCCAAATGGCAATCTGATCCTTCTTGATGTCATTTGAGGCAGCCCCCCGTTTCCGTTCAATGATGACTAATTAAGGTCAAGGATTTCATGGTATGAGATAGCCTATTTGCTTTACTGGTACAGAAACCGGACATCATGGAAAATGTAACAAAGGAAATCCGTCAGTCGTTTCACGATGCATCCGAAGTCTGCGCGGAACGAGTCAGCAATATTCCATAATTGAACGCCATCATTGAAGAGGGTATTCGCTTGTGTCCGCCAGTTCCCCTAGGCATGCCTCGAGTGGTGCCCGGAAGAGGTGCTGAAGTCTCAGGGCACTGGTTGCCAGGTGGCGTAAGTTTAACTTTCCCATTCCCTCCTCCCACCGACTGCAAGTTACGAACCTGACAATCCCTACCAGACCTTCGTGTCCTGCTCTGACTATGCGGCCAATCGTTCCAGTCTAACGTTCCTAATTCTCCCACCACATTCGATCCGTCGCGCTGGCTCGTGACGTCAAACTCCACCAAAACGAGCCCATCGGCATGCAATCCATTTTTTCTCGGCCCAAGAAATTGTCTTGGTGGAAACCTCGCTTACCTAGAAATGCGACTTATCTTAGCTGACCTCTTGTGGCAGTTTGATCTTGATTTAGAGGACAAAGCTTGGAAATGGGAAGATCGGAAGACCTGGATTTTGTGGGAGAAAAAGCCATTGAATGCGAGGATCAAGATTAGAGAAGATTGATGACCCTTAGCACTTGGAGAGAAACATGGTGTACCTCGATAGAAGTGATGAGTAGAGCAAGTCAATATTTCAAAGCAGCAACTTGCTCAGGGTCAGCATCAAGCGTAGATTTCACCTTTGACTGAAAGTACGGAGGAGAATCTCCAGCCCGGAGGACGAATTGTGCCAAGGCGCTAAGTGAGCTCCCGTCCTTAGTCTCAGGGGCTTCCTGTTTAGGCAGCAATTTTGAACTTCTTGAAAACAATTTGGTCATAAGATATGATGTGTTCAATAAATACAGCACCGCAAGGTTGAGCTTGTGGTTGTGGCTTCCAATATGCTGCCAGAGTGTCATTCTAAACAAGTTACTGTTATCTTGGCGAGATCAGGCACCGCAGCCTCTGCATTTTGAACGACACGTTAAGCCAGCGACCACATACCGTCTCTGCGCGTGAAGTCCTGAGATCGAGATCGTGGGATTATGTCTACTTTGATGAGATCTTGTTCAAAAAGGCCGTCTTTCCAGACACAATAGAAGGTATTTATGCTTCTAGAACTCTCAAAACGATAAAAAATGCCAGAATTGGGGCTTACACTTTTCCCCGATCCGCAGCATCAAGATGGAGATCATGCAGAGAATGCCGACTCACCTCTACATCGGGAGGGAAGTGCATCTTGTTCTCTCGACAGCCCTTTGTCGCGCCGCCTCCTCCAAACGAGTGGTAAGGAGAACCACGCGGAGGAAAAACCAGACCCAGAGAGCTCTGTTTCGGTATCTCCTCTTGCCCTCAATAACCCATGCCAAGTGCTTAGACCTCTGCAAAAACCTAATCCAAAGGATCCTTCTGATAAATGTCTTCGCCAAAACGCCCCAAATTCGGACAGGTCTCTTGCTCCAGTCTTGGCATTAACCTCGAACCATACCATACCTAAACCACACCCTCGGTACCCTAGCTCTTTCCATTCTCCACCACTGACTCATAATGTCCCGAGGTCCTCGACTCACCATTCGCCCTGTCAGGGAGATGGGGCAAGTGACTTGGTCGAAAAACTCTCTGAAAAGCCAGGCAAACCTCCACAAAAGGGCCCGAATTACGATGCGACGAATCAAGAGACTCGAGATGGAGATGGATCGCTCGGTAAGACGCTAGGTGGGCGTACCACACTCTCGACAGATTCAAAAAGACGAGACGGATCGCTCTACCGCAGTGGCGACAGTCAGTTGAGAGAAGAAGGAAATGTTGACCGAGAACCTGCTGCAGCAGAAACCGAGAGTTCTCTGCTTGCCAAAGGGTCGAGGGAACGGCCACAGGAGGCAGAAGTATCACGACTTCTATCGTTAAGCAAAGGCCCCGTGCCAACGAACATCGTAGATCTCCCGCCATCAACGCAAATCCAAGAAGGGCAGATCAAGGCACGAGGACCTACACCCAGAGGACCCTCGACCCACACACTTCAACCCCATGGATCCAGACCACACAACGCCTTGAACCAGACTTCTACCCAAGCTAAAGCAGTGGAGACCGCCCTACCATCCAAGTATAAGTCCATGAACTCCCGTCATCTGAATCCTAGATCGACGTGTGAATCTTCATTCTTCTACTTGCCTTCTACTCCTGGCTTGCACAACAGACTGAACTTTTCACACTCAATCATCATGGCTACTTCAAATAACAACCACCAGGAGGCCGCCAGGAGCACAGCTATGAACCCTCCGTATCCTAACCAGCAATATTCCAGAACTCCAGCTATGCCAAATCTCAACTACTCAGTGCCCTCCATGCCTCCATTTTATCGCCCTCAATATCACTACAGCCCTCACGCTCCTGGAAGACCTTTCGTGCCAGCTTCCGGTTATATGGTGCCCGCCATGGCTCCATATCATCAATCTACGCAATACTACAATATGCACCCTTCTGGCTTTGCTTCTATGCCATATTCCAACTATCGGGTGCCCGCCATGACCACATCGATTCCACCTCAACAACATGATATCTGTCCAAATCCTGGATTCGCAGTCATGGCTGCATCGAACGACCGGGCACCCACCATGCAAAATACGGCCGTCAGAACTGTAACCTCTGGATATATCAATCCAGCACTACTTACTCTTGCTCGACCACTTTCACCATCACCACCGCCATCAGGCAGTAAGCAACCTGCCATCACGATCGATCTCACCCTCGATGACGACAATGCCGATGACCAAAAACCCGAGAAATCTGCGAAGCCGAAATCGGATAGTCCACCCACCATCATCATCACCACTACTTCCCCTGCCGCAGCCGTCGCCGCTGCCGAGAAGTTCCCAAAAGAGGCAACACTCACCATCACCACCGCTGCCACCGACCAGCAATTGCTCAAAGAGGCAACACCCACCACACCCACAGCACCGTCATCATCAGCATCACCACCACCATCTACTACTGAAGCAGCCGCCCCAAAACCTAAATACTTCGGCAAACGAACGTACGACTGGCTACAACCCACCAGCCTCCTCGCCGACCTACCCAACTCTAAAAAAGTCAGGATGTCGGCCCAAGAGAGTTCATTTCGGCAAAGATATGAGATCCAGGCCGCCAACTCGACTGCCTGCCATTTTCTTGGGGTCAAGCCGGCACCTCCTCAGGGGGCAGTGGCCGGGAATTGGATGTCATCTTCGTCGTCTGAGGGACTCCTGGGGTCTGCTTCGGCGAGTAGTGGGGCCGAGGCGAGCATGGCTCCTGAGAAAAAGAAGAAGGAAAAGAATGAAGGAGTGTTGAAGAAGAAGGAGAACGCTTGGAAGAATGGGGATGAGCTGGAGACGGCGGAGAACAAGGACGATGACGGGGATGACAATGACATGGTGGCCCAAATCGAGGCCGCATTCGATGAAGAGGAGACAACGGAGAGCAAGGAGGATGAGGAGGATGACGACGACCTTGCGGCCCTGATAGAGGCTTCGTTTGATGCGGAGGAGGAAGGGAATGAGGAGGGAGAAAAGGAGATGGCACTGGAGGAGACTGACGTGAGTCAGTACTTGATACCGGTGGATGAGAAGGTGGGGGACAGCGGGGACTTAGAGATAGACGACAACCCAGCACCTGTCGGGCGTTCGCAGCCTATGTCGCAGGGCGCAACTGTATGATCATAACCTCAAACCATTCTTCCCCGACTAGCTTATGATATGTTTCCTGTGAGTCCTTCCCGCGTAGTGGGCGGCTTTCAAGTGTTTGGACGCTTGGGTGTCAAATCTTTTGGCAACGAACCGGGCCTTTGCAGGATGTAGGAAACTCAGGTGAGTGCTTGATAGGCGTGAAGAGGTGAGGTTGCCGAGATGAAATCGCAGTTGCTAAGCAAAACATGTGTACTTGGCTGTTGGCAATAGCGGCCTTCCTGGCCAGCCAGGGCGTGCTACTGATTTGGAATGAACTCTCACTCAGATAACAGGAAAGGACGGCCCAGATGCCCAGAGGCCAAATATCGAGATCGTGGAGCGACGCTTAAGAGGGCATTATGAGACATCTTCTTTCGCTCTGCTTTGGTAACTTTATTTATACAAAATACCCTTCTCTCTCTACAATCATTTCCGAACTTTCATCCAGAAGACCGTACTCGCGCTTTCCTCTGCCGGAAGTTCTCCCCAGAGCTGCTCGCGATGCGGCGAAAGCAGCCGAAGTCCACAATTGTCGAAGCATTTCATCGTGCTGCGGTATGATGTCAAGTTGCAGGGCAAGCGGATAAGCTGCCGTGGCGGGCGCCATTCCTAGAGCAGACAAGGCCACAACCTTCTCTTGACCGCTGTTCACTGTATATCTACGTACTTGACTTTCTTCGACCTCCGACTTTATTTGGGTGGAATGTCTCACTGACAATCTTATTCCGTCTTTCTTTCTCGCTTCGTGTCGAATACATGACCTGCAATTGATGACAGCTTACTAAAGAGGCAATGCCGTGGAAGCACCTCCAAGCCCCTCCCGCTGAGTGCGGCAATACCCTTAGCTTCCCACAAAAGCCCGCCGTCTGGAAGCTCTTGCAGGGGAGATCGGCAGTTCAGTCCATTCCAGCATGCACATCATTCGCTGAGATCTTTTGTCTTTTCTGGAGAGAATGCTGCTCTTACGCACCCTCCATCGTCGCATCCCCCTTGAGCCTAGGTTATCGTGGCCAGCATAGAGACGAGGGGCCTACTTGGAGCTGAGCAAATTTCTCTTGGATACAGGCCCGAGGATTCCCATGTGACAAAGCAATCTTTGTTTGCATTCGTAATCGACATTTTTGAAGCCTCGAAGATGCGCCGGCCATGGTCCCTACCGTTAGCATTCCTCTTCTCCATCACAGTTTTCGGTCAGTCTAGAATCACAGGCTCCAGTGACGCAGCCGTGTCCACCGCAGCTGGAGATGCTCCTCCGTCATCCGAGAGGTCATATCAAGACTATGGGGTCAACCAGAACGGTGCATAGTTCAGACACGAGCAGATATGGCAGCATGAGTGCGTCGAGTAGTTCGATGGGCACAGCCAACGCAACAGCCAGCACCTCCTCCAAATCAAGCAGTTCGACCTCTGTCACGCTACTGGTGGGCGGTCAGAGAAGGACATCTACATTGAATGGCACAATGTCATCAAACGCTACTGCTTCTCGGACTTCTTTCACTGCTCAACCTACAAACATCACACCTGCAACGGTGATCCAGCATTTTGTACCCGGAAGTACAGCAACATCACTTACGTCGCCGCTCACAATAGTCCCTTCTCACGACCTGGCAATGCAGCGTCCAACCAAGCGTTAGACGTTAGGTACCAATTGGAGGATGGCATTCGAATGCGTAAGGCTCATTACGACACCCTCAACATCAACTCCTGCTAACGGAATCTTAGTACAGTTCCAGACCCACTGGAACGAAACCGAACCAACAATCTACTTTTGCCACACCTCCTGCGACGTCCTTAACGTCAGCACTCTAGAATCCTACCTCACCCGCGTAACCGCCTGGCTCCAACGCCACCCCTACGACGTAATCACCATCCTGATGGGCAACTCCGACACCATCACCCCGGACGAACACATCGCCCCCGTCACCTCCTCCGGCCTAATCAACTACGTCTACACGCCCCCCAACATCCCCATGTCGGTCTCTGACTGGCTAACTTTACAAGAAAGGATCTTCTCGAATACCCGCGCAGTAATGATGCTAGACTACCAAGCCAACCAACAACAAATCCCCTGGCTCCTCGACGAATTCGGCCAAATGTTCGAAACGCCCTTTTCGCCTACAAACCGCGATTTCCCATGCACGGCGGACCGCAGACTGGGCTGGCGCCCTCCCCCGCGAAAACAGAATGTACATGGCCAACCACAACCTGAACATCGACATCTCCTTTGGAGGCGTCAGCCTGCTTGTCCCCAATACTCCAATTTTGAACGA
>JAABUK010009494.1_pt1 | contig 13270 bp, 10 predicted proteins | sample 5559141 | NCBI WGS metagenome assembly JAABUK01 (sample SAMN10711869, study PRJNA513367) | rock metagenome | isolation source: Antarctica rocks | place: Antarctica: Victoria Land, Pudding Butte nord | collected 2016-01-03
ATGATGACGAAGATGTTCTACATTCAATTGTCTTCTATAGCAAGAACATGTCTTCTGCTGAATGCAACTACGAGATATATGATAAGAAACTGCTGATCATAATTTGAGCTTTTGAACACTGATGACTTAAACTGAAGCTGATCGACATTTCTATCAAGATGTTCATTGATCATCAAGCGCTCACCTCATTAATGAAAGACAAGAAGCTGAGTCAACGACAGATGCGCTGAATTCAGAAGCTAGCTGACTTCAACTTCAAGATAATGTATTGATCTGACAAACAGAACATTAAGATCGATGCATTAACTTGTCAAGCTGACTTCGTGCCTAGAAATTTCAATGATGAACGTGTTCAATATCAAAGAACTACTATTCTGACATTGAATTGAATGAAGATTGCTGATCTAGAGAAGAACATCAGTGAATCAATCTATAAACAGATTCTTGAGACTAATGAAATCGACGAGAGTTGTACGTTACTTCATGAAGCAATATCAAGAGACGAGACACAATATGAAGATATCAAATTAAAGAATTGTCGAACTCAGAATGAAATCTTGTATCATGATAGTCAGCTATGAGTCTCGTTCAACGAGCTTCTACAAATGAATCTGATTCGTGAGATACATGATCAATCGTTGATTGATCATTCTGAAATTCTTAGAACAGTGAAGATCATAAAGCGAAATTACTATTGATCTTCTATGTGAAAAACGATAGATCAATATATTCAAAACTGCTACGTATGTTAACGTTTAAAGACATCAAGAAATAAATCAAACGACTTGCTTCAATCTCTATCTATATTTGAACAGCAATGACAGAACATAGTCATGAACTTCATTATCAATCTATTTAATTCGTACAACTACAACGCTATTCTGACTGTCATCTGCAAATTGTTGAAAGAAAGACATTATATCTCTTGCATCACTGATGATGAAGATATCACAGTTGAAAAGACAGCTGAAATGTTGCTTCAATGAGTATATTGAACTCACGATTTATCAAGCTTCATTGTATTCGATCGAGATTCTCAGTTTACCTTCATTCTTTGAAAGTTTCTTTGCAAACGACTGAACATTTCTCTTCGATTGTTCATCGTTTATCACTCTCAGATTGATGATCAAAGCGAACGAGTCAATCAAAATGTTGAGCGATATCTTTGTTTCTTCTGTTCATACATGCAGAACGACTGATTCAAGTGACTACTCATGATTAAGTTTGTTGACAATAACATCTTGTTTTCAGTCATCTTCTTGATTCTCTTCTTCATGAACAAGAGCTTTCATTCTTGTATGAGCTTCAACCTCGACATCATTGAGTATGAAAGCATTCGCGAACGTCTGCAGATTGCTCAAGTCGAAGATATATTTGATCACATGAATAAGACACTGATCTTCGCTTGCGAAGCTCTGATCAAAACACAGAAACAAATGATGAATCAAGCTAACTGTCAGAATCGTGCCTAGATGAGTCAATCAGCGAAAGTCAGAGTTGAATAGTGCTTGATCTTTAAAGATAGCTATAACTGAATATTAAGAATACAGAAGAAGATGAGTACAAAAGCTTTTATTTAAGTAATATTCAGAGACTGCGCTAAGCTTGAAGAAGATGTGTTTGTGACATGAGTAGAATGTGATGTAGAAAGAAAGATGATGTTGAACAAAGAGATGTTGAGAAAAGAAAATAGAGACTGAGTCAGATCTGAGTCAGATCTGAGCTAGAGACACTGACTAGTTCTATTCAGCCTTGGTACGCTCGTAACACTAACAAGCATAGAAAGAAGATCAATTATGAGATCAAATCAAAGATGTTTTTGAACGAACAAAACATCGTTATAGCGAGACTCTTCAAGAAATTGAATGACAAGATGCTCAACTTTTTTCAGATCACAGACTTTGTTGACTCATTCTATAAGTTGAAACTATCAGAGACTATGCATATACATGACGTATTTCATTCAGAGCTTCTTCGTTCTGTCGTTGATGACTCTCTGTCTGATCAAAAGAATGAATTCTTGAAGTCAATAGTGATAAACGATGAAGACGAATGAGAAATTGACGATATATTGAACTTTCGATGATATCGAAGACGACTTCAATATCGAGTCAAATGAAAGAGTTATGACAACGATCTCAACTGATATAACGCTGATGATGACGAATTTATGAACACTCAAGAGATGATTGATGACTTTTATATCAAATATTCAAGAAAAGCGCACTAAGAAACAACATTCATGTGAACATGAATAGTCAAGAAGAGAAAATAATGTTACGATTCTAGCCTTCATCTATTCTTCGTCTAGTTTTCGTCTGATTTCATTCTAATTGAGTCTAGCGAGAATCTGACCTAGAGATGATATCATTGAAACTCTGCATCATATGTGTAAGACGTCAACTCAATCGAGCCTAGCACAGAGCTGAGAAACACACATATAAGAATTGAGTTCTTTTCTGTAGATACTTTTCTTTCTTAGCATTTATCTATTAGTTAAATGACATTTCTATGACTCGCTCTAGATCGATTTCTAACACATTCTTCGTATTGCTTGCTCAAAGTTAGAAAAGTCTTCAAAGACTCTGTTAGTCTCATCTTCTTGATCTTCTGACTTGTTCTTCAAGTGATTCTTTATCAATGATTTAAATCATTTGAAGACATCTTCTTTAAAGTACAAGAATGCAAACAATATCTTGTTGTAAAGTGAACTTAGTTTCTTGTGCACTCTGACATAGACGTTCACTTGTATAAGAAAAGCATCAAGCTTATCTCTATCTTCATAGTACAGATTCAACGTCAATATCTTAATCGCTGACTTGCTATTCAAGAATGCAGTAATGTTTGCTGATGTGATTCATTCTGAGAATGATATAACGACTGTGATAAGATGATGCTCTGATATCTTATGAAAGAATGATGCTCAAAGTGTAATAATTGTTTCTTTAACAACACAAGATATAAACAGAGATCAATATAGTAATAAAACTAATCACTTGACTGAAAATCTGAGAATAGCTAAGAGAATAGACTGTATTGACTATTACATGAGTTGAGCATGAAGCTTTTATCTAAGAGAACAATCATTGTTATATAGACATAAAAGAATCATGTCAAGTTGTCTCTGCTTTGAATGATCACTTCGATCATTTCTGAGCAAGATGAGTGAGATGAGCATCATGCTCATCATGCTCACTGTGATCACTTCTGATTCAAACGATCAGAGCAATCACTTCAAGACTTTGATTACTCAATGATTATTTAATCATTGCTGTTACATCATCTCATGCAAAAGAGTTTTAACATATTGATCAAATTATTAAGCAATGATTAGACGTTACATTTGAAACTGTCATGTCTGTCAACAAAGTAAAATATTTAGAAATAGTATTAATGAACTTCATCATTCTCTTTTGATTTCACAGAAACGTTGAAAAGATATTGCTATGAACTTCATCACTGAACTATCTCTATCAAAAGATTATAATGCTATTTGCACAATCATATGTCATCTCATCAAGAAACGTCACTATGTTTCCTGTCATTGAGAAAATGATGACATCTTAGTTGAAGAAATGATTTGAATCATGCTATGAAATGTCTATCGACTTCATGATCTATTTAGTTCTATTGTTTTGAACAGAGACTTTCAGTTCATATCAATCATGTGACAAAGTCTTTGCAAGCAACTAAAGATCACAGTTAGTTTATCAACAGCTTATTATTCTGAGATCAATGATTAATCAAAATGAGTTATTCAAGATGTTGAATGCAAACTAAGAATTTACTGCAGTTACATGCAGAATGACTGAGCAAAATGATTATCAATGATGAAATTCAACGAGAATTTTAATATCTTCTTCATCATCTCAATGATCTCATTCTACTTCAATAAAGACTTTCACTCACGAATGAGTTTTGATTCAGATACGACTGACTACGAAATCATCAATGAACGTCTTGAAGTTAGAAAAGTCGACAATATTATTATTTAAATGAAGAAACTTCTTATCTTTGATCATTAACAATTGAAAAAGATGAAGCAGATCATTGAAGATCAGATCATTGAAGATCAGATCAATAAATATAGATGAGACATCATCTATGAGATAAATGACTGAGTTTGATTATTTTTCAAAAACATCAAAACAACAAGATCATGCAAAGATTTGAAAGATAAACAACTAAAACTTTATTAAATCATGATCAAAGTTAAGATCTTCTATCATCTTCATTTATCAGTAAGCATGAAGCAGCTGCATTCAATGTTCAGCTCAAAGCTATTGTATTCTTATTTCAATGACTTTTTATCAGAACAGCATTCAGAATCTCTCAGATTACTCACTATCAAAGATGATGAACATTGAAAAGTAAATGACATTTTGAACTTCAGATGTTATTAAGATCGAATACAATACAAAGTCAAATGAACAGAATTAAATCAAGACAATGAATGATACTATGTTAATAAAGAGAAATTCAAAGACTTTGAAGAGATCTTGATCAAATTTCATAAGCTTTATTCAAACAAATCACGCTAGCGCTAATTTGAAATGACGTTATATCAATTAATTAATCAGAATTTCACAGATTTGAGTTTGTGAAATCATGATTGATCAATCAAGCGAAAAGAAAACAACATTCATGTGAACATGAATTTTTAAAGAGAGAAGTAATGTTACAAATGTGTTAAAGATTAAACTTTAATCAATTCACAGTGAACGTTAGTGAGTTCACTGTGTATTGATTAAAACTAGTCAACAATCTGATCAAGATTTGATTTAAATCTGACTCAGCATCTATTTCATTTTCTAGCATCTTTTACATCAGCTTCTATTATCTTCTAAATAAACACACTTCTTTGTGTTACAAGTGATTAACAGATTTCTATGATAAACACATTTCTTTGTGTCACAAACATCTTTCAAATCAACATCTTTCTTGTGTTTCAACATGTTTTCTTTGAGACTAACGTCAATCTGAATAATTACTATATAAAGCGTATTTTTCTTGTCTTTTGTATCTTCTTTCTTCTGTATTCTTAAAGTCTTAGTTATAGCTATCTTTATTGAATCAAACATTTCACTCACGACATAATTAAATTGAATATCTAGACATGATTTTAACATTGTTTATCATTGAACATGAAGTTAAAATTGAATATTAAGATCTCAATTAACTGATTTTGAGCAAGAATCTTTTCTCAACAAATGAAGCTTTAAATACTCTTCAGATTAATTTGATGTAGCAAGTTCGTTGTGATTGATTAATTAAGATTCAACATGTTTCTCATTTTTTTTATATTTTCATCATTGAAGTTAGTATTGAAGAAAAATGATCGTTGACGTTGAATACATTATCTATCATAATAATAATAATAAATTCATACATTCTTGTGACATCAATTAAATCGACTCATGAGAGACTCTATGCTATCTGTATCGAGTGAACAAAACTCTCTGAGGTAGAAAATCACTCGCAGTCTACACGACTGCTTCACGCAGTTGAAACAGTGAGTTTTGAGACTATGTATCAAATTTGTTCGCGTTGATCGCACGTTAAAGAACGAGTGTTCTAGTCACTCTAAATTGCTTCAAGAGCTTCGTTTTCATCATCATCTTCGCTACTGCTCTGAGATTCTTCGTGATGATGACAATTATTTGATAGTTCGAGAAGTCAGCATCTTGTAGCATTCTTGATCGCAGATGCGACCAGTCTGAACAATGCATGAGTACATGCTTCGTCGTCTGATGACTTCATTCGCAGTTGCATCGCGAACTATTCGTGCCTGAAATGTTTCTAAAGTGCAGATAAGCATTCAGATCTATGCATTCGATTCTGATGTGCATTGCGAGAATGCTTTCTGCTTTCTGAAGATCATCACGCATCTTTATCATCTTATTGCTCAGGTGCGATCTTTGTGCTGAGATTGCGTTGACGTCTGCGACGCGTTCTCTGTACTTTTCCCATCGTTGATTTCATTGATCTTTGTGATACTGCGTTATTGCGATGCTATCGCTTGTTGAAATCGTTGTGAAGAAGAGAATGCGTCGTCTGCATCTCAACTGTATCTTCGCATCTTCTCGAATGAAGACATTCAGAAGTACTATTTTCTTGATGACGAGTGAGCGAGAAATGACGCGATTAACTCTCGTCAAACGAGCGCGTATTAGTTCGCATGCTTATCTGACCTCTTGCGTTCGACCGTCGACTCGACTGTGTAGCGTGACCTTGTTCTGTAGCATGTTCAGATGAACATGTAGCGAACTCATGTATGTTTCTGCCTCTAGAGTTTCGATGTTTACTCTTTTGAATGCTTCTGCTACGTGACGCAGAGCCTGATTCTGAAGTGTTTCTAGTCTGCATTCTTTGTTCGACAGTTCATCTTTCTTGTCACGCTGATGTCAGACTGACGCTTCGAATGCGATTTCTGACCTCACTACTGCTGAGTATACTTGCCTCACTTTTGTGAAGGTAGCTTCTCATGTGAAGACTTCAAGATGACTAAGTGTCAGCATTCTTGTGACGTGATTCGTCTCTATTTGTCGAAGATGCGCGTCTCATCGCAGTTTCATGTTCAGTTGCATCTCTAGAACTCGTACGTCTGATTTCGATTTGATAACTGAGCTTTCTATTTGTATGCTAGTCATCATGTCGAACCTCTTCGATTTTCTAGTGAAATGCGTGAGCTCGTACTTTTCTGATGCGAACGTTGCGTCATGAGTGCGAGCTCATTTCGCGCAGACGTCGTGTGCTTTGCTCAGTGTTCTGCAGATTTCTTCAATGAATCTGTCGTAGACTAGAATGTTAATATCGTCTACGAAGTCAAGCACTTTGATTTTAATTCTCAGTGCTTCGCATTTTTCGATTAGACTTGCGTTGAAGAATAGAAAGAGAATCGATGAAATGAGAAATCTCTGCGATATGTCTGCGTTTATCTCGCGCATGTCGCTCGTTTGTTCGTCGAATATTAGCGACGTCTCTCGATTCTTTAGAAAGCTGCGTGTTCATTCGATTATGTAGCTCGACGTTCTTTTCATTTTCAGCGTGTGCAGAAGTCTGATGTGTGAAACTCGATTGAACGCTTCGACGACGTCTAAGCTTAGCATGAAGATCACATATTTGGTTTCACAGTCTCACACTGTGTGAACTTGGTCTATTAGTAGATCTAACGTCGAGATCACGAATCGCTTGCGTCTCGCTTTCATTTGAGCATTTGATAGCATGCGATGAGTCTCGACTATGTCACTCAGTCTTTTGACCATGATCGACTTCAGCGCTTTGCTCATGATATCGAGCAAAGCAATGAGTCGATACGTCTTCGAATCAATATAGTCGCTTTTCTTCGATTTGCGTAGTACTATTGTCTGAGTCTTTTTGAACTGCTTCGAATGATACTTGTGTGTTACGCATGCATTGAATAAACTCGTCAGTACTGAAATCAGTTCTGCGAGATTCACTTGAAGCGCTCTGTTTGAAATATCTGAAGCGCTCGACGCTTTGTCTGCTTTTACTCGTCTGATTGTCTGCTTCACTTCATCTTCTGTGATGCGTGAATTGAATGAGACTGTCAGAGATATGAATGATTCTGCGATGTCGCTGACATTCGCTTGAGAAGGTGAGGGAAAGAACTTTTCTCGCAGTATCTCGATTTTTTCCTCGAACGTCGTTGTCATATGATCGATGTCGCTTCGCTTCAGTGACGGAAACTGAGAAAGCTTTTTAGATAGCTGACTTTCGATTCTAGCTCATTTTGCAAAGCGTCATATCGATTTGAGTGCTTCGCTCAGCTCATGCATTTGTGTTCTGAAGTGTGTACATTTCGTTTGTCGAATGATCTTGTTTTTATGATCGTTGTGCTTCAGATATTCATTTCACGCTTCTAATGTGCCTTGCGTTTTTCATATGATTCGCAGTCGTCTTGATTTCATTACTACTTCGAAGCAGCTTTGATTTCAAAAGTCTCTTGCTCGATTTGATGACTTTGTCAAGAGAGTAGATTTCTCGATGATCTTCTGTAACACTCTGATAATCTTGCACACTCTGACATTCACCATAGTCTTGTCGTCTAGAGAGCGTTTCAAAGATAGATGTATTCGCAGATAAGCACTCAATGCTTCTGTATTCATTTTCTTTCAAAGTCATCAAGTCGAGAGTTGCACTGAGATTGTTTGTAGACATAGCTCTGTGACGATCGAAAGATGATTCAACCTCTGATGCAGATCGATTCGTACCTCGCACTTGCGTGTCATGAACTGTATTTTCTCGCTGCTAAAGACTAGATCAATCGTCGTAAATTGATTGTGAGCTTCGCGAGTAATAGTGCCTGATTTCAGTAATAATTTCAGCCTTGCGTTTGTAATGACGTTTAGTAGAGTATCAATCGTCGTATGACGAGTGAAGCATCTTCGCTTCTCTCAGTGAGAATGATGTAGATTGAAATCTTCTACGATCAGTTGTTTGCAGTCATTCTTGAGTAGTTCGTTCAAACGAGAAATGGTTGAAGATCTCTCTGTGAATGTAGTAGACAGTGAGCATGAGTTGTAGACGTTTAGAAGTCTTAGCGCCTGCGTTTCGTCGTCTGTGTTGCGAGTTAATATTCTGATTGAGCAAATGTCTGACTCAACTGTTTCTACTATTCATTGATCGAGTCTTAAACATTTGTTAACGTATATGCATGTTCTTGATTGAGATGATGAGTTTTTCACTAGGTGAAAGAAGTTGTGTGCTGAGCTAAATGACTGTGAGTCGTTGTTGTTGCAATCTTGCTTCTGTATAACTACTATGTCGAATTCGCGAACTTCTCTGTCAATTAGAAATGATTCTTGAATTCTTAATGATTTTCTGATGTTGTACTGTAGAATTCGTAGAAAAGACTGTTTTATCATAGAGTTATTCGTAACTGTTGTTGACTCTGCGATGAGAAGACTCTTTGTATGCTTTCGATCATCGACGATCTTTCTCGCTTTCTGATTGAACGTTTCTGAATCTGCTCAGATGTCGTCTCGTCTGAGTCACTACTCACGCAAGAGAAAAGGTCGACTCGTCTCTTCTTGATCTCTACTACCTGCCAAGCTGATTCGTCAGCGATTCGACTGCGTGTTTTCAGCATGACTGTTGCTGAGCTCGAGAAGTTCGTTGAATCGAAAGAATTCGTTGAATCTGAAGAGTTCGTTGAATCTAAAGAGTTCAGAGACAGCGAGAAGGGTGTGCGATTGTATTTAGGCGTCTCAGAGTATCTGAACGACCTGTTTCTATAGATTTCGAACGCTTGTTTCATCTGCTGTCATCACTTGAGACAGGTGCATCTTCAGAGTTCGTGATTTTCGTTGCAGTTAATGCAACGTCTTCTATTCGAAGGCATCACACACTTCTCTATGTGATGCTTGCCTGCGCATTTTTCGCAACGCTGATTCTTTCTGCAGATCTTAGTCATGTGACCAAATTCGTGGCATCTGAAGCACTGTGTGATGCGACAGTTCTTTTCAAATAGCTCACATGCACATTCTTGATACGAGTTCAGCATGCTCACGTTCATTAGTCGATTCGTCATCGCTTCGATCGCGATCTCTACGATGAGCGACGAATGAGTCTTTTCGCTATCTGTTACCTTCTTGAGTCAGGCTATTCTTAGAACTTTCAGATCTTCATGAAGCCTCGCGTTATCTTTTATCAGTCTTTCAATGATCTTTTCTTGATTGCTCATGTCTATTGTAGTGCGTACTTCATGTGTCAGCACTGCGAAGGTTCGACGTGCTACGCGTGCCGAACTCGCGATTTCTTTTGCTCACGTCTGAGTCTTTTCCAGGTTTGCTCGAGCATCTGAGCTAACTGCGTGAAGGGAAATGTCATCGCTGCTCAGCTTGCGAAGTGACACGATTAGGTTCCTTTGACCTGTCGACACGCCTGCGATTCCCTGTAGAATCTGTCCGATCGACTTCTTCTGTACCTCTTCTATTTCTCTTCTGTTCATTATCTTAATCATGACTTCTCGTTCCTTGCGAAGCGACGGCGAGTTGCCCCTAGAACGTTGCTCTCCCGTCGCTATTTCTTCTCTTGCCACGTTCGTTCATGACGTGATTTCCGTTGAAAGACGCATGTTTCCCTGTGTATGCAACTGCTTGTTAAGCAGTTGAACTGATGCCTTCAGTTTCTGTACATCCTTCGCGATGAACGCGTTCTGATTCGCGTGATGTTTTTCTTCTGAGTCGAGTCGAAGGCGTCGAATCAGCTTCAATGCTACCTCTTTTCACGAATGATCTTTGCTCTTCTCTTTCTCTAACGTTGATATCTTTATTAGTAGATCAATAATATTAGCAACATTCTCTTCGTCGTCACGTGAGCATTTCGACCTTGCATCTCTGTTTCCTTGCGACGAATCGATGTCGCTCGCAATCGTCTTCGAACCAGCACTGCTGCGATTCGTGCAATTCATCGTCGTTCAACCGTCTTCTAGATTCACTCTGCCTTGTTTGTAGTGCTCTTTTTCAAAATTTGTGATGCGTGCGTTGTGATTGTTTTTCCTCATTATCTATCATATTCAAAAAAAAAGTCAGTCAACTGCTTTATTCTTGAAAACTGAGAATCAATTGAATATTTCATCTTTGATTAAGCAATCATTACTTTATGTGACATTAATTGAAATGCAGTTCTTATTAAAAAAAGATCTGATTGATGTCTTTTGTCATGTGTCAATAGCAACATCAGATCATTGACTGCTCAATTTCTTCTGAAGAGATAAGTATTGAATAAATTGTTTTCTTCTCTTTGATTTACACACATCATCATATTTATTTAATCTTTTCGCTAAAAATCTTTGTTGAATGCTCATAGTCACTCTGCAATAAAACTCAGTAATACATTATTTGAATGACTTTCTAGTCATATAAGAAAACATAATTGAAGCTCATAAATACGAAAGCAATTTCAATGATCTGTGCACTCAGTTAGAATTTAGCATTAATCTTAAAAAGAATCTTATTGACATCACATGCATTTTTTTGAACATTGAGCTTGACTTAATTAATATGATGACTCATTTATCATCTGACAAGCATCAAAAGATAATTCAGCTCGTCAACAGCATGCTTACAAAGAACTTTTTATCATATGAGAAGTTATAGATGCTATTAAACTTTCTGTCATTTGCTGCAAAGATCATAATTTCTGAAAGAATCTTTCTCAGATAATTGTTCAACAACTTAATCATCATCAAATCACGCAAGCAGTGTATCAATTATTCAATGCAACAAGATTTACTATGATGAAAAATGTTTCTTTCAAAGTGAAATGATGTACATCTGCTTTGCAAGCATAAATTCAGACATTTTCTATATTTCTGAATTAATGCTTCAGATCTGCACGACATGAAGAATTACTATCTGCTTCATTCAAGTCTATCATCAGCTGCTAGTTAAACATTTTTTAGTCGATTTAACATGCGCTTGAGTGACAAGCATATCAATGTCAAAGAAATGATGACTGTTCTTCATGCTTTGACAGCATGATTCTCTGTTTTTGCAAGATGCAATCTCACTATATATGATGATAACATAGCTGTTATCATTGACATAAACAAAATCTTCATGCACGAAGAAACAATGCTGCATCTGCAATGAATAGTCTTGCTGATGATTGCACATAATATCTGCATACATGCTTTGTGAATTTCAATTCATGAAAATCATTTAGCTGATTTACTTTTTTAAGCAAAGTTCAGTACTATTGCTGATGAGTTTTCTCAACTAACTACACTTCAATTAATTAACGCAAGTCGTTAAGCTTTTGATACAATGAGATTTCTTTTAATTGTTCAGCAGTCAAATATCTTTAATGAGATCTAGTGATATTCATCAGAAACATCTACAATACAGTCAAAAAAAGTTACTTCATGTTCTGCTTGTTGATCATTAGAGTAAAATATTCAACTTCAATCTCAAATCTGATCAACTGATCAGCAAATTTAGAAAATAAGATGATCAAAGTCAAAATCATTAAAATTTATCTTATTGATTTATGATTACATCACATTAATGTTGAATATTCTGATACTGAGATCAAGACATTTTATTATTCTACATTACAGCGAATCATAATTGAAATTCAAAGACTTCAAGATGATAATCAAAATTGCAAGCAAAGATTTATAACATGAGATTTACTGTTATTATTGCTACGTTAATTTGATCAATCTATCATTGAAGAAACAACATGATGTGCATTATTTTGTTTAATGTTTGCTGACTTTCTACATATGAGTGAGTTTACATGAAGTCAATTGAATAAAACATCTGACTTCAAACAGTGACATTTAACTAGAAGTTCAATTATCTTTCAGAATGACTCATAGCAACTCATTTTATCAAGCTTCAAAATCAATTTCTTTAAATGAAAGATGACAATGATCATCATCATCATTGATGATGAAGCATACATTAAAAAGTCACTTGTCATTCTGTTTTTGAAATTTTCTGCATTTCTGCTGACATCTCTGTTTGACTCAGAATATTTATATACATGAATTCACGTCATCGAGATTCTGCACAGAACGTTAGTCACACAGAGCATAAAAGATCATTATTCAGATTACTTTTTTTATCGAGATGCAGTCATTTCAGCTCATTAAGCAAAGCTTTCAAAGAATGAAATTCAGCTGTTAAAAAGATGAAAATTCAACAGTTATCACTTATATATTGAAGCTCATTCTAGCTACATACTAAATGTCTTTAAAAGACATCAAAGATAATCACATTTGATCAGTCAACTAGAATCAGAACTCTCGTCAATCTTGATACTTCACATCGACGTTTCTGAGATTTGAGAGTGCTTGACATCTCAGAACGACTTTCGGGACAAATTTTAACTCTGAAGATTGTCAGAGATCATCGAGTTTGCTCAAACACATATAATATATATTCGTTCAAACGAAGGCGATGCTCGATAGAAGGTTCAGCTTGACTGAAGGCTATCGGCAAGCGAAGATGACTGCTAGTCGGCTTGGCTCGATCAATGCCGACCGCTAGAGAACAAGAAGATTAAGCAGGAAAAAGGGGATAAATAGGTCGTTCCCTCTTCTGTTTCTCTCATCATCTCTTTCTGTTTCTTCATCTCTTAGGATTCAGCCAGAAACGCGCTTTTGTCTCACTCACCCACTTCATAGACTCAGTCGCTTAGATAGAGGGAGTGCTTGGCACCTCAGGGCGGCTTCCGGGGCAAATTTTAGCCCTGGAGACCGCCAGGGGCCGCCGGGTTTGCCCAAACACATATAATA
>JAABUK010009495.1_pt1 | contig 13270 bp, 12 predicted proteins | sample 5559141 | NCBI WGS metagenome assembly JAABUK01 (sample SAMN10711869, study PRJNA513367) | rock metagenome | isolation source: Antarctica rocks | place: Antarctica: Victoria Land, Pudding Butte nord | collected 2016-01-03
CGTCGCCGCTCATTGCGATTTAATACTGGACTTCCTCGACTGGTCGAGCGGTAGTGGTCCGGAGCCGAGGGCGGGAAACGCTCCCGCGCGCTCCGCCCCGGTGCTGGGGCTTTGGGTGGTGCAAGGCCGCGCGTCCCGCGTAGCCGCCCCAAGGAGCCCTACCCAATGGCGCAGCCCTCCAAGTCCCGAAGCTCGACGTCCCGCAAACCCGGCCGTACCCGGGCGGTTAAAGCCAAGCAGCCTCCGTCTATGCCCCGACCGGCCGGCAAGCTTGGCGCCATCATCGATCTCGTTTCGAAGGAGAGCGGCGCGACCGCGGACGAGCTGGTGGCCGAAACGGGGTGGCAGAGGCACTCGATCCTCGGCGCTCTCAGCCGGCTTCGAACACGCGGCTTTGCGATGCACCTCGCCGAAGACGGTGTGCGCCGGGCATACAAGCTGGACGTTCAAGTGGGTCCGCGATGACGTGCCCGGATCCCGCTGACGCAGCATCGGCCTTTGTTCAAACGCGGCGGCCCGATGCTGACGGGCTTGCGGCCGCACTCTCCGCGCTGACGCGCATGGATGCCGCCGCACTGCGGGCGGAATGGCGGCGGCTCTACCGGAGCCACCCGCCGCTGAAGCTGAGCCGGGATTTGCTGGAATTGTCTGTCGCCTGGAAGCTACAGGAGCGGGTGCTGGGCGGCCTGGGCACGGTTGCCAGACGCCAGTTGGCCGAAGCGGCGGGCGTGCTCACCAGCAAGGCCGATCTGCCCAAGGAACGCCGGGTCAGCCTCAAGCCCGGTGCGCGGATCGTACGGCAGTGGGGTGGTGAGACCCACGAGATCGTGGTCGTCGAGAGCGGGTTCCTCTGGCGCGAGCGGACCTGGCAGTCCCTGTCGGTGATCGCCCGGGAGATCACCGGCACGCGATGGTCGGGCCCACGCTTCTTTGGTCTCGACAAGGCCAGCGCACCCCGCCGTGGCGCCGCGCCGGGGCAGGGGGCCGAAGCCCATGCGTAACAGGCAAAGGCCGAACGGCGGCGCAGTCCGATCGGGCCCGAAGGCAGTCCACCGCTGTGCCATCTACACCCGCAAGTCGAGCGAGGAGGGGCTGGAGCAGGAGTTCAACAGCCTCGACGCGCAGCGGGAGGCGTGTGAGGCCTTCATCCTGAGCCAGAAGCAAGCGGGCTGGGTCGCGGTGCCGGACATGTATGACGACGGCGGTGTCTCGGGCGGCACGCTGGAGCGGCCGGCCCTGCAGCGTCTGCTTGGGGATATCGAGGCTGGGCGGGTGGACACGGTGGTGGTCTACAAGGTGGACCGGCTGACGCGCTCGTTGGCCGACTTTGCCAAGATCGTCGAGGCGTTCGACGCGCGCGGCGTCGCCTTCGTCTCGGTGACCCAGCAGTTCAACACCACCTCGTCGATGGGCCGGCTCACGCTGAACATGCTGCTCTCCTTTGCCCAGTTCGAGCGCGAGGTGACCAGCGAGCGCATCCGCGACAAGATCGCCGCCTCCAAGCAGAAGGGCATGTGGATGGGCGGCCTGCCGCCGCTCGGCTACGACATCGTGGATCGCAAGCTGGTGATCAATGCGGTCGAAGCCGAGACGGTCCGCCACATCTTCCAGCGCTACGTGGCCCTGCGGTCGGTCCGGGCGCTGAGGGATGAGCTGGAGGAAGCCGGCGTCGTCAGCAAGGCTCGGGTGGACCGGTTCGGGCACGCCGGCGGCGCCCGTCCTATCGCCCGGGGCGCGCTCTACCACATGCTGCAGAACCGGCTCTACCGGGGCGAGATCGTGCACAAGGAAGCGGCCTATGCCGGCCAGCACGCGATGATCATCGAAGCCGACCTGTGGGATGCGGTGCAGGCGGCGTTGGTCGGGAACCGTGTCGACCGGGCGAGGGGAGGGGAAGCAACCGCCACCGCACCCAGCCTGCTGACCGGGCTCGTCTACGACGGGGCAGGCGAGCGGATGTCGCCCACCCACGCCAACAAGAAAGGCACCCGCTACCGCTACTACGTCAGCCAGAGCCTGATCAAGAACCGCCGGTCGAAGGCATCGGCCGACGCGTGCCGGGTGCCTGCGGCGGATTTGGAGGGCATCGTCGAGGGCCGTCTATGCACCCTGCTTCAGGACGAGGCGGCGATCTACGACGGGGCCGGTGCCGCATTGACGAACATGCGGGATCGTAAAACGCTGCTGGACGATGCGGCTGACCTGGCCCGGCGGTGGCCTGCGATGCCGGCCGCGGCGAAGCGAGGGATGCTGCAGGCGCTTATTACCAGGATCACCGTCCGGTCCGACGTGGTGGAGGTGGAGATGCGGCTTGCGGCTCTGCCCGACATTCTCGCGACCGGCCCTGATCAACCCCAGATGCCATCGGTGACGGAGCACTCGCCCACGGTGATCTTCTCGACCGCGGCACGGTTCAAGCGGACCGGCATGGAAACACGGCTGCTGGTTCAGGGACCGTCGGGCCCGGCGTGTCGCGAGCCCGACCGCAGCCTGCTGCGCCTGCTGGCTCAAGCGCGACAGTTCCGGGAGCTGGTTATGGGTGGTCAGGGCAGGATGATGCGCGACCTTGCTGCCGAGGCTGGCGTGAATGCATCCTACTTCACCCGCGTCTTCCGCCTGGGCTTCATGGCGCCGGAGATCATTCAGGTGATCCTGCACGGCCGTCAGCCGGCGGAGCTGACCGCCAACAAGCTGAAGCTCGCTGGCTCGCTCGCACCTGCCTGGTCCGAGCAGCGCCGCCAATTCGGCCTTAGCTGATCCACAGCCGCCCAAGGCGGTTGCTGCTCTCAAAGCCGGACAACAAACCTCTGCAAATTCGCGCTGCTGCCGACGCGCCGCCATGCTGTCCGCCGGACCACCCGAAAGCCGATAGGAGACTTTGTGCGGCAGCGACTCGGGCAACGGCACCGGGACCGTCTCCGCAGCCCAGGTCGTGGCGCGCGAGGCTGTAAGCCCCGGACAAGTCGCGACAAGTCAGGCGCCAGGTAGAAAGCAACGAAAATACTGTAAAGTCAGTGACTTGTTGGCGGAGAGAGTGGGATTCGAACCCACGGTACGCTTGCGCGCACACACGCTTTCCAAGCGTGCGCCTTAAACCACTCGGCCATCTCTCCTGAGCCCGCGCTATAACACCCGGCGTTTAACTCGTCACGGGTGAGGGTGTGCAGGAGTGCCAGGTCAGCACCGGGTTGACCACCGCCCGGCCCCAAGAACCCTCGAAGCAGTGACGTGCGGGGTAGAATCGCAGCCGGGCGATGCCGGTGCCATAAAGGTCAGTCCAGCGAAACAGGCCCACGTGGCAATCCTCGTCGCCCAGAGCCTCCAACGTGCCCTGCACCTCCCGGGCGGGTTCGTGCAGCACGTAGCGGCCGGCCAGGCCGGCCGGGGTTTCCTCAAGCCAGGTGTCGATCGCCTTGGGTCCCTCGCTCTGCACCTCGCCCGCATAGTGCCCAGCCGCCGAAGCGTGCCAGCCCGCGCAGGCCGCGGCCAAGGCAAGGACGGCCAGCATCGGGCCTAGGCGTCCATCTTCAACGCGGCCAAGAAGGCCGATTGCGGGATTTCCACCTTGCCAAACTGCCGCATGCGCTTCTTGCCCTCCTTCTGCTTGTCCAACAGCTTGCGCTTGCGGCTGATGTCGCCGCCGTAACACTTCGCGGTCACGTCCTTGGACAATGCGCTGATCGTCTCGCGGGCGATGACCCGGCCGCCGATCGCGGCCTGGATGGCGATCTTGAACAACTGCTTCGGAATGAGGTCCTTCAGCTTGGCGCAAATGCTGCGGCCCCGCTGCTCGGCCGCGCTACGGTGGGCGATGAAGCTGAGGGCGTCTACCGGGTCCTGGTTGACTAGGATGCTGATGCGGACCAGGTCGCTCTCCTCGTAGCCGTCCATCGCGTAGTCGAAGCTGGCATAGCCGCGGCTGACGCTCTTCAGCCGGTCGTAGAAGTCGAACACCACCTCGTTCAAGGGCAGCCGATACACCGCCATAGCGCGGTCACCGACATAGGTCAGGTCCGCCTGCTGGCCGCGGCGCTCGCTGCACAGGGTCAGGATGCTGCCGAGGTACTCGTCCGGCACCATGATGGTGGCGCGGATCCATGGCTCCTCGATGCGGTCGATCTGAGTGGGGTCCGGCATGTCGGCCGGGTTGTGCAGCTCCCGCACCGCGCCCTTCATCGTGTGGATGCGATAGACCACGCTGGGCGCCGTCGCGATCAGGTCCAGGTTGAACTCGCGCGTCAGTCGCTCCTGGATGATCTCGAGGTGGAGCAGGCCGAGGAAGCCGCAGCGGTAGCCGAAACCAAGCGCGGCGCTGGTCTCCGCCTCGAAATGGAAGCTGGCGTCGTTCAGGCGCAGCTTGCCCAGGCTGTCGCGCAGGTGTTCGAAGTCGTCGGCGTCCACCGGGAAGAGGCCGCACCACACGACGGGGATGCTGGGTTTGAAGCCGGGCAGGGCCTGCGTGGCGGGGGCGCGATCGTCGGTAATGGTGTCGCCCACGTTGCAGTCGGCGACGGTCTTGATCGCGGCGGTGATGAAGCCCATCTCGCCGGGCCCGAGGTCGCTGGTGGGGATCATCTTGGGGGTGAACACGCCCACCTGCTCGATGTTATGGGCGGCGCCGTTCGACATCATGCGGATGCGCTGGCCGCGTTTCAGCCGGCCATCCTTGACCCGCACCAGGATGACCACGCCGAGGTACTGGTCGTACCAGCTATCGACCAGCAAAGCGGTGAGCGGGGCGTTGGCGTCGCCGGTGGGCGGCGGCAGCCGGGTCACCAGCGCCTCGAGCACGCCCTCGATGTTCAGGCCGGTCTTGGCGCTGATCATCACCGCGTCGTCGGCCGCCAGGCCGATCACGTCCTCGATTTGCTGCTTGACCCGGTCGGGCTCCGCGGCGGGCAGGTCGATCTTGTTCAGCACTGGCACGATCTCGTGGCGTGCTTCGATCGCCTGGTAGACGTTGGCGAGCGTCTGCGCCTCCACGCCCTGGCTCGCGTCCACCACGAGCAGGCTGCCTTCGCAGGCGGCGAGGCTACGGCTGACCTCGTAGGCAAAGTCCACGTGGCCCGGCGTGTCCATCAGGTTCAGCTCGTAGGTCTGGCCGTCACGCGCCTTGTAGGCCAGGCGCACAGTCTGCGCCTTGATGGTGATGCCGCGCTCCTTCTCCAGGTCCATGTTGTCCAGCACCTGGCTGGTCATCTCGCGCTCGGTCAGGCCGCCGCAGGCCTGGATCAGGCGGTCGGCGAGCGTGGACTTGCCATGGTCGATATGGGCGATGATGGAAAAGTTGCGGATCAGGTGGAGGGGCGTATCGGTCATGGCCTGGATGTAGGCCGTTCCGACCGAAAAGTCAGCCGCGGTCTATCGCAGGGTGCCCCCGGTCGCCTTGGCGACGGCGGCGACGATCCTGGCGGCCGCCGCCTCGATCTCGGCGTCGGCGAGTGTCCGCTCCCTGGGCTGCAGCACCACTTCGACGCCCACAGACTTGTGGCCGGCGGGGACGGTATCGCCCCTGTACACGTCGAACAGCGAGGCGCCGGCGATCAAGGCACGATCTGCGCCCTTGGCCGCGCGCAGTACGGCGTCGGCCGGCACGTCCTCCCTGACCACAAAGGCGAAATCGCGCCGCACCGGCTGGAGTTGGGGCAGGTCCGGCGCGGCGCGCTTGCGGCGCTTGGGCTCCGGCACGCGGTCCAGGAACACCTCGAAGGCGGCGGCCGGCCCGGGCTGGTCCAACGCCTTCATGACGGCGGGATGCAGCTCCCCGAAGGTCGCCAGCACCAGCTTCGGCCCTTGCCGGATCACGCCGGAGCGGCCGGGATGATACCAACCCGGCGCGTCTGGCGTGACGGCCAGGCTGTCCGCGGGCAGGCCCAGCGCCAGCAACAGCTGCAGCGCCGCGGCCTTGGCGTCCATGGCGCCATAGGCCCGGCTGGGCGCCTGCGGGTGGCGCGGCGTGTGCCCGGCCAGCACGCCGCCGGCGACGACCTGCTGCCCCTCGGGGACGAAGGCCGGCCCCACCTCGAACAGCAAGGCGTCCGGCCAGCCGCGGGCGGCGTTGCGCGCGGCCGCCAGCGCCAGGGTGGCGACCGGGGAGGGGCGGAGCCGGTCGAGGTCGGAGGCGATCGGGTTCAGCAGGCGCAACGACGGTGCATCGCCGCCGAACAACGCGGCCGGCGCGTTCGCCATGAAGCTGAACGTCACGCATTCGAGCAGCCCGGCGGCGGCCAGCGTGCGCCGGGCCAGGGCGGTGCGAACCTGGCGCGCGGTCAGCGTGGCCGGCGGCACCGGGGCGGCGCGGGGCAGGGACACCGGCGGGATGCGGTCCAGGCCGCGCAGCCGCAGCACCTCCTCCACCAGGTCCGCCTCCGGCTCGATGGCGGCGCAGCCCTCGGCCGCCTGCCGGGCGCGCTCGGGCGGCAGGCCCGGCGCTTGGTCCAGCACGATCGCGGCGGCCACGTCGTTGCGCCAGGATGGCACGTCCACCCGCACCGCATCGGGGCCGCGTTCCCGCACGGCGAAGCCGAGCCGGACGAGGGCGTCGACCGCCTCGTCGGGCGGGACGGCCACGCCGCCGAGCGTCTGCAGCCGGGCGAAACGCAGTGTGGCGCTGCGCTGCCAGGCGGGCTCGCCGCCGGCCTGCACCACGTTGCTCGCCTCGCCGCCGCAAAGCTGCTGGATCAGGCGCGTCGCGGCTTCGACGGCTTGGGGCAGCAGGGCCGGGTCGATGCCGCGTTCGAAGCGCTGGCGGGCGTCGGAGGTCAGGGCGTGGCGGCGGCCAGTCAGGGCGACGTGCACCGGGTCGAACAGGGCGCATTCCAGGAACACGGCGGTGGTCGCCTCGGTGCAGCCGGTGGCCTCGCCGCCGATCACGCCGGCCAGCGATTGCACGCCGGCCGCGTCGGCGATAACGCAATCCTCGGGGCCGGCCGTGTAATCGCGGCCGTTCAGGGCGCGGAAGCCTTCCCCGGCGCCGGGCCGGATGCGCAACAGGCCGCCCTGCACCCGGTCGGCGTCGAAGACATGCAGCGGGCGGCCGAGGTCGTAGGTGAAGAAGTTGGTGACATCCACCATCGCGTTGATGGGCCGCAGGCCGATGCTGGTCAGGCGGGCCTGCAGCCAGGGCGGACTCGGCCCGTTGCTCAGGCCCCGGATCGTGCGGCCCAGCACCCAGGGACAGGCTTGGGGCATGTCGATGGCCCACGCGATGCGGCTCTCGAACGCGCCCAGGACCGGCTGGGGCGCCCAGGGGCGGAGCGTGCCGAGGCCGGAGGCCGCCAGGTCCCGCGCAACGCCCTGCACGGAGAGCGCGTCGCCTCGGTTGGGCGTCACGCCGATCTCGATCACCGGGTCGTCGAGCCCGGCATAGGCGGGGTAGGGCTGGCCCACGGGAGCGTCATCGGGCAGTTCGACGATGCCGTCGTGGTCTTCGCCCAGCCCCATCTCGCGGAAGGAGAGCAGCATGCCCGCGCTCACCACGCCGCGGATTTCGCCGACTTTGAGCGTGATGCCGCTGCCGGGGATGACGCTGCCCGGCGGCGCGAACACCGCCCGCATGCCGGTCCGCGCATTGGGCGCGCCGCACACGACCGAGACGGGTCCGTCGCCCGCGTCCACCGTGCAGGCGCGCAGCCGGTCGGCGTTCGGGTGCTGCACCGCCTCGATCACGCGGGCCACGCGGAAGGCGCGAAGGGCGGCGCCGGGGTCGGTGACCCCTTCCAGCTCCAGCCCGATCCCGGTCAGGCGGTCGGTGATCTCGTCGAGCGAGGCCGTGGTATCGAGATGCGTGCGCAACCAGGACAGGGTGAACTTCACGCGCCGGTTCCCTCATGCAGCGCCACGGGCTGCAACGGGCTGAACCCGTAATGCCGGAGCCAGCGCAGGTCGCTTTCGAAAAAGGTCCGCAGGTCGGGGATGCCGTATTTCAGCATCGCCACGCGCTCCACGCCCATCCCGAAGGCGAAGCCCTGCCACTCGCGCGGGTCCAACCCGCAATTGGCGAGCACGCGGGGATGCACCATGCCGCTGCCCAGGATCTCCAGCCAGTCGCCGCCGCCGAGCTCGCCCGTGCGGCGGTTCCAGCCGATATCGACTTCCATGCTCGGCTCGGTGAATGGGAAGTAGCTGCTGCGGAAGCGGACGGGCAGGGTGGCCAGGCCGAAGAAGGCGTGCAGGAAGTCGATCAGGCATCCCTTGAGATGCGCCAGGGAAATATCGCGGTCGATGCAGAGGCCCTCGCATTGGTGGAACATCGGGCTGTGCGTGGCGTCGTGGTCGGCGCGGTAGGTGCGGCCGGGGGCGATGACCCGGAGCGGCGGCGGCTGCTCGAGCATGGAGATGACCTGCACGTCGCTGGTCTGCGTGCGCAGCAGCAGGGGGCGGCCGTCGCGTTCGCCTGGCATATAGAAGGTGTCGTGCTCGGCGCGGGCAGGATGGTGGGCCGGGATGTTCAGCGCGCCGAAGTTGAACCAGTCGGTCTGCACGTCGAGGCCCTCGCCCACGCGGAACCCCATGGCGCCGAAGATCGCGGCCATTTCTTCCATGGTGCGGCTGATGGGGTGGATGAGCCCGGCCGGATACGGCGGCGGCGGCAGGCTGATGTCGATGCACTCGGTGGCCAGCCGCGCGTCGAGGACGGATTGTTCCAACGCCACGCGGCGCGCTTCGATGGCGGCGGTAAGCTCGTCGCGCAGGCTGTTCAACACAGCCCCGCGCTCGCGGCGCTGTTCCGGCGCGACGGTACCGAGGGCCTTCAGCAAGCCGGTGAGCCGGCCTTGTTTGCCCAGGGTTGCCACGCGAACCGCGTCCCATGCCCGCAGGTCGGCGGCGGCGGCTAAGGCCGCCTCGGTATCGGCGCGCAGCGCGCCCAACGCGTCGGTCATGCTTGCACCCACGAAGGCCGGTCATCGCCTGACGTGGTCCGGGGAGCCAGGCCAAGCAGCGGCAGAGGATTTGCACCGTCGACCCCCGGGATCACGTCCGGGGGTGACGATGTCAGACGGTGGCCGGCAGCTCCGTCAGGGCCGCAAGATCCGCGACGGTGCGGTCTTCCGCGGCGGCGTGGGCGATCACCTCTTGCACCTGCTTGACAATGACGGAGAAGGCGGCCGGGTCGTCATAAGCGATCGCGGCCAGGATTTTGCGATCGAGGTCGATGCCGGAGGCCTTCAGCCCGGCGATGAACCGGCTGTAGGTGATGCCGTGCTCGCGCACCGCGGCATTGATCCGCTGAATCCAGAGCCCGCGAAAGTCCCGCTTCTTCTGGCGCCGGTCGCGGTAGGCATATTGCAGCGACTTCTCGAGCCGTTGCAGCGCGATGCGGTAGTTGGTCGATGAACGTCCGACGAAGCCTTTGCTGGCCTTCAGGACTTTCTTGTGCCGGGCGTGGGTGGTAACGCCCCGTTTCACGCGTGCCATATGCCGTGCTCCTTAAGCGATGCCGTAGGGGGCCCATTGCTTGACGGTGAGGCCGTCCGCATGGGTGAGCACTTGGCTGCCGCGGTTCTGCCGCTTGGCCTTCTGGCTGCGCGCCATCAGATTATGGCGCTTCTTGCCGGGCCCGGCGAGCACCTTGCCGGTCGCGGTGATCTTGAAGCGCTTCTTGACGGAGCTCTTCGTCTTCAGTTTGGGCATTTGGCTCTCCTTGACATGAACCTGCCGGGACCGGGGTGGCCCTGCCGCGCAGGCGTCGCGGCCGGGCATGCCCATTCCAGGCCCGGTCTCGCTGACGGCGCGGGTGTAGCGCGGCGAGCCCTGCCGCGCAACGCCCACTAAGGAGACTGCCTACTAAGGAAGCTGAGTATTGAGTTCCGATTGATCGTGCAACAGGGCTGCGCGCCGCACGAATTGCTTCGTGGGCGCGTCGTTTCCTGAGATGATGCTTTGGCGGCGGTATTTGACCCGCTCCCAAAGCCCATTCGCGGTATCCCGGAGCAACTCCACCTCGAACGTGCCCATCAGCAGGTCGGGCGCCGGGCTGAACGCGTCCTCGTCGGAGAGAACGTAGGTACCCAGCACCTCGCAATCGATCGGCAAGGGGTGGGACACGGTCACGGCCAACTGGCTCCCCTTGCCATCTTTCTTGCGGAACAGGCAGTCTACGAAGTCGCTGTCGGTCAGGGTTTCCGGCGCGCTTACCACGCGCTGGCAATAGGCATGGGACTTTCCTTCGGTCACGGTGAAGGCGCGGCCGCTGCGGTGCAGCTTGTTCACAAAGCCATTCTCGATGACCATGTCGGCCTGCAACGCGTCGTAATTGCTCGACGCGGTCGCGAGGCTGAACGGATAGCTCGTGTTGTAGATGACCAGTAACCCGCCGGGCCGCACAACCTGGTCGATCCCCGCGATCATCTCATCGAAGCCCGAAAACGGAAACTTGCCGTCTTCGCCCGAGGCCGTATTTGTTTCGGGAAACAGGCAGAGCGACGACATGCAGAACACAAGGTCGAACGGGCCGTTCTGTTGCAGCGCCTCGGGCGAGGAGCGGAAGAACGCGATGTTGCCGGTCCGTTGGCGCGCTTGGGCGATCGCCAGCACGGAATCGTTGATGTCGCAGCCGAAAATCTCGGCGTCGGGGAAGTAGGGGCGGAGGCTGTAGCACTCTTCGCCCGTGGAGCAGCCGAACGACAGGATGCGCAAGGGACGCGCGTCGCCCTGCCGCGTGTTGCGGAAATATTGGGCTGCCGCGGAGAAGATCTCCGGATAGCGGTTCAGCGCGGTGTGTACGGCCCGCTGCGCTTGCCAGGGGCCGTCGACCAGGAGAGACGAGGCAAACTGCAGCACGCGACGGGGCACCGTGGCCCGGGCAACCTGCTTCAACCCTCGTGCAGCGCTGCTTCGCAACCTTGTCCGGATGGCCCGAAACTGCATGTTTTCAGAAACTCCAGTTGTCAGACCCACTGTCGCACCCATCCGCGATTTCTAAACTCCCTGTCATCTTGCGGGCATTTTGTCTATCTAAGGTTAAGATGCCGCTGGCTAAGGTTAAGATGCCGCCGGCTTCCGTCAGGACCCCAGATCCTCGAGTTCGGGCACGAAGGCCTCCTGCCAGGTTTTCGGAACCGCGCGGATCGTCCCGGCCCGTTGCATGAAATCCACGAACCTCATGAACCCGTGCGGCCCCGTCTCGAAGCGGGTCTGCGGATTGGCCAGGACGGCTTGGATGCTGGCCGGATCGATCTTGCTGCCGCTGTTGTGGATGAACAGAGCGGTCGCGCGGGCCGGGTCGTGGCGGATCAGCGCGTTGGCGGCGGGGGCAGGGTCGCATGGCGTGCGCGCCGCGGCCAATCCAGCCGTTCCGCTCGGCCCGGCCATGCCCTATATGCTCGGCATCATGCCGATCCCGTTTACCAAGATGCACGGCGCCGGCAACGATTTCGTCGTCGTCGACGAGCGCACCCGCGCCCTCGACCTCTCGCCCGACCAGGTGCGCCGCTTGGCCGACCGGCGGACCGGGATCGGCTGCGACCAGTTCATCACCCTGCACCCGCCGCCGCCGCTCACCGACGCCGACCTTCTCATGCGCATCCGCAACCCCGACGGATCCGAGGCCGGCGCTTGCGGCAACGCGACACGCTGCGTGGCCGAGTTGCTGTTCGAGCAGAACGGACGTCCCTACCAGGTCATCCGCACGCTCGCGGGCGACCTGCCGGCCGAGCGCCTGGCGGACGGGCGCATCCGGGTGGACATGGGCCCGGCCCGGCTCGGCTGGCGGGACATCCCGCTGGCGCGCGAGGCGGACACGCTGCATTTGCCGCTGCCGGGCGACCCGGCCGGCTGCAGCATGGGCAACCCGCACGCCACCTTCTTCGTGGCCGACGCCGCTGCTGCCGCGGGGGACGGCGCCCGATGGGAGCACGACCCGCTGTTCCCGGAAGCCGCCAATATCGGCTTCGCTGAGGTATTGGCGCCCGACCGCATCCGCCTGTGCGTATGGGAGCGTGGCGCCGGGCTGACGCTGGCCTGCGGCTCCGGCGCCTGCGCGGCGCTGGTCAACGCGCATCGGCGCGGATTAACCGGCCGCCGGGCTGCCGTGGTGATGGCGGGCGGCATGCTCGACATCGAGTATACGGAGGCCGGGCGGGTGCTGATGACCGGACCGGTCGCCACCAGTTTCCGTGGCATGGTGGAGGTTTGACCCTCGAAGTCCTGACCTTTGGCTGCCGCCTCAACGCCTTCGAGAGCGAGGTTATCCGCGGCCACGCGGCAGGTTTGCCCGATACCGTCGTGGTGAACACCTGTGCGGTGACTGCGGAGGCGGAGCGGCAGTGCCGCCGGGCGGTGGCCCGGGCGCACCGCGATCGGCCGGGCGCCCGCATCGTGGTCACCGGCTGTGCCGCGCAGATCGCGCCGGCTGCCTGGGCGGCGTTGCCCGGCGTGCACCGCGTGTTGGGCAACCAGGAGAAGCTCCGCCCCGAAAGCTGGGCGCCGGACGCGCCGGGCGCGGTCGCCGATATCGCGGCGGCGCGGGACCATGTGGCCCACCCCGTCGCCGGCCTGGCCGGACGCGCGCGCGCCTTTGTCGACGTGCAGCAGGGCTGCGACCACAGCTGCACGTTCTGCATCATCCCGCGTGGCCGCGGCCGCAGCCGGTCCGTGCCGGTCGATGGCGTCGTGCGGCAGGTCCGGGCCGTGTCCGCGGCAGGCGTCAACGAGATCGTGCTGACGGGGGTGGACCTCGCTAGCTACGCGACCGGCGGCGCCCGGCTGGGCGACCTCGTGCTCGAGGTGCTGGAGCAGGTGCCGGAGCTGCCGCGCCTCCGCCTCTCCTCGCTCGACCCGGCCGCGATCGACCGGGTTTTGTGGCGCGCCATCGCCGAACAGGCACGGCTGATGCCGCATCTGCACCTCTCGGTGCAGGCGGGGTCGGACCTTGTGCTGAAGCGGATGCGGCGGCGGCACAGCCGGGCGGAGGCGCTGGCCGCCATCGCCCAGGCGCGTCGGCTGCGGCCGGGTATCGCGATCGGCGCCGACCTGATCGCGGGCTTCCCCACCGAGACCGATCCGCTGTTCCAGCAGACGCTGGACTTCGTCAGTGAGGCCGAGCTGCCCTATCTGCACGTGTTCCCCTACAGCACCCGGCCCGGGACGCCCGCGGCGCGGATGCCGGCCGTGCCGGTTCCGCTCCGGCGCGAGCGGGCGGAGCGGCTGCGCGCGGCGGCCGGGGCCGTGGCCGAGCGGTTCCATGCGCGGCAACTGGGCCGCACGGTGCGGGTGGTCGTCGAGCGGGGCGGCGTGGGCCACTCCGAGCATTTCGCCCGCGTGCGGCTTA
>JAABUK010009496.1_pt1 | contig 13269 bp, 12 predicted proteins | sample 5559141 | NCBI WGS metagenome assembly JAABUK01 (sample SAMN10711869, study PRJNA513367) | rock metagenome | isolation source: Antarctica rocks | place: Antarctica: Victoria Land, Pudding Butte nord | collected 2016-01-03
GTCTCGAGCTCCATCCGGGAGAACTTCGTGAGGCGGCGCAGCTGCAGGTCGAGGATGTAGGTGGCCTGGACGTCGGAGAGGTCGAAGACCTCGATGAGGCGCGCCTTGGCGCTCGCCGCGTCGTCCGACGAGCGGATCACCTGGATCACCTCGTCGATGTCGACGATGGCGACGAGCAGCCCCTCGACGAGGTGCAGGCGCTCCTCGCGCCTGGTGAGTCGGTACTGCGTGCGACGACGGACGACGTCGGTGCGGAAGTCGACGTAGACCTTGAGCAGGTCCTTGAGGCCGAGGGTCCGCGGCTGGCCCCCGACGAGTGCGACGTTGTTGACGTTGAAGGAGTCCTCCATGGGCGTCAGCTTGTAGAGCTGCTCGAGGACCGCTTCCGGGTGGAACCCGTTCTTGACCTCGATGACGAGCTGCAGACCGTGGGCCCGGTCGGTGAGGTCCTTGACGTCGCTGATCCCGAGCAGCTTCTTGCCCTGGACGAGGTCCTTGATCTTCTCGATGACCTTCTCGGGACCGACGAGGTAGGGCAGCTCGGTGACGACGATGCCCTTGCGGCGCGGCGTCACCGACTCGATCCGCGCCGTCGCGCGGGTGCGGAACGCGCCGCGCCCCGTGAGGTAGGCGTCGCGGATCCCCTCGAGCCCCACGATCCGGCCGCCGCCCGGCAGGTCCGGTCCGGGGACGAACCTCATGAGGTCGTCGAGCGAGCACGTCGGGTTGGCGATGAGGTGGCGGGCCGCGCCAATGATTTCGACGAGGTTGTGCGGCGCCATGTTCGTCGCCATGCCGACGGCGATGCCGCTCGCGCCGTTGACCAGCAGGTTGGGAAAGGCGGCCGGCAGGACTCCCGGCTGGACCTCGGTGTCGTCGTAGTTGGGGACGAAGTCGACGGTGTCCTCGTCGAGGCCACCAACCATGTGCAGCGCCGCGGCGGCCATCCGGGCCTCGGTGTAGCGGGCCGCGGCCGGACCGTCGTCCAAGGAGCCGAAGTTGCCGTGGCCGTCGATGAGCGGCAGCCGCATCGTGAAGGGCTGGGCCACCCGGACGAGGGCGTCGTAGATCGCCGTGTCGCCGTGGGGGTGGTACTTGCCCATGACCTCCCCGACGACGCGCTGACACTTGACGTGGGCCCGGTCGGGGCGCAGGCCGAGCTCGCTCATGCCATAGAGGATCCGGCGCTGGACCGGCTTCAGCCCGTCGCGCGCGTCGGGCAGGGCCCGGGAGTAGATGACGGAGTAGGAGTACTCGAGGAAGGCGTTCTGCATCTCCTCCTCGACCCCGATGTCAATGATGTTCTCGCTTCGCTCGTCGGCGAGGTCGGGTTGGGGAGTCCTGGTCGATCGGGCCATGCCGGAGGGTGCTCCTCGGGTGCGGGTGGTGCTCGAACGCCCCATCATCGCCCACCCGTGAACGACGCCGACACCCGACTCGCCGGTGTGTCCCGGCAGCCCCCGGACGAGCCGGTATGCCGTCGAGCGCCCCGCACGTCAACACGCCCGTCGAGCGGGCCCCCACAGGGCGAAGACGCACCCGTTGCGGAACCGAAGGGGTGAGTCCTCGACTCATGAGGGGCCGGGCCGTGGGACGGGACGGCACGGCACGGCACACCCGACTGGGAGCTGCCCTACTTCGCGGCGTCGACGAAGCCGGTCGTGGAGGTCTTGGTCAGGTTGATCCCGTCCTTCTTCGCCTTGACCGGCTGGCTGAAGGCTACCTCGCGGACCTCGTCTGGTCCGGCCAGATCAGCTTGACCCTGCGCTACGGGACGACGGGGCGCCCGGCACACTGCCATGACTGGCGCGAGGCGTTGTCCTCGCCACCGAACCGGCCCCAATGGGCCACGTCCACCCCGGTCCGTCGGTGTCTCAGCAGGGAAGGGCTCGTCGGACCGCGGTGTCCTGGCACGGCATACCCGAGGGACACCACGCCGATGACGGTGCGGTCGTCAGGGATGGCGAACCGTTCGTGCACGGCGCGATGGTGCTGCGGCGGCACGCCGAAGAAGAGGCCGCCGAGCCCGTGCTCGACCGCCGTCAGGAGGAGGAGCAGGGAGGCCATGCCGGTGTCGATGTCCCAGTAGGGCACCGGCCAGCGGCTCTCGTCCCTGTCGGTCCACCCCTTGTCGGGCGCGGCATACCGGTCGAGGTAGGCCCGCTTGTGCGAACAGCAGAGGATCAGCACAGGAGCTGCCCGGACCCCTCGGAGCCAGCTGTCCGTCGGCGTCTGCGCGTCGGTCGTGGCCTCCCAGAAGCCCGCTCGTTCGTCGGCGGTGCGCAGGACGACGAAGTCCCACCCCTGGCTGAAGCCGGCGCTCGGAGCCCGGACGGCGTTGTCGAGGCAGGCCGCCAGCACCCCGGGAGGGACCGGCCGGTCGGGGTCGTACCGGCGAAGCATGCGGCGGGCTCTGACGACCTCGGAGAACTCCATGGCGGGATGCTGCCAGAACCGCCGACATGGGACCATGTGCCCCATGGCCGACGCCCGCGATCGCCCTCCCGGGTATCCGACCGCGTGGGAGGCCGACGTCGTGCTGCGGGACGGCTCGGTGGCGCACGTCAGGCCGATCGTGCCGGACGACGCGGACCGGATCCGCGCCTTCCACGGGAGGCAGTCGGCGGAGTCGATCTACCTGCGGTTCTTCGCCCCGCTTCGTGAGCTGAGCGAGCGCGACGTCTTCCGCTTCACCAACGTCGACCATCGCTCGCGGGTCGCCCTCGTGGCGACCGTGCGCGGCGACATCGTCGGGATCGGCCGTTTCGACAAGATCGACGCCACCAGCGCTGAGGTCGCATTCAACATCTCCGACCACTTCCAGGGCCGCGGGGTCGGCTCGGTCCTGCTCGAGCACCTGGCGGTGATCGGTCAGGAGCTCGGCGTCGAGCGGTTCGTGGCCGAGGTCCTGCCGCAGAACCGGAAGATGCTCAACGTCTTCAAGGAGGCCGGGTACGACGTCCAGCACAGGTTCGAGGACGGGGTCATCGCCGTTGCCTTCGACATCCGCCCGACGGAGCAGTCCACGGCCGTGCGGCTGGCCCGGGAGCACCGTGCCGAGTCGGTCAGCGTCCGGTCGGCGCTCTTCCCCGGGTCCATCGCCGTCATCGGCGCGAGCCGCCGGGAGAGCTCTATCGGCCACCGGTTCCTGCGCAACATCCTCGATGGCGCGTTCCACGGGCCGGTGTATGCCGTGAACACCGAGGCGATGGAGGTGCGCGGGCTGCCGGCCCGTGCCCGGATCGGCGACATCCCGGGTCCGGTCGACCTCGCCGTCGTCGCGGTGCCCGCCCAGGCGGTCCTCCAGGTGGTCGAGGACTGCGCCGAGAAGGGCGTGCGCACGGTGCTCGTCGCCTCCGCCGGGTTCGCGGAGAGCGGGCCGGCCGGCACCGAGCTGCAGGAGGAGCTGCGACGAGCCGCCCGGGAGAACGGTATGCGGGTGGTGGGCCCCAACTCCTTCGGCGTCATCAACACGAGCCCGGAGGTCCACCTCAACGCCTCACTCGCTCCGCAGATGCCAATGGCCGGCACGTTGGGCCTTTTCGCGCAGAGCGGCGCCCTGGGGATCGCGGTCCTCGCCCTGGCAACGCGCCGCGGGCTCGGCGTCTCGGTGTTCGCCTCCGCCGGCAACCGCGTCGATGTCTCGGGCAACGACCTCATGCAGTACTGGCTCGACGACCCCCAGACGGATGTCGTCGGGCTCTACCTCGAGTCGATGGGCAACCCGCGCAAGTTCTCGCGGATCGCCCGCCAGCTTGCCCAGTCCAAGCCCGTCATCGTCGTCTCCTCCGGGGTCTCGTCCTACGGCGCGCCGCCCGGGCACCGCACGACGCCCACGCACGTCCCGCCGGAGGCCTTCGACGCGATGCTGCGCCAGGCAGGCGTGATCCGGGTCGAGGACGTCCACCAGCTCTTCGACGTGGCCCAGCTGCTCCTCCACCAGCCCCTCCCGGACGGGCAGCGGGTGGCCATCGTCGGCAACTCGGACGCCCTAGGGAGCCTGACCGCCCAGGCCGCAGTGAGCCGAGGGCTGGACGTCACCCACGGTCCCGTCTCGCTCCCCACCGAGGCGCGGGCAGAGCAGTTCTCGGCGGCGCTGCAGGCCGCCTTCGCCGACCCCGGGGTGGACAGCGTCATCACCTGCTTCATCCCCCCTTTGGAGACGCTGGACGAGGAGGTGATCGCGGCGGTCCGGGACATCTCGTCTACCGCGCAAAAGCCCTGTCTGGCAACGTTCCTCGGAATGCATGGAGTCAACGAGGCGCTCGCCCTCGGCAGTCCCGACGACCTGCGTCGGCGCATCGTGCCGTCGTATGGGATGCCGGAGGACGCGGTCCGTGCCCTGACTGCCGCGACGCGCTACAGCCAGTGGCGGGCTCGGGACCGGGGCCTGCCCGTCACTCCCGTGGGCATCGACCGGGAGAGGGCCGCAGAGCTGGTCGAGGCGGTTCTCGCCGAGGCGCCGCAGGGGCGCCCGCTGAGCCGCCCGGAAACCACCGACCTGCTCGCCGCGTACGGCATACGCCTCTGGGCCGCCCGGCAGGTCGACACCGCGGACGAGGCAGCCGCGGCCGCGGACGAGCTTGGCTACCCGGTCATCCTCAAGACGATGTCGCCGATCCTGCGACACCAGCCGGGGATCACCGGCGTGCGAGGCGACCTCGAGGGACCCGACACGGTGCGCATAGCCGTCGAGTCGCTGCGCTCCCGCCTCGGCCCGATCGCGAACGGCCAGCTCGTCGTCCAGACGATGGCCCTGCCGGGAGTGATCTGCGTCCTGACGAGCACCGAGGACCCGCTCTTCGGCCCCGTGGTGAGCTTCTCGGTCGCCGGCCCGCCGACCGACCTGCTCGGTGACATCGCACATCGCATCCCGCCGCTGACCGACGTCGACGTCTCCGACCTCATCTCCTTGGTACGGGCCGCGCCCCTGCTGCACGGGCACCGCGGTGCCATGCCGGTCCACCGCGCCGCCCTCTCCGACCTGATCGCCCGTCTGTCGTGCCTCGCCGACGACCTCCCTGAGGTCGACCACGTCCAACTGAACCCCGTGAACGCCTGGCCGGGCGGTGTCGACGTCCTCGACGCGGAGATCACGGTCCACCCGGCGCTCACCCGCAAGGACGCCGACCGCCGGGCGATGACCTAGGCGGTCCGCGTCCCGGGGCACAGCCCGGTGGTGGTGGCGCGCCCGAGCCAGTCGGTCCGGGAGGTCGGCGTCGGCCGGTCCTGGGGAGGTTCCACCACGTCCAGGCGTGGTCGACCTTCCCCGCGGGCCCGGCACGATCGCGGCGGGCGTCGAAGCGCCCCGACAGTCAGTCGCTTTCCTCGTCCCCGTCGGCTGTGGGCCGGGTGTCGTGGCCCCGGGAGTCCCAGATCTCCTGCCTGAGCTCGAGCCGGAGCAGCGCGAGCTCCTCGGCGACGGTCCTGGACGACTCCTCGAGCGCGGAGATCTCGATGCTGAGCTGGATGCAGACCGTCAGCAGCACCAGCGACGCGAGGATGAAGACGAGGTTGAGCGGGGTGGTCACGCCCAGGACCGAGGACAGCCACGTCGTGATCGACGGGACGAAGCCGAGGACGACGACCCCGAGGATGACCGCGAACCAGATGACGGAGTACTTCTCCCTCAGGCGCTGCGTGCGCAGCAGGAGGAAGAGCGCGAGCAGGAGCAGGACGCAGACCGCCAGGGCGAAGGGGTAGCCGCTCACCGACCGGATGCTCACTGGTGCACCCTCCTCATGCGCCGAGCTGCTCGTAACGGCCCTCGTCCTGGCGGGACGGGCGTGGCCGGGTCAGGGCCAGCGCGAGGGCCATCACCGCCCGGCAGAGGAAGAGCGCAGACCTGAGCGGGTTGTGCGAGGGGGCGCCGCCCGCGCGGGGGCGCATGTGCACGGCGACCTCCCGGATGACCAGGTGGGAGCGGGCTGCGACGACGAGCGACTCGACGGTGTCGCCGAGGTACTCCGCCGGGTAGCTCTGCGCGAAGAGGTCGATCGCCTGGGCGTCGCAGGCCTTGAACCCCGACGTGGTGTCGGTGAGCCGGGTGTGTGCGATCCGGGAGATCACCGACGAGAGCAGCTTCATGGCCCACAGCCGCGGGCCACGGGCGGTGTAAGCGCCGTCACCCGCGACGCGCGCGCCGACGGCGATGTTCGCCCCGTCGTCGAGCAGCGCCAGCAAGGCCGCGACATCCCGGGGGTTGTGCTGGCCGTCGCCGTCGATCTGGACGGCGACGGCATACCCGTTGCGGCTCGCGAAGCGGAAGCCTGTGCGCATCGCTGCGCCCACGCCGAGGTTGATCGGCAGGTTGGCGACGAGCACCCCCGCCTGCTCCGCGACCCGCGCCGTGCCGTCGACCGAGCCGTCGTTGACGACGAGGACGTCGACGGCCGGGAGGACCTGGCGGATCTCGGCGACGACGCCCGGCAGGCTCTCCTCCTCGTTCCACGCGGGGACGATGACGAGCACACGGGCGGAACTCACGGGCACACCGGTGAGGCTAGTCGGTCATACCGGAAGCGGGCTCCACCGCAGCCGCGGGAAGACGTGCCCAGACCGCGACGGCCCGGCGTGGTGCAAGGATGCAGGCATGAAGGCTCCACGCGGCGCGCGCGCCACCACCCCGCTGCCGGCGGTCCTCATGACGGCGATCGACCGGGCCGGCTACTACCCGGCCCTTGTGGCTGATGTCGTCGAGTCGGCGCTGGGAGACGACGTCGTCATGTCGCACCTGGTCCACCAGGAGACGACCTTCGACCAGGACACCGTGCGCCGGCACCTCACCGTCCTTGCCACGACGCCGACGAAGCTCGTCATCGCCCACGCTGACGACCACGACGAGCACGAACCCGGTCGCGCCGTCGCGACGGCGACGAGCGAGACGGTGCCGCTGTCCGCCGTGCGCGGGGTGATGTTGACCCACGTCGTCGCGTCACCGGACTCCTACGTCCGGGGCTCCCTCGGCCGGGAGCTCACCCTCACCCTCGGGTGGGGGGCGGTGAGCCGGCTCGACCTCGTCCCCGCCACCTGCGGGGACCCGGAGTGCGAGGCCGACCACGGCTACGAGGGGACCGTCGCCTCCGACGACATCTCGCTGCGGATCAGTGCCGACGCCGACGGCGACGACGCGCTGACCAACGCCCTCCACTTCGCCCGCACCCTCTCGTCGTCCATCGGCGGCGGAGGAGGCACAGGACGCGGCCAGTGAGCCTGGCCGGTCTGCTCGCGCCTGCCTATGACCGTGGCACCCTCGCAGCGGTCCTGCCCGCCGTCGCCGCGAGCCTCGGCTCGAGCCGGTATGCCGGGGGGCACCCCTTCGCGCTCGGGCCGGCCCGGAGGGCGGTCGTCGTGCTCGTCGACGGGCTCGGCTACGAGCTGCTGCGCCAGCGCAGCGGCCACGCGCCGTTCCTGCGGTCCCACCTGCCGGCGGCGAGCCGGATCGACTGCGGCTTCCCCACCACGACGGCCACGTCGATGGGCACCTTCGGCACCGGCCTGCCGCCGGGAGCCCACGGGCTCGTCGGCTACGAGGTGCTCGTGCCCGGTGAGGACCGGATGCTCAATGAGCTGTCCTGGGAGAACGGGCCCAACCCCTTCCTCTGGCAGCCGGCGCCGACGGTCTTCGAGGAGGTCCACGCCGAGGGCATCGACGTGACCCGGGTCGGTCCAGGGTTCTTCGACGGGTCCGGCCTGACCAACGCCGCACTGCGCGGCGGGCGGTTCTCTGCCGGCCGCGAGCTCGACGCCCGCGTCGAGGCGTCGTTGCGGGCGGTCCGGGCGACGCCGCGGGCGCTCGTCTACCTCTACTGGGGCGATCTCGACAAGGTCGGCCACGTGTTCGGCTGCGCCTCATGGGAGTGGGGCGACGAGCTCGAGTCGATCGACCGGGCCCTGGCGTCGCTGGCCGAACGGGTCCCGTCGGACACGGCCGTCTACGTCACGGCCGACCACGGGATGGTGGACGCGCCGCACGCGCTGCGGGTGGACCTGGCCCACGACCCCGAGCTGCTCACGGGTGTGCGCCACGTCGGGGGAGAGCCACGCTCCCTCCAGCTCTACTGCGAGCCGGGAGCCGCCGACGACGTCCTTGCGACCTGGCACCAGCGGATGGGGGTCCGGGCATGGGTGGCATCGCGTGAGGAGGTCATCGCGCGGGGCTGGTTCGGGCCGGTGCGCGACGAGGTCGTGCCGCGCATCGGGGACGTCCTGGCCCTCATGAAGGACAACTTCGCCGTCGTGCACTCCGGGCGCACCCGTCCCGAGGTCCTCGCCCTGCGGGGTCTGCACGGTTCGGTGACGGCCGAGGAGCGGTCGATCCCGCTCGTGCGCATCGCTGCCCGGAACGCATAGAGTTCCGGCTCGTGGCTGAGCTCGCCTTCTTCTCCGGGACGATGGACTGCGGCAGTCCACCCTTGCCCTGCAGATGGACCACAACCACAGTGCCCGGGGCCGCGCCGGACTGATCTTCACCAAGCTCGACCGGGCTGGCCGTTCGGTGCTCTCGTCCCGGCTCGGCCTGTCGAGCGCCGCCCGCGAGGTGACCGACGACGTCGACTTCTGGGAGGTCGTCGTCGAGCTGGCCGCGAGCGGCAGACGGATCGACTACCTCATCTGCGACGAGGCGCAGTTCTACACCCGGGCCCAGGTGGAGCAGCTGGCCCGGATCGTCGACGAGATGGCCGTCGACGTCTTCGCCTTCGGCATCACCTCGGACTTCAGGGCGTCGCTCTTCGCCGGCTCGCAGCGGCTCATCGAGCTCGCCGACCGGGTTGAGGTCCTCCAGGTCGAGGCGCTGTGCTGGTGCGGCAACAAGGCGACCCACAACGCCCGCGTCCTCGACGGGGTCATGGTGGTCGAGGGCGAGCAGGTCGTGGTGGGTGACGCCACACCGGCGGGGGGCGGCGCAACCGAGTACGAGGTCCTGTGCCGGCGCCACTACATGCGGCGGATGACCTCGCACGCGGCCCGGTCGGCGTCAGTTTCGCCCGAGGTCCTGCCCTTCGACCTCGACGTCTGCCCGGTCCCGCGGGGAGCGGTCTGACGCGGTCTGGTTCCCACGCAGAGGGACGAGGCTCGAGCGGTGAGGGCTCAGTCGCGTCGGGCGCCGAACATGATGTCGTCCCACGAGGGGACGGAGGCCCGGCCGCTCTTGCGGGCGGTGGCGCCCTTCTCGCGGACGTCCGCCTTCGCGGCGGGCTCGCGCACACCGGGCTCCTGGTCGTCAGACTCGTGGTCGTCGGGCTCCTGCCCGGTCGCCTCCGCGGTAGCCGGGTCGACGACGTCAGGGCCGGGTTCAGCGGCCGGTTCCGCGAGCGGTCCGTCCTCACCGGAGACCGCCGGGTCATCGTGCTCGGCGCGGGACCCTTCGGGCAAGGCGTCGGTGGAGGCCGCGGCCCCGCTACGCTTCTCGTCGAGCGGTGCGGTTGGCCCGGCGTCGACCACCTCGACGTCCGGGTCAGCGGCCGCGGTGACGTCGGGGTCATCGTCCGGGTGGAGGTGCGCCGGCGGCGGCGGCCCGTCGGAGGCCGGGTCGTAGCGAAGATCCTCGAGGGGCAGCGCGTCGTCGGGCACCCGGCCCGCACCCGGCAGCTCGGTCGGGGTCGGCGACTTCCGGCGGCCTCCGGAACGACGGCCACGGACCGTGCTGCGCTCGCGCATCGCCGTCATGAGGTCGACCGGCTCGTCTCGGGGCGGGGCTGCAGGCGACGCAGAGGTCACGCCGCCCTCAGCCTCGACGTCGTAGACGGCCGTGGGCCGCTGCGAGGCGATCGGACCTGCGGGGATCGGGCCCTTGACGGTCGGCTCGTCCTCGCTGAGCCAGCGGGCCTCGTCATCGGCCGCGTCGACGGTGCGCGAGACGAGGTCGAAGGCCCAGGAGGCCTGTCGCTGGCGGCCGCCGGCGGCAAAAGTCAGGACGACGGTCCAGGCCCCGCCGTCGGGAGCACGCCAGGCGTCCCACGTGTTGGCCTCGGAGTCGACGCCCCGTTCGCGCATCCGCGCGGCGACCCGTCCGCTCAGCGTGGGCGACTTGCCACCACCTGAACTGCCGCGGGCACGCACCCGGACCTGGCGGGCGAGGTTGGCGACGTTGGCGCGCTCGGCGAGGATGGGGCCCTCGTACTTGCGGACCTTCTCGACGCTCCACCCGGACCGCTCGGCCACCTCCTCGGCGCTGGACCCGGCCCGGATCATGGCCTGGACCTCACGAGGGCGCATCCCCCCGTCCATCTCGATCTGAAGCTGGCCCAGGCGTGGGCGGTCGCGCCGTGCCGCGGCCCGCAGCGCGTCGTCGAGGGGCACCCGGAACCGCTCGCCGTCCGCACCGGCGAGCAACAGGTGCAACCCGTCCTCGTGCACACCGATGAGTCGAAGGTCCTGCATCACACGCTCCTCGGTCGCCCGTCGTCAGGTCCGACTCTGCCATGGCCGCCACGGCCACGGAAGCGGCCACGCCGCACCGTGGCCCGGCAGGTACCGTTTGGCCTCACCCAGAACCACGCCGAACCACCCGGAACGACCCCGAACCCTTCCGAGCCGGAGCCCGCTGATGACCCAGAACCCCACCCTCCCGTCGGCAAGCGACCTGCTCGCGCCGTACGACGGCATACTCCTGCTGTCGTTCGGAGGACCCGAGTGTGCGGAGGAGGTCCTGCCGTTCCTGCGGCGGGTGACGAGCGGCCGGGGGATCCCTGACGAGCGGCTGGAGGAGGTCGGGGAGCACTACCACCTCTTCGGTGGGCGCAGCCCCATCAACGACCAGAACCGGACGCTGATCGCCGCCCTCCAGGACGAGCTAGGCCGGCGGGGGCTCGACCTGCCGGTGCTCTGGGCCAACCGCAACGCGCCGCCGTTCCTCGCCGACACCCTCCGCGCCGCCGACGAGCGCGGGCTGCACCGCCTCGTCGTGGTGACGACGAGCGCCTACTCGAGCTACTCCTCCTGCCGGCAGTACCGCGAGAACCTTGCCGAGGCGGCCGGCCTGGCACGCGAGGAGGGGCTGGTCGTCGAGATCGACAAGATCGGCCCGTATGCCGGTCGACCGGCTTTCGTCGGCCCGAACGCCCGGCTGGTGGTCGAGGCGCTGCGTCCGCTGGACGACGTGCCGGACGACGAGCTCGCGCTGCTCTTCGTCACCCACTCGGTCCCTGACGCGATGGACGAGACGTCCGGACCGGGCGACGGCGAGGGCCGGCTCTACCAGGGGCAGCACCACGACCTGGCCCACGCCGTCACCGCGCAGGTGCACGACGACCTCGGCCGGGAGCTGCCTACCGAGGTCGTCTACTGCTCGCGCTCCGGAGCACCGAGCCAGCCCTGGCTCGGGCCCGACGTCAACGACCGGCTCCGCGAGCTCGCCACGCAGGGCCGCACGGTCGTCGTCGTCGCGCCCATCGGCTTCGTCTCCGACCATATGGAGGTGGCCTACGACCTTGACACCGAGGCGAGGGCCACGGCGGACGACCTCGGGCTCAGGCTCGTCCGGGTGCCCACCGTCGGGACGGACCCGGAGTTCGTCTGCGGCCTCGTCGACCTCGTGGTCGAGCGAGCCCGTGAGGCCCGCGGCGAGATCGAGCCGGCCGGCCCCGGCGTCATGCCGTCCGTCTGCGCTGCCGGGTGCTGCCCCAACCTTCGCAGCGCCCTGCCTGCCCTCTGCGGGAGCGACTGATGACCACGACGACCGACGTCAGCGTGCTCGAGCGCCTCGCTGTCTCCGCCGCGGTCGAGGCCGGTCGCCTCATCACCGATGAGCGCCCCGAGCAGCTGGTGGCCGCCGCGACGAAGTCCTCACCCACCGACGTCGTGACAATCATGGACACCCGCGCGGAGGAGCTGATCCGCTCGCGGCTGCTGGTTGCCCGACCGGGCGACAGCATCCTCGGCGAGGAGGGCGACGACCACGGAGGCGGCTCGGACATCACCTGGGTGCTCGACCCCATCGACGGCACGGTCAACTACCTCTACGACATCCCCGCGTATGCCGTGTCGGTCGCCGCGGTGACGGGAGACCCGCGGGTGCCGGGAGAGTGGGCGGTCGTTGCCGCGGCCGTGGCGGACCCGTGCCGGGAGCGGGTCTACCACGCGAGCCAAGGCGGCGGCGCCCACCTATCGACGACCGACGGTGAGGTCTTGTGCAGACTCACGGTCGGTGAGGTGTCCGAGCTGGGCGGGGCGCTCGTCGGGACGGGGTTCGGCTACACGCAGGCGCGGCGGCGAGCTCAGGGTCAGCTGCTCCTCGAAGTCCTGCCGGAGGTCCGGGATATCCGACGCATCGGCAGCGCGGCGCTCGACCTGTGCATGGTCGCGTCCGGCCAGCTCGACGGGTTCTTTGAGAAGGGCCTCAACCCGTGGGACCTCGCGGGTGGCTGGCTTCTCATCACTGAGGCGGGCGGCGTCGTCACCGGTCCCGGCGGGGGAGCGCCCTCGGCCGAGCTGACCGTCGCGGGAAACCCTGCGGTCCACGCGGCCCTCGCCCGAATCGTCGACCGCTAGCGGCTCGGCGAGGTCCTCCGGACGAGCGTGGCCTTCGGCGGCATCGCCGCCGGGAGGCACCAGCCGTCAGGCCGCGTCTCCGCGGAACGCGTCGAGCTCCGGGAGCCGGACGTCGTGGTCGTCAGCGAGGCGCTGGATCGACTCGATCTCGCCGGTGTGGATGCCCACCGAGTAGTCGTCGCCGACCCGGCGAGCCTCGTCGAGAGCCTGAAGCGCCTGCGCGGCCCGGTCTCGAAGCTCTGCCACGAACTCGGTCATGAAGCACCTCCTGCTGGCTCGGGACCACGCGCCTAGGGTGCGGTGGGACAGCGACCTGCCGAGACCCTATGTCGTTGGAGGGGGTCCTCAGGGACTCCAGCATCTCCGGATCCGGCAAACATCCGGTCAACACTGGCCCAAGAACAGGGGCTGACCTGAACAGATACCGCTCCCTGTGGCGTTGGTCACCCTGGCTCGATGGGCCGCGGCGGGCACCGGGAACGGCTCGGGGAGTGGGACCAGGATGTGAAAACCCCATTCGTAGGGCACAATGCGCCGCGCAGGACAACGATGCAGGCTAGCGGCGGGCACAAACGGACGGGTGTCGGCGTTACACCGGAACAACATCTTCCCGCTACCACCACCCGCGACATATTTCAGGAGAGCGACACCACACATGGCGACTGACTACGACGCGCCACGCAAGACCGACGACGACCTGTCCGAGGACTCCCTCGAGGAGCTCAAGGCGCGTCGTGTCGACAAGTCCTCGTCGAGCGTCGACGTGGACGAGACCGA
>JAABUK010009497.1_pt1 | contig 13269 bp, 18 predicted proteins | sample 5559141 | NCBI WGS metagenome assembly JAABUK01 (sample SAMN10711869, study PRJNA513367) | rock metagenome | isolation source: Antarctica rocks | place: Antarctica: Victoria Land, Pudding Butte nord | collected 2016-01-03
TTCGATATGCTTTCATAGTTCCTCTGCACAGTTCTGAGCTGTAGCTCAGTTGCATTGCTTGTGTGCGGCATGTTGCACGGCGACACTTTAGCTTTGTTGGACAGGTAGCTGTATGCCTGCTAGCACATGCATTATCCCGCTGCCCTGCACTGTATGATGCATCGTGGACGTGTATGCGGCAAGTATTCTGTACACCGATATTGACAATGATCAGTTTGATCATTGACTGACCTTCATGAAATTCCGCCCTCAGCCCTTTCCTGATAGCCCCACTATTAGTGGGCCACTAGGAGCTCCGTTTCCAGTCTGAACCCTGTGATGCTAGCTATGCCAGTGACATGTTAGCGCAGCTGCAACGACCTTGCCATTTGCATTCGATCCTGCACAGTGCCCCGTGCGGTCCGACAACTCGTCGTTTATCCTTACAAGGACCGGTCTGTAACCGCAGGACCAAACGACTGATCAGGTGCTCTTCACCAGTCCAAGCTTCTTCTAGCGTAACTCTTCAGGAAGCAAACACAAAGCCTGTTGCGCCTAACGGCGCCGGTAGCGCTAGCGGTAACGGCGCTTCCCAAATGAGTGCAGCGGAAGGCTGCTTGCGCTTCATAAACTATGCTTGGACCCAGTTTCACGCTGTGGGTGAGCAACGCTGACTTTGGTACTGAATATGGCGTGCTACGCCCTGATTAGGCTGTGCTGTTGTCCCCTGCTTGCGTTACTTTGCTTGCACAGCAACCATTGTAGTCACCCTCCTGAAACAGCCACTGGCACACTGTTGTGACATTCCTTTTGCTGCAGAGGAGGCCAGCAGACGGCTGGCATCTGTTGGTTTCCAGAAATTGTCAGAGAAGCAGGAATGGAAGTTGCAGCCAGGTGGACGATATTATTTCACCAGAAACTTGTCTACCATCGTAGCTTTTGCTGTGGGAGCCAAGTATCAGCCTGGCAATGGTTTGCATATGATTGGCGCTCATACAGACAGGTAGAATGGCATGCAAGATGTGCATAAGCCAGTATCTGCTGTGTTGATGCAAATGCCCATACATGCATGAGTATCTCTTGAACCTCTCACAGTCCCATGTAGACTACTGTGATTAGATATCGCAGACAAGACTTACAACGGCAGGACAACCGTTTGCACAACCAAATTTAGACAAAGACGAGCTATCACAGTTTTTGACCCTTGATAAACATTTGCTTTGTGCTGCAGCCCCTGCCTGAAGCTAAAGCCTGTCTCCAAAAGCGTCAAGTCCAATTACTTGACAGTAAACTGTGAGACATATGGTGGTGGGCTGTGGCATACATGGTTCGATCGCGACTTGTCTGTTGCTGGCCGCGTCTTGGTGCAGCAGGGTGGCAAGCTACAGCACAAGCTGGTAAGCCCAATCAGTCTTGCAATTGAGTTGGCTAAGTCATACATGTCACCGAAATTGCCTGAATGTCTGTGAGTTACAACATTCAGAGTTCTAAATACGCACTCATACTTTTGTGGGCATGAGTCACAAATGCACTACTGTGTTTTGCAGACACTGGTTGCATCAGCCCAAGCTGCGCAAATTAGTCTTGATGGCTGTGTGTCATATGAAGTCATAAGCTCAGCAGTCAAAACCTGGCATGATGTCTGCTTCTGGTGCACAAATGCACAGATGCACAGACTCAGCCATCATTTGTCTGACAGTCATCCCAACGCCTCAGCTGTGCCTTGCATCAGCTTCTGATTGCTTTTGCAGGTCAAAATTGAGAAGCCCATCATGCGTATCCCAATGCTGGCAATCCACCTAAACAGGGACATCCTGTCAGAGGGGTTCAAAATGAACAAGCAGACCCATCTGGTCCCTGTCTTGGCATCTGCTGTCAAGAAGGCAGCCAACAAGCCAGCTGCCAATGCAGAAGCCGATAGTCTTGTTGATGGGCAGAGTAAAAGGCAGAAGGTAGATGGGGCCGGAGATGCTGCAGATCAGCTTCCAAAAACAGCTAAGGTCAGCTGCTGAACACCCTCAGCGCTTGCCAGCATCTGTTGTGCAGCAGTCTCTTGCCAGTCACCAGGTCTGCCAGTACCCATTGCGCCGTCCCATCCCATGGCCATCAAGGTCCAATCCTTGAATTTTTGCAAACTCCTTGGCAATGAGGCTTTTCAGCGCATCCTGTACCGCTGTAGCAAATAACACATGAAACAGGGTTCTCGTTAGATCAGAGACAGACAAGTAGCTTCAGTGCATCAGGGGCAAAGCTGACACCTCTGCTTCCCCAAGTACATCCAAACAAATCTGGAATACAAAAGCTGTACCGAGTAGCACCTGAGACATCCTGCATGTCTGCACACGTATTTGTCTGATGTGCGTGTCCAATAGCTTCCTTCCAATAGCAGATCCCTGTGCAAAGAACTGCCTGAATAAGGTCTCCAGGCTTGTACTACTGCACAATAAAGCATAAGTTTCCAATTATCTGTAAAACTCTTCACTGCCAATGGCTGCTGTGTCTTTGACATTGCTTTGCAACATGCTGCAGTTTGAGGACAAGCACCACAGCGGGCTGCTGAAGATGATTGCAGACCAGCTGCAGTGCAGCCCTGCCGACATTGTTGACTTTGAGCTGAATGTGTGTGACACCCAGGATGGTGTCATAGGAGGTATGGCCTTCATGTTCAAGCCTTTCAGTTGCTGTCCTGCAATGTCATGTATCTACACGTATGCATCTTGGCCCTACATATCAGCATGCAATATGTTGATGTTTGTCTGTGGTGTTTGCACACTTGCTATGCATGCTTTAAGGCACAGCTGCCGGCAGCTCGTTGCTGCAGTGTTTGCTTTAAACATGCTCAAGGCGTTGGGCAATGCAGCAGCTGTCAAGGCATGCTCATTACATGTGGTTTGTTTTGGCGTACTCACACGCAGATCATAAGCCAATGCTTGAGTGCATGCATTCACTTCAGTACATACTGAATGCAAGCTAATGTCTGCCAGGACTTCAACAGATATGGAGTTTGTCTGCATTGCTTTTCAAAATTATACGAGCAAACAACTGATTCACAAAAGTGAAGTCACAGGGAGATTTGCCAAGTTGTTTTATGCCTGGTGCAGGCATTGAAGATGAGTTCATGTTCACCGGCAGGCTTGACAACCTAGGCATGAGCTACTGCAGTCTGGCAGCGCTTCTGGACTGCTATCCCACTGAGGGCCACCTGGCTGATGAGTCAGCCATCAAAGCTATTGCCCTCTTCGATCACGAAGAAGTGGGGTCGGCTTCTGCACAGGGTGAGCAGCAGCAGATCTCATGCATGTGCATTGTTACTTCAGCCTTGTCTTCAGTTCTTGCATCTGTTGGGCCACTGTCAGTAGCAGTTTTGTGCATGCTGTTTGATGCTGACCTTGAAACCATTACATCCTCATTCCCTTGCAATCCTGCCTTACCTGTGACATACATGCACCTCATGCTGTCTGCACTGCTCTGACATATGGAGTTGAAACACGCAATTTCTGCGCTGCAAGGCTTGATGCACAGTTGCTCATCACCGTAGACTTGCATAGGTGTTATGCTTATGCAATGACACTGCAGCATCCTGTCACAACAGCAGCGTGTTCATTGTGTCCAAAGACCCGTCTTGCTGAGCATCAGTGTATGAGCAATCAATCATCAATCAACCGCTTCCAGTTGCTCAGCATGACAGCCTATGTTGTTGCAGGTGCTGGGGGTCCAGTCATGCATGACACCATTCACAGAGTAGCCAACATCCTGTCAAAGGGACAAGAAGGAGCCGTCCAGCGTGCCATTCAGAACAGCTTCCTAGTCAGTGCTGACATGGCCCATGCTGTGCACCCCAACTACAGCGACAAGCATGATGCCGAGCATGCTCCCCTGTTCCAGAAAGGCATTGTCATCAAGCACAACCAGAACCAGAAGTATGCTACCAATGCAGTGACAGCTACCTTGTTCAGGTGAGGTCTTGCTTATTCTTTTGTAGGCCAATTGCTGGTGAAGGAAGGCCGGATGTTCATTCACTGTGAGGCCTGAGTGACAACAAGCTGTTATTGTATGCCAAGCTGATCATGTATCGTCTTGCGGAAGCTATCACTCATTCTGACAGAACATGTAAATGTCTAATTTTGTGGCACATGTGTCTTGTTCGGTAGAATTCTTGACGTAGCACGCTGCAGACCTTGTGCATGTGTCAGTCATACTGCACGCAGCTCCTGCAGGTGTTACAGTAAAGTGCACCCAGAATTGCTGACTGTGCTGGCAGGAACCTGGTACAGCAGCAAGGAAATTTGTCCATACCCAGAGTCATCAGAATGCAATGACATCTTACATCTCAACGCATTATGTCAGTCATACAGTCCTTTGCAATGCCCTGCGCCTGGGTTGTGCAGAGAGCTGGCGCACAATTGGGGCCAAACTCCTACACAGGCGTCCAGCTTTTGCAATGACATGTTTCAAATCACCATACGGCCGTTAAGCAATCCATTGTGATGATATTTACCTGGTGTGTGCAGAGAGCTGGCACACAAGCGGGGCATTCCCACCCAGGAGTTCAGCATTCGGAATGACATGCTGTGTGGGTCCACCATTGGGCCCATCCTGGCCAGTGGCATAGGCTGCCGCACCCTGGACGTGGGGGCCCCCCAACTCTCCATGCACAGCATCCGTGAAATCTGCGGCACCAAGGTGTGCAGTCCATCTTCTTGCGCATGGCACATCAAGGATGTGCCTTCATGGCAGATGATGAAGCGATTTGCATGGTGCTGATCACCTCACCACTTCTGAGATGGGCAGCGTGCTGTCAGTATGGCTGTCCATGTTGCTATCTGCATGCATTGCTGTATTTTGCAGCAAGTAGATCGTGTTTTGTGTTCTGTGTAAATGCACAGCATTTGTGGATGGTACTGTGGCAGACTGTTAGCGGCTGTGTAATAGCGACTGGCATGTGCAGCATCAATGCCTCAATGCACACTCCTCCTAGCCATCATGTCAAAGGCGTAAAGAGACTGTCTGATCATGGAACGGATCTGATTTGTTAATGGACCAGCCAGACATTGTTGCATCTGCAAGCATGCACCCTTTGACTGTCTGGACTTGTTTTGCAGGATATTGAATATTCCTATGAGCACTTCAAGGCCTTTTTCCAAGACTTCACAGCCTTGGACACAAACACGGATTTTGACGGTCTGTCTCCTCCAAACATCCAGGGGACAATGATTGACACACCATGCGGCCATGTCCACTGATGCTCGTGTCACTTTTGCTGCAAGCGTTGAGGAGCCTTTCAGTTGCCAGCATTGCGTAAGGCGCCAACACATCTCCAAGCCGCAAAATTCAGGCGGCCCTAGGCCTTGTGTTGCTAATAAAACAGGCAAAAGCTGATTAGTTCCCGTCTTGAATGGTTCTCCTGCCAGGCCAGTAGCATTGCTGCAAGCCAGACTGTCATCTTCAAGTCGCTTTCGAATGCCTGCTGCTGGCTCTTAATCTTTGGGTGCTGCGGCTGTTGTCGTGGACGAGTTTTGGGTGCTGTCTCAGCAGTCTGAGACTGCAGCTTTAGTAATGCAGGTTCCGACAGCTGCTGGCGTAATGAACGCGGCGGAAGCGGACAAAGTCGCAGCAGCTTCAGCGCAGACTATCAAAATCTGCTGCAAGAAACAATAAGTGTCCGCCGTATGTGCCTTCGACGATAATCAGCGACCTTCGCAGCGGCAGACAGGCTGAAATCTAGGCAATCAAAAGTTTGCAGCTCCTGATTGTCGTCACATAACAAGTGCGTGCAACGCACACTAGGGGACGCACGGACGAGGCGTAGAATCTCAGAAAGTCTCACGGCGTTTGAAGGTGACACAAGCTCGGTGATGAAGTATCTCCCGCTGTGCACTGCTTGGTCATCGTCAGACCCAACCGCGCGTACTCCTGCACGACGGAGCACAGCTCGTGGCTTTCATGCGCGTGAGTGGGTCAGTCAGCTTCTCACGTCGCCTGTGTGATGCTGCAGGACTGACGCATGGAAAATGGAAGAAAGTCCTGATCAGTCACCTGTCGTGCTTTTCACGGAAGACAGCGCTAACCTATCTGAGTATGTTAGGCCACTCGACTCAAGCGCCAGATCGTTCGCAAGCATTTCGAATGTATCACAGTGGTCAGTGTCAAGTACAGAGGACCGACAGCCAGGCAGGCGTCTTCTTGGTCGAAGCCAAAGTCAGCAAACCGCCGAACTCATCAGCAAGGCCAAGAAAGAACCACGAAAGCAACTTATCTTGGATGCCTACATGGACAAGAAGCTTGCCCCTAACCGGACACCAGAAGCAAACGCAGCCCGCCTGAGACAGAAGCTCGAAAAGCTGTCTGCACATCCTGGTCTGGCTCCACAGGACAGCAAACAGGTCCTGCAGCGTGGACAGCATTACATCCAGCATATGCAACCTCTCTGCCGTCAGAAGCTCAATCGCACAGGCAGCTCAGCCGCAAGGGTCGCATATGAAGCAGAGCGGCAGTACATATCACATGATGGTCTCTGCATTGTCCTGAAGTACATGCAAGATGCGCTGGATTGCCATCAAGGGCCTCAGGCACGTCAGGGAGCACTGCAAAGCGCATGGAATGATGTGTTGGCCGCACTGGCCTTCCCTCAACCTGCTGATTGGCAAGCTGAGATCAATTCTTTCATTGCCAGCGGGGTCAAGAAGGCCAATACTCAGCCCGCAGGCTTTCAATGCAAAAAGACAGCTTGCAAGCTTAATCTGTCACAGTCAATGACAGCAAAAGACATTGCCAAAACATATTTGTATGACAAGATCACCACTCACTGGAATATTGGCGCCAATCGCGGTCACATTCAAGACAAGCTCCAAGCTCTGCTGCCTCTACTGACTAACACTGATGTTTCGGCAGAAGTTGAGGGTGCAGCTCAGGCTTGTCAGCATGACATGGAAGCCTTGCGACGCCAAAAGAGAGCAAATGAAGCTCACCGGCGTCAGATGAGGCGTCAGTGTTCAGCCTGAGTGCCACAATTACTGAGTCTGAGTGATTGGCTCAATCTATTCTGATTCAGTGTCCTTCCAGCTACTTTTCATCAAGATTTTGAGTAGTTAGACAAATTGTACTGTTAGTGTGTGTTCAGTCTCTGATGCAAACATGTGCTACTGTTTTGATAGTTTGTAGAGTGTATTTCATGTATGCTATGCCATGTTGTGCACGTGAGCCACCGCAACAGAAGCCATTGAGTGTGCCCACTCATGTGGATGTGTTGCTGCTGCTTGCCCTGTAGGCACACCCTTTGAATGCAACTTTTGGCATTACTTCACTTTCACTTGCTACAGGCACTAACAGCTGATATGCATGCACATTTGTTTGACTTCACTCAAGCTTATGAGGCATTCGCAGTGATCCTCATTCACATATGTAGACGCCCGTGGATTGCACAGCTCAAAAGCTTCACTCCTAGGAGCTATAGCGTACACATAGTACTTCAGACACTTAATACTTCAGTAGGGGATACTTCAGTAGGGGTGCCAACGCCAGCCACACCATGCAATGCACTATGTAAATTCAACTTTGGTGTTGCTCAAAAAACAATACACTATGCATTGCATTGCATGTCAGTCAGGCTGGACTAAGTGTAACGTCAGTGACTCTTGTGTTGTTGATATTCAGTGATAGCCCGCGCTGCTCAATAACCAATTGCAGCATGCCTACAGTGGCTTGTCTTTTGCATTATGAACCCTCGTGACCTCACTCATCAGTGTATGTGCTATTTTGTACCCAGCAGACCTCTTCAGTGTGTCAGCAATGATCCTCCCCTGCTGTTCTGCATTCTCAGAGCTCAAAATCGGCTCTTTCCAAAAAGTTGCCAGCATGCCGGCAGAGTTCAACCAGTCCATTTCATTTACCATTGGGTGCAATAACACCTCATCATTGCTCAGCCACTGTGCACCCAACACAACATCTACCCTGATGATCACATCATTGACTGTCCTCATGAAGTGCCCCTCTGGTGAGTTGACAATTGCCTGTGCACCGTCCTGTGCTGCCTTGATAATCAGGTCGTATGTTTCTGGAGAATGCCATGGTGTCAACTGACTGAACTCTCCTCTCTTTACTGTAGTCAAATCCTGACCTGTAGTGTTCATGCACAGGTGTCTGCCATGATACTCTGACACGGAGCCTTTGCTACGTAGTATACTGCACATGTACAGCAAACCGCCTGATTGGGGTTCATTGAACCTTGACAAGGGAACGTGACTATGCAAGCGTAACATGTGGTGCACAAGAGCAAGGTATCTGGCAGTCATTCATTACTCATGAGAGCAAGAGTGTGCACCAGATGGCATGCATGATCAAATCTGTTGCCTCAGTAGTGTCTCAGAGTGTAGTGTGCTGCACTGTCTGTAGTACCTCAGTAGTGTCTCAGAGTTTTGTGTGCTGCACTTTAGTACCTCAGCAGCATACAAGCAAGTAGCGCTTGCGTGTAATCATTGCATGGTACACATGTATGCCAGAAGGCTTGGCGCTTACTTGGATCAATCATGATGTCGCTGCAGAAGGTGCCTTCTGGCAAGGTGATGTTGAAAGTTCTGATGCCTGCCTCAGGATCTAGCAGAGCCGGAGTGTACACCACAATGCTGTGATCACTGCTGCTGTTCATCTGCAGAGAAAACCATGTAACAGTATCAACAGAAGCATGATCGTCACAGTCAACAAAGACTGTAGTGCTGCTAACACTGTCATGATCTCATGGTTTGAACCCAAAGACAAGTCATTTGCCATGTGCATTGCCATGCTGTGATCACTGTGGCCACATCCATGGATATGTGCCTTCTCAACACCAGTGTGAGCTGTGCTGTTCAGTGCTGGTGACGCTCTCATGATCTCATGGTTGGACTGAAGTGGATGGGTGCTTTTGCACCTCAAGGGACGCGTGCATACCGGTGTTGTGCTGTGCCTGCTGGCCGAAAGGCTGTGACAATTACCATCAGCTGTATACACCCTCGACAGAATTGCAGAGCACCTTCCACACAACGATCACAGGCTGCAAGACATGCTAGTGTTGTTGGCCATACCACCATGCACCAGCACTGATGCCATGAACTTGCAGGCTGTCTAGCCCAACATGTCAGCAGCAGCAGCAGCAGAAGCTCACAGCTTGGGCACCGCCGAGCAGATACACTCGGTACTCAAGGCGAGTCATGTCAGCGATGCGGGGCTGCAGCAACCAGCCCTCCCCACATGACTCCTTCAGCAGCCTGTCAGCAATCACAGCGCCAAGTCAGCTTGCTCTGCTCATTGTTGGTCTGCATAATGACTAAGGCAAATAGCGGTCAAGTAGACAAGCTAGTATGAGCTGTAGTGCACTAGCCCTCCAGCTGTGCAGACCTTTTGTGCTGAATTCTGGTCTAGCCAACACACAGCTTAGCTGCATCCTTTACATACATGAGCGCAGCTTGCAGTATGATCTTACCATTCATCCCAATAGGCTGGACTTCTGATTCAGGACACTGTGGAAACACCGCTGCTTGTCCCCATGCATGCAGGTTGCATCACAGAGTTGCAGAGTCTCTACCTGTCAGCGATGACATCCAGCAAATTGGCTAGCTCTGCTGGCAGCTGCTGCTGACTCAGCAAGTCCATGTGATGTGCATCATGCTGGGGGTCAGCAGGACTGAAGCCAGAAGGTGTTGACTCCTGGGAGTGCCTAAGATGGCCTTGTTCAGTGAGCAAGGTTTGGGTGGAAACACCATTTCCACTGCTGAGATCAGGCAAGGTACTGTCCACTGAGGTGACAAGGCTACTGTCAGCTGCAGTGTCAGCTGCACTGTCAGCTGCAATGTCAGCTTCATTGTCAGCTTCACCGTCAGCTTCACCATCAGCTTCACTGGCAGTTGTGCCAGCAGTAGCAGTCTGGGTAGCAGCTTGCTCTGGAGTAGTGCTGCCTGCTGTGCTGTGGTCAGTAGGAGTCACTTTGTTTGAACTGTTCTGTGCTTCAGCAAAGCTAGCAGGGCAAGACTGCGAGCTGATGCTGCTCTTGACAGTGCTGTGAGTGTTCGTGCCCAGCAGCTTTGCAATTGGCCTGAGTTGAGCAAGAAACTCTGGAATGAGAGGTCTCACTAGCCCCTGCCCTTTGTGAAAGGCTCTGACAGCCGCATACAGGTGCTTGTGTATACCATTTGGGTTGTGGTATACTTCTTCATCATGGCTGAAGGTCGATAATGGCTTCTCAGCAGGGTGAGTCGCGCCAGGGTCATGCTCAGCAAGCTGAGTCGTGCTCACGTGGGATGACTGATGTTTTGTAGGCCAGCTTGAGCGCAGATCTGGAATGACAATGCCAAAGACGTGATATGAGCCTTCAGAAAACTCCCGCTTGATCATGTACTGACCCATCCAATCACCCCCACCCCCCTCAACCACATTCCTCAGGGCACTTTCAACAGCCACTGAGGCTTCCAGCTGCTGAAGGGAGCTGAGTAAGCTATTGACCACAGCTCTGCGCTCAGACTCGGTGCTGCTGAGGTCTGAGTAGCAGAGCTGCTGGAGGCGCTCTGAGGGCAAAGGAAGCTTCACCTGCAGTGGACAGCAGACTCTTGTTGTTATGGTGACGTAGTAATTACTTCCTGATATACTACCTACACCTGACAAATTTGACAAATGAGCTACAGATTGGCCCTACTGCAGAAGCAGCTGAGTGACTTGCAATGCAATTGAGGCTTCTGAGTAGCAGTTGCCAAATTGCATGCATGCTGTGCAGCAGCAACATCTTGCTGAGCGCAAGCTTGAACAAGAGGCGTCAGAAGCAGTAAAGTGACTGTAGTTCCGCCAGCATCACTGCATGCGCAAAACAGGATTCTATCAAGCGCATACAGTAAGCAAAACAAATCAGCAGCAAGTAGCATGTGCAACTGCACAATAAAGGTGTCACAGACAAGGCAGGTCAAAGCAGCTAGGTTTCCGGCATGTGAGGCGCAGCATTGGACTGCACCTGAGCAGTGGGTATTGGAGGGGTGCGGCGATCTGGGTCTGCATCATGGTATGACTGGTACATCTGGTGCAGCTGGACCTGCAACAAGGATCTTTTTGTTTGTGCAGTTTTGCTTGCAGCAATGTTCCATCCCATGCATAGAGTATTGCAACATGTGACGCCAGATGTTGCATCAGAAGCACATAGTCAACTGTGCCTTGTATCAGTCACGACTTCTGTCACTGTGCAGCAGGTCAAGCTTTGGTCTGATGCGCATTTGTAAGGAGCGTGTAGGCACCTGTTTAATCTCCTTAGCATATAGCAGGACTCTCTTTAGCACATGGCAAGGCAAGAGTAGCATACCTTGTCAGGCAATATCCGGTATTCTGCCAAGCTGGGGATGGTCTTAGCCCCAGTGAGGTTCACAAACTTTCCCAGCATTGTCAGCAACACATCTCGGTCCCAAGCAGCTGTGTCATTCCACACATGGTTCTTGGCAAGCCGCTTCTTCTTGCTATCCACAGGCCTGATCATGGTGACAATCCTGGGCAGTAGGATCACTGTCTTCTTCAGTGATAACAGTACAGGCTCATCAGGATTGTTGCTCTGGATGTAGTTGACGGTGGCTGGTAGAGGTTTGCCCACTGCTGCAGAGGTCTCAACTGATGTCCAGAAGCTCTCAACTGTGGTCAGTTTGAGGTGTGAGGGGGGCAGGGGAGGGGGGTGGCTGCCTGTCTGGCTGTCAGTGCTGTCTGCAGCTTCCAACCTTCAGCAAGCAGAGTCCTCAACACAATCAGGGCTTTCTTTGACTGCTCAGCTTTGGAGGTTGAGCATCTCTGCAAACAGACTAATCAGCTCAAATCGTTCACGGCCATTGCAACACCACCAGATATGTGATCGAGCTGAGCTGCAGGTGACTCAGGACACAAGTTTATTGTGCAATTGGGTAAGCAGCTGAAGCTTTGTCATTAATGTCTGTGCTGGCGTGTTCACTTGTACTGCAGTATTGCAAAACAGAGTGGCACATACAAGGCTCTGCAGAGACCAGCTGGTCAAGAGGAAAATAGGATGTGCTGCGCAGCTACAGCTTACAAGGTCATTTGGAAAATGGACACCAGGAGGGAAGGCAGCTGGATTTGGGTTGCTTTGGACTGCCAGGCACCTTCAATGTGTTCCCTGAAGGTTGGCGCTGCACCTGGGCCCAAGCCAGCAGGCATCTGCAGAACAAAATCCCAGGCTTGGATGTGCATTGCTGTGATGGTGCATCAATTGTCAGGTGGCTGCACTGGGGCCATATGTTGCACTAATATTGATCAATCTGTAGCAGCTTCTGACACATGTGTTGTACAGTATATTGGGGCTAGACCACAAGTCAAATGTGACATGAACACTTCCACACAGCTAAGGAAGGTGCATCTTGCAGTTGGCCCAACACCAATGCAGCATCCTTGACACAGCTGTCATTGCTGTTGCTGAGGACTGCTGCTGCTGCTGAACTTTGACCTGCTGCTGAAATGGTGATCCCCACTGGTAGCATAACTTGAGCACAGACATGCAGTGTGCCCATATAAAGAAGCCTTGACCTCACCTGCAAAGTTCTGCCACTTCGATCTTGATTGCTCAAGGTCAAAGCGTCATGTTGACTGTGCAGCCAAGGCAGGAGGGTGGCGTTGGTGAAGTCGTCTATCTCCACGTTTTCCCAGCAAATGACTCCGTTCGGGTCAACCACCATCAGTACTTGTGGCGTCTTGGTCCCCTGATAAACGAGGTCATCAATGTAGTGCTGTCCGTTCCGAATCGGTTCCTGCAGCTGTCTCGGTCTTGCAGCAGCTGCAGCGTCTGCGGGCCTAAACGGGCTGCGATTTCGCTTGCCAGCAATATCAACGCATGTGTACGTCAGCAACGTCCATGCAAGCCAAGGTAGCAAGCGTGCATAGTCCATGACTCCAGCGATTTATCAAGTGTGCTGTGACCGACGTACAACGGCGGCCTGCTAGGTGCGGCCGTGAAGCTGGGTCAGTTGCTGCGGCGCATACTATACCAAGAGGCAGAAAGAGGCTTCTGACGTCAATGCCGAGGCTCGATTTTCCTGACAAATAAGATGACATGGAAGTGCTACCATGACATGGAAGTGCTACCATCTTGATTTCCTGCGGCGCATCCAAGGATTGAGCAGCGGCGGGAGCAGAGGATTGGGTTTTGCCAAACCCTACCAAAATTCTGATAGGGTTCGCCTGAAATTCGGGCCGCATTTCGCCCTCGCTTTCAGGGCGCTGCGAAACTTATAGCCCGGCTAGGGTTTCAGAGCTATCCTGCGTACAGCGCTGGAGCCACTGTCG
>JAABUK010009498.1_pt1 | contig 13269 bp, 10 predicted proteins | sample 5559141 | NCBI WGS metagenome assembly JAABUK01 (sample SAMN10711869, study PRJNA513367) | rock metagenome | isolation source: Antarctica rocks | place: Antarctica: Victoria Land, Pudding Butte nord | collected 2016-01-03
TCCTGACGGCACCGCTCGGCCAGGAAGTGCTCGGCACGGTCGCGCGGGAACTCCTGGCGCGCACGCCGCGCTGAGTGCCGCGCGTCGCGCCACACGCGGCATGAGCAGGGAGGGCGCGTTCGGCTGTTGTCGGGTACATATGACATGAGGTTTGGCGCGTGCTAACCGGCGCTGATCACCCGGTTGCGGCCGGCCTCCTTGGCCTGGTAGAGGGCACCGTCCGCCGCCGCGATCAGCGTCGTCTCGGCGACAGCCATTGCGGGGTTTGTGGTGGCCGCGCCGAGGCTGAGGGAGACGATCGGGCCGACGGACGAGGCGTTGTGGGGGATCGCCAGCGCGACGATCGCCGCGCGCAGCCGTTCACCGACCACCGCCGCACCTGCCAGGTCGGTATTCGGCAGCAGCACGGCGAACTCTTCGCCGCCATAGCGGGCGACCAGATCGCTCGACCGTGCGGTGTGGTCGCGCAGCGCGCCCGCCACCAGCGCGAGGCAACGGTCGCCGAGCTGATGACCGTAGGTGTCGTTGTAGCGCTTGAAGTGATCGACATCGGCGAGCAGCAGGGCGAGCGGCGTCCCCTCACGCGCGGCGCGCAGCCATTCGTCGCGCAAACGCTGATCGAAATGCCGCCGATTCGCCACCCCGGTCAGGCCATCGGTGAGGGCGATCCGCGCCAGTTCGGCATTGGCCGCCGCGAGTTTGCGCTCGCTCGCTTCGAGTTCACGTTGCCGTGCTTCGAGGTCGTGCTCGCGCGCGATCCGCTGATCGATCGCGCGCTTCAGGCGCAACGCCGATCCGATCCGCGCCAGCAGTGCCACCTCGTTGACCGGCTTATTGACGAAATCCATCGCCCCCGCCGCGAACGCCTCGCGCAGGATCGCTTCGTCCTGTTCCCCGGTGACCATGATCATCGGGATATTGCGCGTCTCCGCGCGCGCTCTGAGGATGCGGATCGCGGTGATGCCATCGGTGTCCGGCAAGATCATATCCATCAGGATCAGATCGAATGCGGCGGCGGGGGCCGCGCCGGTGACGCCGAGGGCGGCGAAGGCGCTGGCACCCGAATCGGCGGTCGTCACGGTGCTGTAACCGACCCGCGCCAGCATCTGGACCAGCATCATCCGCATCAGCGAACTATCGTCGACGACCAGGATGCGGGGTTCGGTGCCCGACTCGCCGCGCGTACTCAGCTCGGGCACGATGGGGGCGGTGGTTCCTACTTGCATCGATGTGGCCTATATATCTGTCGAAATTCGTATCGAGAACGCCCACAAGCAGCATACGCGCCCGATCGGACCGGGGCCATCCCCCGGTGCTCCTATATCCCGAGGAGCGCTGTGTACCGGCATAGGGGTAGGGTGAGTACCGAGTACCTCTGGCACGCTGGTGATCAGTTCCGGTGCAGGAGGAAGATGCGGGGGTGCAAGCCACCGAGCGACACGCGCAGCGTCTCGTCCAGTCGCCATTCGGGGGCGGCGGCGATCAGCCCTTCGAGCAAACGCACCTCATGGGAGATCAGCACGCAGGGGGCATCGCGGCGGGCGACGCGCGCCGCCTCGGTGAGCAGGGCGGGGTAGAGGGCCAGATTGTCATCGTGGGAGCCGACGCGATGGCCGAAGGGGAGGTCGGCGCAGATGGCGTCGATGCTGGCATCGGGCAGGGGGAGGGCGCGGGCATCCCCCTGATGCAGGGCGATCGTTTCGGCCTGGCCCGCCGCCGCCACGTTGGCGCGCGCACAATCCAGCGCTTCGGCGCTGAGATCGTAGCCGAGGAGCTGCGCCGCCGGGCTGTGCAGGGCGCGCTCGATCAGCAACGTGCCGGAGCCGCACCCGAGATTGAGGAAGTGATCGCGCGGGTCGGGATCGGCCAGGCGGATCGCCGCCTGCGCCACCGTCGCGTTGAGCGCCCCTTCGCGGTTGCAGACCCGCCAGGGGCGGGCGCTGAGCGGGCGCGGGGTGAGGCGTACCAACGCCTCCCAACCCTCGCCGCCGCCCGGCGGGCGCCGCAGGCGCAGTTGCAAGTCGCCCTCGCGCGCCTCGGTCGGGGTCGGCGTCAGCCCGGTCTCTGTGGCGAGCGTCTCTTTGAGGCGCTGCATGACCGCCGACTCGGCCCCGGCGGCGCTCAGGTAGAGGCTCTGAAATGCATCGGGCGGGGCGACCGCGCGCACCAGTGCGATCTGACGCAGCAGGGCGCGGAGGTGTTCGTCGCCGAGGAGGGCGCGCGGGCGCGGCACCGGGAAGTGCTGGCGGAGGGAGATAGCGAGGATCGTGCGCGGTCGGCTCAGCTGGCGGAGGGAGCCGCTGTAGCTGAACCGGACGATCCCGCTCTGCGCGACTGGCGGCTCGCTCGTCAGATGCGCGCCGAAAAGCGTCTGGAGTTCCGCCGCAGCCAGCGCTTCCAGCCCATCGGCGACATCCGCCTCGTACTGCTGGATCGTGGACGCGACGGGACGTGGCGGCTTCGGCGCGGGTGGCCGACCGGAAAGGGGAAATGGTCGGGGCGTCGCCTTGAAGCGACGCCCCTGATCGTGCGCGGAATGACTGTGGCCCGACACCTAGAAGCCGCGCGGTGCCTTCGCCATCGTGCGAATGCAGCGGGTACAGACCTTCAACTGCTTCGGCGTGCCGTTCACAAGCATGGTCGTCTTCTGGATGTTCGGGCGGAACAGCCGCTTGGTATGGACGTTCGAGTGGCTGACATTATTACCGGACTGCTTGGTCTTGCCGCACATTTCGCACATCGCCATGATCGCTTCTCCCCTTTACGCCTTCCTGGCTATTCGCTATCATCACTGTGCGAAAGCAGCGCGCCGGTTGTGGGCGCCGAACCTCGCATCGCGGATCGTTCACGGCGCACCATCACCCAGCGACAGGCACACCAAGCCCGCGCGATCGGGCACACAGCAAGCACAGATGATAGCATGGCCGCACCACGATCGCAAGCGAAGATCTACAGGGAGGGAGCGCCATGCTGCGGAGGAGCAAGGTCGCCACGACGAGCGTGGCGAGCGGGCGCGTGGAGATCTCGCACGCGGCGATCGCCTCGCTGGTACACGGCGCGGTGATAGAGGCGTATGGGGTGGTGGGGATGGCCCCGAGCGGCCTGCGCGGCAACCTCGCCTATTACCTCCGCCAGGATGACCCCCGACGCGGGATCGTGGTAGAGATGGACGGCGAGCGGATCGTCATCACCCTCTACGTCATCCTGGAATACGGCGTACGAATCTCCGAGGTCGCGCAGAACGTGATGGCGCTGGTCAAATTCGCGGTCGAACGCGCGCTCGGCATGTCGGTCGCGGCGGTCAATGTCTATGTGCAGGGGTTGCATTTTAGTGAGTAGGCGAAGTGGGCGAAGTAGGCCAGTAGGCGAGTAGACGAATGATCGTACCTACTCGTTCTACTCGCCTCCTTCGCCTACTCGACGAAGGAGCCGTGGCGATGACCGGATCAGGGATCGCGCCGAGTGGGGTGGGGCGCGGGTCTGCGGCACGGCAGTTGCCCACCGTCTGCGACGGGAAGGCGCTCCTGGCCGCGCTCGATGCGGCGGGGACAAACCTGGAGCACCACGCCGAAGCGATCAATGCGCTCAATGTCTTCCCGGTGCCGGATGGCGATACCGGGAAGAATATGCTGCTGACGATGCGCGCCGCGCTCGAAGCGGCCCACGCCGCCGACGCCGAGGGGGTGACTGGCGCGAGCGCGCTCGCGGCCCGCCTGGCGCGCGGCGCGATGCTCGGCTCGCGCGGGAATTCGGGGGTGATCCTCTCGCAGATCCTGCGCGGCTTCGTGCGCGGCCTCGGCGATGCCGCGACGATCGATGGTGCCGTGCTCACGCTGGCCTTCCGCGAGGCGGCCACGACCGCCTATCGGGCGGTGCAGCAGCCGGTCGAAGGGACGATGCTGACCGTGATCCGTGTGGCGGCGGAGGCGGCGGAGGCGGCCCACAGCGCGGGCGGCACCCTCGGCGCGGTCCTCGATGCGGCGCTCGCCGGGGCGCGACGTGCGCTGGCCCGCACGCCCGAATTGCTGCCGCGCCTGCGCGAGGCCGGGGTGGTCGACGCGGGCGGGCAGGGGATCGTGAGCCTGCTCGAAGGGGCGAGCCTGCGCGCGCACGGCGAGGCGCTGACGGCGAGCACGGGGGTGGCCGTCGCGGGCGTCGCCGGGCAGTTCGCCGAGTTCCTCGACACGCACAGCGCGGAGGAGGTCGGCTACTGCACCAACGTGCTGATCGAGCCGCGCGACGGACAGCCGCTCGATTTCGCGACGATCCGTGCGCGCCTCCTGGCGCTCGGCGAGTCGGGCGTGGTAGTCGGCGACGAGGAATTGATCAAGATTCACATCCATACCGAGGATCCGGGCGCGATCCTCACCGAGGCGGTGCGCTGGGGCGAGTTGGGCCAGATCCGTATCGACAACATGACCCAGCAGGTCGAGACGGTGAACGCCGGGGTGCGTGTCACCGCCGCGCCGACCCTCGCCACCGCAGAAGCAGCCGGTCCACAGATCGTCGCGGTCGTGTCCGGGGCGGGGCTGATGGAGGTGCTGCGCGGCCTCGGCGCGGCGGGGATCGTCTCCGGCGGCCAGACGATGAACCCGAGCACGGAGGAGTTGCTGCGCGCGGTCGAGGCGTTGCCGGGCGACGAGGTGATCCTCTTGCCGAACAACGGCAATGTCATCCTCACGGCGCGACAGGTGGCGGACCTGACGTCGAAGCGCGTCGTGGTGGTGCCGACCCGCTCGGTGCCGCAAGGGATCGCGGCGCTGGCGGCGCTGAACTTCGATGCCCCGCTCGCCGCCAACGTCGCCGCGATGACCGAGGCGGCGGAGGCGACGCGTTCGGCGGAGGTCACGCACGCGGTCCGCTCGGCGACGATCGATGGTGTGTCGGTCGCCGATGGTCAGGCTATCGGCCTGATCGACGGCAAGCTTGTCTACGCCGGCGAGACGGTCGAAGAGGTGCTGCTCGCCCTGCTCGCGCGCACCGCCGCCGCCACGGCGGAGCTGATCACCCTCTATCGTGGCGCGGACGTGAGCGAGAAGGAAGGGCGCGCTATGGTAGAATCGCTGGAAAGCCGCTATCCCGACGCCGCATTCGAGCTTGTGGCCGGGGGACAGCCGCACTATGATTACTTGATGAGTGTCGAGTAGCGAGTTGGCAGTCGTGAGTCGTGAGTGGTAGCACGGTGCCGATGGGAAGGTAACGCCCGTAAGCGGACCCTTCTACCGACTACGAACTACAGACCCCTCTCTGACGACTGCCGACCGATGACTTTACTCGCGACTCACGACTCACGACTGAAACGAGGGGCGATGGCGGGGATACGGATCGTCACCGATAGCACAGCCGATATTCCCGACGATCTGCGCCTCGCGGCGGGGATCGAGGTCGTCCCGCTATCGGTGATCTTCGGCGAAGAATCGCTGCTGGATAAGGTCCAGATCGGCCCCGAGGAATTCGTGCGCCGCCTCAAGGTCTCCGGTAAGGTGCTGCCGACGACCGCCCAGCCCTCGATCGGCCTCTTCGAGGCGGCATATCGGCGACTGGCCGATGAGGGCGCGGAGACGATCGTCTCGATCCACATCTCGGAGCGCCTGAGCGGCACCGCCGGGGCCGCGCGCCTCGCCGCCGCCGAAGTGGCCGACCGGGTCAAGGTGGAGGTGATCGACTCGCGCTCTGCCACCCTTGGCCTCGGCTTCCTGGCGCTCGAAGCGGCGCGGATCGCGGCGCGCGGCGGCGACCTGGTGGAGATCGTGGCGACTGTGCAGCGGATGATCCCGAATATGCACATCATCTTCTTCCCCGATACCCTGGAATACTTGCAGAAAGGGGGCCGGATCGGGCGCGCGGCGGCGATCACCGGCTCGATCCTCTCCCTGAAGCCGCTGATGCGCCTCGATGAAGGTGCGGTCGTCCCGCACGAACGGACGCGGACCCGCTCGAAGGCGATCGATGGCCTGGTGAAGTTTGCGCGCGACTTCCCCCACATCCGGCAAGTCGGTGCCCTCCAGATCGGTGACGCCGACGTCGAAACCCTCCTCGAACGCTTGGGAACCGTCTATCCGCGCGAGCAGATCGTCGTCACCGAGGCCAGCCCCGTCATCGCGGTGCATCTCGGGCCGGGTTCGCTCGGGGTCGTGATCGATGCGAACGAAGGGGCCGTGACAACGGGCCGCGCCTGACACGGGAACGATGTCCACGGTACCAAACTCCTTACAAACGATGATCGCGCGGGTCGGCAAAGTGCTGGCCGACGAGGCCAAGCAGGGCTATCAGAATCGCGCGGCGCGCGGCGGGGTCGGCTCGTTCACGCGCGCGGGCCTCGCCCCGCTGCGCGGCTCGCTCCCGACCCGCGCGGCGGATGACACGCTGGCGCGGATCACGGCGTTGCTGGGGGGCTATGCGGGCCTCTCGCCGCAGGAGCGCGAGCCGATCCTCGATACCGTGCTCGGCGAGCTACGCGATCTCTACCGCCTCGTGCGCGATCTCGGAGAGAACGACCCGACCGCGCAGCCGCGTTACATCGGCCCGCCCGCCAATCGCCGCCCGAAGCCCGCGCCGAAGCCACCGGCGGTCGCGGCACGACCACGGCCCGCCGCGCCGCAACCGAAGCCCCCGGTAGCGAAGACGAAGGCGACTAACTCGCGCGTCGCCGCCCCGCAGAAGCCGCTGACCCTCGACTCGCCGGTCACCGAACTCTCGGGGGTGGGCGAGGTCAGCGCGCGCCTGCTCGGCCTGCTCGATGTTCGTACGGTCGGCCACCTCCTGAAGCGATTGCCGCGCCGCTACATGGACTACTCGCAGGAGTACCCGATCGCCCACGCCTTCTACGGCCAGGAAGGGACAGTGAAAGGGACGATCCGGTCGATCGAGGCGAAGCGCCTGCCGGGCAAGAAGTCGATGGTCGTCGCGGAGATCGTGGATGGCACCGGCGCGTTGACCGCGACCTGGTTCAGTCCCCATGTGGCGCGCGTCCTCTATCCGGGCGCGCAGGTGGTCCTCAGCGGACGGTTCGGGGAGCGCCGCGGGCATCTGGTGCTGGAAGGGCCGGAGTGGGAATTGCTCGATGCCGACTTGCTGCATACCGGGCGGATCGTGCCGGTCTACGGGCTGACCAAGGGCCTCTTCCAGAAGCAGTTGCGCGGCTTCGTCAGCAAGGCGCTCGACGCTTGCGCGGCGAGCATCGTCGAATTCGTGCCGGAGGCGGTGCTGGCGCGGGCGGGCCTGCTGCCGCTGGCGACCGCCACGCGCGCGATCCATTTCCCGCCCGATGATGCGACCCTGAAGGCGTCGCGCCACCGCCTCGGCTTCGATGAGTTCTTCCTCCTCCAACTGGGGATGCAGCAGCGCAAGCACCAGTGGCAGACCGAGACGCCCGGCCACGCCTTCACGGTCGCCGCCGGACCGCTGGAGCGCTTCTTCGGCGTGCTCCCCTTTGCGCTGACGGCGGCGCAACGGCGCGTGCTGACGGACATCGTGGCGGATATGCGCCGCCCCCAGGCGATGAGTCGGTTGGTGCAGGGGGATGTCGGCTCCGGGAAGACGGTGGTGGCGGCGGCGGCCATGCTGGCGGCGGTGGCCGAGGGGTTCCAGGCGACGCTGATGGCCCCGACCGCGATCCTCGCCGAGCAACACGCCCGGACCCTCACACGCCTCTTCGCGGGGTTGGTGGAGGACGAGCGCCCGCACGTCCGCCTCCTGATCGGCAGCACCGGCGCAAAGGAGCGCCGCGCCATCGCGGCGGGCCTCACCGATGGCACGATCGACATCCTGGTCGGGACACAGGCGATCATCCAGGCGGGCGTGGAGTTCGCGCGCCTCGGCTTCGCCACAGTGGACGAGCAGCATCGCTTCGGCGTGATCCAGCGCGCCACCCTCCGCTCGAAGGGGCATAACCCCGATCTGCTGGTGATGACCGCCACGCCGATCCCGCGTAGCCTTGCGCTGACCCTGCACGGCGATCTCGACGTCTCGGTGATCGATGAGTTGCCGCCCGGTCGGCAGGCGATCATCACGCGGGCGGGCGGGCCGGACGATCGCCCGCGCGAGTACGAGGCGATCCGCGCGGAGGTCCAGGCGGGGCGGCAGGCGTTCGTGATCTGCCCGCTGGTCGAGGAGTCGGAGCAGATCGAGGCGAAGGCCGCCACCGAGGAGTGGGAACGGCTGCGAACGGAGGTCTTCCCCGATCTGCGCGTCGCCCTGCTGCACGGACGGATGCGCCCGGCGGAGAAGGACCGCGTGATGACGGAGTTCCGCGAGCGTGAGTACGACATCCTCGTCGCGACGGCGGTGATCGAGGTGGGGATCGACATCCCCAACGCCTCGATCATGCTGATCGAAGGGGCCAACCGTTTCGGCCTGTCGCAGCTCCACCAGTTTCGTGGGCGGGTCGGGCGGGGCGCGGCGCAATCGTACTGCATTCTGATCGCGGAGGATCCGGGGCTGGACGCGCAGACGCGCTTGAGCGCGATGGTCGAGACGCAGGATGGCTTCGTGCTGGCGCAGAAAGATCTGGAGATGCGCGGGCCGGGCGAATTCCTGGGCACGCGCCAGAGCGGGTTGCCCGAACTCCAGGTGGCCGAATTGGCCGACGTGCGGCTCCTCGAAACGGCCCGCCGCGAGGCCGAGCGCACCCTGGCCGACGACCCCACGCTCGCCACCCCCCCGCATGCCCCGCTGCGCGCGCGCCTGAGCGCCTTCTGGAAACAGGGCACCGGAGATATCTCCTGACCCGCTGCGTCGAATCGGCGAGCCGTGCAGCGCCCACTCCGCAGTCGCGATGCGGGGGCGTGGGCTTCTTTGTACGGGGCGTGGGAAACTATGGTCAGGGTGCCGCCGCGACCTGTACGGCGCACGCCCTCACGAGGAGAACTGGCGATGGCGATGGGCATGTGGTCGGTCTCGAACGGTAACCTCGTCGCGGCGCTGACCGAGGACCGCGAGCTACCAGCGGGAGGAACTGCGCCAGTGGTCCAGTTGATGTCTCGGCGCGGCACAGGGCGCACCCGGTTCGTCCGCGCGCCGCTCGTCCTCGTGCTCGGCCTCTTCCTCGCGCTCGCGTGCGGGCCGCTCTTGCGCGCACGCGCCGCCGATGAGCCGCCGCCGATCGCGCCGTTCGCCACCGCGCACATCCGTATCGAAGGGTCGATCAGCGCGCAGGGGCAGGATCGCCCGGTACAGGGCGAGGGGGATATCGACACGGCCAAGGGGGCCAGCCGCCTGACGGTGACCCTCCTCGGCGCGACCTCGGAGACGATCGCCATCGCGGGACGGACGTACAGCCGCAACGCCACGACCGGGCGTTGGGAGTACACCCATGGGGGGGGCGGCGGCTTCGATCCGGCCCGCCTCGCCATCGCCGATCCGACCGCGATCCGCGCCGCGAGCAAGGCGTTCACCCGCGTCGGCGCGGAGACGATCAATGGCGAGGCGACGACACACTGGCGCACCGATGTCGATCTCGTGGCGCTGCTCGGGGCGATCCCCGGCGCGGCTGGCGGCACCGCGCGCCTCGGTACGCCCACGATGAATCTCTGGCTTGGTGACGCCGATGGGCGCTTGCGGCAGTTGACCCTCGACGCGCAGGGGACCGCCACGAGCGGCGCGGCCACGAACGCCTACCGTCTCGCCCTGACCCTGACCTACGGCAAGTTCGACACCGATGTGGCGATCATCGCCCCGACCGGCGCGGTCGCGGCCACCCCCGTGCTCGGTGTGGTCACGACCCCGGCGGCGGGGGTGACGGGCGGCGGGTCTGGTGCCCCGCCCGCCCCGACGCTGACGCCGATCGGTGAGGCGACGAGCGATGTGGGCCTGTTCAGCGCCACCCACGTCGTGCGCCTCGTGGCGGCCCTCTCGCTGGTCGTGATCGGGGCGGCGCTCGCGGTCGCCGTGCGGCGCGGCGGGCGGCAGCAGGGCGCGCGGCCAGCGCCGCGCTCGCGCCGTTGAGGGCGCGGCGCGATTGACGCCCCCGCCGCCACTTCCTACAATGGCGTGCATGTCCAAGAGCGTTTCACGGCGTACCGCTGGCGTGTCGCCCGCGCCACAGCAGGAGCCCCGCGATGGAGACGACCGCCGATCGTTGGGGGACACCCCCGCGCGATGAGAATGCCGCCGCGTTCGCCGCGCTGATGCGCGAGTCGGACGAACGCTTGCCGCTCGATCGGGCGGCCATCCTCCTGGCGCGCGGCGTCGCCTATCGGCAACTCGATGTGCAAGAGATTCTGGACCAGCTCGATGTGCTGGCGCAGGGGCTGCGCGCGCGGCTCCCCGCCGCGCGCACGCCGCGCGCGGCGGTGACGGCGCTGTGCGACTACCTGGGGCGCGATCTCGGCTTCCGTGCGCCGCGTGGCGGCGAGGACGACTATTACGATCCGCGCAACAGCTTCCTCAACGATGTGCTCGGGCGGCGCATCGGTATCCCGATCGGCCTCTCGCTCGTCTATCTGGCGGTCGCGCGGCGCGTCGACATCCCGCTCGTCGGGGTGGGGCTCCCCTGGCACTTCGTGGTGAAGCACCCCCTCGGCGACGCCCCGGAGGACGCGATCTTCCTCGATCCCTTCGCGGGCGGGGCGCTGCTGACCCCGGCGGATTTGCGGGCACGCTTCGAGGCGCAGGCGCAGGGGCGTGTCCCGTTCGCCGCGCATCTCCTCGGCGCGGTGACGAAGAAGCAGTTGCTGACGCGCGCGTTGCACAATCTGCGCGGCCTTTACTTCGCGCGCAACAATGTGCGGTCGCTGCTGACAGTGCTCGATTATCTGCTGTTGATCACCCCCTGGGATCTGGACACGCGCCGCGAGCGCGGCCTGCTGGCGCTGCGAATCGGCGAAGCGGACCGTGCGCTCGCCGATCTCCAACTCTACGCCGAGTTCTCCCCGGACGATCCGAATCTGCCGCTGATCAACAGCTACATCGAGGCGCTGCGACGGCGCTTCACGCTCGGCGGTTAGGGCGGGGCGATCACCGCAGAGACGAACGAAAGAAGGGGACGGAACAGGAGACACAGCGACACAGAGCACGGATGAGAGAGGAAGAAGCGGAACAAAGCGTACAGAAGAGATAGCAGGGAGGGGTGAGCGAGCGGTCGGTGTCGTAGCTGTCTCGATCCACTCTCCGATCCGTAATTCCCCCATCATTGTGTGGCTATAGGCGGTGCGCGTGGGCCAAAAGCGGTGGCCGCTGAATCCGGCGGGAATAGCCTGACGCGCGGCGATGCTCCGGTGTGTGGCGCGCCCTGTTTGCCATAAGCACTGTGGTGGAATGTCGGGCGCGATCGGCGCTGGCAATTCTGCCGCGAGGGTGTATGCTCAGGGCGTATACCAGTGCTACGCCAGGGAGGGCGCGATGTTGCGACGCCAGGAGCGCAGGCCGAAGCGCGTGAACAGCCCGGCACCGGCGGACGCGACCGATTTTGCCATCCTGGCGCAGGGGTTGCACCCCGCGCCAGCCCCTGCTACGGCGGCGCTGTCCGACCCGCCCGCCGGATTCGACTTCAGCACCATCCCCATCATCCCGCCAGCGCGGCAGGTGGGTCGCGAAGGCGGCGCGCTGAGTCCGGCTACCAGCGCGCGTATCCAGTCCCAGCGGGGCGGTGGTGCGCCGTTGGAGCCGACGGTGCAGCGGCGGATGGAGGAGACTCTCGGGCACCCCTTCGCCGATGTGCGCGTCCACGCGGACGGCGAGTCGGAGACGCTGAACCACAGCCTCGGCGCGCACGCCTTCACGCTCGGCAGCGACATCTTCCTCGGGCAACAGGCGACCAGCAACGGAACCTACGGCGGGGAGCAGCTCCTCGCGCACGAACTCACCCACGTCGTCCAGCAGCGCGGCACCGAGGAGCGCGGTCCGCTGATGGTGGGCGCGACCGATGGCGCGGGCGAGCGCGAGGCCGATGGCGTCGCCGGGGCTGTCGCGTCCGGGGCCACGACGGTGCCGGGAGAGCTGGTGGGCGCGGTCGGCGGCGCGCGGATCCAGCGCCAGCCGGACACCGCGCCGCAGCAGGGCGGCAAGGGTGCCAAAGCGCCCGGTAAGTCGCCGCCCGACCTCGCCACGTTGGCGGCGCAGATGGCAACCATGCAAGGACAAATGGATGCCATGAAGGTGCAGCAGGCGCAGGCGCAGGCGGTGGCGAAGAACCAGCGGGCGGCGCTGGCGCTCGATCTGCGCTGGCGAGGGATGTTTGGCGCGCGCATGGCGAATTATAAGCAGGCCATTTGGCGCGTTACCGGGGCCATCGACATGGCGGACAAGGGTTTTCAGGACGCGCAGATAGCCCAATCGCAGACCGATCAGCTCACAACGCAGCTGTTTGGCCTCGGCGCCTCTGTCCTCTTCGCCGGTGTGTTCGAGTGGGTCGCCGGACTTGGCCTCAAGGGGCTCGGTGCAGCGTCTTCGAAGATCGGTGATCGGGTGAGAAAGGCCGATGTAGCGGCGACTGAAGCCGCACTACCCATCGGTGCCGCAGCAGTCTCGCTACCAGGGCGCTCCGCAGCGAAATGGGGCATGTTCGGTGAAAACCCTACGAGCATCCTCGAAACGGTCGAGAATCCCGCGAATGCCCTTTTCGGAGGGTACATGACAAACATCAGGGGAGCGCAGGGGCAGCAACAGGATACCGCCAGAATCGCGAGCGCCGTGGATACCGCCGAGAAGGCTACCGAGCAGGGCCAGCCGGGCGGCGGGCCGGGTGGCGGGGCTGTCGCATATCTCGCCCGCAAATCGGAAGCCCTCGAGCAGCAGTCGCAATCCATCGAGCAAGCCTTCGTCGACCGCTCCCTGGCGCTGGGTGGGCTCAGCGACGAGCAATGGGCGAGCTTCGATGTGGGCGCCCAGGAACAGCTCTACCAACAACTGCTCGACGAACTCGATGCGGCGGGCAGCGGCGTGGAGAAGATGAAACCGGTGGAGGACGTGGCGAACGTCATCGAGCGGTATATGTGGGCCTCGTGGATGCTTCATTCGGCGGACAAAGAGTCCAGTGGCGTGCTATGGAATTTCGGCACGGATATCGATCTGCGGTTGATCACGATCGGTGTGGAGCGTGATGCTGGCGTCTTGTTGTCCGAGCACTGGTGGCAACATAGCTCGGACGACTGGGGTTCTACGATCTCTGCCTGGGCACGCGGATATAAGGGCTCCATCGTCCTCGGTGAGAAGTGAGCGCCGCGTGACACGTTGATACGGTGCTGAAGCCGGTCACGTCAATCGGTGAGCGGCCATAAGAGGAAGCGCCGCAGGCGAGCAAACCAAAATGGTTCGCTCGCCCTGCTTTAT
>JAABUK010009499.1_pt1 | contig 13268 bp, 12 predicted proteins | sample 5559141 | NCBI WGS metagenome assembly JAABUK01 (sample SAMN10711869, study PRJNA513367) | rock metagenome | isolation source: Antarctica rocks | place: Antarctica: Victoria Land, Pudding Butte nord | collected 2016-01-03
GACCGGCAGGCCGTAGGCGTACCCGGCGGGGACGGTCACCAGCGGGTAGCCCGCGATCGCGGCGGGGGAGGAACTGGCCCCCAGGAAGTGATCGCCGTTGCGCAGGTCGGTCGGCCAGGCGGGCTGGCCGGTCGGGGCGATCAGGGCGTCGAGCTTGTGGGTGTCCAGCGCCGCGTCGAGCCCCTCCTTGCCGCCGAGTCGCCGATTCTGCGCCAGCGCATCGAGATACGCCTGCTCGGTCAGCGGCCCCTTCGCCTGGGCCCGGAGGAAGAGTTCCTGCCCGAAATAGGGCATCTCGTCCTGCGCGTCGCCGTCGTTGAAGGCGATCGCCTCCGCGAGGGTGCGGACGAAGGGGGCCTGCGGGAAGCGCTCGTTCTTGACGCGCGTGGCGAGGTAGGCGTTGAGGTCGGCCTTGAACTCGTAGAGGAGCACCTCCAGCTCCCCCTCGTTCTTCGCGATCTCGTCGGCGGTCGGCAGATCGGCGGGGTCGACGATGATCGCGCCGAGGTCGCGCATGCGCGCGATCGCCGCCTCGATGATCGCGTCGGCTGCGGTGCTGTAGCCGAAGAAGCTCTTGCGCGCGACGCCGATGCGCGCCCCGCGCAGACCGTTGGGATCGAGGAAGGGGGTGTAGTCGGTCAGGCCCTTCCCGGCGCTGGCGGCGGTGGCACCGTCGCGCGCGTCCACGCCGGTGAGCGCGCCGAGGAGGATCGCCGCGTCGGCGACCGTGCGCGCGTGGGAGCCGATCGTGTCCTGGCTGTGGGCGATCGGCACCACCCCCGCCCGACTCGTCAGCCCGAGCGTGGGCTTGATGCCGACGACGCCATTCTGGTGGGCCGGGCAGACGATCGAGCCGTCGGTCTCGGTGGCGAGCGCGCCGACGCAGAGGTTGGCGGAGACGGCGACGCCCGAGCCGGACGAGGAGCCGCACGGGTTGTGCGTGAGGATGTAGGGGTTGCGCGTCTGCCGCCCCCGCCCGCTCCAGCCGCTCGTCGAGTGGGTCGAGCGGAAGTTCGCCCACTCGCTGAGGTTCGTCTTGCCGAGGATGATCGCCCCCGCCTCGCGCAGCTTGCGCGCGACGGTGGCGTCCTGAGTCGGGCGGCTGCCGACGAGGGCGAGCGACCCGGCGGTGGTCAACATCTTGTCGGCGGTGTCGATATTGTCCTTGATCAGGATCGGCATGCCGTGGAGCGGGCCGCGCGGCCCTTTCGCCTGGCGCTCCGCATCGAGGGCATCGGCGATGGCGAGCGCATCGGGATTGAGTTCGATCACGGATCGCAGGTTCGGCCCCGACTGATCGATCGCCCCGATCCGGTCGATGTACATCTGGACGAGGGCGTGCGAGGTCAGTTGCCCGGCGTCGAGTTGCGCGCGCAGGCCCGCGATCGTCGCCTCATTCAGTTGCTCGTGCGGGAACGGGATGGCAGCCCCCACCTGCCCCCTCGCCCCCGCCACCCCGACCAGGGCCGGGACCGCCGGCTCAGCTTGCTCGATGGTCCGTGCTCGCCCATGTGGCCCTCCTCACCCCTACGACGTCGCGATACGACCGGTGTCGAAACGGCCTGTCCGACCGTCACCCTAGCACCGTATCCGCCGGAACACAAGACGCGGCCGATCCGGCGGGCCCGCTCGCGCTCGGAGAATCGGTCCCAAACTGGGTTGCGACGCCGCGGCGGCGCGGCGCGCTCGTCGATCCGTCGGCACACCGCACCTTCGCGGTCTCGTCGCGCCGCCCACGCCCGGGCGCGGGCAGCGCGACGGCACGGCGGGGCTCAGAGCCAGATGTCGGAGGTGCAGTCGCCGCCGGGGTAGCGCATCTCGTGGGCGCGGGCGGGGCCGTCCGGCTCCTGGCCGAAGTCGACGAAGAAGCGCTCGTCGACCTGCATCCCGCCGTGCTCGGTGTCGCAGTCGATCCGCAGCAGATACGAACCGGTCTTGGCGATGTCGGGGTAGAACTGGTTGTCCCAGGTGCTGTAAAGCGAACTGGTGACGTAGAGGCGTTTGCCGTCGAGGCTGAGCTGGAGCATCTGCGGGCCACCGGCGAGTTCGCGCGCGACATCGGGCGTCTTGCCGAGCAGGCCGCCGAGCCAGACCTGCCCGGTCAGCTGCGGGTTGGCGGGGTCGCTGACGTCGTACTGGCGGAGGTCGCCGTGCAACCAATTGGAAAAGTAGAGGAAGCGGTCGTCCAGCGAGAGGACGAGGTCGGTGATCAGGCCGGGCAGCGGGAACGGCCATCCCTCCACCTCGACCGCGTCGACGTCGATGATCTTATCCGCCTGCCAGTGCCCATTCGGCTTGTGATAGTGGAACATATTGCTGCTGAGCGCCGCCCCGACGAAGCCTTGCGCGCTGGCGGGGTCGTGGTGGAAGCGGACCTCCAGCGGGATCAGCCCCTCCGTCCCGAGGTCGATCGTCTGCGCGATCTCGCGCTTCTCCCAGTCCCAGAAATGGATCCGCTGGCCGTACTTCCCGGCCGCGACATCCTCCAGGTCGAAGCCCCCCTTGAAGGCGTTCGGAGCGCCCCACTCGCTGCTGATCATGACGTTGTGGCGCGGCTGGTACCAGAAATCGTAGTTGAACTTCATCCCACCGGTCGAGTTTTCCCAACGACCGGCGACATTAAAGTCCTCGTCGAGCAGCAGGAAGCCGCCGGGGCCGTTGCCCGCGGCGTCACCAAGCATCGAGATCATGACGTGGCCATCGGCGAGGCAGTGGACCGTGTGGGGCGTGGTGAGCCCGGTCTTGGCCAGGATCTCCTCCGGCTCGATGACCTTGTGGAGCTTCGGGGCGCGCTCGTCGCCCGTGTCGATGATGTGGATGCGGCTGGAGCCGGTGCCGGGGACGACGAGGAAGCGGCGCGACTTGCTCTCGTCGCCGTGGCAGGAGGAGCAGGCGTTCCAGCCGAAGTGGTGCAACTCGTCGCCGAGGTTCGGCACCGGCGTGCGGGCGATCACCTGAGAATAGCTGGGCGAGGCGGGGTCGACGTCGATCGTGGCGAGGTAGCCCGGCTTCGCGATCGCGGTGTTGTCGTAGAGGGCGACGGTGTAGAGCAGCGTCTCGGGCGGGGCCTGCATCGCCGCCGCCGGCGAAGCGTAGCCCGGCCCGCAGCAAGGATCGCCGTGCGTGTGTCCTCCGGTCGCGGCGTGGTGGGCGTCGGCCATACGGCACCTCCTCCATACGGTATGGTGATGATCGGACCCGGCGCGCTCCGCCCGTACCGGGTCCCGGCTATGCCGAGTGTACCCCCGACCGGGGACGGGCGCCACGGCGGGGAGGGTTTCGCGCGGCGATCACTAGCCGGTGACGAGGTCGGCCCCGTCGCCCGCCGCCCAGGTGCCCGCGATGGGCGGGGGCTGGCGTAGCGTCTGCAGCACCACGCAATACTGCTCCGTTTTCTCCCGCAGTGCCCGGAGCTGTTCCGCGGTGGCCTCCGGCGCGTCGATGGCGAAGTGCGTGCGGATGGCGGAGAAGCCGACCGGCACATCCTGCGCCAGCCCCAGCGTCCCGCGCAGGTCCATGTCCCCCTCGATCGTCACCCGGATCGAATTGGTCGCGATCCCCATCGCGGTGGCGACGAGCTGGCAGGTCAGCTGCGCGCACGCCGCCAGCGCCCCGAGCAGCAGATCCCCCGAGCAGGCCGCGCCCCCCGCGCCCCCAACCCCTTGGTGCGCCTCGGCCTGGTAGATCGCCCGCCCGAGGTCGACCGAGCAGGACAGCGGCGTATCCGTCTGGCCCCCCTCGGCGCGCAGCGTGAGCTGCGCCGTGGTCGCGTCCTGCCGGTAGCGGTCTTTCAGCGGTCGTTGCAGCGTGCGCAAGTCCATTATTCTCTCCTTAAAGACGAGCCGTTGGTGTGGTCGCGCCGGTCGGCTGCCCCGGCCGACAAGCGACAGCTGGGCCGCGCGGGGCGCGGCGGCACGATGGTGGGCGCCCGGCGGTGGCCGTCTCGGAAGTCGCGCCACTCACGGCGTCGCCTCCGGCGCGGCCTCCGAGGCCAGCGCGATCGTCTCGTCGCCGAGGTGTACCGTCGCCTCCCACGCGATCGGGATCGCGCCGCGCAGGCTCTGGTGGACCGGGCACCCCTCCGGGTGGACCCGCAGCGCCCGCTCGGTGGCCGCCCGATCCTGCGGGGCGATGATCAGCTCGTAGTGGACGCGGATCGCCATGATGCGGATGGTGGTCTTGTTGGGGCCGGCGATGCGGCCCTCGACCGTGGCCGTGAATCCGTCGGGATCGATCCGGACGTTCCGACTTGCCAGCGCACCGCGCAGCGTGCCGTACATTCAACCGCCGGCGGCGGCGACGATCTGGTCGAGGGTGGAGGCGACGGGCGGCCCGTCGAAGCGCTGGTAGTGCTCGCGCAGCTTCCCCTGCACCCCGTAGACGATCGGCTGGACGACCTCGCCGAGATAGGCGTGGCGATAGCCGTGCCGGAACTCGATGCGCGCCCGCGAGAGATACTCGAACTCATCGGCCATGGGTAGCTCCTTCTTTGAGGATCCGCACGGTACGATCTGTCACCACCCTCCCGCACCATCCGTGCCGCGTCGTGGTCGGGTATCACGCGTCGCGGCCGCGCCCGGGCGGAAAGGCGGCGTATGCCTGTCCTGGCCGTTTACTCCATCCGGCCTGATTTTCCGGCAGTCTCTGCGCGAGAATACCACGATTTTGCTACGGATGGAGTAAACGGCCAGGACAGGGGGTGGTGCTCTACCGCACGTTACCCCCGCCGCCTGGCGTAGGGGACATGCAGCAGGTCCGCCGCCGCGCGCCGGGTCGCGCCGCCGCGCCGGTCGTAGCGGGCCGTGGTGCTCACGTCGGCGTGGCCCGCGAGCTTCTGCACGGTGGCGATATCCGCGCCGCGATCGAGGAGGTCGCCCACGTAGGTCCGGCGCAGGTCGTGGGGGGAGAGATCGGCCACCCCGGCCGCGGTCGCCCGCTTGGCGAGGATCGCGTAGACCGCCTGCTCCGTCAGCCACCGCCGGGCCAGGCGGCCCCCCTTGTTGATGGGGACGAAGAGCGGGCCCTCCCAGTCCCCGCGCACCAGCAGCCAGTCCGCCAGCGCGGCCACCGCGCCCGGCGGCAGCGGCACCTCGCGCTGCTTGTCCCCTTTGCCCGTCACCCTGAGCAGGGCGTCGGCGGGCACCCAGTCGCCGCGCCCCAGGCCCGCGAGCTCCGCCCGGCGCAGGCCCGCGCCGTAGAGCACCGCGAGGAGCGCGCCGTCCCGCACCCCGGCGGGCGATGGGTCGCGCCCGCACGCCGCGAGGAGCGCGGCCAGCTCGCCGCCGGTGGCCGAGCGTCCGGCCGGGAGGCGCGACCCGCGCGCGGGCGGCACGTCGCGGATCTGGGCCAACTCCTCGGCGCTCAGCAGCCCCAGCCGCCACGCCGCCCGCGCCACGCCGCGGAGCGCCGCCAGGGTGAGGTTGACCGTGGCCGGGGCGAGCGTCCCGCCGTCCAGGAGTCGCGCCCGGATGACGATGAGGTGTTGGGCACGCAGCGCTGCCCAGGGCACCTCCTCCGGCGGGATGCCCAGGAGCCGGGCGACCGCGACCAGACGTCGGGCCACCGTGACGCGCCCCGAAGGCGCGAGGCCGGCGAGGTAGACCGCGACCGGATCGGTGGGGTGCGCCTCCGGCCGCCGCGCGAGCGCCGCGAACGTCGCCGGGAGCGTCGCGTCCGCCCCCGCGACCCCCTCCGTAAAGCCGCGCATCGCCCCCTCCCCCCACCCCAAATATACCTTATAGTAATCCATGTTTCCGCAAGGAATTATAGCGTACGGGCGGGCTTATGGAGGCGATTCGACATAACATGGCAATCGGCGTACGGTGCCGGTCGAAGCGGTGGTCAAGGGGGTCGTGCCCTGTCCTGGCCGTGTACTCCATCCGTGTGTCGTTCTGGTAGTCTGGTCGCAAGGGTGCCCGGATTCGACGCTGGATGGAGTACACGGCCAGGACAGGGGAAATAGGCTTTCCTGAGTGCATTGCCACCCTTCAAAATCAACTGCTGACGGAGAGGCGTCTCGCTGAAGATGCCGGCAATGATCCAACCGAAGACATAGTCTCGCTGGACATGCGAGGTGTTGATACGCAACTCCTCGGATTTTTGCCGTATCTCATTGGCTGTAATCATTAATCAACCCCCCTGCGCGAGCCGCAAAGTGCTGCGAATCCGCGCGAACAAATGAGCGAAAGTTACGCGAAGGATAGCAATATGTTGAACCGACTGCAATAGTAATAACCGCGTACGAATGCTCCTAATCGGGTTTGCGAAAAATGTGCTGCTAAGCTTTACGCTGCTGTTAAGTTCATTTGCAAAATCGTAAGCTATTATGGCGTTTTTGCGGACGCAAGAGCGCGTCGGTGCTTCTCTGCCAGGCCGGCGAAGGGCGGTCCTGGCTCGGCCAGCTCGTCGGGCGACAGCGTGAGCAGGCCACGCAGCCACGCTTCGACAAAGCCAGTGTTCCCTGGGAGAAACGGCAAGGCCCCGATACCTAGGACTTCCAGGGCTTCCTGAAAGCGCGAGGCGGCGAAGTTGCCGCACTCCTTCTCCGGGAGGGGGAAGAGTGCGGCGCCCTTGACGACCGGTCGACGACGGCCACGCTCTTGATCCCCCAGCACGATCGCGTCGCGGTAGCGGTGCAAGGCATTGATCGCGTCCGGCGGTGGTCCGGGCATCTTGAATTGCCGCGTGTATTCCGCCGTGGCACGAAGGCGATACTTAGCGTCGAACACGACGATGAGATCTGGCCACCCGGCATACCGGAACCGGAGCACCACATCCGGCCGCTGCGCGCCTGTGAGCCCCGGATAGGTCTGGTTATACAGCACCTCGATCTTGGGCACGGTGGTGTCGTAGCCGACGCGGCTCTTGCTCCCCTGGCGGAGCCGCACCCTGATGCCGGTGCGCTCGACTTGCAGGAGCTTGGTTAAGTCGGCCTGCCCGCCCGTGAGGCGCGCGACGATCTGAACCAGCTCGATGAAACACCACGCTTCGTAAAGGTGATGCACATCCATGATGGAGAGATCGAGCGCGCCCGCATCCACGCTCAGGCCGAGACGCAGCACCATAATGGCCCGGTAAGCATCGCTGTAGCCGATACCGCCGAGGAGCGTCAGCGAGGCGAACCCAGGCGGCGGCGCGCCCTGCACCCCCTCGAACACGGGCAGGGTCAGGAGCTGGTCCAGTGCAACGAGAAAGCTCGAAAGCTCTTCTTTTTCCTTCTCAAGCCGTTGCGGGATTGCGCGCGTTGCATCCCTCGCCCTCGGCATCTCGGCGACGACGGCGGCGTGCAGCTCGGCCAGGCGGGCACGGATGGAGATCAGGCTGAAACGCAACCAGCGATGTTCCGGGGTAGCGAGCGTTTCGCGGCTCCGCACCGCCGGGAGAATCCCCCGGACCCGCCCGATGGAGGGCACATCGAGCCACGGTCCCTGCCCCCGGCCCTGGATGATAGCCCGGCGCACCGAGGCATCGCTGCGCTTGATCTTTTCCGCCGGGATGTGCTCCGCCTCACGGGTGAGCGCGCGTTGGGGGCGGTCATTAACGTAGCGCACCGCACGCTCAATTTCGGTGATCTGCGCGCGGAGCAACGTCACCCATTCAAGAGCCGTCGCCTGCTCGGTCCCCTCGGTCGCGCCCTGACGATAGGTCGCGCGGAGATATTCGAGCGCCAGCCCGCGCGAGGAGGACGCGACATCGGAGAGCAGCGTCTGATAGTCGCGCTCGTAATCCAGCTTGACCGGGAATACCTCGATCGTGATGCGCAAGGTCTCGTTCTCGACGCGGAACGTCAGGGTGCTAAGGCCCACCTGGCGCTGGAAATTGATGGGGCCGACGCACACCCGATCCCCCGGATAAGGATCGATACTCTGCAAGAGATACGGGTCGCGGTGCGTGAGGGTGGGTGGGCGATCGCCCACAAGGGCTTTCGCGTGGAGACGATAGGTCGTCTCCTCGAAGAAATGCGGCCCCCCTGATCCCTCGCGCCAGGCGTTAATGGCGCCGCTAGGATCACTCCAAGTTGCGACGAGCGGCCCCATGCTACTGTCGATCGCAAGCCTGGCGACGACGGGTGCTTCACCGAGGAGCGTGCCCATGCGCGAATCGCGGCGGCCATGCACCTCGACGCTGATGAAGGGCGTCGTCACTTTGAGGAGCGGCGGTGTCACCATAACTAGAGCCAGTAATTGGTGAAGCCCGACTCTTTCAACCGGGTCTGCATCAGGGCAAGCCGGGCCGCGCAGAAGGGGAAGCCAACGTTTTCGCCGGAGCCCGGTTCGTTCGTGGTGCCGGCGGTGTCGGGCGCGGCCCAGACGTGGAGGCCTGCGAGCACCTTGCCGATCGTGGCACCGCCGCCCTGGATGCGGGGCAACACCTTCATGGCGATCGCCAGATCCAGGGGATCGACCGTGCCCATCTCTGCGGTGGTGAACGTGGTCGCGCACTGCTGCGCGGCGAGGCAGAACATGACGATCTCATCGCGGACGCGGTAGCCGAATTGCAGCTGACCGAGCCGCAGCACCTCATTGACGCGTGTTAGCGTCTCAATCATCGCGGCGACACTCTCGTCGTGGCGCTGCGGGTGAGCGGCGAGGCTGAGTGCCTGGGCTCGCCAGGCCGTGCTCGGCCACAGTGTCGACTCGGGCGGCTGGGCCTCGACGCTGCCGACTTCCGAGAGATCGATCGTGGAGAATTCGATCACGAAGGCGCGGTCGAGCACCTTCTTCGAGAAGCCGTAGGTGGTCTCGTCCATGTTGACCGAGCCGACGATGCAGAGGTTGTCGGGGAGACGCACATCATCCCACCCCGCGCCGCCCGCCATATCGCCGACGTTGCGCACGAGCGGTTCGGAGACCACCCTGCCGTGAGCGTCGGGACGGCGCTCCTCCAGATGGCTCAACACCTCGGCAAGGTAGTATTCGACCCTGGCGATGTTCATCTCATCGAGGACGAAGAAATATTGCGTCTCAGGATGCTGCTGCGCCTCCTGAGCGAAGCGCAGCAACGCACCTGGGCGAAAGTTGCCGTTCAGGCGCTCGTAGCCGAGCAGTTCGCTGCTGTCGGTCCAGTCGGGTCGGACGGGGACGGTATGGCACTCAGCGGCCGTCGCATCGGCGACCAGGCGCGGCAGCTTGGTTTTGCCCGTGCCGGAGATGCCCGCGAGGATGACGAAAGGTTTGGTGCGCACGGCGGTGATGAACGCGCCGACCTGCCACGGCTCGAAGACGAACCCCTGGGCTTTCAGATAATCAATCACCGCATCGACGTGCAGCTGGAATGAGGCGTCATCGGCGAGCGCGGGCGTTGCCTCGGTCGTCGCGGGAGGACGGGCGCTGCTCGTTACGCGCTCCTGCGGAGCGGGTGGTAAATAACTCTTGGGGTCGGCCATGCTATCGGCGAAGGATAGGGTCATGCCTCCCCCTCTTCATCGGTATCATCATCGAGTTCTAATTCGTCATCGATTCCCGCATCGCCAGCATCGTTTTCGGCGACATCCGCGCTATCGGTGGAGAAAATACCGGCGATCTCTTCCTCGTTCAGCGCGAAGTCGGTGATCACGGCGCTGATGAGGGTTTCGGGCGTGACATCTGTTTGGAAATGCTGCGCCAGGTCGGTGAAGCGAAACCACCAGATCGCCATATCGAGGAGCCGTGGGCGCTGTCCCGAGGAGCTCCCGGCCCCTTCGCGCAGGAAAAACGACTCTAATTCCTGCGCCGAGCGGCGCTCAAGCCGGTAGGCCTTCGGGCTGGTGTCCGGCACCAGGGCCAGCGGTCGCAAGCTGCGAGATTGCCAGCGACTCACGGTGTCGGAGGAGCCATTCGAGGGAAATTTCTTCGTGCGGTAGCCCCGCGTCGCGTCGCGATCGGCCCCGAAGGGCACATAGTAAGGGTTGTCCACGTTCGTGATGACCTCATCACCCTGGGAGGGTAGCCGGGAGGTCAGCTCATTGATCGCGCCAACAAATACTTTCGATCGCATGCCGGTGACGACGTGCGGCGGGGCGGCGATAGGGGTGGCACCTTCCTGGTGCGCCTCGTCGTTCAATCGTTTCAGGGCGCGCTTAAAAATAAGGTAATCGGCTAAGCTGGAAGCCGCTTCCGACGCCGCGAGCCGCTTCACGGCCCCTTTCAGCGTCTGTTGGGAGAGGAATTGCGGCATGATCAGTGCTCCACCTTCACGTCAGGATGCGGTTCCAACGCCTTGAGCTTGGCGACGGCATCCGCGCAGTATTCCTCATTGAGGTCGATTCCGATCGCGCGGAAACCGTTCGCGCGGGCGAAGGCCGTCGAGGTGCCCGCGCCGTTGAACGGATCGAGGACGATGCCCTGCAGGGGGGTGGTGGCGAGAATCGGCAGGCGCACCAGTTCCTCCGAGAAGGACGCACGGTGCTTGCCATTGCCGGGCGAGGTGCGCACCTCCCAGGTGTCGAGCGGCGGGAGCATCCGCCCGGACGGCAGCATCCGCCCGACTGGCGCTTGGTTGAAGTAGTACCAGCGGCTTTTCGTGAAGTGAAAGACATACTCGTGCGACATCGAGCAGCGATCGCGGACCTGATCGGGCACCGGGTTGGGCTTCACCCACACATTATCGTTGCGCACCAGCCAGCCGCGATCTTGGAGCGCGATCGCGAGGCGATGCGGGATGAGCAGCTGCTGCTTCGGCCGCGCCCACTTGCCGTCACCGGGCCGATCCTGCGGGCGCAGGCCGAATCGCCGCGCACCCTGCTTGATCTCGCCGCTCTTATGCGCGCCCTTGCCGCTCCAGTAGGTGTCGCCGATGTTAATCCACAGCGAGCCCGTGTCGCGCAGGACGTGCCAGCACAGATCGAAGGTTTCCAGCAACCGGTCGATGAATTGCTGCGGGTGCTCTTCAAGGCCGATCTGGCCCTCGACGCCATAATCGCGCTGCCCATAATACGGCGGTGAAGTCACGATACAATCGACTTCCATTTTCGCGTCGATGAGGTGCTGTAGCGAGGACGTTACGGCACCATGCAGCACGATCGCGCTGTCATTGGCGAAGTAGGCACGCTTGACGAGCGCCGGGTCGGTAAAAACCTGTTGTGGCGTGATCTGCGGATGGAGCGCCCGATTCGCCGGCGTATTCTTCAGGCGACCGTTCGACAGCGAGGCGCTGCTAGGCGGCAGCGGAAAGCTGGCTCCCCCCCATCCCTCCTCTTCTTCAGCGAACCGCTCGATCAAGTCAGTCATGTCGGTCCCTTCAGCTGGTCGAAATGCTAGGATTCCGCCGTCACATGATCCGCTGCAATTGCTCGGCTAGGGTGCATTATCCTACAACTACTGGTGTTCGTACACCTTCTTTTTTACGCGTTTTACGAGTACTTTCAACTTTCCAACTATAGAAGCCGCGAAGTTGTGGTCGGAACTCCTCCCCACGCACCTTAGTAGTCGCGCAGGACGTGCAGTCAGTGGTTGAATCGGCTGGATCCTTCTCGCCATTCACCCACCACCCGCCCTGCACACGACGGCCGCAGCCGCAGCGGTGGCCGTCGTGTGCAGGGCGCCCCGCCCGGCCACCCCGCTTGCAGTGCGGTCGTTCCTCCTGCAGGCTGCGCCACCGCGATGGTGTCCCATGCTTGCCCTCACCCCCGAGCATAGCGCCCACCCCGCCCGGTCAAGGACGCGGCGCGCCGCCTGCGGCGGTTCCACCCTTGACCGGGCGAGGCCCCGGCCGCCGTATTCCCGGCAGAGGGCGAAGCAACGGCGGCTCCAGACGGTAGGGTCTGCGATGGGGTGGTCCAATTGCTTGCGAGGATCAGCGGTGCGGCTTGCGGGCCGCGATTGTGAGAGGGCTCGCTCGGGCTCACCACCGGTAGGGGCGACCTCAATCATCCCGAACCACCGCGATCGCGCGGCGTGGACGGCCGCCACGGTGCGGGCGCTGCTTGTACGCGGTCACGTCCGTAACGTGAATCGACCAGTCGCGCCCGAACTTCGTCGCCGGCAGGCGGCCCTGGAGGATGGCGCGGCGGACCGCGCTCGGGTCCATGTCCAGTACCCGCGCCGCCTCGATGACGGTGAGCATCGTTCCCGGCATCGCTCCCTCTCGCATCTCAGCCTCGTGCATCTCTGATCACCATGATAACGCGCTAGCGTGTAATCCACAATAGGCCGATTTCTCCAACTGTAGCAAGGAAAACGCTTGACAAGATACACGCTAGAGTGTATAATAAGAGTGTCGAAAGGCCCCACGGGAACGCCGGGAAGCAGAGCCCGTGAGGCCGATGGAGTACCGGGGCCGAGGCCCCAGAACAGGAAGTGTAGCATGGTCCGCACCTTCGCCAAGCCCCAGGAAGCCCGCGCGATCGAGGCCCGCGCCCGCGCCCGCAGTTGCGGCGTCCGCATCGCCGTCGTGACCGAGGCCCGCCGCTACTGCACCCCCGCCCGGTCCGAGCCGGGCACGACCTACACCATCGCCCGCACCCCCATCGGCTGGGCGTGCTCCTGCCTCGGGTACTTCCACACCGGCGTCTGCAAGCACCTCGGCGCGGTCGCGCGCCGGGCGGAGCGCGAGGGCTGGGCCTTCGGCCGGATCGCCCCGCTGGCCCGCGTCGCGTGCTACATGCCCCTCGACCCGCCGACCCCCGACCCGGAGCCCGACCCGGAGCCGCCGACGCCCGCCGGGGGCGCGGCCCGGCCCCGCTCGCTCGATGAGTACCGGGCGCGCGGCGCGGCGGCCCTGGCGGACCTCTACGGCGACGCGGCCTAGCGCCGTCCTCGCCCGCGAGCACCACCCACCATACGCGATGCGCCAAGACAGGAGGGGACCATGATCGAGCATTTGCTGCGCGCACTGCTCGCCGAGCTGCTCGCCGCCGGTGTGCCCGCGCCCTTGGGCCAGCCGCTGACACTGGCCGCCGTGTGGGCCGACCTCGCCCGCCTGGCCGGGGAGGAGCCGCCCGCCGACGTGCTGGCCCTCCTCGACGGCCCCGCGCCCCGCCCCCCCGCCGACCAGGGCGCCTGATCGCCTCTATCGGGGCAACCCACGCGATGGGTTGCCCCGCTCCCCACCCGACACTCATAACACGAAGGAGCACCCCCATGATCGATCGGCAGCCCGAGCCCACCGCCGCCCACGAGCGCGCCCAGGAGCGCCTGGCCGCCGCGCTGGCCTTCCTCGACGCGGGGATCGGGGCGCTCGTCGACGGCCCAAGTTTCCGCGCCTACCTCGCCACGCTGGCCCGCTTCCCGACCTACTCCGCCCGGAATGTGGCCCTGATCCACGCGCAGCGCCCGGACGCGACCCGCGTC
>JAABUK010009500.1_pt1 | contig 13264 bp, 14 predicted proteins | sample 5559141 | NCBI WGS metagenome assembly JAABUK01 (sample SAMN10711869, study PRJNA513367) | rock metagenome | isolation source: Antarctica rocks | place: Antarctica: Victoria Land, Pudding Butte nord | collected 2016-01-03
GCACACAAGATCAGAAGTCTGACGCTCGTGCTCGAAGAAACAATCCACGGTTCCCGTGGCGCCCTCCATCACCATGCTGACCTACAGGCTCGCAGGCACTACAGAGGAAACGGTGTCTGACCGGAACGGACCGGCCCATCGTCCTCGGCCACACCGCTCCTGACCTCAGAGCCCCGCCCAAACCGCAACGTCGACGCCGAACCTTCGCAAACTACGGCGAGCCCTCGAGAGGGCTCTACACCGCTGACCTGCAGCGCGACGTCGCGGAGGAGGCGTTCGCACGCCGCGGGCAGCAGAGCATATGAGCGAGTGGGTCCTCAGCGGGTTCGGCCCTGGACCTAGCCGATTGAGGTTCACCGGCGTGTACCGCGAGGCGATGCACGCCCAGCACCTCAACTCCGCGACACGGTGCCGCCCGAACGACCTGACCGATCTCCTTTACTTGTCCTGCGCCGCCACCTACGCCGACGTCGTCGCCTACGACGAGCACATGGTGGAGATTCTGCGGCAGGCCGGGGCGCGGCTGCGCCGGCGCGTCGGTGCACAAGAAGCTCCGAGACGCCGTCTCGGCCGTCGAGGCGCTGCTGCCTGCGAGGTAAGTCGAGGACGGCGAGGCGGTCCGACTGCTTTGAGGTTCCACAAAGAACGTCTTGACACCGCTAGCGGCCCCTGCCCAGGACGGCGGGGGCCGACTTCACCGCTAGACGACCCTCGCATGACACAAGATCCCGGCGGTCCTCATACGAAGCCTTGTCAGCAGCCGCTACTGCTTGCGGCTTCCTCCGCCGACGGCTTCGGGTAGCCGGTGGCGCTGTCCGGCTAGGCGTCGGCGTTCCCGGCGTTGGTGCCTGCCTCGTCGGGGAGGGGGGTGACGGCCCAGAAGTAGGCGACTGGGCGGGCGCCGGGTGGGTGGTCGTGGGTGGTGCGGCCTTTGGCCTGTTCGATGGCGTGGTGCACGGCGGTGGTGGCGGCGGCGACCTCGTGGGGGGTGAGCCAGGGGAAGCCACGGGAGATGGTGGCCGCTTCTTGCCAGTCTTTGGCCATGGCCTGGGAAGTCGCGCTGAAGGCGGCCAGGTCGCGGCGGAGCCGGTCGAGGTAGAGGCCGATGACGGCGTCGCCGGTGCTGCGGGTCGCGTTGTCTCCTTCCCAGCTCAAGGTGGCGGCGCTGCGCTGCCAGGGTCGCTCCCGGGCGTCGCCGGTGGCCTTCGCGCGGCGGATGATTCCCCACTTCTCCAGTGCCCGCAGGTGGTAGCTCATGGCGCTGGGGGTGAGCCCGGTGAGTTCGGCGAGCTCGCTGGCGGTACGCACGTTTCCCATGTACAGCTCGTCGATGACCGCCGTGCGGGCCGGGTGAGCCAGTGCGCGCAGGGCCTTGGGGTCGGTCAGCACGACCCGCTGCGGCGGCTGGGTGCCGCGTCGTCTGGCCACGAGCAAGAGCCTATCGAGCCTTGCGTCCCTCTTACCTGAAGCTGTACCTTCGGGACTGTGAAGCAAACACTTCAAGTATTCCGAGACCGGTGGCAGGGGTCGGTGTGGCGGCATCGCGACCTGCGGATCGTCGGACCGGCCCGGGCCCTGTCGGTGCTCGGCGATGAGCTGGCCCTGATCGCGCTGCTGCTGCGCGTCCACGACACCGGCGGCGGCCCGACCGGGGTGACGCTGCTGCTGGTGTCGGCGGCGGTGCCGACGGTGATGCTGGCGCCGTGGGCGGGTCGGCTCGCCGACCGGTGCGACTCCCGCCGGCTGACCACCACCTCGGCGACGGCCCAGTTGTGTGTCTGTGTTGCTCTGGTGTTCAGCACCTCGCCGTGGCTCGTCTACCTGCTGGTGATCGCCCTGCAGGCCGGGCAGGCCGTGGCGAACCCGACCTGGGGGGCGCTGATCCCGAAGGTCGTCGGCGAGGCCGACATCGCCCGGGCCCAGGGCGGCATGTCGGCGCTGCTCACCGTCGGGGCGGTAGCCGGCCCGGCCGCCGGTGGGCTGCTGACCGGCCTGGGCGGTGCCCGGCTGCCGCTGCTGGCCGACGCCGCCACCTTCGCCGTCCTCGCCGCGGCGGGGCTGGCCGTCCGGACCCGTCGTGGGGGCCGATGGTCGCCACCAGCCGACGGGTCTACCCCACGACCGCATGCCTTCGACGGGCTGCGGCTGCTGTCCCGCGACACCATCCTGCGGCCCGTCCTTGCCGCGCTGATGGCCTACATCGTCGTGGGGGAGGCCACCAACGTCGTCGAGGTTTTCCTCGTCCGCGACGCACTGCACGGCACGGCAGCCCAGTACGGCCTGGTCGGGACGGCAGCCAGCGCCGGCATCGTCGCCGGCTCACTAATCGGCGGCCGCGACACCAGCCTCCGCCAACGGCTGCGATGGGTCGTCCTAGCCGCCGGCGGACAGGCCCTCATGATCTGCCTCGCCGGCCTGGCCCCGTCCGTCGTCGCGTTGGCCGCGGTCTGGTCGCTGCTCGGTGTGGCCAACGGCATCCTCAACACCAACACCTCAACCCTGCTGATCACCCGTACCCCGGAGGCCAGCCGCGGTCAGGTGATCGCCGCGGCGATGGGCGCCTCCCGCGCTTTCTCCCTCACCGCGCTGGCTCTTGGCGGCCTCGCCGGCGCCATCCTCGGCCCACGCGCCACATTCATCACCGGCGGCGCCGGCGCCCTCGCCGTCACTGCGGCCCTCGCTTGGACCATCCGATGGGCCTGGAGCCCCGGCGCCGAGCCACCGCCCCACCAGCCCGTCCGCACCACTGGTGTCCCCCTGAAGGCCATCCGCGACTAGAACTCAATCCCCACGCCAAAAGCATCCCCTCGCCCTGGAAAAAGCCAGGATACGTCTCAGCGATCCTCACCGAAGCCGGCCAGCACCCGGGGAAGAACCAACGTCGTCGGCGCCGTGCGGCCAGTCCGCCTCGGTAGTCGCCACCCTCGAAGGCGTGTCCCGGCGGCCACCATCGCCTGCTTCACACAGGGCGCCCCGGCGGGTGCTGCTCCGAGGCCAACGTCCCCGCCTCGTTCCTGAACAATCATCACCGACCCGAAGTCCACATCGCCGAAAGGGGCGCCCGTCCTGAGCGGGATCGACGACCAAGGACCAAGAGACGGGGGTATGCGGTCAAGCCGCCACAGGGCTCAGTTGCCCCGTGGCGGCTTGACCTTTCTGATGAACTTGGGCTGGGGAGCAGCCGGATGGCCGTTGGGTCGGCGTCCTGGTCGCCCCCGTCCCGAGGTTGGGCGCGACCCCTGGTGGGCGTACGTCCTTGCGGCACTGGAGATTCCGCTCCTGGTCGGTGCCCTGCTGGTGTTGCATCGACGGGTCGGCGGATGGATTGCGCCGGTCGCCATCGTTGGCGTAGCCGTGGTCGCGCTGTGCGTCTCGCGGTCTCGCGGTCACGCTGAGACGAGGGTCGCGGTAGGAGTCACGGCGAGGAGCGGCTGCCGCTACGGAACCTCGAACAGGCAGACGTTCACCAATGGACGCGCTCGCCCCCGTCGTGCCGATCAGGTTCCCTGACCGGCCGTGACCTGGCACCGTGGCAGGTGCCGGGTCGTGTCGGTGGCCCAGCGAACACAGGGGGCAAAGGTGGCCAAGAACGTACCGGACCGATCCGAGAAACGATGGAGGGAGGCGAACAGTCTCCTCGATCACACCTCAGACGACGCCACCAAACGCCAGCTTCGCCGGCGGCGCCGCACTGCCCTGCTGATCGTCGCCGGGGGGTTCCTGATCCTCGTTGCCGGCAGCCTGTTCTTCGCAACCGTGGTTGCCGGCTCCGGCCACCATCAGGTGCACCGGCATTCTCTGCACCCACCGTTGTGGCGGGCAGTCCTTGGCCTGGGCCTGATGCTCTACGGTCTGGTGGTCCTCATCGTCTCCCCGGTCAGACAGATCCGCTCTGGCGCGTTTCGCTCCGAGTGGATGGCGCCCATGAGTGTGCTGACCCACCCGACGTCAACGGCGACTTCTTTATCGACAGGTCGTCGGCAAGGTCAGCACCGACCCCGACCAGCTGCCGCTGGCACGGGATATGGCCCGGCGGTTCATCCGCGCAAAACCGGTGGTCCGACTGCTACTCACCGGAATGGCTCTCGGCCAGATCGGACAAGTGATCTTGGTAGCCCGGCTGTGGCCCACCATCTTCGCCGCCGCCACGATCGCGGTGTTAGCCGTCTGCGCCGTGGTGCTGAATCGGCGGGCTACCCGGGCGGAGCTGTTCATTTAACACCACCCGCCACCCGACGCCAAGCAAGCCGCCGGCAGCCGCTAGCCACGGGACCACCCTCTGCTCACTGCTCCTACTCCTCTCCCTTGCTGCGGCTGATCACCGCCCCCAACATCCCCCCTTCTCCAGAAGGGGTGCGCGCCCCGGCCGACTCCGGAATTCCGTCCCCGGGAGCCAGGTGATCGCAGATCTGCTGATCGCTGTTACGCAGTTACAACCGAATGAGGAACTTGAGCGGTACGGATGGCGCAGCCGGGATCTGGTTCCAGGCCTATTGCAGAGGATCCGGCGCCGGGAAGCGGGACGGCCGGTCAAGATGGCGAGGGCTCGTCGGCCCCTCGCCTGTCCGTAGTTGCGCTCGAACGCCTGGCCACCGGACCCGGTCACCCCAGCCGAGCGCTCGCTCCAAGCCCGCAGCCCCTATCGACCACCAGCAGCGTTGTTCCGCGGCCCTCGTACGGCGCGTACTGACCGTTGAAGGAAACTCAGGACCTGCGCAAGCTCAGGCGCCAGTTACCGCGCCCCACGACCGCGCAGAGACCCGCTCCTAAAATCATCTCGGCTGCCCAGACCCCGCGGGGGTAGGCGTAGGTGGCTCGGCTCCCCGCCTGGTACGCCAGCCACGCGAAAGGTTCCAGCAGCAGCGTCGATGCGGCACCCATCGCCAGCATCGTCGACCCGGTCCGGCGCCACGCCCCCCCGACAGTGCCCATCACGGGACCAGCGACGAAGCCCAACAACAAGTAACGCCGCCCGGCGCTGAACGTCAGCCGCACGTCGGTCAGCAGCGAGTGGGGTCCCAGGTCCAAAACCCACACGTTCGCCAGATAGAACGCGGCGAGCGCGACCATGCAGGTGGCCCAGCCCGCCACCGCGGCGGTCGCGGCCCGTCGACGTCCAAGCAGCGCACCCGCCAGGAACGGCAGAAGCAGCCAGGGGGCGCTGAGATTACCCACGGCATCCCGCACGCCGTCGCCGTTGCCCTTAATCACCGATAATGCAACACCGAAGACCGCAGCTGCGGTCAGTACAAGGCTGACGCGCCCGAGGTAAGAGGTCGGAAGCAAGCGCACCTGCTGAATCTAGCCGCCGACCCGCCGGTGCAACAGCGGCCCGCCGGCGCGCCCAGACGTGTCCGATAGCCGAGGGGGGCTAGTGGACGGTCGGCAACGTCCACGGCACGAGCGGGCTCAGCCGCGACCACGTCGATGCTCACGTCCGTCAGGCGCTGCCCATCCATGGCCGAACGTGAGCACGCCTTCACCTCTTGCGGGCAGCTCGCGTATACGCGATGCCCGTACGTGGGCTCCCTCCTGTCTCCCAAGGATCGGCTACCGGGTACGCGCCGCAGGTCCGTTGTCGAGCATCGAGGGGGCAGTCGCTGGACTCGGCGATCTGCCTGGGCGGGTGATCCTTGGTCTTGTTGTCCGTAGCATGTCACCCGTTTGGCTTCGCCATAAGCGGTCGGTGCGGCGTCGGGGTGGTGCAGGATTATGTCGTGACCCGTCTGAAGAGCGTGGCTGTGCCTGCGGTGCCGGCCCTTGCGTTGCGGCGGTGGCCCGTCGTGGTCGCCACGGTCGGGGTGCTCGCGGCGGCCTGCGGCACGTCGGGCACCACCGGGAACGCCAGCTCCGGTTCGACCTCCGGTGCGAAGGTGGTGGCGGCGGCGTTCCAGGCGACCCGAGGCGCGCACACGGCCAGGGTGCAGCTCCGCATCCAGGTAAGCGCCGGCAGCGCGGGGTCGTCGTTCAACGCCTCGACCACCGCCGACGGGGTGCTGGACTTCGCCAACGACACCCAGGACCTGACCATTCGGCAGCCGACCGGCGGGACGCTGGAGACGCGGACCGTCGGCGGAGCGACCTACACCCAGCTACCGGCCGGGCTGCGCAGGCCCGGCACCAAGCCTTGGGTGAAGGTGGTCGTGCCACCCGGACTGAAAAGACCGTCGTCGTTAAACGACCCCACCCAGATCCTGGGATTGCTGCGCGGCGCGGCCAGCTCGGTCACCATGGTCGGCAAGGAGACCGTGCGCCGGGAACGCACCACCCACTACAAGGTCCAGATCGACCTGACCAAGCTCCAAGCTGAGGCCGGGCGCACCGCGGCACCCGGCCAGCCCAACGCGTACAGCCTGCTGCGCAAGCTCCTCGGCCGCGACACCCTACCGATGGACGTCTGGGTCGACAGCAAGCAACGGATCGCCCGGCTGCGTACCGTGCTGCCCCTACCAAGCAGTGCCAGCGCAGCGACCGCACCGACCGCCGCGCCCGCGCCGTCACCGAACCCGACCCCGGCCGGCACAGCGACCAGCATCGAGGAGTTCTACGACTTCGCGGTGCCGGTGAACGTGCAGGCCCCCCCGCCGGACCAGGTGCAGACCGCCGGAACCATCATCCCGCCCGGTGCCGTTCCCAGCCCACCGGCCCCCAGCGCACGCCGCGCCCCCGCCGCTACGGGCAGCCCCGTCACATCCTGAGTCAGTCACAGCTCCCGCCGCCAAACCAGCACCGGGGCGGCAGGCCGGCGGCTCCTCGCTATCAGGGGCACCCGATGTGGCGTCCCTCGAGAGCGTTGGCGCCGAATATCGCCAGGCCCGCCGAGTGCCATGGTTGCGGCCCACGGCTTCAGACCCGGCCGTCAACCCGATGACTTCTGGACACGTTTGAGCTGGCTCCACTCCGAGGCCGATCGCGTGCCGCAAGCCGAAGGATCAGCGGGACACCGTCCCATTGACGATCCTTGGCTATCGGGGCACTGCTTGTTTCTCGGCCCCTGGGTCCCTCCATCGGCTTAGACTTAGTCCGCACACGTCACCCGAGTCGACCAGCGTGTTTCGATGAGCGGCCGAGCTCTGTGCTCTCCGTCAGGCAGAGCTCTCTGGCCGCACAGGCGGAGCGCTCGAGGTCGCTTCGCCGTTCGCGTCGCTAGCTGCATCGGTATGCGTTATCGCCGTAATGGTCAGGGGCTTCACCGCTTCGGCCTCACGCCAGAGGTCCTCGTACAGCTTCCGGTAGACCCGGGCCGCCTCCTCGCTGAGCGGGACGACGGCCGTAAGGCTCTGCCCTACTCCATTGACCGAGGTGCCCATAACGGACACGCGCCCCGTTGGTGAAATGAGGCAACGGTCGTGCAGTCGTGGGTCCTTCGTTGCCCGCACTTCGAGGTCGCGCCCTTTCCCTAGACCCCCCAAAGCAAGTCCAAGGCTTTGCAAGTCCCGGGGTGCTTGAGGATGCTTGGCGCCCACGAGTAGTCGAGCGACTTGGGTCGCCTTGACCAGCCACGGCACATAGTCAGGTTTGAAGTAGGCGTCAACGAGTAGCGCGCTACCGGCCGCACCTACAAGCCGGGTGAGCTGAACGTAGACGAGTGGATCTTTTGGTTCGAGGGTGACTTCGACAGCTTCACTGTCCTCAGCCTCGGAACGCCCGAGACCCCGAAGCAGCGCTTCTCCGCAGTCGGTTAGTCGGAGGCCGCCGTGCCCGGTAGCGATCCAGCCCACGCGATGCAGGTACTCGGTGACGGGCTCGGCTTCCCGCACGAGATGCCTGCCACCCTGAGCTACTTGCCTGGCCGTGTTCGCCAGCTCCGCCATGGTGCTTGTGTAGGCGGCTGGTCTTGGGCCGGCGCTAGTGGCAAAGGCTTCCACCTGGCCGGTCGTGGGCAGATAACCCTCGCGGTTAAGCGTCGCTACATAAAGCAGCGCGCGGTGCACGTTCTCATCGACCAGCTCCAACCCGTTCTCCCTTGCTATGCAGGAATTAGGATAATCCCCTCATCCACCGGAGCGCGGGACGTTAAGGCGGGCTGGTCAACCTGCTCCTGCCATGAGATCCGACGACCTCCCGAAAGCAACGGTTAGAGCGCTCGCTTGCCGACCCGAAACGCTCTATGCCGCGCCTGTGGTGGGGTTCCCCCGGCCGGTGGACACCTTGATGTCGGGCCTGTGGGTCTCGCCGGGAGGATGTGTCCATGTCGGAGAAGCGGCAGCGGAGGAGTTGAACGCTAGACGTTCGTCCTGCGCCTGCGGCTCAGGTGTCAGTTAGACGGCAGGCGAGGCGGTCGAGCCCGCCTTTAATCATCTTGCTGTAGCCGTCGTCGCCGAGGGTGTGGGCGGCGGCTTGGCCGAGCTCGAGGTGGCGGCGGGCTGCGGGGAGGTCGCCGAGCTTGCGGTAATCCTCGCCCAAGTTGAGGTGCAGCGAGGGATAGAAGCCGGCGACCGGCCCAGCGACGCCGGCCTGCGCGGCCCGCTCGTCGGTGACCGACTCCGCGGCCTGCAAGGCGCGCAGGTCCCAGGCCAGCTCCTCGTGGGCGTCGTCTTGTACGTCGGCCATTGCGTGCGCTAGCGCGACGCGGTGCAGCGCGTCTCCGGCTGGCCCGATCTGCTGCCACAGGGTTGCCAGCAGCTGCCGGGCATCCTCCCGCTCGCCCCGCTGGCCCAGTTCGACGGCGTGTCCGAGGTGTCTCATGGTTGCGTCGGGTCCGGTCACGGAGTTCCTTGCGCTGGCGGTGTCGGCTTGGACGCTACGGCTCTGGGCGCCGCTTCATACCCGCTAACTGTGAAGGAGACCGACGCGGCCCGATGCCGGATCGGCTACCGGTCACCAGTCGTCCGAAGCGGATCCGCTTCCAGCCCTCAGCTTGCGAGTAGCTCTGGTGAAGGCTCACTGGGTGGCCTTCAGCGGTCGCGACTCGCCCTTGGGGGGTGCCGCTGTTTCCATCCCGGGTTTCGGTCGACGGCTTAGTCGGGAATGCCTACCAGCTGTTCGAGCAGAGGGCTTGAGAACAGGAGGGTGGCGAGCACAGCGCAGGGGACGCTGAGGAGCGCGGTCCGAACCAGCTGGCGGCGGGTGACCGTGGCCAACATGAGAATGATGATGATCGCCACCACGGCAAAGGTCGCCAGGGTGGGCGCATCCTCGGGATAGTTGTTTGCACGCCGGAACGCGTCGGCGACGAGCAGTCCGATGGCGCCGGCAGCCACGGTGGAACCGGACCAGTCTGACCGTCCCAGCCGGGCGAAAACCGGGCCGAGCACGGCGCCGGCGACCAGGGCCAGCAGGCCCCACGCGGCCAGGGAGCTGACGGTGAATGCGTAGGCGTCGCCGGGGTATTTGATCCGGTAGATGAGTCGTTGGCCGAGGTGGAAGGCGACGATCGCGGTGAGGACGGCGGTGCTGGTTCGTAGCACCGCCCGGCGTGCGGTCTGGCCGGCGCTGAGGACCACGGCGACCAGGATCCAGAGGCTAAAGGTGTGGGCGAGCGGCCGGAGCAGCTGGTCGTAGTAGCTGTACGCCGCGACGAGGCCGGTCACCGCGCCGGCCACGACCGGCACGATGACCGCCCTAGCTGTTCCAAGGCGGTCGCCGGAGAGCGCTGATTGCCCCGCCGGTGCAGCGGCCGTGGGTAGCCTCATCGGCCGCAGCCGACGAGCGCCACGAAGCCGACCACTGATCTCGCTTCCGGGGTCGGGGCTTCCGACCTGTTGGGGCGGGCGGACGGCGCCGCTCATGGGCGCGCGTTCACTGACGGGACGCGTCCGGTGCGGAGCCAGACCGTGTAGCTGATCGTCGCGGGTACGCGGATCTTCAAGGCGCCGGCCTGCAGGGCGACCTCTTCGTAGTCCAGCAGGGCCCCGGTCTGCGGGTCGAAGATCATGGTGTAGTTCTGGCGGAGTCCGGAACGTGTCGAGGTGGTGGTGACGGCGACGCCGGGCCGGCCGGCCCGATCGGTGACGCTGCCCTTGACGGTGAGCCCATCGACGCCGGCCAGGGCCTGCAGCATCGCGCTGTGCACCTGAGGCGGGACGATCTGGGCGAACCACACGTCGCTGACGGCGACGAGCCAGTCGGAGGTGTTGTCGTTGTGGACCCGCTTGGCCAGTTCCGCGCGTATGGCCGCTGGGTCGGTTGGGAGGGATGCTGGGCCGCCGAGCTGGCCGGCGCCGTACACACGACTGGTGTCGGTCCGGATGCCACTGCGGGTCTCCTCGATCCGGCCCGCGCCGCTAGCGTCGGTCCACTGCTCCCGCCGGGTCGGATCTACCTGACTGCGCAGGACGTGACTGCCGGTGTCTAGGGCGGTGTCGAGGTACCAGCCTTGGGTCTGGATGTAGTCGTACCGGCCGGCCGCTGGCTCGGGCTGGCGACCTGCGGCGGCGGCGAGGCCGAGTAGCAGTTCGCGGGCGCTTTGCCGGCTGCCGTGGTAGTCCAGCAGCGGCGGGGTGGCCGCGTACGCCGATCCTGACCGGTGCCCGGGGAGCACCGCCGGTGCGGCCACCGCGACAACGGTGACGATTCCCACGATGGCCGCGACTGCCGCCGCCAACCGCACCGCCGGGCGGCGGCGCAGAACCGACACCGGCCACAGTCCGGCAGGCGCCGGCGCGTTGACGATCCGGGCCAGCGTGGCCCGGCCCTGGTCGTCTCCGAAGGGGCCGCCGGCGTCGGCTGTCGGGTCGGTGCCGGCCAGCAGCAGCCGTACGCGGGTCACCTCACGGGTGGTCATTTCGGCTCCCTCTCCAGCGTGCGATTCACGGGGCTTTGCTTGACGGCCGGGCCATCAAGCAGCCGGTTCAGGCGGCGGCGGGCCCGGTGTAGGCGGACCGCGAAGGTGGCCGCGGAGCACCCAACGACCTGCGCGGCCGCCGTTAGGTCCAGGTCCTCCCAGGCCACCAACTGCAAGGCCTCCTGATCACGCATAGACAGGCGGCGCAGTGCGTCAGCGACCCGGGCGTTCTGCACGACGGCGTCAGCGTGGTCTGCCTGCACCGTCGGCGCGCCGGCCACCGACGCGGCCCGGACCCGCACGCCCAGCGCGGCGTCGCGGGCTCGAGCCCGCAGCACATTGCCCAGGGTGTTGCGGGCGACGGCGTACAGCCACGGCAGCGGCTCGGCGCCCGGCACCTGCCCGGGCCGGCGCCACGCCACCAGGAACGTCTCAGCGGCCACATCCCGCGCGGTCTGCTCATCAACCCGCCGCCGGGCATACCGCAAAACGTCGCCGTAGTACCGCTCGTACAGCGAGGTGAACGCCGCCTCATCACCGGCACGCATCGACAGCCCTCTCTCCCCTGACAACCGTCTGTCCGGAGGAGCCCAAAGCATTACAGCTAACAGCTGAGCCGCCCGCGGACGGCCGCCTCTGTGGCTGCTCCGAGTCAGCCGTCTGCGCAGGGGTGATGACCGGGCTCTGTCCCGGACACGGCATAGGGACTCAAGGCAGTGCTCAGCGGCACGGCCCAAGCAGGCGCCCGGGCTGCGCCGCTGGTCCTTCGGTGAGTGGGACGGCCAACGTGCCCGTCGAGACCGGCCGGCGTCCGCCTGGCTCCTACGATCAGATCGTGGGTCTTGCCGTTGATGATGCGGCAGGTCCCGGCACGCCCGTTGTGTGCTTGCCGATGTTCGGAATGTCGCGGGTCGCCACCGCCATGGCCTTCGGTCCCGCTTTCGCCGGCACGGGCGGTTTGCGCGAGGTGTATCTGGACTTGCCGGCCACGGTGAATCCCCCCGATGGGCCTGCGGATTCACAGACGGTCCTGCTCACCGACTGCGCCTGGCTTGAGAACTGCCTTGACCGGCCGGCGTTGCTGGCGGGTTCCTCCTACGGCGCTTATCTCGCCGCCGGGATCGCCCGACAACGCCCTGAACTCGTCGGCGGCCTGCTGCTGGTCGCCGGCGTGCGGGCCGGAGCCAACGAACGTGACCTCTCTCAGCAGGAGCGGCCGCCCGCTGAGCCGGCCTGGCTGGACGCGGCTCCGACCGAGCTGCGCGGCCTCCGGGACGCTGGCCCGGCGGCCGGCGCTGGACGAGGCCCTGTCCGACCTGCGCGCCGGAGACACGCTGGTGGTGACCAAGCTGGACCGGCTGAGCCGTTCGGTGCGCAACCTCAAGCAGGTCGCCGAGAACCTGCAGGCCCGGCAGGTTGGGCTGCGAGCGGTCGGCCAGGGCATCGACACCACCACCCCCGGCGGCCGGCTGTTCTTCCTCATGCTTGCCGCCATCGCCGAGTTCGAACACGACCTGATCGTCGAACGCACCTACGACGGCCTGGCCGCCGTCCGCGCCCGAGGCCGCAAGGGCGGACCCAAATTTAAGATGACACCCAACAAGATCGCGCAGGCCCGGGCCATGTACGACGGCGGCCAGCACACAGTGCAGGAGATCGCCGACACCTTCGGAGTGTCCCGGCCCACGGTGTACCGGCACCTGACCGACCGCCGAGCAGCGGCTGCCGGGCCGGGGCAGTAGACCGGGCGGTGATGGTCTCGGTGCGGCTAACCTCGGGGGCGCGCCGGGCCACCCGCCATTCCCCGACCACGACACGGCGCATCCCGACGGGGAACCCGCTGACGTACCTTGCCAGCCAGCAGGCGCCGACCACCGGGATCAGCGGGCGAACACCGGCGGCCCTAGTGCGCCCGGGCGGCCGCCGATCCCCGGCCGAAAGGAGCCGGCCCGAGCAGCGGATCGCGGACGAACACGTCGAACGTCCCGTTCGTGTCCCCACGGACTAGGTTCGACGAGCTCGACCCGAAGGCGACCGAACGCCCGTTGGCGGAGATCGCCGGGCTGAAGCTGCTGCCGTTGGCCTGCCCGCCGGCGCCGACCGACACCCGCCGGGTCACGCCGGCCAGCCGGTCCCGGACGAACACGTCGTCTGCCCGGTTGGTGTCCCCAGCCACCAGGTTCGACGCGACCGATTCGAAGGCGACGAACCGGCCGTCGGCGGAGATCGCCGGATGGAAGCTGGTGCCGTTGTTGGCCTGCCCGCCGGCGCCGACCGACACCCGCCGGGTTACCCCGGCCAGCCGGTCCCGGACGAACACGCCGCCCGTCCCGTTGGTGTCTCCGGCCACCAGGTTCGACGCGCTCGACTCGAAGGCGACGAACCGGCCGTCGGCGGAGATCGCCGGGTTGCCGCTGTCGCCGTTGCCCTGCCCGCTCGCGCCGACCGACACCCGCCGGGTTACCCCGGCCAGCCGGTCCCGGACGAACACGTCGAAAGTCCCGTTGGTGTCCCCGGCCACCAGGTTCGCCGCGATCG
>JAABUK010009503.1_pt1 | contig 13262 bp, 16 predicted proteins | sample 5559141 | NCBI WGS metagenome assembly JAABUK01 (sample SAMN10711869, study PRJNA513367) | rock metagenome | isolation source: Antarctica rocks | place: Antarctica: Victoria Land, Pudding Butte nord | collected 2016-01-03
TGGGCCTCGGGCCCCCCCCCCCCCCCTCAAGACAATCGAGCGTGAGCGTTTTCCGTAACGGCAGCACGGTAAATTTTGGCCCATGCGCTTGTGCATCCTGAAGGTCTATAGAAACTGACAACTCTGCCCGGTGCTGGCAAACAATACACTCGTTTCTCTGACCGGCGGCGGCGTGTGAGCAAGCAGTTCTGAATCAGCCCGATCAGGTGCAAACACTGACGGGGCGATCAGGGCTTGCAGTCAGGGCTCTCGTCTTGAGCGATACGCTTAGGCTTTGCCGGCAACATTGTGCGGTTGTCCGCGTTTGAGACATCTCATGCGTCTCCTGTCATCGTTTACGACAGATAGCTCTGTGCATGACACCTATCCTGGCCACGCATGCGAGGTTGCTTTATCGTCAAGTGTGCCGGCCAGGACCAAGGAAGCTAAGCAGACTTCTCACTACGACCACGTTGTCTCTTGACCAGGTATGTAGCACGTGCAATGAGGTGTCCTCACCACAGTTCAGCTGATGATGTCTGCTCACGCACCTCACCAGTATGCTGCAGACACACATGGACCAAGGTCACTGCAAAGTGGCAGTTGGGCAAATGACAGCAACCTCTGACCGCGATGCAAACTTCTTGACATGCAAACGCCTGGCCCAGGTATATGCTCTGAGCAAATCCATGCGGACTATGTCAATACATGTCAATACTTGTCAGTACTTTACATGGCACTCAAGTGTCATTGCTCATTGCTAGCCCATCTCTGCAAAGGCCGCTGTGCAGCTCTCCATGTGGTTTTAGCCAACATGCGCTCACCATACGTCTGTATTGCAGAGATGCGTGCTTTGTACTTCTGTGTTTGTACTGTCAGCTTGCATCTCTCGATCTCTCTCTGTCACGCTGCACATGCAGTCTCAATGACACCCTCACAATTGTCACAGGCCATGTGCATGGCTGCAGGCTGCTGTTGCTGAGCAGTGTTCCATGCTGTTCCTGCCGGAATGCTTCAGCTTCATTGGCAGAAGCCCCGCCGAAGTAAGTCGTATTACATTACACAGCATTGCATTAATAACACACACCCCATCTCCATCACATCAACTTTCTCTTGCTTGCATGACCAGCCTACAGCTTGCATGAACTTGTCTGTGCATACCTGCATCTGTACTGCAACAAATTTGACAACAGCCGCTGCTGCATGCTCTCCTCTCCTTGCATGATACTTGTTCAACTGCAATACACTTTATTGCCTTCTGCGCTCTGGTCTATTCTCTTCACCAATATATTGCAGCCTGCAGCCTCATTGGTCCGCACGCTCATCCAAAAACAATCACCAGTTCTATCTGACTGCCATTCCCATTCTCAGGTGATGCAGCTTAAGTGTATGCGTGTGTCTGTGCAGTCAGTTGCTGCAGCAACACCATTAGATGGCCCAATCCTGCAGCGTTACCTCAGACTGGCTAAGGAAAACAGCCTCTGGCTGTCCCTAGGCGGCTTTCAAGAGTACTGCAGCATGGATCCCCAGCGCCTGCAGAATTGCCATGTGATTGTGAACTCTGCTGGGCAGGTTGTGGCCACGTACAGGAAGGTGCACCTCTTTGATGTGGAGGTCTTCAATGGGCCTGTGCTGAAGGAAACCAGCTTTACAGTGCCAGGCAAGGAGGTATGGTATCTGTCATTGTTCGCCCTCTGCCCTTTGCCCTCTGCCCTCTGCCCTTCGCCCTTTGCCCTTTGTCCTCTGCCCTCTGCCCTCTGCTCTCATCTGCGTCTCAGACATCATATGTTGTGTTTAGTCAACCCCAAGTCTGCTCTGGTTTGGCTGCCAAAACGCATCTGTCATGTGAAGCTTCAGCAAAACTCTGGGAATTGTGCACATGCTGTCATACATCAGCTTCTTATGGCGCTTAACGGCACCTTTGGCTTCTTCACGCTGCATTTGGCCTTGCAGTATGCATTTGGCGTCTGACACTGCCACCTGGGCTTGGGTGTAGTCTGTTTGGTTAATTGATAACACATGACTGCTGAGTCCACGCTTATGCGCCCGATGATACACCTAGCTGTCAAAACCAAAGTATATCTCCAGAGCTGCTCAGCGCTGCACAACCTCAATCATTACACATACTGGATGAATGAAAGCTCAGTCATGAGTTGGCCCATGCTCATCACATGCTCATTTTGCAGCTGGTCACGTGTGACAGCCCAGCAGGCAAGCTAGGAGTGACGGTGTGCTATGACTTGAGGTTTCCAGAGATGTATCAGCTGCTGGCATGGCACATGGGAGCTCAGATCATGTTGGTGCCCTCCGCCTTCACTGTTGCCACAGGTGCGCCCGCACGCATGCACATGCACAGATGCATGCACGCACACACGCATGCAAGCACTCACACACATGACCGTATCGCTTCTTGTCTTGTCCCTAAGTTTTCCTCTAAGTATTCTTCTCTGCTTCATGTGTTCTTGTTCTTGGACACTTGTGCTTTGTTGAATTGCCAAGTGTCATGGCCCCTGTAGACAGTGTGCAACAGGCACTGGAATGAGCCCTGGCTGAGGCAGTATGAGAAAGAAGTGTTTAACATCCTTTGCCCACCCTTATGTCATCTTCAGACAATCAATCACTCTTGCACTCATTTGTTTATTAAACAAGCTTTCTCTAGGATTTGCAAAGCCCTGAACAGCTCCGGGATGTCCAGGATACGAGTCATAAGCACAAGGTCCTGGAAGCTCTACACATGGCAATCACTTTCTTAGCATCCTCACCTGTTTGCTCTGGATTCAGCTGTCTCCTTCTGCACACTCCCAAAGCACTTAGCACCCCATGACTTTGCACTGCAGTAGCACTTCGCAAGTCAAGATCACTCTGCAACAAGTCCAGCCATGCAATACTTAGTCTCACTTTGGTGCCTGTCTGAGTCCTTGATGCCTTTGTCAGCAATCAATTCTCGGCAATACAAGCACGGCCATCAAAAATCCAATGTTGCTGCATACAAGAGCTGCTGCTGATACGCATCAGTGCAACTGCTGTGTCATGGCGATGTTCGCGTGTTGCAGCAGCAGATTCCAAATTGCTGCTGCTACTGCTGCTGCTGCTGCTGCTGCTGGTGTTTCACTATCAATGGTACTAGTGATTTATTGGCTAGTTTGCAATCACTGTGATGCATGACCTTACAGGCAAGGCTCATTGGGAGCTACTGCTGCGTGCCCGGGCAGTGGAGACCCAATGCTATGTCATAGCGGCAGCACAAGCTGGCAGACACAATGAGAAGCGCGAAAGCTATGGGCACTCCATCATCATTGACCCTTGGGGGGAAGTTGTTGGGAAGCTGGATGACCCTTTGGCAATCGGCATTGCTACTGCTGAGATAGACCTAGAGCATTTGAAGACAATCAGGACTAGAATGCCTATCATTGATCACAGGCAGCTTGGCAGAGACTGCATGGGCTTACCACCTGCTGTGCTAGCTTGAAGGCGAGAGGGTGGTCACCAGTACGACACAAGTATGTCTATGTATGCATACATGACACCCAACCTTTGGCAAATTATTCCAGTTGACAAACCAGTTGCCAGCAAAGCTGCTGCACATGGGAGATGTTGCAAGGCAGGAAAAAGCTCAGCCAAGCGCAGCGAGGCTGCCTTGTCTGCATAGAACTGGCCTGTGACTGTGAGGCTCTGTAAGTGTACATGAGGCTTGTCAAACCACGGAGTATTTGTCTCCAGCCACAAATATACGACACAAAAGGTGCTTAAGTTGCTGAAACACGGTTCCGCCAGTGGTTGGCACAAATGGTCATGGAGTCGATCGCCACTTAGATCTGTGACAATCCTAATACTATCTGGCAGGAATTTTTAAACCTCCGCTCCAATCAGGTAGGTGTCGAAGGTGCAGCTGTGCAGGGCTAAGCACTTTATTATCGTCATAATGCTCCTCAGCTGTAACACGTCTGTTTCGGACTGGTAGAGTTCCTGGTTCATGTCTAGCGACAAACACTTCACATCTGTAAGCTGCCCTCTTGAAAGCTTGTCACACACCCAAAACAAACGACCAGACAGGTACTCCTCTCTGTCTTGCCAGTCAATGAGGAGGCGATGTGGGTGCGCTGACTTGCTCAGGGCGCGCCAACGCCGACTCACGCAAGCACAGACCGCAAAGTCAGCAGGCGCATCTAGACATCTGAAGATGGCAGAAAGAAGGCTATCAGGCAGAAACACCATCGTGCTACTGGTTTCTGGTAGCTTTCTGCAGGTCAGCTGCCCAGCCACCTCCTGCCGTACTGGGATGCTGGTGGTTTCGGATCGGCTCGAACAAACCGTTTTGGTGATCCGCCCGCCAACGGCCCGCCACTCGCCACTCGGTCAATTAAGATATGACTAATCAAGCCATGCAAGCTGTCGGTCTGTGAGTATGTATGTCAAGCACTCAAAAGCTTGCTGGCTGACGTTGACCAGGCACAGCTATGTGCTCTGCGATGCAGTTCACGATGCAGATGCTACTCAATCGAGGCGCACTGCCTTCCCTGGCCCAGCATTACAGCAGGAAGCAGCTCCTCGCCAGGGCGTCGCGTGGCGGGCACTGGTGCAGAGCGTCTAGCTCAATGCGAACGATGGAAACGCACGCCACAGGACAGGTGCTCAATGCAGCAAGTGTCAAAGCCTTGCATAAAAATCACGTGTGCTCAAAGATTGTCTAGTGTTTTCAGCACTCACAGGGCCGGGTTTCGCTGCAAGGCCTGTTTCTGACACTCAGTATGGCTTGCAGGTCATCAGCAAGGAAGCGAACTTTGTGACAGTCAGAGTGAACAAAGCCGATGTCACTTGGACAGCCAGTCCTGAGCGTACAGACCTGCTGTGCAGTGTGCGTGCTTTGCTCAAGAAGATTAAGCAAACTGTGCTTGTTGGTGATAATGTGCAAGTCGCGTCCATTGACTGGACTGATAAGCGAGGTATGTTGAACTGCAAATGTTCCCAACATAAGGCTTGTACACCATCCATATACATGCATCTGCTTTGTCTTCTGTAAACCACTTGCAAGCACCTGCAGGGAGAAGCAACAGCTGTACATGTGTTTGCTGCTGTGCATCAATGCCTATCTTGGCATGCCATGTCAAACAATCAAGTCGCAATCATGATGGCACAGCAGTTCTTGTTTACTCAGGCTCATGCTCTGCTTAATTTGATGCATGAGGTGCATGACTCAGCACCAACACAGTGCAAGCAGAACCCCTACTGCAAGCAGCACAGTCATCTGCTAAACTGTAGCTAAGCCCCTAAGGCTCATCAAGCTGTGCATCCTCAGCTCGATGAGTCTCCTGCAGAATGTCTTTGATGGCACAGCACCAAGAAGTTACTGCAAATCACGAATCTTTTTCACAAGTGCACATTCTGGCTGCATCACATATCTCTTGCACAGCAGTATGTCCACAAAGCTGTGGTCCTAGCTGTAGACTAGTGCAGTAACCTCGTGCTTTGCATGCTTGCCAGTTCAGGCGTGGTTCAAGAAGTGTTCAACCGGCACAGCGAGATGAGCGATCCAGCCATGGCTAATGTGGATCAGATTATCCTAGTCATGTCCCTCAATCTCCCGCCGTTTGATGCTCGCCAGGCCACAAGGTTCCTGGTCTCAGCAGAGGCTGCTGACATTCCTGTCATGCTGTTGCTGAACAAAGCAGATCTGCTACAAGATGACATGACTCAGGCATTAGTTGCAGAGGTGATAGGCGTGGTTGTAGGCTGCTGATGTGCCTGACTTCTCAAATTGGGCATGGCCTGCCAGTGCCAGGACACTAGCTGCCATGCTTTGTTGTCACCATTTGGAGCCTCTGAAAAGGTGCTCATTCATGCCGTCCTAGTCTGGCCCTGCATGTATGACTGAGCATACATGACAGCCTGTCTTGCATCCTGTGTTGCCACAGCATGATGTTGTGTTCACCAGATTCGGTTTTAGCCTATGCATGGATTTCAGACGCACAAACCATCTTGCAGGTGCAACACTGGGGCTACAAGGCAATTGCAGTCAGCGTAGCCTCAGGCCAAGGTATGGGACAGCTAGCAGAGGCTCTGGACGGACGCATCTCTGCCGTTGCTGGTCCATCTGGTGTTGGCAAGTCATCCATCATCAATGCCTTGCGCCTGAGAGCACAGCATGCACAGCATGAGCAGCATCCACAGCATGAACAGCATGCACAGCAGGCCAAGCGCGACCAGCAGCATGGACAGCCAGACAAGGCACAGCATGACTTGCATGTTGGCATGGGTTATTCAAGTTCAAATTCAAATTTTGGCGCCACTGCTTCTTCAAGGGCTGTTCAGTCTGCTGAATCTACGGAAAAATCCAATCAAAAGTATTCTGAGGCAAGTCAGGCGCCAGCCACAGAGCAAAATGCCTCCAGCATTGCACCACATGCGTCAGATGCCACAGCATCTAGTCATGACACATTGACACAAACAGCTGATGTGACTTCCAGCTCAAGTGTGCATCCATCACAGGAGGGTGGAGATCAGCAACAGCCTGGCAATGCCTGGATTATGCCTGGACAGCAACAACACTGCAATAAGCCAAATGCTGGTCTTGACAACAGCAGTGCTTCTTCCTCTCACCCTATTCAGAACGATGAAGCATCCTCTTCTTCTTCTTCTGCATTTGGCATGCCGAGCCACTCAGCTGAGCAACATCTGGAAGACGAAGAAGAAGATCAAGTGGGGATGGGGGCCCAACGTGGGGTAGCAGAGGGGGTGCGGCTGCAGTCTGTGGGTGAGATGTCCAATATAGGCCGTGGCATGCACACTACACGACATGTGGCTCTCCTTGAGGTACACCGCTCTTTATCATCAGACCAATGCTCTTCTTCACCACACTGCTGCTCTTCTTCATCAGCCCAATGATTTTCCTCACCGCACTGCTGCTATTCTTCATCAGACTGGTGGTCTTCTTCTTCACACTGCTGCTCTGCATTTTCAGTCAAATTCTCTGTTTGGCTGTACTTTCCTTTTCTTCCTTGTATCCATTTCGACCTTGACCCACTCCTGTTGGAGCAATGAACATCTCTGTGACACTCATGACCCACCCTTGATCCACCCCTGTCAGAGCATTGCCCTTTTCTGTGACACTCTTCATCTTCCTCTTCATTCTTTTGGCTCATCACCTCTGCTCATGCACACTAGGTTTTGTTTGTCACATGCGTGGTTTTGTGTCGGTGCTGCATGCATGTGCCTGCTACTGATCCCTGCTGTTGTTCTGGCTCTTTGTTTGCAATGCAGCTAGCACACGCAACATGCAACTGTTGAAATATCTGAAAAGGGCGTGAAAAGCTTGCAGACAGCCAGCTGGGTAAGAAGAGTATGGACAAGTCTTGACAGCAGCAGTAAAACTCTCTGGCTCAATTAGTCGGGGCAGAAATCCCCCAAATTTTGCTCAAATTTCACCCTGAGTACGTGCACTCAATTTTACACTGGAATTACACCCTCAAGCTTAAACCCTGAAACTTCACCCTTAATCCTGTCCAACACTAAGTCAATTTGTGGTTGCCATTGTCATGCAGGTGGGCCGGGGCCTTTTAGCAGACACCCCCGGATTCAATGTCCCCAGCCTGACTAACCTGATGATTAGTAATCTACAAGCCTGCTTCCCAGAAATCGAGAGGCGGCTAGATACACACAGGTACCGTGATGAAGAAGTGTATGGTGCCTGTGGCAAATATGCATGCAAAATGGCACTTGACGTGCACGATTGAAATTTCTGTGTATATAATCTGTGCCCAGCCAATCTGCTCATTGCAGCAATGCAAGATTTTTGTTGTTGACCGCCTGGTTTGTACGTGCAGCATTTTTGCATCAGAAGCTTGCTGTCACCAAGACTTTAGCTCTGCATTTGTTGTGACGCACTGGTGTGGTTCAAATGACAGATCATTCACATGGCACAACTCGCACAGTGGGGTGCTGTGATACTGGGCAGAGTTTGTATGGTTACATGTATGAACAGTGGGCAAATGTGTCTGCCTGCAGATGCGCCTTCAGCAACTGTCAGCACCTGCAAGAGCCTGGCTGTTGCTTGCATGAAGACTTCGTCCGGCATCCAATCTACGTTGAGCTGTACCACGAAGTCAAACAGAACGAAGACCTGGAAAGGCATCGCTCGATGAGCAAGAAGGTACCGTTTCCTACTTTCTGCTTGGAAAACAAATGGCCTCATTGTCGTCAGTATCCCTCCAGCTGTCGGTGAGTAGCTTGACTGACTAGTTTATATCACAATGCTGCTTGCAGACACTCTTTTGGCACGAGATGACTTGAGTATGCTTGTGATCATTTGCCCTCAGCCTGCCCCTTTGCCAAGCCAATGGCAAAGAACAGGCAGTCATAGCACATGTGCCTGCTGCAATGCTTACGGGCTTTATGTAGTCACTGTACCCCAAATCCCCATTTGGGCTTGTTGCACTCTTTTTGGAACTTCTTTTTCTGTACCGGTTTGGATCCCTATGACCCCTATGACCCTTATCTTCCTCCTATGACATTGGACAGTGTCTCCTTCTTGCACAAGCATAAACTTCTGTGACGTCTGCATAGCAGCCATGTTCTAAAACTGCAGCATGCAGCTTTGTATGCTCAGAAGATTGTCCAGTGCAAGTTTGTGTAGCACAGCCGAGACACAAGGTGCATTCCTAGCATGTCAGGAGGCTAATTTCCTGCTACAGCTTGTGGTCGACAACATGTTTTGGTAATGCAGAGGCGCCAGGGCACTGTTCGTTTCAAGACCAAAGCTGGCGGGGAACAAAGTCGTGAGGCGCTGCTGGAAACCAAAACGCATCGTAGAGTGAACCGGAGACAGGTAGGCAAGCAATGCTGCTGCGTATTGTGTGGAGGTGCATGAATTGTGGCATAAGAAGCCAGCAGTCGGTGACACTGGTCACTTTTGTGACCAGACAGCTTGGTCATGTCCTTTGATGACCGATTGTGCAGCAAGAATCAAATGCAATGGGGCCTGAGCACATACAGCCATTCTCACACGGCGTTTGCCAGATCAGTTTGGTACTATGTTTGTCTCTACAACTTTGCTCTGCATTGTTGCAGACCAGGCAAGGGATGCAGGACCTCATAGACAAAGCCAGCCAAGAAGAGGGAGGGGATTTGTAAGTATGGCAAATGAATGAGTCTGGATCAAGAGCACTCTGGCCAATTTGCACAGTATCAATGCTCAGCGCCTTATGTGGCACGTTTTGTGGGACACCCCGCACAGCTGGTCTCAGCTGGAAGAGGATTCAGTCATCATCCTGAAATTCTCTTCGGTCTGTCCATCTTGGCTGACGAATTTGCTTTATCTCTTCCTGCACAGCAAGCTAGCTGTTGTGCACTCAAGCAACTGCGGATGTGGGTCAGCCTTGCAGCATTCAACACTTGCCTCAGACAAGTATTTCCCTGTTTCCTTATAGTTCTGACGGTTGAGTTCTCGCAAGTCTGCTAGCCTTTTGTCATCTGCGTTGTCTCTGCTGATGTAAAATAGCGGTGCACCGATGCCCACTACAATGCCTAGTACTGCTGCGAAAGCCCCTGTCAGTGTATCAGGGTCTGACCAATCCAGCTCAATGCCTGCTTGAACTCGCTGTCTGCTGGCTATGTGTTTTCTTGATATTTGCTGCCTCCGGCAGTTGACGAGAGATACTTGCCTTCCGCTGAATGGGCGCGCCGTGAGACACGGTGCAGTCAGTTGCAACGTATGCATGGCAGACTGGCGAGGGCAATCACAATGCAATGAGATCAAACAAGAAGATGGAATTGGCCAGTGCAGAGCGGCCAAAGTTTGCCAGCCACTTGTCGTTCAACAGCAACATGTCGATGTCGTTTGACCTCAGCAAAGTGATCAAGGGCAGATCGAAGGGCCCTGACCTAAAAGGGCATTTGCAGGATATGGCATGTCTGATGCCAGACTGGTGGGAAACACCAGACGGTCTTTGCATGCACCGCATATTTTGTTGCTTACGCAGCAAAACAATTGCCCATAACTTTCCTGGACGCCCATTGCTTTGCAATTCTTTGGCCCTGATGATCACTCATGAACAGCACAGGTCACTTCTAAATTAGACTTCTTCCAGGAGCATTTAATTTAGCTTGAAACCCAGATGCTCTGTTGCCTGATGAGTGATGCTCGTGGCGGAAAAATCCGATTGGCAACCATCGGCACCAGCTCAGACAGCAGCAGCATGCAGCAACATTTGATTTAATATCTTCTCTAATTTGTACACATACCGGTAACTGTGACACTGCAAGGCACATGCAGGCGTGATCCCTGAGCTCGTGCTTTGATTCCCATTAATGTGGTGACATCGTCAGTGACTAAATTGCCTGTTCACTCATTTGCCTGCTGATCCCTCGCAGCTACAGTCTGCTTCACAGCTGCAGCCCACCTAAAACTTTTAGATTGTTGGGTGCAGGCGAGGATTTTGAGCCTCACAACATAATGACAGCAGAGTGGGATAGGTCGAGAGGATTACAGGATCACCACGCCAAGCAAGAAGGTTGCCGTACCGTGCATGTGATCAGTAATGTGTCATCTTATGACAGCAACTACTCTTGAAGGGGTCAACTTATTTCACGTAAAAGCAATGCTGCGACTCAACAGGTCCAGGTCGGCAGAAGCACCCTGCATCGTCGAGCACAAGTGTACAGTCAAGAGCAGTGCACCATGGCCACCACTGCTGCGGATGACTCCGCGCACGGGAGGCCAGTGTTTGACGAAAAGCTGACTGAGGATACAACTCCAAAAGATCATAGAAGCGACGAGGAAATCGCGGCGACCATAAAAGAAGATCAGTTTGTGCTGGGATCCGGCACAAATGTATTGCCCATGACGGTGGGAATCGCTCGAGGTAAGCCTTGCCTCGTATGCGCACTGCGTTGAGGGCATCACAGCTCACACGCGCAGTCTTCCATGCCGCCTGTTGACTAACGAACACTGTCACCCTTGTGCAGGAGCATGGTACCAGGTGAGACCATTTGCATGCCTATTTATAACCTAGAGGAGCACCAACGCGACGCCGGCCTTGCTCGTTTCGTCCTGCAAGCTTGCACACCGCTCTATGATCATAAGTGCAGCCCCAATTGGCTTGCAAGCAAGAGGCCTGCTCGCGAACCTCGAGTACATTCTATTTTTCGCAAACAGGCCCTATCAGCTTTTCGCACAAGCATCTGTAGTATCGAAGCTGTTGGTTGTGTATGGCAGGTTGGGTATCACATGTGCACCAGCGTGGCTGGTGCTGCTCTATTGGGACTGCCTTTTGCAATGGGCTTACTTGGTGAGCAGTACAACATGCCCATGCAGACAAATATAGTGCTTGCACTTGAACATCCTGGTGACCTTCCCAACAGCACTTGTATGTGTGTCAGGATCACACACATGCACTTACTATGCGTATAGTATGCAGTCAGCTTACAGAACTTGAGCTCACGTTCATTGATCTCTCTGTATTCTGTATTGTGCTTCCTGCCATATTCATGGAAGGAGCGCATAATTTGCAAGGTCCAGAGAGTTGCTCAACGCTATGTGAAGTGCAGCAGCAGACATCCAAAAACATCAGCATCAATCAGCATGCAGCCACAACACTGAGAATATAGATTAGTCAGCCAGCAGGCGCCATGTGCACCACAGTATTCCTCATGAAGTTTAACTCATATATGCACATCTGGAGTCATGTCAAGTACCATGTTCTCTGCCGTCGCAAAATGCCAGCATCGACATGCAGAGCCTGGCCTCATGGCTGAGCTGTCCTGTACTGCATATGTGTTCACCATGTCCTTACCCTGTCCTTACCATGTCCTTACTATGTGCTTACCGTCATGAGACTTACTTGTTACCGTGGTGGTCAATGCCATGCAGGTTGGGCGCCTGGCATCATTGCTTTGTTCTTGGGCTTTGGCGTCACTTTCTGGACCTCCCGGATCATCGCCTCCTTCCATGAGTATGGCGGCAAGCGCAACATCAGATACAGAGATCTGGCTTCCTCAGTACTTGGTAATGAGAAAAAACAAAAAATAACAACGCTTTCCAGTTCATGTTGCGCTAGGTACAGTGCTTGGTGAGCAGAGAGTATATGTCTTGCTGTCAAAAAGCCTCTGCACCAGTAGCCCTTCACTCATGCTCAACAGGCAACCTCTCTCACCAGCCCTCATCTGCTAGCATTACCCATTTTGCATGCCAGTTGCCTTTCTGTATGCAGCAACTGCTTCCCATCTGCAGTGTTCACCTATGTCTGCAGCACAGTAGCCTTTCATCTGGATCAGCTGCCTATCATTTGCTCCAAGTTGCCTTTCGCTTGCAGGGCCAAAATGGGGCCCTTGGTGCGTTTGGCCCTGTCAGTGGGCCAATCTCATAGGGGCCCTGATATCTGTCTTCATCCAGTCGGGGGAAAGCTTCCAGGTCAGCCTTCTCAAGTTTTCAATCCTGCCACTCGTCATTCGATGATCATACTACCAGCCTGAATATTGTGTTGCTCTCACTTCTTGGGCTTATTGTCAAACCTAGAACATATTCTCGGTCACCCCTGATCCTGTTATTGTTGTCCTTATCACTACTTATCATTGAAATGACCTTTGGACATACATGTAACATTAGCCTACCTGCCGTGGGATGTACGACACTCTGTGAGCTTGCTTTATATGCCTCATGTACGTTGCTCGCGACCATTGGCGCTCACAGTGTGTGTTGCCAGTTGCAAGATGACATGACATCAGGCAGGATCACACAGCTGCACTTTCCATGTACACTGCTGTAATTGCTACACTTGATCTATAGCATCAGATGCATGTGGTGCATCTGGCATTGCACTTGACGTTTGCATGCACTTGACAGCATCCATGTCTCTGAATTACAGCTACATTATACATGTTTCTGCAGGCGGTGTACACCTTACTTGGTGGTACAAAACATGTCACACTGACAGAGTTCATAGCCATCATGGGAGTCATCTGCATGCTGTTCACCCAGCTTCCCACCTTCCACAGTCTGTGGTAAGCTGCTGCAGACCAAGCTTGCCTTCTTTTCATGCTGAAACACATCAAAAGCAAAGAAAATGTTACGGTATTCAGCAATTGCAACGAAAGCCTCCTAAGACGGCAGCCCAGAGCCATGCTTTCACACCGATTCACAAGCGGGAAGTCATGATCCATTGCTGCTGATTTGTCAAAAGCCTTGTGCAGCATCCCAAGCTGTACTGTGATTTCATCATAAAATGGATGCTCTGCTCATTTGCTCAGAGCATATGGGGAGTCAGTGTGAACCTGTACAGGCATCTGCATAA
>JAABUK010009504.1_pt1 | contig 13261 bp, 11 predicted proteins | sample 5559141 | NCBI WGS metagenome assembly JAABUK01 (sample SAMN10711869, study PRJNA513367) | rock metagenome | isolation source: Antarctica rocks | place: Antarctica: Victoria Land, Pudding Butte nord | collected 2016-01-03
TCTGATAAGAAGAGACAATTACTTCCGATCAGGTGATTCCACCTGATCGAAAAATGCTCTAACGGCGGGTGGGCTGAATGCGGGTGGAGGTCCGGGCCGGAATCGAACCGGCATTCGAGGATTTGCAGTCCTCTGCATCACCACTCTGCCACCGGACCGCCATGTCCCGCGCTCGGGCAGGGGCGCTATATCCCTCGTCGATGGCCATGCGGTCAAGCAGCCGTCTGCGCCCCCTGGCCCCGGCGGGGGTGAGCGGGCTATAAGCCCGCGTCTCGTGATCGGACCGCATATGGACCTGCCGACCTTGGATTATGCTTCTGCGCGCGACCACATGGTCGACAGCCAAGTCCGGCCCAACCGGGTGGTCGACCCCCGCATCATCCGGGCGATGCGCACCTTGCCGCGCGAGCGCTTCGTGCCGCCGGCCCTGGCCAGCATGGCCTATATCGACGAGGACCTGGCGCTTCCGGGCGGGCGCTGCCTGATGGAGCCGATGGTGCTGGCGCTGATGGTGCAGTTGGCGCGGGTGCGGGAGGGCGAGCGCGTGCTGGTGGTGGGCGCCGGGTCCGGGTACGGCGCGGCGGTGATGCGGGCCTGCGGCGGAGCGGTGACCGCGCTCGAGGACGACAAGAATCTGCTGGCGCTCGCCCGCTCCGTGCTGGCCGAGGTGGCGCCCGGCGTTGCGATCGTCGAGGGAAAGCTGCAGGACGGCCTGCCGGGCCCCTGGGACGTGATCATGATCGAGGGCGCCGTGCCAGCGCTCCCGGTTGCCATCGGCGCCGAGTTGAACCCGCATGGCGGCCGGCTGGTGACGGTGGTGTCGCAGGCGCCCGGGATGGGCCGACTGGTGCTGGCCGAGCCGATCAACCCCGGCGCGCCGCAGGTCAGCTTGCGGGCCCAGCCGCATGCCGATTGCAACACGCCCGAGCTTCCGGCGTTCCGGCCCGCTCCCGCCTTTCAATTCTAGGCCCGGCCGTGGCACACTGGGCGCCATGACGTTCGCACATCGCTTGCTTCGGGTCGGTTCGGTCGCGTTCGCGATGGGTCTGCCCGCGGCCGCCGCACAGGCCCAACCGCGCACACTGCAGGATGCGCTGTCGGCGGCCTACTCCAACAATCCGACGCTCCAGGCCGCGCGGGCGCAGCTGCGGGTCACCGATGAAGGCGTGCCGCAGGCGTTGGCCGGCTGGCGGCCGACCATCGTGCTGTCGACCGCGGCCGGGTATGGCGACGGCACCTTTCGCAGTGCGTCGAGGATCACCAGAACCTCGAGCATCACGCGCAACGACCGTGACGTCTTCACCGGCCAGGCCACGGTGACCCAGCCGCTATATCGCGGCGGGGCCACGCGAGCCGGGACCAACCAGGCGGACAACCGGGTGTACGCGCAGCGCGCCCGGCTGTTGGCCACCGAGCAGCAAGTGTTCAGCGACACCGTCAACGCCTACGTCACCGTGATCCAGCAGCAGCAGGTCTTGCAGCTCAACATCAACAACGAGCAGGTGCTGGCGCGTCAGTTGCAGGCGACGCAGGACCGGTTCCGGGTCGGCGAGATCACGCGGACGGACGTCGCTCAGGCCGAGGCGGCCCTGGCCGGCGCGCGCGCCACGCGGGAGACGAGCGAGGGCAACCTGCAGACCGCGCGCGGAAACTACCGCCGCTATGTCGGCGAGCTGCCGGACCGGCTGGTCGAGCCGCAGCCGCTTCAGCTTCCGGTCAAGAACCAGCAGCAGGCGGTGCAGCTTGCGTCCAACAACAACCCCAACGTGATCGCCGGGCTGTTCGACGACGCGGCGGCGCGCGACAACATCGATCTGCAGTTCTCGGCGCTGATGCCGCAGGTCAGCGTGCAGGCCCAGGCGGCGCGAGCCGACAACGCCGCCGTCTACGGCCAGCGCACGATCGGCGCCCAGGTGCTGCTGAACGCGACCGTGCCGATCTACCAGGGCGGCGCCGAGTATTCCCGGGTGCGCCAGGCGCGTCAGCAGGAGCAGCAGGCGCGCAAGACGGTCGACGACCTGCGCCGGCAGTCGGTGCAGCAGGCGACCGCGGCCTGGGAGACGCTGGTGGCGGCGCGGGCCACGATCGAGAGCACCAGATCGCAGATTCGCGCCAACCAGATCGCCCTCGAAGGCGTGCAGCGCGAGGCGATCGTCGGCAGCCGCACCACGCTCGACGTCCTGAACGCCGAGCAGGCGCTGCTCAACTCGCGGGTGACGCTGGTGCAGAACTTGGCGAACCTGATCACGGCCTCGTACAGCCTTGCCGCCTCGCTGGGCCGGCTGACGGCGCGCGACCTGAACCTGAGCGTGCCGCTCTACGACGACACCGCCTATTACAATGCCGTCCGCGGCCGGCTGTTCGGCACCAGCGACTACGCGACCGACCAACCGGGGCGCTGACCGTGGCACAAACCCCTTCGAGCCCGCCGCCAAGCGGGGAAACCGACCCTTCAATGGACGACATCCTGGCGTCGATCCGCCGCATTCTCAGCGATGAGGAGAAGGCGGTCGGAAAGACGGCCAACGATAGCGTGCTGATGCTCGACCCCTCGATGATGGTGGACCAGACACCGGCTTCCGGGCCGCCCGCACCGGCGGAGACCGAAAAACCGGCGCCGCAAGAGGCCGAGCCGGCCTCCACGAGCGAGACCGGGCTGATCGAAACGCACGCTTCCGCGGCGCCGGACGAGACCCAAACAGAGATGCGGCAGAGTGAGGCTTTGATGTCGAGTGCGCCGGGCCAGCCCGAATCCCTGGTCGCTCCAGAAGCGGCGGCGGCGGCGGCCTCTTCGGTCGGCACGCTGATGCGCACGCTGGTGGCCGAGCGCAATGCGGTCGTGCACCGCGGCGGCCCGAGCATCGAGGACCTCGTGCGCGAGGAGATCCGGCCGTTGCTCAAGGAGTGGCTCGACAACCACCTTCCCGGTATGGTCGAGCGGCTGGTGCGGGCCGAGATCGAACGGGTGGTCGGCCGGATCACGGGCTGACGCGCCGCAGCGCTGCAACAGCCCCTCTTGCGCGCAGCCCGCTTGCGGCTAAACCTCGGCCAATGCTGAGCAAGAGCTTCGACCACGCGGCGATCGAGAAGCTTCTCTACGCCGGTTGGGAGGCCAGTGGCGCCTTCCACGCCGACCCGGCGCATGACGCCGCGCCGTTCACCATCATGATCCCGCCGCCCAACGTCACCGGCAGCCTGCACATGGGCCACGCCCTGACCATGACGCTGCAGGACACGCTGATCCGCTGGCGGCGGATGCAGGGCCGGGACGCGCTGTGGCAGCCCGGCACCGACCACGCCGGCATCGCGACCCAAATGGTGGTCGAGCGCCTGCTGCCGCAGGAGGGCAACCAGACCCGCCAGGAGATGGGCCGCACCGCCTTTCTCGACCGCGTCTGGCAATGGAAGGCCGAGAGCGGCGGCACCATCACGCGGCAGTTGCGTCGGCTGGGCGCCTCGCTGGACTGGCCGCGCGAGCGCTTCACCATGGACGAGGGCCTGTCTCGGGCGGTGCGCGAGGTGTTCGTCCGGCTCTACCGCGACGGGCTGATCTACCGCGACCGTCGGCTGGTGAACTGGGACCCGAAGTTCCAGTCGGCGATCTCGGACCTCGAGGTCGAGACCCGCGAGGTCCGAGGCCATTTGTGGCACCTGCGCTACCCGATCGAAGGCAGCGACCGGGTCATCGTGGTTGCCACCACACGCCCTGAGACCATGCTTGGCGACGTCGCCGTGGCGGTGCATCCCGACGACGAGCGTTATCGCGACCTGGTCGGCCAGCATGTGCGCCTGCCGCTGGTCGGCCGCATGATCCCGATCATCGCCGACGATTATTCCGACCCGGAGAAGGGCAGCGGCGCGGTCAAGATCACGCCTGCGCACGATTTCAACGACTTCCAGGTCGGCCAGCTTCATAGGTTGACGATGCCGAGCGTGCTCGACCGCGAGGGCCGGGTGACGCTCGCCGAGATCGGGGCCGAGATCGGCGGCGACGACGCGTTCCTGACCTCGCTCGAGGGGCAGGACCGCTTCGACGCGCGGCGCGCGATCATCGCCGAGTTCGAGCGGCTCGAGCTGATGGAGAAGATCGAACCGCACACGCATCAGGTCCCGCATGGCGACCGCTCCGGCGTGCCGATCGAGCCGTTGCTGACCACGCAGTGGTATTGCAACGCCGCCGAACTGGCCAAGCCCGCCATCGCCGCGGTCGAGAGCGGGCGAACCCGCTTCGTGCCGCAGCAATGGGAGAACACCTTCTTTGCCTGGATGCGCGACATCCAGCCCTGGTGCATCAGCCGCCAGCTCTGGTGGGGGCATCGCATCCCGGCCTGGTTCGGCGCGGACGGCCACGTCTTCGTGGCGCACGACGAGGCCGAGGCGCAGGCGCAAGCCGCCGCGCATTACGGCCGCCCCGAGACGCTGGTCCAGGACGAGGACGTGCTGGACACCTGGTTCAGCTCCGGCCTGTGGCCGTTCTCGACCCTTGGCTGGCCCGATCAAACGCCGGAACTGGCGCGTTACTACCCGGGCGACGTGCTCGTCACCGGCTTCGACATCATCTTCTTCTGGGTGGCCCGGATGATGATGATGGGCCTCTACGTGATGGACGACGTGCCCTTCCGCGACGTCTATATCCACGGCCTGGTGCGCGACGAGCGCGGGCAGAAGATGTCCAAATCGAAGGGCAACGTGATCGACCCGCTCGAGTTGATCGACGAGTTCGGCACCGACGCGTTGCGCTTCACCGTCTGCGCCCTGACCGGGCCGGGCCGCGACATCAAGCTCGGCCGCAGCACGGTCGAGAGCTACCGCAGCTTCGTCACCAAGATCTGGAACGCCGCCCGCTTCTGCGAGATGAACGGCGTCGCCCCGGTGCCGGCCTTCGACCCGGCGACAGCGCGCCTGCCGCTCTGCCGCTGGATGCTCGACGCGGCCAACCAGGCCATCGTCGACGCGACGGCAGCGCTCGAGGCCTACCGCTTCAACGACTACGCCTCGGCCGCCTACCGCCTGACCTGGAACGATTTCTGCGACTGGTTCCTCGAATTCGCCAAGCCCGTGCTCAACGGCCCCGATAGCGCCGAGAAAGAAGAAGTCCGCGCCACCGCCGCGCATGTGTTCGGCCTCCTGCTCCGCCTGTTGCACCCGGCGATGCCGTTCGTGACCGAGCATCTGTGGCACGAGATGGGCTATGGCGCGCCGAACAGCCTGATCCGCACCGCCTGGCCGACTACGGTTACGGTAGCCGATGCCGATGAGGCGCATGCTGAGATTGATTGGGTCGTCCGTCTGGTCACCGAAGTAAGATCAGTTCGCGCCGAAATGCGAGTTTCTCCATCTGCTCTGGCCCCCATTTTTCTTCTTGGCGCAAGCAAGCAGATGTTCGAAATCGCCGATCGATGGTCGGACGCTATCAAACGAATGGCGAGAGCGACGACGATTGGTCCGCTTGTCGGCCCATCGCCACCCAATGCGGTTCAGTTGGTATTAGACGAAGTTGTGCTGATTATACCACTTGGCGATTTGGTTGATCTCGGTGCCGAAGAGGCTCGGCTCAGAAAGGAACTCGATAAAGCATTAGAGGAGGCAGAGAAGGTGCGACTGAAGCTGAACAATGCTGACTTCATTCGCCGTGCCAAGCAGGAAGTCGTATTGGAGACGAAGCACCGACTTGCCGGCTTAGAGCAGGAGTCTGTCCGTCTCTCCAACGCAATCGTGCGAATTAGACCGCCCCAGACTTAGCACAGAGGTCGCTGGCTCCCTCTCCCGCTGGCGGGAGAGGGGCGGGGTGAGGGTGGGTCGACAAGCCCGTCACTCGATCCCGGCGGCCCCACCCTCGCCCTAACCCTCTCCCGCCAGCGGGAAAGGGAATAAACGGAGAAGACGACCATGTTGAAGAAGCGCTGGGACAAGTCCCGCCTGCCGTCCCGCCACGTCACCGAAGGCCCCGGCCGCGCGCCGCATCGCTCTTATTACTATGCGATGGGCCTGACCGAGGACGAGATCAACCAGCCCTTCGTCGGCGTCGCCACCTGCTGGAACGAGGCCGCGCCCTGCAACATCGCCCTCAGCCGCCAGGCGCAGTCGGTCAAGAAGGGCGTCGCCGAGGCCGGCGGCACTCCGCGCGAGTTCACCACCATCACGGTGACCGACGGCATCGCCATGGGGCACCAGGGCATGAAGTCGTCGCTGGTCTCGCGGGAAGTGATCGCCGATAGCGTCGAGCTGACCGTGCGCGGCCATTGCTATGACGCGCTGGTCGGCCTGGCCGGCTGCGACAAATCCCTGCCCGGCATGATGATGGCCATGCTGCGGCTCAACGTGCCGTCCGTGTTCATGTATGGCGGCTCCATCCTGCCGGGCAATTTCCGCGGCAAGGATGTGACCGTCGTGGACGTGTTCGAGGCCGTCGGCCAGCACGCGGCCGGCACGATCACCGACGCCGACCTGCACGAGCTCGAATGCGTCGCCTGCCCCAGCGCCGGCGCCTGCGGCGGCCAGTTCACCGCCAACACGATGGCGACCGTGAGCGAGGCGATCGGGCTGGCGCTGCCGGGCTCGGCCGGGTCGCCGGCGCCGTATGAGGACCGCGACCGCTGGGCGGTCGAGAGTGGACGCGCCGTGATGGCCCTGCTCGAGAGCGGCCTGCGCCCGCGCGACATCGTCACCCGCCGCGCGCTCGAGAACGCCGCCGTCGTGGTCGCGGCCACCGGCGGCAGCACCAATGCCGGGCTGCATCTGCCCGCCATGGCCCACGAGGCCGGCATCCGCTTCACCATGGACGACGTGGTCGAGATCATGCGTCGCACGCCTTACATCGCCGACCTCAAGCCCGGCGGCAAATACGTCGCCTTCGACGTCCACAAGATCGGCGGCATCCCGGTGATCCTGAAATCGCTGCTCGACGGCGGCCTGCTGCACGGCGACTGCATCACCGTCTCCGGCAAGACGCTGGCCGAGAACCTCAAGGACGTCGTCTTTCCGACCGACCAGGACGTGGTCTATCCGGTCTCGCGCGCGCTTTCGACCACTGGCGGCGTCGTCGGCCTGCGCGGCAACCTGGCGCCGGACGGCGCCATCGTGAAGATCGCCGGCATGCAGACGCTGCAATTCGAGGGCACGGCGCTGTGCTTCGACAGCGAGGAAGAGGCATTCGCCGCAGTCAACGACCGGGCCTACAAGGCCGGCGACGTGATCGTCGTGCGCTATGAAGGCCCCAAGGGCGGCCCGGGCATGCGCGAGATGCTTTCGACCACCTCGGCCATCTACGGGCAGGGCATGGGCGACAAGGTGGCGCTGATCACCGACGGCCGGTTCAGCGGCGCAACGCGCGGCTTCTGCGTCGGCCATGTCGGGCCGGAGGCCGCCATCGGCGGCCCGATCGCGCTGATCCGCAACGGCGACCGCATCCGCCTCGATGCCCAGGCCGGCACGATGGACGTGCTGGTGTCGGAAGCCGAACTCGCCGAGCGGCGGTCGGCGTGGCAGCCGCGGCCGACCGACTACAACAGCGGCGCGATCTGGAAATTCGCGCAGACCGTGGGCCCCGCGCATCTCGGCGCCGTCACCCACCCCGGTGGGGCCGCCGAAACACACTGCTACGCCGACATCTGACAGACGAGGCCGCGCCGTCCTTTACAAGCGGGCGGCGCCGCTGCTCTCCTCGATGACCGAAGTCGAGGCGGGATGATGGACCAGCAAGCAACGTCGGCGACCGCCAGGGGGAGAGACCTGTTCCACCGCGTCGAGCAGATCGCCTACGTCGTCGTGGGTGCCCTGCTGGCGGTGGCGACGGTGATTGCGCTGGCCGGGGCGGTGTCGCTGCTGTGGCGCGGGGCGCTGGACTGGACCGGCACCGGCGAAGTGTTCGAAACCGTCGACCGGTTGCTGTTCGCGCTGATGCTGGTCGAGATCATGCACACCGTCAGCGCCTCGGTGCGGACCGGCGGCTTGACGGTGCAGCCGTTCCTGGTGGTTGGGCTGATCGCGACCATCCGCCGCATCTTGATGATCACCCTGGAATCGTCCGAGGCGATGCGGGGCCATGCCTTTACCGAGGAGGTCCGCTCGAAGCTGTATGCGTCGATGCTCGAGCTTGGGGTGCTCGGCGGGCTGATTCTGGTGATGGTGGTGTCGATCTGCCTGCTGCACCGAATGCCGCACCACGCCAAAAGTTCGGAGTGAGCGGCATGCGGGCGGCGCATCAGTGCAACGACTGCACGTGGGTCGCGTGCCGCACCGTGTCGCGCCGGATCGAGGGCCCGGCGGCGACGCGGATCGAGTGCAGCTTGCCATCGAGATTGGCCTGCCAGAAATCGAGGAAGCGTCGCAGTTCGGGATATTGCGGGGCCACGTCCATGCTTTGCCAGACATAGGTCTGCAGCAAGGCCGGATGATCCGGCAAGCGGTAGAGGATCTCGGCCGTGGTCAGGCGGTAGTCCTTGATGTGCAACATAACCATGCACGCGCTCCTGATAAAGTCGCTCCCAGGTGATCGGTGGTCGGCCGCATTGCCGATTCCGATCGCTCCGATGCTGCAGTAATCCTGTCACGAAAGTTATGAAAAAGTGTTTAACGCCAATTGATTAGCACTCAAGTCATGACAGTGCTGCTTCGACGTTGACAGGAAAGCGCCACGCGCCTACATCGCTGGCACTCTCCAGGCGAGAGTGCTAACGCCCCTCGAGGGGTCCCTGACACTTGGAGCGTTTCGATATGAAGTTCCGTCCTCTGCATGACCGTATCGTGGTCAAGCGCGTCACCGCCGAAGAGAAGACCACCGGCGGCATCATCATCCCCGACACCGCCAAGGAAAAGCCGATGGAAGGCGAAGTCGTCGCCGTCGGCCCCGGCGCGCGCAACGAGCAGGGCCAGGTCGTGGCGCTCGACGTCAAAGCCGGCGACCGCGTGCTGTTCGGCAAGTGGTCCGGCACCGAAGTCAAGCTCGATGGCGAAGAGCTCCTCATCATGAAGGAGAGCGACATCATGGGCATCGTCGAGGGCGGCGCCGAGCCGGCCAAGAAAGCCGCTTAAGCCTCCATCCACCAATAGACAGACAGGAATCCACACATGGCAGCTAAGGACGTAAGGTTCGGCGGCGATGCCCGTCAGCGCATGCTGCGCGGCGTCGACATCCTCGCCGACGCCGTCAAGGTGACGCTCGGCCCCAAGGGCCGCAACGTCGTGATCGACAAGAGCTTCGGCGCGCCGCGCATCACCAAGGACGGCGTCACCGTCGCCAAGGAGATCGAGCTTTCCGACAAGTTCGAGAACATGGGCGCGCAGATGCTGCGCGAGGTCGCGACCAAGACCAACGACATCGCCGGTGACGGCACCACCACCGCGACCGTGCTGGCCCAGGCCATCGTGCGCGAGGGCGCCAAGGGCGTGGCCGCCGGGTTGAACCCGATGGACCTCAAGCGCGGCGTCGACATGGCCGTCAAGGCGGTCGTCGAAGAGCTCAAGAACCGGACCAAGAAGATCACGACCCCGGCCGAGACGGCCCAGGTCGGCACGATCTCCGCCAATGGCGAGAGCGAGATCGGCCACATGATCTCCGAGGCCATGCAGAAGGTCGGCAACGAGGGCGTCATCACGGTCGAGGAAGCCAAGGGCATCCAGACCGAGCTCGACGTCGTCGAGGGCATGCAGTTCGACCGCGGCTACATCTCCCCGTATTTCATCACCAATGCGGAGAAGATGATCGCCGAGTTGGATCAGCCCTACATCCTGATCCACGAGAAGAAGCTGTCGGGGCTGCAGGCCATGTTGCCGCTGCTCGAGACGGTGGTGCAGAGCGGGCGTCCGCTGATGATCATCGCCGAGGACATCGAGGGCGAGGCGCTGGCCACCCTGGTCGTCAACAAGCTGCGCGGCGGCCTCAAGGTCGCAGCCGTCAAGGCGCCGGGTTTCGGTGATCGCCGCAAGGCGATGCTCGAGGACATCGCCATCCTGACCGGTGGCCAGGTCATCTCCGAGGACCTCGGCATCAAGCTCGAGAACGTCACGCTGGCGATGCTCGGCCGCGCCAAGCGCGTGCTGATCGAGAAGGAGAACACGACGCTGGTCGAAGGCGTCGGTTCGCAGGACGACATCAAGGGCCGCTGCAACCAGATCCGCGCGCAGATCGAGGAAACCACCTCGGACTACGACCGCGAGAAGCTGCAGGAGCGTCTGGCCAAGCTCGCGGGCGGCGTCGCCGTCATCCGCGTGGGCGGCTCGACCGAGGTCGAGGTCAAGGAGCGCAAGGACCGCGTCGACGACGCGCTGCATGCGACCCGTGCGGCGGTGGAAGAGGGCATCGTGCCGGGCGGCGGCGTGGCGCTCGCGCGGGCCAGCCTGATCCTGGCGCACCTCAAGCCCGAGAACGAGGACCAGAAGTTCGGCATCGAGATCGTGCGCAAGGCGGTGCAGACCCCGCTGCGTCAGATCGCCGAGAACGCTGGTGAAGACGGCGCCGTGATCGCCGGCAAGGTGCTGGAGAACCAGGAGTACAACTTCGGGTTCGACGCGCAGTCCGCCGAGTTCAAGGACATGGTCGGCGCCGGCATCATCGACCCGACCAAGGTGGTCCGCACCGCGTTGCAGGACGCGGCGTCGGTCTCCAGCCTGCTGATCACCACCGAGGCGATGATCGCCGAGCGGCCGGAGAAGAAGGCGCCGCCGATGGGCGGCCCGGGCGGCGGCGGCATGGGCGGCATGGGCGATATGGACTTCTAAACCGTCCGTCTCGTTTATGATCTGGGGGGTAGGCGGAAGCGCCTGCCCCCTTTTCTGTTGGATGGCCCGCACACTATCCTATTGACGTCCCTGCACTAGGTTAGTGATGACGAGAGTTTGATTGACTCGCAGATTCAAATCTGCAACTTGAAAGTGCGGTCGTTCAGTCGACGACGGTCATACACCGGCCCTTGCGGACACCTGGGCGGGACGAAAAACGGAGATTGAGGGGCGAATGGCTACTGGTTCGGTCAAATGGTTCAATGCCACCAAAGGGTTTGGCTTCATTATGCCGAAAGACGGAGGGAAGGACGTGTTCGTCCACATCACCGCGGTGCAGGCAGCCGGCCTTAAAGGGCTTAATGATGGCCAGGACGTCAGCTATGATGTCGTGATGGAGCGCGGCAAGGCCGCAGCGTCTAACCTGAAACTCGTCTAGAATCAGCGCCCCAGACGGGGGGACCTTCGATCTCTGAGCCACCCTCTTCCCCCTGGAAGAGGGTGTTGTTTTTTCAGCCTGCGCTTTCGGGCCGCACGGCCTCGGCCGACGAGCCGACCGTCATTCTGATCTCCGTCGCACCGCCGCCCCACGAGGCACGGCGGTGCCGTCGCGCTACTCGGAGACGGGCGCTGGGTCGGCCGCGGACGAGGAGCCCGCCGCCGCGGCCGTGACGCCGGGCTTCGGCCGGTTCATCATCGCCCCGGTCATCGGAATGAAGAACACGCCGACATCCTTGCGCGAATGCACCTTGCCGTCCTCGTCCTTGGTGTAGACGTAGAGGATCTGGCCGCGCTTGAACGGTTGTCCGATCGGAATCAGCATCCGGCCGCCGGGCTTGAGCTGCTTGAACAGGTCCGGCGGCGCGTATTGCGCGGCGCAGGTGACGATGATGACGTCGAACCCGTCCTTCACCTCAGGCCAGCCGAAATAGCCGTCGCCGACGCGGGTCTCGATGTTGGTGTAGCCGAGCGGCGCGAAGACGCGGCTGACGGCGCGGCCCAGCGGCTCGATGATCTCAATCGAGTAGGCCTTCTTGACGATGCGCGACAGCAGGCTGCTCTGGAAACCGCTGCCGGTGCCGACCTCGAGGGTGACGTCGCCGGGCTGCGGCTTGCACACCTGGGTCATGTAAGCCTGGCCGAGATAGTCCGACAGGGCGGAGCCGTAACCGAGCGCCCAGGGCTTCGGGTCGTCCTCATAGGCGCTGCCGCCTTGGGACCGGTGCTCGGGATAGTAATAATGGTAGTATTCGCGCGGGACTTCCTGGAAGGCCTTCATCACCGCCGGATCGGCACTGCCGAAACGCTGGGTGAGGTAGCCCTCGATCCGCTTCATCGCGGCGGGCTTGCGGGCCTGGATGGCGGCGAACTGCGCATCGGTGATGTCGATGGCGCGGCCGGATTTGCGCATGGCCTCGTCGTAGGCCTCACGGGTCCAGCCGGAACTGGCGGCGCGGGCGATCTGGGGCGTCGCGAACGGCGCTGCAATTGCGCCGGCGAGAACGGATCGCCTGGCTACGAGCTTGGGGATGCTTGCCACTGTAACGACTTTCGAAACGAGGGATAGGCTAGAAGGACGATAGCATAGAGCCCGGCCGCGACCATCAGCACGCGATCGAACCCTTGATAGACCGTGAGCAGATTGGCCAACGGCGTGGCCACGACCGAGAACGCGCCGTTCAGCGCCCAAGCCCAGGGCAGCAGCGCGTCGCCGTTCGAGCCGGCACGCGACAGGCCGAGCGGGAAGGGCAGGCCGAGCGCCACCGAGACCGGGGCGGTGATGGCCAGCAGGATCAGCGCGCGTGCGGCCCAGGGCAGGGCGATGGTGTGCAATAGGAACGGTTCGAGCCCGACCAGCGCCAGCACGCACCAGCCGATGATCACGCAGACGGCGGTGGTGATGCCGCCCGGGAGCCGGTCGGCGATGAGGCTGCCGGCGCCGGAGAACACCAGCATGCCGGTCAGTACCAGGGCGAAGGCGCTGGTTCGATCGGCCAGATACAGGCTGGCCTTTTCGATTAGGTAGATCTCGATGAACAGGAAGCCGAGGCCGAGGCTGGCGAAGTAGAGCAGCGGGCGCAGGACCGAGCTGCGGCTCTCCCGTACGCCGGCCACGCGCGGGGCGATCAGCGGCACGGCGAGGACCAGGATCGCCAGTACCGCGGCCTGGGCCAGCACGGCGAGGTTGACCAGTTGGCCGACCTCGGCCTGCGGCAGGATCTCGAGCCGGCGCAGGATCTGCGGCAGCCGGTCGAGCCGCAGGATCGCGTAGTAGAACGGGCGGTCGAGCGTGATCGGGCGCAGGTTGAAGGCACGCTGCGACGGGCTCGACTGGCCGCGCAGCACCGCCTCGGCCTCGTCGGCCACCGCGTCCTGCGCCGTCGCCCCGGTCTCGACTTCGCCGCTCTCGAAGTCGACCGGCGGCAGGTCGTTGTAGATGCTGGCCCGGGCGGCTTCGGCGTCGAAGCCGGGATAATAGGAGACGTCGAACGACCGTTCGTCGCAGAAGGCGCGGGCGGCGGCGATCCGCTCCGGCGACCAG
>JAABUK010009505.1_pt1 | contig 13256 bp, 15 predicted proteins | sample 5559141 | NCBI WGS metagenome assembly JAABUK01 (sample SAMN10711869, study PRJNA513367) | rock metagenome | isolation source: Antarctica rocks | place: Antarctica: Victoria Land, Pudding Butte nord | collected 2016-01-03
CAGGGTACACAGCAGCAAGGAGCGGGCTAGAACAACCTTAACACCTCTGGATCCCTGGGCAGCCCGTCATAACACTTGGCTTCTCATTAAATTGAGGCCGAAAGGTGTAGTCTTTTCTACACAGCAGCAACGCAAGCTAATGTCCACTGATGCATCCCTGCAGATCAATGCTACAGAAGCACAATCAGGCTCTTGCAACGAAGAGCTTCATACACAATCATGGACAGAATTCATGCTGCCAAAGCTGTACATTCGGTGATTAGCATAACGTGGTTAAGGCTCATGGCCTCCAGGTTTGCTGGATGATTTTGATGTGGTTGGCGGGAAGAGGTTGCTACAGTCAGTCAAGGTGCGGTCAGCAAACTCACTCTTGTTTGCCATGACAAGCTCTGCACCCAATGCAGAAGGAAGGTAAAGGAAGAGGAGGAGAGATACACGGAAGGAAAAGGAAGAGGAAAAAACAAAAGTAGAAACAAGAACAAACAGGAGGCGAAGAGATGCACAGAATTGCAAGTGAGTGAGTGACCAGCATATAAATGGTGATCACATGCAGGCTGCTGCCCAAGACCCAAGGGTGTAGCAAGCAAATTTGGCTGTACAAACTCACTGAACTGAAACTATTGTGTGTTGGGTTCCAGTGGCGACCCAGGACATTAAGAATATTGATTGATTGATTGGTTGATTGAAGGGCACGAAGATGGGCAAGAGGCAAAGAAAGAAGCAGATGACTCACGTGCAAACAGGGCAGGCAGTCTGTCTCGCCAGCAACGCCCCCGCACCAGTGGCCACAGGCCAGCAGCCTGGAGCAGCCCTGTGACAGCTTGCTCTTGCATTCTGGGCCCTGGCACACCTGGGCACATGCATACAAGCATTGTAACATCACTTGGAACCAGTTTCTTTTATGTTACTACACTGAGGAAAAACGCTGATTTAGGCACGTCATCTTTGTGCAAGGCCCATGCCAGTCTTCTCTGTATTGTTCCCATTTTGACGTATGGTTTGAGGCATAATCAGGCCAATGTATGCATAAAAACACGGCCACTGTTGATGCTATGGCATTAATGCAAATCAATCATTACCACGGCATCACGGCCACTCTTGATGCTATTTACAGCCCTGAGGATGTAGGGGAATTGGGAGCCAAATGTGAAAATTTGACCGTTCAGGGAGGCTGACAATGTCACCCTTATATGCAGTTCAAAAGGGCTGACACGGTGGTCAAGCAGATGTGGTAGCATGCTCAATTCTGGACACCAAGCAATGTCACCGCAAATTGCAAATACCTGCTGCAGCCTGTCGTACAGTTGGACCAAATCAGCCTTCTCAAGACACCAGCGGGAGTCCACGCCCCGGGCCTTGATGCCTGCTGTGAGCTCACGTGATGATGCACTGCACATGTGGACCATATCAGAGGTGATCCATACAGAGAGAAACAGTGACAGACAGAAAAGCTGACACAGAAACAGACACACAAGCGAGGCAGCACTCTGTGTCCCCAACGCATCTCTCTATGCATTTTCTCAATACACCAAGAGTGACAAATGCAGACAGCGCAACCTTGCAATGGGCATAGAGACTGTGATATACCATGACATCAACAAATACAGCAGAGTTCAGTATACAATGACTCATTTACTCATTCCATGAATACATGTTTTGTGATACATGAAGTCTTGCGTAGCTCTGAGTATACAATGCTGCCGCACAGGAGCTGCATTGCAAAGTTTAGCTCCTGCTTATGAACCTTCACATTGTACAGATGAAGACAGGGAGGGGGCAGGAGCAAGGGGTGGGGCCATGGAGAGTCACCTGTCTGTGTCCATGTAGGAGTCCTCTTCCAAGAGAGGTGCTTGACAGTACAAGCACTTTGGAGCCTTGTGTTCTTCACAGGTTAACTCAGCATGGTAGGGTGTGGCAAAACACTGTCCGCAGAAGTCCTGCTTGCATGCAGCACACCTGTACCTGAAAGCAAAGACACCAATTCTCTCGTCATGTCTTTCAGCATGCTGACACCGCTTTGGGCCCTTGCATGTTACAGCATACTTGACAGTATGTGTTGCCAGCATGCTGACCTATTGACCAGGCAGGACCTGACTTGATCATGGCAAAGAGCTGCATTGAGAACGACACAGGCCAAAAGTTGCATCAAAGTATAGGAGACTTGTACTGTTGCCATCTTTGCACCTGATGAGATGCATGTGTCTGACCTGTGGGTTGCTCGGTGCAAGGCAGCAGTCTGATTGACCTCTTGGTTGTTTTCCACAGCCTGAGGCAAGGCTGCATATCAAATAACCAATCATCGGTTGCATATCAGATGCTGAAGTCAACAAAAGGTTTGGACAAGTGACAAAAACAGCATGAGGTGGCACATCTTGGGTAAAGCTGCTTCACTGGTTATTACAAGAAATGCTGAAATGACCACATCACAGATGTATGGATGTGAAAGGCTCAGACAAGAGCATAATGCCAATAGTGGTCAACCTAGGCAGAGGTTCACAATGTTTCAGTATTTTGGGACCCTACATAAGGTGCATGTATGCTAGTCAAGTGAGCTGTAACAGCAATGTCAGAATTGAGGAAGCAGACCATTTAGTGAATTAGCAGGAGGCAACCTCTCCACATAGGCACCACAGTTTGGGCAGCCAGTAATGCCCATGGCATGCAGTGATGCCTCATTAGCAGCCATGCAAAAGTCATCAAAGGCCTCCTTGGCAAGTCCCTGCATCCAGTTCATACACAATGACCCATGAGAACAGCATGCTGTTCCCAAGTGACATGCCGCTGCATGCTGTTTCAACATTGCTGAGTGTTCACGCAAACGTTGCTTGTGGTTACTTGCTTGGATAGTCAGCAACGCAGCTCACAGCAGAGTGCATGATTGGTGGCATGTGATCATACTTGTAGGATGCTTGCAGCCACAATTGCCTGGCAGCTTGCAGCAGGACATGGGTAGCCCTCAGTATCCAGGTTACTCCTGTCTGCTGCTATCACAGGCTTTAATCGGGCTGCAACAGTCTCCCTGGTCCTCTCTGGCGTAGCATTGAACGCGACACCATATGAGGTTGGCGTTACTGTGGGGTCTATGCTGATAACTGTGGCTGCTTCACAGCGGCCGTCTGGAAACACATACCAGACAGACTCCCTTTGGGAGTACTGTCTGCCTGCAGAGCGCACGACACAGAATCTATGATACTGCAACCGCCAACGAACTCGTGCATGCAAAGAGGACCATACACAAAGTGTTAAGCTCAGCGACTTTTGCGCACCTGCTGAGACCACCGTGATCTGCAGGTCTGCTATGCGTTTGTGCCACACTTTGGCGGCAAACAATTCCATGCAGCCTCGGCATATGAGGCATTGACATGCTCCCTCAGGCCATAGCAGGTCCAACGGTTTTTCGAAACAGCATACAGCACAAGTGAACGTGCCGTCCATATTTATCAACAGCACAGTCAACTGCCGACACCTCACAAGTTCGACAACTACCTTACATTGGGACGACGGGCACCACGAACAATGTCCATGGCAGCGTATAGGAAACACCGGTGTGGCATAACATACTGTTGTTCAATAGCCTGCAATAGCTTGGTCTCGGAGACTTGCTTAAGCTTTTGAACATTTTTGACGTGCACGTGCTCCGTTGTGCAATTTTACGCACAGCGCCTCGACAGGCAACTGGATCCCCTTTGTTCTCAGACTCGGTGACCTATCGGGGACGACGTGCGGTGTCATAGCCCCACTAGACGTATTACTCGTGCTTCAAGATCAGAGCGGCCAGTACATGCGAAAGAGGGCCGTCCAAGCGCAACTTTTACCAGGATTTGCCAACTCAGCTGATGCTGCCAGCGCTGCGAAACTGACCTCGGCAAACGCACGTCTTAACTGACCTGTCGAAAAGGTTTATTGACAACTGTCGGACTATCTGAGATTGTGGAAGCCGATTTACTGGAGGAGCTTGCGTGTTGAAGATCAATCGACTACAGGTAGCCAACGCGTCAACGACCTGCCTGTGGTATCCGCACCGTGCTGACATCGCTGTGTCCTTTCTCAAACACATCTTTGATCACCACAGCCCTATTCGTGAATGCAGATTCTACCCTTGAGGCGCAACTGTCATGGCAGACGAGCAGGTCGTGAAACAGCTCGTGGAGAGGTTGAGCTCAGAGGATGCTGCAGTCCAAGAATCTACAGCAGAGCAGATGAAGTATGCAACGCTTTGTTTGAGAGTCGCAGACTCTTCAGCATCCGGTCGAAGGCTAACCTGACTGCACTGCAGAGACCTAGCTCAAAGCAGTGTGGAGTACTGCATTGCTTTTGGGCAACACGGGGCAATTGAGCCTTTGGTAGGACTGTTGGATGACACAAGTAAGCCTGTGACCATGATGGCAGCGCAAGCCCTTGGTTGCATGGTTGCATGCGAGCCATGCTGTACCCAGATCAGGTGCGTTAGCTGTGCATGACTTCCATTCCCAGATTTTGTTGATCCCACTCAAGACACCTTGGCATGTGTGCTGCTACTTGTGTGCAGCAATGCCATCCTGTTTCAATGACACATACCCGATCTGCTGTGGTAAGTTGAGAACTTGGCTTAGTAGATCCTTTTCGATCATTCTTTGCAATGCATTTTTGCAGCCTGCCTTGTAAGACCGGCACTCTGATGCAAACAGGCAGTCCTCATTGTCAACATCCATGCGACAAACAGGTTTTGTCTGAGATTGCCAGATCATTTTTGTCAAAGGTTTGACTTGCAGACAGAAGCAGTAAGTCAAAGCTGTGACAAAACTGATCTGGCAATCTCAGACATACTTATAGTGTCTGCAAAGCAGTTCTCTGCAAGTTGCTGCGAGCATTGTCAAGGACAGGCATCAAATACACAGCAGCTGAAGGCTCTGGCAGGCTGCCTCAGCTTCATTATGCACGTCCAAGCAGCCTCAGCTGTTGTCAAGCTGCTTTTTGAAGAGTCACAAAAACAAAGGATAAAAAACAAACAAAATTTCCTGATTCTTTCTTTTGAATGAATCAGAAGATGCCCAGCGCCTACTGCAGGCAAGCAGAGGTAGCAGCCAGTCTGCTGGCACATTGTCACCGCCAGGTCTAAGGATCAGACTTTTAGCATTGAACCCTAAGCTTCAATGTGGTGATGTACTAATACAATACAGCTTAGTGTTCAATCTGGTGATATACTAATTCAATACAACCAATGTAACATGTCGTAAACACAGACCGTAATCAGACTTGTTCAATGACAGACAGTGGACCTTGGCTCATTCATGACCAAAATCAAATAAAAAAACGGGGAAAAAAAATCCATGAGCAGCTGTCCGTTCTGTTGCTCACTGATCTGTGTTGGGAATCATTCCAGGGAGGCTGGAGCTGTAGGCAGTCTGGTGGCCCTCCTACAGCCCAGTCAGGAGCTGCCCTCTGATTTGCTGAAGGCTGTGCTGACTCTGCTGCTGGGCCTAGCACACAACCAAGCCAGCTGTGATGCGGTGCAGCAAGCCAATGGCATCCCCAGAATCATCAAGCTGCTGGAGTATGCTGCAGATGATCAGGTCTGAGCATGCAATTTGTGATGTGTGTTCATGCAGCTGATGGTACACATGTCTGTAGCATCTATGCAGGGTCATTGGTCTTTGTTCTTGCATGTGTCAGAAACGGCCAGGCTGCATTAGCAGGAGAGACAGCAAGAGCACAGTGCAGTTCATTACATGTCCAAAGCAACGGCTTTTTCCTGTTCCTTAGTCACTTCCTGTTTCATTCCTGTCTAATGCTTGTGTTTGTTCACATATATAGTGCAAAAGATTTCTTCTACCTCATCATGAGCTGGAAAGTGTTATTCTTATTTTTATTCCTATTCCTATTCCTATTCTTGTTCTTGTTCTTGTTCTTGTTCTTGTCCTTGTTTTTGTTCTTGTTCTTGTTCTTGTTCTTGTTCTTGTTCTTGTTCTTGTTCTTGTTCTTGTTCTTGTTCTTATTCTTATTATCATTATTATTATTATTATTGTTATTATTATTTCTGCAGGCGGCAGAGGTACAGCAAGAGGCTGCGCTGCTTCTGGGTCGCTTGAGCCTGTCAGAGGCTTGCAAGGGAGCCATCCGAGGGCACTTTGGCATTGTGACCCTGCTCAAGATGTTGGACAGACCTGGCCTGGACAGAAGCTCAAAGGAAGTTGTGGTGCGCACGCTGTCAATACTGGCAGTGGACAATGAAGTCAATCAAGATCACATAAGGTGTGCAGTAGCAGAAGCAATGCATCGCTGTTCATGCTCTGCTTCATTTGGTATTTGACAGTGCACATTGCAGCCTCAACATGCAGAGTCAACTGTACCTAGAGCATCGATGCATATGTGACGTCACGCTGCTGTTAGGCAAGTGGCTATTGCATGTACACCTTGTGAGGGGTGTCAGGTTGCTGCTGCAAGGCACAACATGTGGCAATACATCTAAGGTGCAATATTTAGGCTCTGTTATCAGGCCTTCTGACTGGCATGAATTCCAAGCAATGGAAACAAGCAGATCCCCTGTGTCACTCATGCCCCTGGGCATTTGCATGTGCATGATGTCAAAACTTACAATCTATACCACTATTCCTTGTATTTGTTATCTACTTATTATCTATTTATTGATTTATGTATGTATGTATTCATGTATGTATGTATTTATCCATGTATGTATTTGTCTGTTTGTTTGTTTATTTAGTATGTATTTATGTGTTTGTTTGTTTATTTATTTCTTTGTTTCTTTATTGTTCAGGGAGCAATATGGCATTCCTGTGCTAGTGAAGCTACTGGAGGCGATGCCCTTTGATGGGGTGACAGCAGCTGCAGCTGATGCCCTCAGGGCACTGGCCATGAGCAATGAGGCCAACAAGACAGCCATCCGGGAAGCTTGGGCCGTCCCTCTTCTTGTCAAACTGCTGGGATCAGAGGTACACACTTGCTTCTCCTGATGCATACCTGTCTGTATGTCTTATCCTTACCAATGACTTTATAATTGTATTAAAACTATAATTTTATCTCGATGTTTGATTATATATATGTTTACGTTTATATATATATTTGTGATTATATGTGTCCATGTTTGAAATCTGATTGTTGAACTGTATGATGTATGGCAGGTTGAGATGTCAGTCATAGAGAAAGCAGTGGACTGTTTGCGGATCCTGACGACAGGCAATGAAGCCAACAAAGTGGCTTTGCTGACAAGCGCTTCGGGCCTGCCCTGCCTTGTGCGCCTCATGGAAAACTCTCCAGACCAGGTAATCTGCTGAACATCCTGAGGAGCATTGTCACTCCTGTACCATGACCGTCAGCTGCAAAGTAGAAACGTGTTGCGGCTAAGTGTGTTTATTTTGCATTTGACTGTATACACAGCCATCTTCCAGACCAGCATGTGTTGCTTTTGATCGTTCTGTTTACTTGGGCATAGCAATGCAAGAGAAAGCCCGACAATCGACAAATTGTAAATCTGTTTTAGGCTTCAATCCCCGCCAGGCTTTTATGAACGCAGCAACTACCTGACCATGATTGGGCTACTCAGGCCTCATGTCACTGTTCAATGAACCCCACACTGCATCGCTGTTCTATCTCTTACCTGACAAACAACGCTGTCTGCAGCATGTCATTCATACAGAGGGCTGCAGCTGTCGTGAGTAGTCTGTTCACACTGCATCACTGCTGTCTGTCTCTTACATGACAATCACCGCTGCCTGCAGCTTGTCATACAGAGGGCTGCAGCTGTCATGGGTAACTTGTCCACACTGCATCACTGCTCTGTCTCTTACACGACAAACACAGCTTGTCATAGACAGGGCGGCAGCTGTCGTAAGTAAGCTGTCCTTGCTGCATCACTGTTCCTTCTCTTATGTGACAAATACCGCTGCCTGCAGCTTGTCATTGAGAGGGCCGCAGCTGTTGTGGGTAACTTATCCACAACGGATCAGTTCTTCTCGGCAATCAGGGAGGCAGGAGCCATCCAGAGGCTGGTGAGGTTGCTGGATTCTGGCTCCACCAACAGAACCACCGAGATTGCTGCCAAGACTCTGGCCAACCTGGCCAGCGAGAGCAGCAACCGCAAGGGAATCCGGCTGGCAGGCGGTGTGCCTCCATTGATGAGACTATTAATGGACAAGCCCAGCGAACAGGTAAGCATACCACACAAGTAACAAATGAATTACTTGTAACACTCTGTTACTGATTCATGGTTCAGCTGGCAGGCGGTGTGCCTCCACTAATGAGACTGCTGATGGACAAGCCCAGCGAACAGGTAAAAATCGCACAATTAATAGCTCATTTGTAACATTCAGTAGCAGTAGCAGTAGCAGTAGCAGTAGCAGTAGCAGTAGCAGTAGCAGTAGCAGTAGCAGTAGCAGTAGCTGTAGCAGTAGCAGTAGCAGCAACAGGTTACTTGTAACATTCTGCTAATGGGTTATGGATTGGCTGGCTGGTGGCATGCCTGCATGGATGATACAACTAGTGGACAAGCCCATCGAAAAAGGTGAGGATGCCCTAATGCATCAATCTTCTCACTGGTGATACTCTTCCACTGGTTCATGGCTAATGTGGCGCGGAGTGTAATGTGAATCCTGACAGCATGACATCACGTCAGATTGCAATGGTGCCTTGCACGAGGCTGTTGTAAAGCAAGCTTCAGTCATGCATCTGGTCAATTGCTCAGAAGTAAAGCAGCAGTTGGAAGTTAGCAAAGACAGGAGATCTGCCTGTGCAGCCCAAGGAAGAGTTGGTTGCATTCCTTGCTTCTCTTGCAGAAGTTGCAAAGCAGAAGGAGATAAGTCCCAGAAGCACTGTTGAGATCCTGTTTGACATCATGCGTCGCAAATGTCAGCAGTGCATCTTCTTATCTCCTCCTGCTTGGCGACTTCTGCAACAGGAGTAAGGAATGCAACCAACTCTTCTTCGGACTGCACAGGCGGATCTATTCTGGTCTTGACAAATTCGAAACAAGCTGCCCTGAACTGTTCAGCTTGCGCTTGGACCGTCTCGCACAGTATTCCTGCCATATCTGTTATCAAGATCTACAGCAAAAATGTTGACACGAAACGAAGTCAGTGCTCGGAAACCACATGTAACAGACTAGCAGCAGTAATGCGAGTGTAAGCTAGCGCAGAAGCAAGTAAGAGCTTAGTTAGTACAAGTTGTAGGTGTTGAGATTACACCGGATGAGATACAGGTAGCCAAAAGTGCGCCTACAGCTGAGTCATCCGTAATACAGTCATTACAGTGATGTAGCGACGGTATCGTGACACAGGACGCTCCTCAGATGTGTATGTACTTTGTAGTGGTGGATAACAGCGCTGAACAACAAAATGAATGTATGAACAACAAAATGAATGTATGCATCAATGCATAAATGAGCGGGTGGGTGGGTGGGTGGGTGGGTGGGTGGGTGATTGAGTGAGTGAGTGAGTGAGTGAGTGGATGAATGCATGAATGCATGAATGAATGCATGAATGAATGAATGGTTTACCAGACCTTCACCTCCTTTGTTCGGTGTCTCACAAACACAAAATGTTCAAGCTAAATCAGCACGTCAATTCTTTGAATTGTCTGCATACCTGAAAAATGCAGTGGTAGTCACGGCATTATAGCTGACAGTGAATGATGCTGTGTTGCAACCTTGGGCAATGCCCTTGCTGTTGCTTCTGACTATCCATTTCGCATCATCTGTTCTTACTTGCTGTTCTCAGCTAACATAAAGTTGATGCACAGATAATCAGCTGCACTCAGGGTTGGCTATTTGTTGTGAAGAGCCAAGTTCAAAGCCTATCTACCCTACATATCGTGAAAATTTTGCTTTGACCTCAGTATAGCTGTCATCGTAACTTGAAAGGGTGGCCTCTGCAGCTGTGGCCAGTGTAACGCCCACCAGGGTCACTTGCACTATGACAACCTAAGTGAAACAACATCTTTCCTAGAAGGTTCTAATCTATTTAACAGCTGCGGCTTCAACTCCAGCAAAAGATTTCTCTGATCTGCATGCAGGTCATGATTGCCGTAGATGAAGCCTTGAGGCGACTAGAAATCTCAGCTCCAGAGCGCAATGCCACCTTAGAAGCATTCAGATACGCAGACGCCCGCAATGCAGCTGTCTTGGCAGGCGCCGTTCAGGCAGCTCAGCAGGAAGCTGTGCAAGCTGCTCAAGAAGCTGACAGCGCGCGATCTCAACAGGCAGCGCCCTTGCTCACGACCAAACCCTTTACAAGGTGGGTTGACTGTGACACAGCTATTGTTCTTGCAGTCAGCATGATCATCAGCAAATTGTGTGCACAGAATCGGACTCATTCATTCATTCGCTCATGCATTCATCCTTTTTTTCCCGATGGCTGAGTACACACTGTCCTGAGTAGCTCCCTGAGTGAGATTCTGTGGTAGTCAGCACATCAGCAATAACGTGTGCGCCGACCGTGCTTGTACTGTCTTTAGCAAGCAGCAAATGCTACGTGAGAGCTGCCCATTGAGGTGCACTATCTGAGGCCTGAATGTTGCATAAGATTATCGCTTCTGCAAGTGTTGTTTGTGAGTCTCATACCAGCGTACCTGACACAACTATGTTGACAGGGACAGACCTCTAGCGCATTGTTTCAGGCTTGCAAGGCAACATGCTGACTACATCTCAGGCTGTTGTGTGCCTGTTCAAGAAAAGTCTCAACATGCCTTGTACTTCTTTGTCAGGCAGAGTGTCAGAGACTGATTGTGCAAGGCCCAGCTTGCCAGATCTAGCTTTGAACGACTTGCGCCTTGTGCTTGCAGGTACTCAGTAGCAGAGACAGTACAGTTGCTATCAGAGATAGGTTTACGAGACGGCGGTCCTTTTGAGAGTAATGGCATCACAGGAGGAGATCTGCTGGACCTGGAAGAAGAAGAGCTCAAAGACGACCTGCACCTGTCCAACCTTCAGGTCAGAGCTTTCCTACAAAGCAAGAAAGCAACTGCAATACTTGCGAGTGATACACGTGAGGTCAGGGGAAGAAGAGGTCAGTGAGGACCTGCAGCTGTTTAATCCTGAGATTGAAACTTGTGCTCCCTGATCTCTTGTGAATAGTGTACTTCAACAATATGCAGAGTTGTTCGGGATGAGTTCAAAACAGACCCTTACCCTTCCTTGGTATGCTCCAATTCATTGCTGTCCATTCTTTTGCGCAACCCGTGAGACTTTGCGTATTTCAAAGTCTGAATTGTTTTGCATCAGATACCAACATCCTGTGCTTCCTCCTGCACAAATACCTGTTGGAATTTTCTCAGACGCCACATGTCGCCAGGTGTAATGTTGCTGAACTGCACATGCCTGGTCCTTGAGTCAGTGATCAATCAGTCACATTTCTGCCTGCTGACATGATCGATGGAAGCCTATCAAGCTGTCTTGAACACCAGAAGAATGCAAGACATGTTGTGTGATAGCACTGCCATACACTGTTGTACATACACTGCCCCATGTACACTGCTGGGCAGAAACTGTCTCAGTGCCTTTTGGCCTCATATGGATGGACAAAAGTTTGGTGTGCGCTTGTGCATGCCATACCTATAGACACTGACCACATACACGACATCATTGCGCTGAATTCTGTGTCAGTATGATGTTAATGGTGATCCTGACATGTTGTTATGGTGCAGGCCAAGAAGGTGAGGCGGGTGCAGAGCGCGTTTGAGCTGTTCAATCGTATGATGCAGACGCCGGGCAAATCAGAGCTCACGCTCACTGAGCTCCGAGTAAGTCCACTCAACCCTGCCTGCATCACTGCGATGCTGGATTTCACAGTTCCCTTGCAGGATTTGGTGCCTGTTGAGCTCAAGTTTGCATTTTGATCTTATTCCTGTGGTTATTGTGATGGTACTTCACCTTGTGAATACCCGTGTTGCTTGCATCAGCAAGCAATCGCATGCACATTTGCAAAATACTCTGTGGTTTTGGGATGCTGTTTGCAACTTCGAAGAATTCTGGTGGTGTGCAGAATTTTCTTTCCTCCAGTGGGAGAGGCAAAGGGGACATTGCAGCAATTGTGAATGGGTTCAAGCAAGGGCTGCAAAAACAAACAGTTGCAACGCTCAACTTTGCTGAGTTCATACAATGCTATCAGTGGTTGTTGAAGACATTGCATCTCATGGATCAAGCTCAGGAGCCTTATGACTTGCCAAGAGCAAACAGCATGCGGGGTCTTAGTACATCGTCATCTATCAGTGATGTGAGTCCTCAGAAGCTTCCGCAAAACGGAATCTGAGTCTGGGACAATACATTGTGCATGCATCCTGACAGTTGTGCTTCATGCACACCAGTTCCTCCCGTAAGTAGACAAGTGCGTATGCAAGCACTCCCTTTGCTTTGGGGCCAACCTGGTTGCTGCAAACTTAGCATACCAGGTAGAGTGCTGTAGAATGTTGGAAGCTTGCACAGTCACAAGTGCATAATTGTCTGATGCAATAGCCTTTTGGGTGCACCTTAGCCTGCACATTGTGGTCCTGTTGTTGATGGATGACCCCTACAGACTTGATGTGCTCACGAAAACGACTGCAGAGCAAGTCAAGAGCGTCGTACAGCATGACAGCTCATGACTGATCAGAGAGCACAGCAAAGCGAGTCAATTTAGCAAAGATTCATGGCCATGTTGTTGAGATGCAGATCAGATGGCATATGCACAATGGAACAGCCAGTGCATGATGACACAGGACGATAGATAACCCATGGGCCAGAAAAGAGAGAATCAAAATCTAACGAAACGTCATTCTCACTGAAACAAAACAGATGCCCATCAGTTTGAGTGTTATATACATATGTCCATCCTAAGACCAGCAAGATATCCATCATGTCACGCATATATATATGTAGTAGATGTATTGAGTCAAATATGCCCCCATGTAGCAAATGCGGTTCAAAAAGTTATGCGACAGGAGTGCAGCAACAACTAGACGCGGCACACAACAGACGTGTGTTATAAAGATAGCCGGACGTGCAAACTGGTGCACAGCACTTGCAATTGCATATGCAAAAGTGCTAAATTAATCAGTCTAATTTTATAAAGCCGCTTCATGAAGTCCAGAATTTTTAATCTCCTTCAAACACTAAAAGCTTCTTCTTACAACTGCGATGAGCTCTTCCTTGCTGTTTTGCGGCAACTGTTTTGAGTCTCTGTAGCTTGTGCGCATTTGGGTTCATCTTCCATCAGCCTTTCCGTATACTGCCGCTAGCGTTCCTTGCACGTGCTCCGTTGACTGCCTCGCAGTGGGCTGCCGTAGCATGCACG
>JAABUK010009506.1_pt1 | contig 13256 bp, 16 predicted proteins | sample 5559141 | NCBI WGS metagenome assembly JAABUK01 (sample SAMN10711869, study PRJNA513367) | rock metagenome | isolation source: Antarctica rocks | place: Antarctica: Victoria Land, Pudding Butte nord | collected 2016-01-03
GGTCCTCAAGGACGAGGGCTACATCTGGGACTTCGAGCAGATCGAGACCGTCCCGGCCCGGACGCTCCGTCTCCACATGAAGTACGGCCCCAACGGCGAGCGGCTCATCACCAAGATCGACCGCGTCAGCAAGCCGGGATGTCGGAAATATCTGGGTTACAAAGACCTCAAGCCGGTCCTCAACGGGATGGGCATCCAGGTCCTCAGCACGCCGAAGGGCGTGATCAGCGACCGTCGTGCCCGCGCCGAGAAGGTCGGCGGCGAAGTCCTGGCGCTGATCCACTAACCCACGGCCCGCGATTGGCGGGGCGCGTCCCGGGCGCCCGATCCGATCTCGATCGGCCCTCCGGCCCCTTTGCCGGACTTCGGCCTTCGAGCCTCGATGCTTCCCGGCACCCACGCACCCCGAGATCCGCGACTTGCGAGAGGATGAGAGTATCATGTCCCGTATCGGTCGGAAGCCGGTCGTCGTGCCGGCTAATGTGAAGGTCTCGGTCGCCGACTCGACGGTCCAGGTCGAGGGGCCCAAGGGCAAGCTGTCATTCCGCCATCGCGAGTCGATCGGCGTCCAGTACGACGAGGCCGGCAAGCAGATCCTCGTGACCCGTGGCGACGACGAGCGCGAGAATCGGGCCCTGCATGGCCTGACCCGGAGCTTGATCGCCAACATGGTCGAGGGCGTGACGGCCGGCTACACGAAGAAGCTGGAGATTGTCGGCGTGGGCTATCAGGCCCAGCTCAAGAAGGCCAATACGGTCGCCTTGCAGGTCGGATTCGCCAACCAGGTCGTGCTCGAGGCCCCGACGGGCGTGAGCGTGACTGTTGTCGACCCGACCCATATCACGATCACCGGCTCGGACAAGCAGGCCGTCGGCCAGTTCGCCGCCGTCGTCCGCAAGGTCCGCCCGCCCGAGCCTTACAAGGGCAAGGGGATCCGCTACGAGGGTGAGACCGTCCGCCGCAAGGCGGGCAAGGCCTTCGGCGCCAAGTAAAACCGTCGACGCGACCCGCCGCGTCCCTCAAAGACATACTTAACGTCGGGGCTGGGCGTCCGGTCGGGATCGGCCGCCCCGCAACCCCCCTCGTGCCGAGAAGGATGGTCCGTTGAATCAGCACAAGCTTGTCGAAACGCGTCGCCTCCGCCGCCAGCGCCACGTCCGCAAGCGGCTCCACGGGACCGTCGAGCGTCCCCGCCTGGCGATCTTCCGCAGCTCGAAGCATATCTACGCCCAGGTCGTCAACGACGACACCGGCACCACGCTCGCCTCGGCCAGCACCCTCGACCCGGCGGTCAAGGCTGACCTCGCCTACGGCGGCAACAAGGCCGCGGCGGCCATCATCGGCAAGCTGGTGGCCGAGCGGGCCAAAGAGCTCGGTATTGACAAGATTTGCTTCGACCGTCGAAGCTACAAGTATCATGGCCGGGTCCAGGCCCTGGCCGACGCCGCCCGCGAGGCGGGTCTCAAGTTCTGAAATCCAGCGTGGTGCGTGGTTCGAGGCCGGTCAACGGGCAAATCGCTTCGACTTCCATCGAGATCCAAGATCGTGGTCGGCCTTTGTTGGTTCCCAGGACCACGAGCCCCAGACCACTGACCACACTTCCGGGGAGACGACCGTGGCAGGCGAGAATCGAGATCGGGATCGCGACCGAGGGGATTGGTCGGAGAGCGTGGTGGCCATCCGCCGTTGCGCGGCGGTCGTCAAGGGCGGCCGGCGGTTCAGTTTCAACGCGCTGGTGGTCGTCGGCAACGGCCGAGGGCAGGTCGCCTGGGGCTACGGCAAGGCGAACGAGGTCCCCCCGTCGGTCGAAAAGGGCGTCAAGGACGCCCACAAGCAGATGAACACGGTGCATCTGAAGGGGCACACGATCCCCCACCGGGTCATCGGCAAGTACGGCGCGGCGCGGGTGGTGATGCTCCCGGCCAGCCCCGGTACCGGCGTCATCGCCGGCGGTGCGGTCCGCGCGGTCGTCCAGGCCGCCGGGATCACCGACATCCTGACCAAGAGCTACGGCTCGACCAACAAGCTGAACATCGTCAAGGCGGCGATCCACGCCCTGACCCAGCTGCGAACCAAAGAAGAAGTGGCTCGGCTCCGGGGAGTGGCCCTCTGATGCAACTGCACGACGTCAACGAAGGCATCCACAAGTACAAGAAACGGAAGCGGATCGGCCGAGGGACCGGCTCAGGCCACGGCAAGACCGCCAGCAAGGGGCACAAGGGCCACTCGTCCCGCCAGGGGTTCAAGCAGAATCCCCTGTTCGAGGGCGGCCAGATGCCCCTGGCCCGCCGGGTCCCCAAGCGGGGGTTCGTCAACGGTGCCTTCCGGAAGAATTTCGCGATCATCAACCTTGAGAAGATCGAGGCGGCCTTCGAGGCCGGCGCCGTGATCGACGAGGCCGCTCTTCGAGCCCGGGGCCTGGTCAAGGGCCGCCACGACGACGGCATCAAGGTCCTCGGCGACGGCGAGCTCAGCAAGGCCCTCACGATCCACGCCCAGAAGTTCAGCGAGTCGGCCGCCGCCAAGATCGCCGCCGCCGGCGGTTCGGTCGTCGTCGTCTGACCCGAAGGACGATCAGCATTCGGCGATCAGCGGTCAACCGGGCGTCCATTATCCCTGCCCGTCTGGCCGCTTTTCTCAATCCACTTCCGGCTCAACGCTGAAAGCCGATCGCTGACAGCTTCGGAATCATCCCCAGGAGGCGTCGTGGATAAGCTCTTCACGATCTTGTTCAAGGTCCCGGAACTCCAGCGCAAGATCTTGATGACGGCCATGTTCCTGGCCATCTACCGGATCGGCTACTTCATCCCCCTCCACGTCGTCGACCAGGCGAAGCTCGCCTCCTGGGCCGAGCAGCAGGCCCAGACCGGCATGGGTAAGGTCCTGGGGACCCTGTCGATGCTCGGCGGTTCGCAGATCGGGATGAGCACGATCTTCGGCCTGGGGATCATGCCCTATATCTCCGCCTCGATCATCTTCCAACTCCTCGGCAGCGTCGTCCCTTCCCTCGAAGCGATGATGAAAGAAGGGGAGAGCGGCCGGAAGAAGATCAACGAATACACCCGCTACGCGACCGTCGTCCTCTGCCTGGTCCAGAGCACGCTCTGGGTCCAGTACATGATGAACAGCCTGGAGATCGTCCACCCCGATAATCGAGGTACGATCAACATCATCGTCTGCGTCCTGACGATGACGGCCGGGACGATTTTCCTCATGTGGATCGGCGAGCAGATCGACGAGTATGGGATCGGCAACGGGATCAGCCTCCTGATCATGGCCGGGATCCTCGCCAGGATGCCCGCCGCGATGAGCGAGTTGCTGGAGAACTCGTCCACCAAGCTCTCGGGCGACCCCGGCAAGCATGGGATCGTGACGCTGGTCCTGCTGGCGATCGTCTTCCTCGCGGTGGTCGTCGGGGTAATCGCGATCACCGAGAGCCAGCGGCGAATCCCGACCCAGTCGGCCAAGCACGTCCGGGGCCGGCGGGTTTACGGCGGGACCAAGCAGTACCTCCCGCTCAAGGTGAATCAGGCCGGCGTCATGCCGATCATCTTCGCCTCCAGCCTGCTGATGTTCCCCTACTTCATCCTCAACGGCTTGAAGCAGGCGACGCAGACGTGGACGATCCCCAGGAAGATTGGCGACGCGGTCCAGCCGATGACCACCTGGGAGTCGATCAAGTACGGCCTCGGCTCGTTCTTCGACGCGGGGGCCGACGCCTTCCAGAGCCACGGGTACGTCTACACGCTGTTCTACATCGTGCTGATCTACTTCTTCTGCTACTTCTGGACGGCGATCACCTTCAACCCGAAGGACATGGCCGAGAACCTGAAGGACTACGGCAGCTTCATCCCCGGCTATCGCCCCGGCCGTCGGACCGCCGACTACCTGGAAAAGGTGATGCTGCGGATCACCTACGTCGGCGCGGCGTTCCTCAGCCTCGTCGCGGTAATCCCGTCGCTAGTCTCGACCGGCCTCGGCGTCAATTACACGATCGCGTCGTTCCTCGGCGGGACGGGCCTGTTGATCATCATCAGCGTCTGCCTTGACCTGGTCCAGAAGATCGACAGCCACCTGATCATGCGGAACTACACGGGCCTGGTCAGCAAGCGTTGATCGGCCCGGCCTTAACCTGGAAACCCCGCCCTCGTGCCGCCTCCGTCGAGACCGCCGTCGTGATCAAGCTGAAGAGTCCCCGCGAGATAGCCCTGATGCGTGAGGCGGGGCGGGTGGTGGCCAAGGCGCTCGACCAGGTCCGGCGGATGGCCGTCCCGGGGGTCAGCACCTCCGACATGGACGAGGCGGTCGCGGCGATCTTCCGGCAGCACAATGCTATCCCGCTGTTTCGGAACTACCCGAACTCGACCAAGGGGAAACCGTCGTTCCCCGCCAACATCTGCGCCAGCGTGAATGAGGCGGTCGTCCACGGGATTCCCAACCGCCGCCCCTTGAAGGAGGGCGACGTCGTCTCGATCGACACCGGGTGCAAGGTCAACGGCTGGTGCGGAGATGCGGCGGTGACGCTGGCTATTGGCGAAATTCGCCCCGAGATCCAGCAACTTCTGGACGTGACCTCGCAGACCCTCGAACTCTCGATCCGGGCGATGAGCCGATGCTCGACCTGGTCGGAGGTCGCCGCCCTGATGGAAAAGTACGTCAAGAGCCAGGGGATGTACGTCGTCGAGAAGTTCGTCGGCCACGGGATCGGGCAGGAGATGCACGAAGACCCCCAGGTCCCCAACTTCGTCAGCAAGGCGCTCCGCAAGAACGACATCCGCCTGGAGCCGGGGATCGTCCTGGCGATCGAGCCGATGGTCGCCCTGGGAACCAAGAATGTCGATACCCTCGACGACCACTGGACCGTCGTCACCAAGGACCGCCGCGCCAGCGCCCACTTCGAGCATACCGTGGCCATGACGCCCGAAGGCCCCCGGGTCTTGACCTACCTGGAAGACTGAAGGGGAGCGGGCAAACCGAGGAAAATGCGAGCGAGGGGATTGTATCCCTTGACAACTCATAGTATATTGGCCCAATTCGGCCCCGGATCGGACCTTCGTGGCCGATCAGGCGAGTCAATCAGCGGTAGGATGCTAAGGGAGGCCCTGGCCCGTTCGATCGGGCCGCAGGGTCTCTTCATCGCCTTGAGGACGTCGACGGGAAAGCGAGCGATAGGCCGATGAAGATCCGATCGAGCGTGAAGCGCATCTGCGAGAGTTGCAAGATCGTCCGCCGCCGGGGCAAGGTGTACGTGATCTGCGAGAACCCCCGCCACAAGCAACGGCAAGGCTGAAGCCCTTCGGCAAGCCCCACGGAGATTAGGACGGATGCCTCGTATTCTCGGTGTCGACATCCCCAACGACAAGCGGACGATCATCTCGCTGCGGTACATTTACGGGATCGGGCCGTTCCTCGCCACGCAACTCTGCGAGCGGGCCTCGATCGATCCCGACAAGCGTGCCCGCGAGCTGACCGAGGACGAACTGGCCAAGCTGGCGACCCTGCTCGACAACGAGTACGTCGTCGAAGGGCAGCTCCGCCGCCAGGTCCAGCAGAACATCGCCCGGCTCCGCGACATCGGTTGCTACCGGGGTTTGCGGCACCGCAAGGGCCTCCCGGTCCACGGCCAGCGGACCCGGACCAACGCCCGGACCCGGAAGGGGCCTCGGAAGACGGTGGCCGGCAAGAAGGGCGTCAAGGAGATGCGCTGAGCCGATCGGGCTTCCTCCGATCCGGCCGACCCGTCCGCCCTGGCCTGGCTCTCCCTTCGCGGGGAAGTCGGCCTTCGAGCAAGACGGGTCGCTCTCCCTCTGGGCTCCGCCCGGCATCATTCCTCTCATCGCATATGATTGAATTTCTGACGACGGTACCCAGGGAGCATCGGACCCGTGGCCAAGGCCAAGAAGAGGAAGACGCGGCGCAACGTCAGCCGTGCGGTCGTGCACATCAAAGCGACGTTCAATAACACCACGGTGACGATCACCGACCCCAACGGCGACGCCCTCTGCTGGGCCTCGTCGGGGACCGTCGGGTTCAAGGGGAGCCGCAAGAGCACCCCGTTCGCGGCCCAGCGGGCGGCCGAGACGGCTGCATCGACCGCCACGAAGTTCGGCGTCAAGGAAGTCGAGGTCAAGGTCAAAGGCCCCGGCTCGGGCCGCGAGAGCGCCATCACCGCCTTGCAGGCCTCGGGCCTTTCGATCAAGGCGATCGAGGACGTCACCCCTCTGCCGCACAACGGCTGCCGTCCCCCGAAAAAGCGCCGGGTCTGAGGCTCCGAAGTGCGGTCAGCGGTCAGCCCTCGGCGGTCGGCCGGATCTCACCGCGGACGACGAGTCATTCGAGTCAATTGGGATTTTCTGCGGGCTGATCGCTGCTAGCGGATCGCTGCCAGCTCTTTTGAGAGGGATCATGGGACGCCACATCGGACCGGTCTGCCGGCTCTGCCGCCGCGAAGGCCTGAAGCTGTTCTTGAAGGGGACCCGCTGCGACACTCCGAAGTGCGCGGTGGAACGCCGCGAAGGGGTGCCCGGCATGCACCAGTTCCGCCGGAGCAAGGCGAGCGAGTACTCGATCCGGCTCCGCGAGAAGCAGAAGGTCAAACGGTATTACGGGATCTTCGAGCGGCAGTTCCGCAAGTATTTCGAGCTGGCCAGCCGCCGCCCGGGGAATACCGGCGATGCCCTGATGTCCCTCCTGGAGCGCCGGCTCGACAACGTCATCACCCGCTTGGGCTTCGCCACGAGCCGCCCGCAGGCTCGGCAGATGATCACCCACGGGCACATCACCGTCAACGGTCGGAAGCTCGACATCCCGAGCTATTTGGTCCGGCCGGGCGACCAGATCAAGGTCAAGGACCGCGAGCACTCGCTCAAGCTGGCCGCCGGGAGCCTGGCGACCCCGGGCATGCCTCCGGTCCCGGACTGGCTCGACCGCACGGGGACCGAGCCTCCCGAAGGTCGGGTCTCCCGCCTCCCCGCCACCCAGGATATCTCGCTGCCGGTCACCCCGCAGCTCATCGTCGAACTCTTGAGCCGCTAATCCCGACACGCTGTCGGCGGCCGGCCACGGCAAGCGGCCCCTCGGCGGGCGATCTTCCTGCGACCCTTCGGGGTCGCGACGATCGCCCGTCGTGGTCCCTTGGTCGATGGCCGGTCGCTCTTTCCCCCGGAGAACTCGCGCGATGCGCATCCGTTGGCGTGGCCTCGAACTTCCCAGCCGGGTCGTCTGCGCCCGCGATCAGTTGTCCGATACCTACGGCGAGTTCCACGTCGAGCCCTTCGAACGCGGGTTCGGCCACACGGTCGGCAACAGCCTCCGGCGCATCCTCCTGTCCAGCCTGGAGGGGAGCGCCGTCACCAAGATCAAGATCCAGGGGGTCCAGCACGAGTTCTCGTCGATCCCCGGGATGGTCGAAGACATCACCGACTTGGTCTTGAACCTCAAGGGCCTCGTCGTCAAGAACCACTCGGAGCAGAACCGGACGATCCGCATCGACCGCGACCGGAGGGGCGTCGTCACCGCCGCCGACATCCTCCACGACGAGTCGATCGAGATCATCAACCCGGACCACATCCTCTGCACCCTGACCGATGACGTTCCCTTCGTCCTGGAGATGACCGTCGAGAACGGCCGAGGGTATCGGCCCGCCGCCGAAGGGCACACCGACGACCTCGAGGTCGGCGCGATCCCGATCGACGCCATCTACAGCCCGGTCATCCGGGTCGAGTACAACGTCGTCAACACCCGAGTCGGCCAGCGGACGAACTACGACAAGCTGGTCCTGAAGATCTGGACGACCGGGACGCTCGGGCCGGAGATGGCCTTGGTCGAGGCCGCCAAGATCATGCGGAAGCACCTCAACCCGTTCGTCCAGTACTACGAGCCCGGCCCCGGCCTCCCCGCCGAGCCCGGCGGCCACGAAGGGTTCCGCGACCAGCCGCTCGACGCCGAACTCGAGCGCAAGCTCGGCATGAGCCTGGCCGAGCTGGAGCTCTCCGTCAGGGCGACCAACTGCCTGGAGAGCGAAGGGATCACCACCGTCCGGGACCTGGTGAGCCGCAACGAGGACCAGCTCCTCACCGTGCGGAACTTCGGCGAGACCACCCTGAAGGAGGTCAAGGCGAAGCTCCACGAGATCGGCCTCGACCTGGGGATGGACGTCGTCGCCCATTGACCGATCGAGGTCCGGCGACGCCCGGACCCTGGCAACTTCCACCGACCCGAGCCCCCGAAAGAACCATGCGTCACCGAAAAGCCGGCCGCAAATTCAAGCGGACCCCGTCGCATCGGCGGATGATGCTCCGCAACCTGGCCACCGCCTTGATCGAGCACGGCCGGATCGAGACGACCCTGGCCAAGGCCAAGGAACTCCAGCCCTACGTCGAGAAGATCATCACCCTGGCCAAGGACGGCTGGGACCTCAACCGGTTCCGCCAGGTCCTCGCCGTCCTGACCAGCAAGAAGGTCGCCTTCGACCTGATGCACGACATCGGCCCACGCTTCAAGGGGCGGCCGGGCGGGTATACCCGGATCTACAAGCTCGCCAAGGTCCGCCAGGGGGACGCCGCACCGATGGGCGTCATCGCCCTGCTCGGCGCCGACGAGCAGATCAAGGCCCCGGCCCCTCGCCCCGCCGTCGCCCCCAGCGCGGTCTGAGTCCCGATTCTCGCGGGATCTGGGGTCTCGCATCCCAGATCCCCGCTTATCTCGATCCGACGAGGCCGAGGGCCCGACGTGAGCCAGCCCGCGCACGACCCCTCCTGCGTCTTCTGCAAGATCGTCCGGGGGGAGATCCCCTCGGCCAGGGTCCTGGAGACCGAGCACGCGGTCGCCTTCCTCGACATCAACCCGGTCAACCGGGGGCATGTCTTGCTCGTGCCGAAGGCCCATCACGCGACCCTCGCCGAGTTGCCGGACGAACTCGCGGCCGAGACGGCCAGGCTCCTCCCCCGCCTCGCACGCGCGATGATGGGCGTGACCGAGGCCGAGGGGTTCAACCTCATCGTCAACAATGGCAGGGTCGCCGGGCAGACCGTCGACCACGGCCACTGGCACCTCATCCCCCGCTGCGGCGATGACGCCGTCGACTGGCCCTGGCCCCACGTCGATTACCCGGATGACGAGCTGGCCCAGATGCGGGCGCGGATCGCGGCGGCTCTCGAAGCGGGATGAGCCACGGATGGAACACGGATTGAACATGGATATATTAAACCAATTCATACATTTATCCGTGTTCCATCCGTGGCTCACCTTCCCCTCTTCATTTCGCGTAGGCCAGGGCGAGGAGGCCGTAGGAGGTGACCAGGTTCGGGTCGCCTTCCATGAAGCGGTCGGCGGGGTTGACCCAGCTTCCTTCGGGGGCCTGGCGTTTGGCGAGGGCGGCCGTCAACTCGGCTTTCCAGTCGTGGGCCTTGCCTTGGGCGTCGGTGAAGGTCGGCTTGCCGAGGAGGCTGAGGGCCTTGGCGAAGGTCTGGTAATAATAGAAGAGGCCGGCCTGGCCGAGGCCGGGGTTCTCGTCGACCGAGTAGTGCCTGGCGATGTAGTCCGAGGCGGCCTTGACGCGGGGGTCGTCGGGCTTGAGGCCGGCGTGGATCATGCTCTTGAGGCCGGCGTAGGTCATGCTGGCGTAGGAGCGGAGGCCGCCGTTGGCGTCCTTGTCGGGGACGGCCATGCTGACGCCGCCGGCGGCCGGGGTGTAGATGAAGCCGCCGTCGTCGACCTTGCCGGCCCAGGGCTGGTCGTTGAACTCGCTCTTGAGATTCTGACAGCGCGAGACGAAGACCATCGCCTTTTTCAGGGCGGGGTCGTCGGCCGGCAGGCCGGTGTCGCGCAGGGCTTCGAGGAAGAACGAGGTGTTGGAGAGGTCCGGTCGGCTCCGGCCGCCGTAGCCGGCTCCGCCGTAATAGGCGTCGTCCTGCCCCTTGTTCTCGCCCTCGTCCCACTGGAGCGTTTTGAGGTAAGCCTGGCCCGCCTTGATCTGGGCGTCGTACTTGCCGCCGACGTTGGCCTCGTGGAAGGCCATCAGGGCGATCGAGGTGACGTAGTTCGAGTTCGGACCCTCGGCCAGGCCTCCGCTTTTGGGCGAGATGAATCCTTCGAGGTAGGCGAGCCCCTTGACGATCGCGGGCTCGGCGGGCGTGGCACGGCGGGCGCGGAGCAGGGCGGTGACGGCGATCCCGGAGATCCCCGGGCCTCGCTCGCCGGACCAGCTCCCGTCGGCCTTCTGGCGAGATTTGAGGAAGGCGGCGGCCCGGGTCGCCAGGTCGTCGGCGGTCGCCGGGGCCTGGGGTCCGAGGGCGAGCGAGGGCCGGCCTGCGGTTGCCAGGGCGCCCAGGACGAGACCGGAGTCTCGGAGGAATCGTCGACGATGGATCGGTGGCGTCATGATGCGGCCTTCCCCTTCGAGGTCTGATGCCGGGCGACTCCGGGCGTCGCCGTCTTCTCTGAAGGAAATCGTATCGCGCGGCGGGCCCGGTCGCGAGTTGAAGTTTCGTCGCGATTGCGGTTGACCGGGATTCGGATCGGCCCTAGACTTCGCCCCGAGGTCTCTCCAAGGGCCCGGCATGACGCCGACGGCCCCGGTCGCGGAAAGGATTCCGCCCCATGAATCGGAAGCTCGCCGCCCCCGCCCTGGCCATGATGGCCCTGGCGGGTTGCAACCTCGGCCGGACCCAGGTCAAGGACCCGTCCACCGGCCAGGTCGCCCAGACGGACTACAACTCCAACAGCGACCGGCCCGCTCGGCTCCTGGAGCCGCGCTTCTGCCGGCTCGACACGGCGATCGTCTCGCGGCCGGTCGGCGACAAGGTGATCGACGCCTCGCCCTGGAACGTCGCCGACGAGCAGATGCTCCCGCTCGAAGCGAGGCTGGGGTTGGAGGCCAATGGCCTCCGCGCCGGGATCATCACAGGTGCCCTCCCGGCCGACCTGATGGAGGCGATCAAGCCGAATCCGCCCCAGAAGGAAGCCCTCTGGGTCCAGACTTCCGTCCCCGAGGGGGAGCGGACCCCGATCGTCGTCGGCTCCAAGGCCGGGTCGGTCGCCCTGCTGCTCAACCACAACGGGAAGCTCGACGGCCGCGACTACCAGGACGCCGAGGGGCGGCTGGTCGTCACGCCCTCGCATTCGGGCTCCAAGGGCGTCTCGCTGCGAGTCGTCCCCGAGGTCCACCACGGCCAGTCGCGCCGGTCCTTCGCCCCGGTCGAGAACGCCAGCCCGTTCGCCCAGCGCGAGTTCTCGATCAAGGATGGCCAGCGGGAGGACATCCTCCGCGAGCTGGCAATGACCGTCGACCTCCTGCCGGGCCAGACCCTGGTGATCGGCTGCCGGACCCAGCAGACGAGGAGCCTCGGGACCTTCCTCTTCCTCCAGCCCGAGCCCAACGGCGACCGGACGTTCCAGAGCGTCCTGCTGATCCAGGCGGGTCGAAACCGGGTCGGCGAGGGGCCGACCGAACTCGAAGGCCAGCCGAAGGAGATGCCCGACCTGGCCTCGAAGTCCCGGCCGATGCCCGCGAACGACCCCAAAGCCCCCTGAATCGACCCCGACTCGCGACCTCAACACGGAAGGACCTCGCCAATGGACTGGCTCGACGGATCGAGGTGGGGGCGAACCCGGACCGACTCCGCAGCGTCGACGAGGCGTTGGGTGACCCACGCCCGCCACGACGGGTCGGGCCCCCACCACGAGGTCGACCGGCCGTCGAACGACGGGCCTTCGAACGGGACGAGGCGAGGGGCGGGAGGACGGGCCGTGGTCGCTTCGGAATCTGAGTCGAATCCGATCACGCTCGACGGGTCGAGCGGCGAGGGCGGCGGCCAGATCCTCCGCACCGCCCTGTCGCTCTCGCTCCTGACCGGCCGGCCGTTCCGGATCGCCCGGATCCGGGCCAACCGCTCGAAGCCCGGCCTCCGGCCGCAGCACCTCAAGGCCGTCGAGGCCGCCGCGAGCCTCTGCGGGGCCGAACTCCTCGGCGCCTCGGTCGGCTCGCGCGAACTGACCTTTCGGCCCGGTCCCCTCAACCTTCGGGACCTCTCCGTCGACATCGGGACGGCCGGTTCGACCGCCCTCGTCCTCCAGACTCTCCACCTCCCGCTGGCCCTCCGGGCCGAGGGGCCGGTCCGCCTGACCCTCCAAGGGGGGACCTACAACGAGTCGGCGCCGTCGTTCCCCTTCCTGGCGGAGACCTGGCGGGCCCACCTCCGGGCGATTGGCCTGCCGATCGCCCTGGCGATGCCCTCGGCCGGCTACTACCCCGAAGGCGGCGGGCAACTGGAAGCCTGGATCGAGCCGGGCACGCCGCTCCCCCTGGTCCTCGAAGATCGGGGTGAACTGGTCCGCATCCGGGGACACGCCGAGGTGACTCACCTCCCCCCGGCGATCGCCCGGAGGATGGCCGCCCACGCCGTCGAGGCCCTGGAGGCCCAGGGCTACGAAGCGGAGATCGAGCCCGTCGAGGTCGCCGGGCCAGGGCAGGGGGCCTCGATCTCGCTGGTTGCCGAGTTTGCCCAAGGGCCCCCGGCCACCTTCGTCGGGCTCGGCAAGCGGGGCAAGCCGGCCGAGGCCGTCGCCGACGACGCCGTTGGCGAACTCCTTGGCCACATCGAAGCCAGGGCCGGGGCGGTCGACCGCCATTCGGCCGACCAACTCCTCCTGCCCCTGGCCTTCGCCGAGGGTCGGAGCGTCTACACGGTCGCCGAGGTCACGAGGCACCTGGAAACGAACGTCGAGACGATCGGCGCCTTCCTCGACCGGCCGATTCGCCTGGAGCATTTCGCCAAGGGTTCGGGCGGTCGAGTCGTGATCGGCTGAAGCCCGGACGGGGGCGCCCCGGTTCGGGCCGTCCTCGGATTGGCTTCGTTCCGTTGTGGACGGGTCGCGGCCGTTGGGTTCGATCCGCGACCGACGGCTTGGTGAAATTGGGTTCGATCCGTCGCGATCGCGGGGCCATGCCGGGTCCGGCGGCCCCTGGAGGTCCGGGGCCCCGGCAATCTCGGTCGGTCGGGTCGAATCTCGGGGACTTCTCGACGATGCTCCGGGCAAAATCGGGTTCATTCCGACGCGGCGACTCGGCGGGAATAGGTTCGTCCTCGATGCCGGGAGGACGGGGCCAGGGGTCGCGAGCGAGGCAGCCTCGATGCTCAGAGAGGGTGTGACTGGGGATTCGTTGGGTGATAGTGGGTGGCAGGGGTTGCGGTAATCCGCAACCCCGGTCGGGCCTGACACGAACCGGAGCCCGACGCTCGACCCCGGGCGGCTCG